>Ga0209800_10000807_pt1 | contig 40098 bp, 52 predicted proteins | sample Higcelweek8metaG_FD_187174 | JGI IMG/M metagenome (GOLD analysis project Ga0209800, IMG submission 187174) | Freshwater pond sediment microbial communities from the University of Edinburgh, under environmental carbon perturbations - High... | ecosystem: Environmental > Aquatic > Freshwater >...
CACAGGATACTGAGGTCTTTCTTGAAACACCCCATCTTCAGGCCGGATCCCCGGAAGAAGATGTAGGGGCCATAGTTCCCCTGCTTGGTTTCAATGTTGGTGACTAGGACTCGTTTCTTAGTTGGTCCAGTTGGGGTTGGCTCAGTTCCACCTTGCTGTCCCTGAGCTGGCGTAGTGCCATAGTTTCCCCCTGCTCCCTGAGCTGGAGGCTGAGGTGCAGGCTGGATCGGGTCGGCGAATGGATCGTCCTGTGGCAGGTCTGACATGTCCATAACAGATTCTCCTTTAGGTTACTAAACTCTAACGAATGTGACCGGAAGATAGCGTGGTGGGCGGTACCATCTGGCGCAGGTTTGTGACAGAACCGGCACCGCCCCTTGTCACGCAGGTAGACTGCTTCCTTCTGTTCTTTCCATCCACTGTTATTCATGACAGTAGTATAGTGGAAATAGACAGTACAGTCAACCTTGTTCTTTCTCCAGGATCTCACCCCAGCCAGCCAGGTTATTCCAGGCTGCCTGTTTGTGATAATCCTCAACAGCCTTCTGTTTACACAAGGTGTTGTACATCTGTGCGTTGGAGATTGCGAAGTACCAGAAGCCATTACCGTCCTGGTTCATGACGGCGCAACCGGATCGGAGTGCTTGCCTGTCCATATCGTTCAGACGAGCAACACACCAGTCAAGATCCTTATAGGCTATGACCAGGGGTTTACCCCAGGCTTCCTCATAGGCAGCTCTCATGCCTATGCGTTTGGCCAGTGTCATCTGTTTCTTCCACTTCTCAAAGTTGGGAGAGTTGGATTGGACAGGGATGGTAGATGGTTCAATCATCAGTACCCTCCGGATCTTCTGGCATGAAGCTGGTCTGTACCGTATCCGGTTCCCACTTGAAGTAGGACAGGGTGTACTTCTCCCCGGGTCGGTGCTTGTCCTCAAAGGTATTCTCCAGTACCGGGCGTACGCCATCGCCTATGTACATCTTTTCCTTGACGGCATAGGTGACAAGTACCGGGCCTCTGAGATACTTAGTGGGTACAGCGATGTACTTCTCCCGCCCCTTCATCCCCAGCTTGTAGCCGGGGATGAGGGTATGGACACGGTACAGGGTGTACTGCTGATGAGTGTTGTTGAAGCTCATGTCTAGTCCTTTACATCAAAGGTTGGATCGTTTGCCATGATGGCCTGGCAATACTGACAATCACATGACTTCATCTCACGACAGATGGAACGGTATGAGCAGTACGAACACTGCCAGTATACCGGATCATCCGATGGGATCTTGGCCGGTAGGGTACCGTCCTTCTGGTACTGCGCCCAGGCTGCTTCCAGCAGTTTGAGTTCACGTTCAACGTCCCACATCTGGAGTGGTACTTCAGCCATGAACATGTTGGACTTGCAGATGTAGACTATCCGGGCCTCGTCTATCTTCACCCCGGACTTCCGAAGGAAGTAGACATAGGCAGACAACTGGGCATGGTGATGGGGGTAGGCATTAGCCAGTTCATCCTCAAGGCAACGCTTGCCTTTCATGTAGCGGTTCATGGCAAGGAAGTGTATGGACTTCAGTTCATACGCTATCATCTTGCCGTTCACCTCAACGATCATGTCTACATGGCCAGACACCTTGTCTGTCCAGGGTTCAATCTTTTTGACAGTACCGTCATCCACTATCGGGATCTGGATCTCCATCCCTCGGATGTGGAAGTCAGAGGACTTGTTGTCCTGAGCCTGCTTCTGGATGTAGGAATGGATCATGTCACCGAAGGCAAAGTTCTTCAGTGACTTGGGACATTCGGGTAGCCCGGCTATATCAGCCCGGCGGTACATACGCTTGCGCATACAGGTACCGAAGCCTGACATGTGCCACTTAGTGGGATCTCTGGTTTCCTCAGAGGCGTAGTCTTTGTACGCCTGTACTGAGATGAAGTCAGAGAGTGAGAGGATCTTCATGCGTTCTCCTTTGTGATTGAGTAATTGGATATGCCTTCGTCTTTGAGCAAGGCGCTGATGTAACCTTCCACATTCTCCGGGGTAACATCCCAGGATGGGAAGTTTGAGAAGTACCCGGTATGTGAGATGACACCGGGTCCATCGTGAGTGAACTCCAGATGGGATTGGTGATCTCCAAAGTATTTGAAGACCACACCGCACTTCCACACTTCAGGAAACAGCGTGTCGGTAGCAGTAGCGATACTGTACACGACATCGTATGTCTTTCCAGATGTCTCTATCATACTTGCTCCGTCATGATAAGTGAGGATGAGGATGAGGCGAACAACTTCTGGATAGCCGCCTTCAGTGCTACCCGGCACTGAGTGAAGTGAAACTCCGGAGACACTTCCCACTCGTCAATGAAACGATTGGGATGGTCCGGCAGTTCAAACAGCCATTCACTACTCGGCTTGTTGACACCGTGCTTCGTAGTGTAGGTATGTTTGCTGATCCTGTTCGGGCGGTAGCCTTTATGTAGCAAGAAGGCAGCAATGTCTATGTTGCCTGTTGCGTAGGTGTATCTCATTCTACCTCCGGTATATCTGGATAGTCAGGTTCCTCTGATGAGGGGATACGGTTACCGACCTGTTCTCCGCACTCGGGGCAGAGCCAACCACCGTATCCATTGTCTTCCATCGGTTCACCGCAAGAGCAGTAAACCATAGCGCAGTTAGGGCAACTCATTTCTCCCTCCGCATTTCAGCGATACAAGTATCCACTACGAGATTGATGATCTCCTTGGCCATCTCATTGATGGATGCTGATTGCCGGGTGAGATCGTACTTGGTGAGTATGATCTTCTCCACCTTGTTAGTCAGTCCGATAAACGATAGCTTCTCGGTCATGACATTCTCCTTATTCAAGTGTAAGCCAGTCAACACGGAAGTCAGGCAGGTAGGCCTTGCGTCCAGACCAGGGAGTCCAACCCTGTGCTTCGTACAGTTGACGAGCAACAGTCAGGTTGATCTCCGGGTCAAACAGAAGTTCCTTACATTCAGCATCGCTGAGTGATCCACCTACCAAGCCTTCCACTTTCTTGCAGTGTCCGGCAGGTATGTTGATCTGGAACATTCCGATTGACCAACCGTTATCACCTTTGGCATACCAGTCGTACCTTGACTCGGGCCAGGTGATGAGACACATCTGCATTGCAGATAGTTCTCCGTACCAGTTGACCCAGTCCTGGTAGAAGGTAGCCATGTTTACATTTCCTTTACACTCATTCCACTGATCAACGGCATACTGCCAGTTGTATACAGAGTTGGATGAGATGCCAGGTTCTACGCTGGCAACGCTTGCCTCAAGCGCTGGGGCTATCGGCTCCGGAGTGGTGTCCTCTATCGTCTGGACACTATCTGCCTCTACAGACGATCCTACGCGTTCAGGATTGAATACGCCCCAGGTTACTGCAATGAAGCAGAGAAGTAGGAAGGACATACCTGACACCAATACAAAGTGATTAAGTATGGTCTGAGTCTCTTGGATGGCAGGGTGTACCCTGACCATCTTGATGTTTGTTTTCTCCATTTGTCTAGTCTCTTTACAAATTAGATAGGTTAGGCAGCAGCACAGCGTGCTTCATGTTTCTCCTTTCCAAGTATGTAGTTGGTAGCAACACGAGCCTTGGCTGCAGCCTTGATGATCCAGTCCGGGTTATCACCCAGACGTTTCAGCCAACCCTGCAGGTAGGCAACGGTATTGTCTATGGTAGGGGCAGCAGTGCCAGCCTTGTGACCAAGGAAGCATGCGCCCATCTCGGCAACCAGTTCCTCAAAGGAATAGTTGCTACGATCCTCAAGGTTACGGTCAAGCCGTGACTTGTGACCAGTGCTATGCGTCAGTTCATGGAACAATGCCTGAGCATAGTCTTCAGGATGGTCAAAGTATTTCGCCTTGGGCATGATGAGTTCATCCTTCACCGGATTGTATGCACAGTATGTGCCATCCACGAATGGTGGACATCCGATGTACTGAGTGAGGATCTCACCTACTGACTGGATAGGTGGGGCTTCCACCTTCGTGTCTGGTAGTGTGGTCTGGTTGTGGTTGAACACAGCCCAGGCTGAGAACATGGGGTACTTGCCAATGACCTTACCCTCTTTGTCCTTCTTGTCCACCAGTTTGTAGTGGACAATGGTGGTAGCATGTTCGCCTTTCTTCACCGATCCCCCGAGCTGGCGTACCTGATTGAAGGTGTACCAGTAGGGATGATCTTGCCGAGAGAAGGCGAGTAGCAGGACGTTGATGCCCTGGTACTCGTGGTGAGTGACACCGTTCTGGTAGTCACAATCCCACGTCTTGTGCCAGGGTATCTGACCCTGCCGGAGTTTATCCAGCAGGGCTTGGGTGATTTTATCAGTGTTCATGATTGATCCCCGGTAATGGTTTGATCAGTGATGAGGTCCGGGTTGAAGTCTCCGACTTCCGTACCCTGACCTGACCAGCATTGGTCACACATACCAACGCTGAGTTTGATTGAGCGTTTGACTTCAGCATCAGACATAGGCTGATGACAGAAGGGACAGGTTGCTGTGATCATGCGTCACCATCCGAGATAATGACTGAGATGTAGACGATGTCACCTTCAGCCCATACGTCTTCAATCCAAGCGTTGAAGTCCGATAGGCTGAGGTCATGTACATGCTTCACCTTCCAGGGTGAGGCATACACCAGCCGGGTGTACTCCATGCCATGTACTGCGTACACGTCATCGGGGTACTTGCCGGATCGGATGAGACCATGCGCTCCCATCCGTTCATCCAGCGTACCGACATGCCAGGGTAGGTTAGACATTGTCCACCTCCAGGTTGTAGATAGCGGACAGCATGTTGACTGCGTCAACGTACCGGGCATGTGCCTGTTCCACTAGCGCCTGTTCTTCAGGCTCCAGTGCCAGGTCATCAACGAACTCCTGCATCAGCCGATAGGCTGAGCAGATTTTCTGTATTTGTTTGAGAAGCATTTCGTCTGGCATTGCAGACTCCTGTTTAGATATAGACTGATGAGATGTAAACGTGCCTGGTGGGTCACCTCCTTTCCTAGATAAGTATACAATAGTACTGTCAGTAATGTCAACAGTCGGGAGAGGTCAGATGTTTGATGAGACCGCCTAACATCTTGGCGATGTCACGGGCTTCCTGATCCATGACCTCACGTTGTTCCGGGGTGATGATGTTCAGGTCAGCCAGTACATACAGGCAGGATCTGAACTCACCAGCGTAACCACGGGCAGCGGTGAGGTAACGAGGGAACGATTTGTTTTCTCTAGCCTCATAGCCTTTGGCTATGTTGTTCAGGATAGAGAGCGAGTCACGCAGGATCACCTTACAGGGAATGGTGTCTCGCATGGATGACTTAGTCAGCACATCGGCAGTAGCAACCACCAGGTTGCGGGTTTTCTGCCAGACCTTGAGATCTTCAAACTGTGGATAGGACATTCCTATCTCCTTGTGATAATAGAGATGTAGATAGTACCTTCGTCTGTCCAGATGAACTCCATGAATGCTCCAAAGTTAGAGAGCATATTCAACTGGTCGCAATCAATCTGATGTTCAGACCAGAAGGTGTAGCGAGTAAGCGTGTCACCGTGTTCATCTTTCCGTGGGCTTTCAGACCACTGGTCAAGCACCGACTTACCGCACCGATGTAGACCTTCACGCTTGAGGGCTTGGAACAGGGTTTCACCTTCCAGGTTACGATAGCGCATGTTCATAGCATGCTCCTTGTTAAGTAACTAGACAATGGTTCAACTTACAATACGCCTACCTCCTGAAGGCGAGTGATAATAGATGGGTACAGGGTTGGCGGTGGTTCAACTTACGAGTAGGGTCCCCGGCCAGTACCAGTCCGAGGCGAGAGGAACGGTGGGGGTCACCACCACCCACACCTCCGGAACGAACCGAAGGCTAGGGTGGTGGTGACCCCCACTCTTTGGCAAGGTGCGCTATGCCCTGTTCTTTCCCAGCATTTGGGTACGGGCAAGGCGAGCGTAGCGGTGGGCTGCCACTGCGTTGCCACCTCTACGCATCTGCTCACTCTTGACCGCCCACGTCAGCCAGGTATCGGGTACACTGGCAGGCGTTTTCTGTTTCTGTTTGCTGTCCATAGGGGACACTCCGTAAGATATAAAACAAAAGGATAAACTCTTTTGGAATGAGAGGGAGATGGGCGTGCCACCTCCCTCTCTGTTTGCATTTATATCCACAAGGCATCGGGGTCAAGGCCATCGTCAGCGATGACCTTGGGCGGGATGTCCCTGCTATGGTCAAGGTCGTCAGCTACGACCTCTCTTGTGTAAGCATACGCTTCGGGGGAAGGTTTGCCGGAAGGGGGGCAACCCTGTGCAACCCAAGTGTCCATGTCCTCGTAGAACGAGGTCCAGTCCGTGTATTCTCTGGTTTCCATGGGAGAGGGAACGGTGGGATCGGTGATCTGAGCGACCGCATCTTCCAACTCTGCCTCCCCTTCAGGGTCACCGATGGGCGAGACGAGCGAGACGCTGACGTGGTTCACGTCTGGTTGTCTGCTCTTGATTTCTTCTCTGGATTTCTTATAGGCAGGGTGTGCCAACACCCACTCAGGAACGTAGGACTTGGGCTTCGTATCCTGTTTACGCAGGGTGTTCACGATAGCGAGAGCATGTTCTCTGCTCTCAATCGTGCAGGACCAGTGGCGTTGTACACCAGTGGTGCGATGCGTTATCTCAAAGAACGCTTCGCATGGGTAGGCAGGTGCGAGCTTCTTTATCTTCTCATTGTACCACCCATACTTCTTGAACAGGTTCTTCGCTACCGTTCCATCCGGGTCTGTGATGGCGTAGGGAACAGGTCCATAAATGATGTGGGTACTGTTCTCTCGGAGACAGTCAACGTCTGTGCGCATGTCTGATACCTCATAATAAATAATCTGAAACCTATCTGATAATTGAATTATCTACTCATATTCTCCTCGGCAAGCCGTGCAAGCACATCTCCGTGACACGGAAGAGGGGCGCAAAAGCAACCAAGAGTCTTGCCGATAAGCTCAGTAATCTGAGCGAGTAATTCTGGTTTATTGCGAATGTACGTCTCGTACTTCGCAATAACTTCCTCCCGATTCCCATCGGGTCCAATCCTGAACGGATTTCCCCATTTACTTCCTCTCCCGATATACACATCGTACGCACTATGATACTTGTTCACCACTTTGCAAAGCATTTTCAACTCCTAATAAATATAAATCTGAAACCTAACCAATCCCCACTAATTATTTAAACACCTCTAGTGCCTCATAGCACCGAAGGCTGTCAAGTCGCTGTTAGGCAGCCTAGAGCTAAGAATGATAGGGTTGCTAAATGTCTGCGATCATAGATTAGCACCTCGTTTGTAGGGCTCAGGTGCCTCACAACGGTAATCCGTTGGGAGCCTTGACTGCCTGGTTTTCTGGATGACACTGGTGGGTTGTGCTATGAGAAAATGAAAGGGCAACGCACTCCTAAGATAAATTATTCATAGACCAACATGTACAGTTTTACTGGCGCTCAGCAAAGGTGACGAGGAAATCGGGCGTCCAGGCGGTGTTTCATTGGCAGCTTTGCATAGCGCCAGTCAGGTGCAGTATGTCTTACTCAACTGCTCACCGCATGCCTGTCTTGTGACTGGCCGGTTATACGATAACTCTTTGTTAGGCCAGGCACAGATGGAGCGCTGGTTGCGAAGCGCGGGGGGTAGCTTACTATTCTTTTGTGGGAATACTAAGATAGATGCCACGCTCTGGAACGACACAGGCGATGCCCGATATAGTCTTGGCGTGGCTCTGGTTTCTTTTGTTGTGAGATATAGGACCCGAGCGTTAGCGAGGCTAAGCCGGGATCCTATATAGTCATGTTCTCTTATTCGGCAAAGAGAGCATGACAGGTAGAGGATGCCGTGTATGTTTAGCATTTTCTTACTAAGAAAATGGTCAAAAGAAATGAATGGCTATACTGTATTGGCGCTAGCGCTTAAAGTGAGGTGGGTTTCTATGCAATTCTTCTGATATCATAACGCGTATAGCGCTGTAGCATATTGCTACTGAGATATGGTTGAGTAAAAAGGAAAGAAAGAAAGTGTAAAGTAACTAGACAGATAAAAGGAAGTAGTAAGGTAGTAAAGAGAGAGAGAGTAAAGTAGGGTAAAGTAGTAATGTGAGATAGCAGTAGCTAGTAAAGTAAGAAAGTAAAAGCGTAAGAGAAATTGTATAGTAGAAAGATAGTAAGTAAGTAGAGAGTAAAGTAGTCGGGAGTAAAAGAAGGAATTGTATTTATTGTATAGTAGTCAGTTAGTAGGTAGGTAGTATGTGTGTGTAGAGTAGTAGTGTGTAGGTAGTAGAAGCAGAGATAGTGTAAGCAAGAGTAGGGGTAGCGTGGTACCCAGTGGGGAGGGTTGGTGAGTAATAGTAGTAGTGACATAATATAAACCCATCTCATTGCTACAGACGTGTAGGGAGCAAAAAGGGGTAAAAAGGGTAAAGGATCCCCGGATTAGCTGAGGATAAGGACAGTAGTTGGTATGTCCAGGCCTCTCAGGATGGCGTAAGAATCCGTGCTGAGACAAGATGGGAGGAATACGTCACTAGGTTAGGGGAAGGGGTAGCCGATGGCTATGGCCCCGGTGAAGATGAGGGCATTACTATTATAGGAAGGATTGAAGATGGGGAGATCTTCTGGCCGGATGTTGGGGTTACAGAAGCAGGAGGCGAGATTGAGGGAATGGGCAGAGTAGAGGATGTGCATGGCGAGGAAGCCGCCGTCCAGGTAGGGCATGAAGGAGAGTTCGCCTGGTGCTTTGTAGGCTTCAGGGTGAGCGAAGATGAGGAAGACGAGGGGAGCATAGTCCAGCCAGTTCTTGCCTCCGACCAGGAGGGAAGCGAGAGGTGGGATGTGATCACCTTTGATCTCAGAGACGGTCATAGCGTGACGGTTACAGGAGGAAGGGGCGAGGGGCATGAGAGCATTGAGTTTGCGTAGAAGCTCAGGGGAGATGGGATCTGGCTTGAAGATGCGGTCTGAGTGGCGGGAGGTAGCAAGGAAGTGGAAAGCGTCTTCTTTATAGTGAAGCAACTGTTCCTTCTTTCTGGCTTGGTGTAAGAGGTAGGCGTCCTGGAAGGGATCGGCACTCATAGGTACTCCTTTGGTACGGTAAATGTGTACTCCTTATAGCGGGGCGAGTAGCCTCTGCCTTTGGGGATCTGCTCTAATTGTAGACCTGTTTCATCAAAAAGGTAATCATATCCGATGGACTGATACTTGAGGTTGGGGTCAAGTTTCGTGAAAACCTCAGCCCGCAATTTTCTGTTGGAGGGGTTGATCATCTTGAGGTGGTAGATATTGACCGGGAGATGGCAGAAGGTATAGCCAGCGTTTATGGGGTAGGACTTGCACTGGATGGGAGACTTATCAAAGACCTGGCCGGGCTTGATGGCAAAGAGGCGGGGCCGTTTCTTTTTCCCCCAGATGCCGTCTATGCGATATGTGCGTGGAGTCCATAACTCCCGGAGATCAAAGGTGTAGATGATATTGGGGTTATTGTAGAAGAACTCAGAGCCGGGGTACTTGAACTCAGCGGGTGGGAGATAGTAGGTGTGGTACTTCAGGAAGAACTCTTTCCGGGTGAGAGGACGTTTGGGATGCTGTTCAAATTCAATGGCTTGTCTTATAATGGTACCAGCGTTTTTCTCCCACCGTTCATCAGGTGAAGTGATGAGAAGATAGTCAGCCTTTTTTTTGATAGCAAGGTTACGGATCAGGTACCGGTACTCAGACTCATTACGCCAGAGGCGGTCATGCTTGGTATCATCTAGGATAGCGAAGTCATCAACCCAGGGAGAGAGATTGGCTACACAGTCCTCCACCAATTCCTTATCGTATCGGAAGCCGAACCCGGCGACAATGCGTACACCCATGCTCACCTGCGTAGTAAGTATCAAGGACCGTCCGGTAACGCTGGCCGGTAATTTCTATACCAGTGTAATAGCACAGACGATACCCTGCAAGCTGATCGTGGTGGATTATGGGAGCAGGCCGGAGAACCTGGAATGGGAACGCCGGATGTTCAAGGATGACCTGGTGATCGTGGGCAATGCCCAACCCCTTTTCAATATCAGCCATGCCAACAACATCGGGATACGGCGGGCGAAGACAGAGTGGGTGATGACCTGCGGGATAGATATGATCTTCAGTGAGAACCTGATGGAGACTTACCTGAGGGCAGTGACCGATGACCCGAAGACTCTGATCGGGTGTTCGCCTTCCTACCTGGACTCTGATGGGAAAGAGTACAAGGTGGGGAACAGGCCGTGCTGCCTCTGCTTCAACCGTCACTGGCTGAACTCGGTCCAGGGCTATGATGAGAACTTCAAGGGCTGGGGCAGTGAGGATGAAGACATACGCCGGAGAGCGCTGGAGAGTGGCTACCATCTGATGGATGCCCGGCCCCGGGCCTGGCTGATCCACCAGCACCATGAACTGACCAGGGACATGAGACAGGCGCAGGTGAACAACAACTATCTGAACATGCCCGGCAAGGGACTGAAGCGTAACCCTGATGGCTGGGGCAAGTGTACGGTCTATATCAAATAGGAGGCGACTATGATCTATGGTCAGAGAGACCCGAGGTGGGCAGATGAGAACCTGGGCTTCAGTAACAGCAAGATCGGTGGCTGGGGCTGTACGATAACCTGCCTGGCCATGCTGGCCGGGTTGACCCCGAGCGAAGTCAATCAGAGAATGAAGGATGTCGGAGGTTTCGCCAATGGCAATCTCGTCCTATGGGGCAAGATCAATCAGGCTATCCCCTGGCTGAACTTCCAGGCCAGGCGGTACTCGTTGAACTGGGATGAACTGAACGGTGCCATCCATAACTTCAACGCCTGCCTGGTAGAGGTGGACTTTGATAACAACATCCGTACCAACGGCAAGCACTGGGTACTGTACCTGCGGGATGATCAGATGGCTGACCCCTGGACAGGGCAGGTAGATAGCAGAGAGAGGTACGGTATCGTTACTGGCTATTCCATTATTGAGGCAAAGGCGAACATGATCCCACTGAGCGAACGTGCGATTGCAGTGATAGACAAGATGGGGAATGAGACTCTGGAGAATATGTTTGTGGATGGAGATCCTATAACTGGCACTCAACTGATGACACTGCCAAGAACGGAGATTGACATATACATTACGCTTCAGGCCCAGGCAAGAGACCTGACCGCCAAGGTAGCCGACCTGACTGCCAAGCTTAAAGCAGCTACGGCAAACGCTGCGAACACGTCAAAGATCAAAGAACTGACCGATGCTCTCAAGACAGCAAACGACAAAAGGACAGCGACCACTCAGAGACTCAAGGTGATCTACGGACTTATGAAAACAGCGGTAACCAACACATGAACCAGCGACTACTGGATTTGATGCAAGACAGAGAGACTCTCGTACCTCCGATGAAGGATGCCATGTGGCAGACCTATCGGAATATCGTACTTTATTTTCTTAGCCAGGAGATCATCAATGCTGAACGGACCAATGAAGGAAGCCCTGCTAGAGGCAGCGAGACTCGTGCTTATGTCTGTGGTGGCGAACCTATTGCTCATGATTGAATCAGGGAGCATAGACTGGCGGGTGGTATTCACCGGCGCAATCGTGGTAGTGCTGCGCTTCACGGACAAGATCCTGCATGAACTGGGGAAAGAAAACAACGATCCTATGCTTACCAAAGGTCTCACGAGGTTCTGATGAAAAAAGGTACAAAGTCAAAGGCTACGTTCTTTTCCGGCCAGTACGCTGAGAAGGGTAAAGCCATGCAGTGTACTGCCCATGTGAAGGGTGGGACTGCCCAGTGCAAGCGGTACGCCGTGCCGGGCAAGGCCGTCTGCCGGGTGCATGGTGGCATGAACCCCGGGCCTCCGAAGCAGATAGGCCGGTATGGCCGGTACGCTGACCAGTCGCTTCAGGAGAAGCTGAACGAACTGTACTCTGATACTGACTACAAGAACGTGAAGGACGAACTGATCCTGCTCCGGGGCCTGATCGGCCAGGAGTTTGAACGTGCCAAGGAAGCCAAGAAGCGCATAGATGGCAAGAAGGATGACAAGGGCAATCCCATCTATGACAAGGATACCGAGGTCAAGGCTTACAAGATCATTGAACTGGTCAAGGAAATACGCAGCACCGTAGAGACTATTGAGCGGATAGAGAACGAACGGCAGTACATGTTATCCGTGAAGAACGTGGAACGGCTGATGTATGCCTGGATCTCCATATTAGGAAAGCATATCACTGATGTATCAACCCTCGTCTCAATCCAGAAAGAACTCTCAACCACCCTCATTGACAGCTCTGCTCAGCCAAGGCTTGGAGAAGGAGATAGAAAAGAAGCATCTTATCTCCGAAGCGGAAGTGGGAAAGAACGATCTGATGTACTTCTGCCAGAAGATTCTGCACTATGAGGATGTGAATGAGCATACGCACCGCAGGCTACTGGACTACCTGGGGCGTGAAGACCTACCCTACAAGCTGATACTGATGCCTCGTGGCCACCTGAAGACCAGCGTGGTCACTATCGGCAGTACCCTGCAGCGCTACATCCAGGATCCGAACAAGCGTACCCTGATAGTGAATGCCACTGGCAAGAATGCCCGGGCGTTCATGAGAAGTATCCAGACCCATATCACACAGAACAAAGACTTTGTCAGGCTCTATGGAGAGAACGAATATGGAAAGCTGGCGTACCAACCTGATACATGGAACCAGTGGGAGATCGTGCTACCCCGGTCTGCAATTTATACCGAACCCACGATCAAAGTCTCTGGCCTCACTGCAACATCAGTTTCCCAGCATTACGATAGAATCATACTTGATGACCTGGTCAACCGGGAGTCAATCAGTACATCTGATCAGATCGCCAAGACGATCCAGTACTACAAAGACTACGAAGACCTGTTAGAGCCGGACGGTGAGATGATAGTCATCGGCACCCGCTGGCACTGGGGCGACCTGTATGGCTGGCTGATGGAGAACGCCAGTGAGGCTTTCAATGAGCCGCTGGTCATGCAAGCGGTCAAGGATGGCGACCTGGAGAATGGTGAGATCCTGTTCCCCCAGAAGTTCAGCCGGAAGAAGCTGATCAGCCTGAAGGCTATCAAGGGACCGTATGACTTCTCCTGCCAGTATTTGAATATGCCTACCGCCCCGGAGGACGCTGTCTTCCAGAAGCGGTGGTTCCGCTACTACAAGTTTGACCAGGACAAAGTCCAGTTACTAGACACGAAGGGGAACGTGCGAGACACGTTTGATAAAACTGCACTCAACGTGTACATCTCCATTGACCCTGCTATTTCAGAGAAGAAGGATGGTGATTTCACAGGGCTTATCGTTGTGGGCGTTGACATTCTCAACCGGTGGTTCATACTAGAATGTGTACGGATGAAGCTACGTCCGAGCGAGATCATACCCAAGGCTTTGTCCTACGCAGACACCTATCATGCCAAGGCTATCGGGGTTGAGTCTGTTGCCTTTACAAAGTCGCTCGTGTATGATTTCAATGAAGCAGTAGCAGAACGGCAGAAACGGTACAATATCGTGGAGATCAAGCCAGAGACTACGATCAGCAAGGACATGAGGATAGCGGGATTGCAGCCGAAGTACGCCCGGGGGCAGATGTTCCACACGCTCAATATGAAAGATGGAGACCTGGAGACAGAACTATTGCATCATCCGAGACCAGTACATGACGATCTATCTGACGCTTTGCAGCAGATCCTACAATTCGCAAAAGTCCCCAGGGACTTCAACAACGATGAGGTTCCCCAGCAACCCGGTGTGGATGCGTACCGTCAAGCTAATCCCTACACAGGTTGGTAAACATGGCTAAGCTCTCCAAAGACGAACAGCAATATGTGGTAGACGAACAGCTAGAGCTGTTCAATTACTATGACAAGCAACGTGCCAGCTACGAGAGAATGTGGAACACTGTCTACAAACTGTACAATGCGTTCGTAGACAAGAAGAACTATCCCTGGAAATCCAATCTTTTCATACCTCTGGCCTTCCAGATCATTGAGAACATACTGCCCCGCTACATCAACGGCAGTATCTTTTTTGACTATCAGCCCAAGAGCCAGGAAGACATAGACAAGGCTCGGGCCATGAACCTGCTGGTGAATGACTACCAGCTACCGAACATGCGCTTTCTATACAAGGAGATCCTCTGGCTGAAGCAGGAGATCATCTACGGTACGGCCTGGGCGTTCCCACGCTGGGCTATCAAAAGCCGTATCCAGCCGACCGACAAGTCAACCAAGCCGATGTTCAAGGAGAAGTCGGACATCTACAAGCCCTACTACCAGGGGCCGGAGATTGAGATAGCCGATACCTTCCACGTCTGGGGTGACGCTCGTGCCGATGATGAGACCAAGAGTACCGCCATCATCTACGAAGACATCATGGATATTGATTACTTCATGCAGCAGTACGCTGAAGACCTGAAGGACAATGCCATCACTCGTGAGGATCTGGAGAAAAGCTGGGAGAATATGAAGCACAAGTACGATACCCTGAAGTATGACGTAAAGGGGTCTCGTAATAACAATTCCCCAAAGTGCAAGCATGTAGTGGTCATGAAGCTGTTCTACGATAACCGGTGGGTCACTCTGGCCAACCGCACGAACCTGATCATGGATCATGAGAACCCGATATTCTATCCGGGCAAGCCGGTGTCCCGGCTCTGCTCAATCCCCATGAAGGGCGAGCTGTACGCCAAGACCGTACTGGACATGATCACCTCCCTGCAGTTTGAGATCAATGACATCCGCAATCAGCGCATTGATAACGTGAAGCTGAGCATTGACCGTATGGCTATCGCAGCCAAGAATAGCTCACTGAACCAGGCTCAGATGGGTACCGCCCCCGGCAAGATCTTCTGGGTGGATGAGGTAGAGGAAGTCACTACTGCTCTGAAGTTCCTGGATATGCCAGATGTGTCACAGTCTGGCCTGTTTGAAGAAGACAAGATCTACCGGGACTTTGAACGTACTACCGGCATGACTGACTTCCAGTCTGGCGTGGGTAGCGTTGAGGGTGCAACGGTAGGCTCTCTGCTGGAAGCCAAGCTGAACAGCAAGATCCTCGCCAGGACAAAGACACTGGCAGCCAGCGGCCTCCACACCCTGGGGCAGATCCTTGCCAGCCTGAACGAACAGTACATGAAAGAGGAAGTAGCCGTCCGGGTACTCGGAGATAATGGGCAGTGGTCATTCCCTGACAGCCACAAGGTCAAGCCTGACCAGCTCACGAGCGTACTGGATCTGAACGTAGAGTTCCGTCCCTCCAATGAGTTCCGTAAACCTCAGATACTCCAGAGCATGATGCAGTTGATGCCGTATGCCAAGACCGATCCGAACATTGACATGAGAGCCTACTGGGAAGAAATCTTCAATCTGCTGGAGCAGAAGAACAGTGCTGGCCTGTTCGTCACAGACGACAAGAAGAAGGCTCCTGCTTCTCCCCCGATTGAGGCACACCAGGCCCGGGAGGAAAACGAGTTGATCAGCACTGGCCAGACTCCCAAGCCTAACCAGAACGACAATCACTCTCTCCACCTGATGATCCACAACCTGGGGTTGAATGAAGCCAAGACACCGGATGAACGTGACCGGTATCGTCAGCATATCGGGCTGCATACCCAGTACAAGGGAGGCAAGGGCTATGTCACTGAGCAACCAGAAATGCAAGGGCAGCCGGAAGAAGGGCAAAAAGAGATAGCACCGGACGTGATGGAAGTTATGAATCAAGCTAACCAAGCTGCTCAAGGCAGCGGTCTGACTAATCCTGCAGAACAGGAAGGAGGTAAACGTGCCTACACGAGGTTCGGTAGCAGCAACGTCCCCGAAGGAATCTAATGAGCTGGAACGTATCATGCTCAAACAGATCCAGGAGGCAGAGGTCATGCAGGGCTTCATTGAAAGCCCAGGATGGCTATTGCTGAAAGAGTTCATGATTGATAGGATACGGAACGCCAAGAACAAAGTGTTTGAGAAAGCCTTCCCTGTCGTGGAGTTGGAAGCAACGAAGCGAGAGGTTTACATACTGAAGAAGATCCTTGAAAGGCCAGACCGTATGATTGAGATGGGAGCAGAAGCAACCAAGAGTTTAGGTTCCAAGTCATCCAAGTAATATAAGGATAAGCCATGACCGACACCACCAACAACCCCGGGACAACGGACTCCCCCGATGGAAAGGTACAGGAGACGCTCGGAGCGTTCACTGTCCCCTCTCAGTCGGAGGAACAATCCAGCGAAACCCCCGAGGCTGGTACCGCCGAAGGTCAGGACAAGACCCCGGAAAAGTTCTGGGGCAAGTTCAATTCAGAGGACGATGCAAAGAAGTCCTACGAAGAAGCCCAGGCAGAGTTGACCAGATCCAAGCAGGAATTGGCCGACCTCAAGAGGCAAGCACCGCAAGCTGTCCAGCCACAGGCCCAGCCTGAGCCGGAACAGAAGTTCATTGATTTTCAGATAGGGGAACAGCCCGAGCAGAAAGCTGCACTGTACCCCGGAACCGAGCAGATGCTTGGTGGAGCAGTTGACAAACGGCTAGGTCAATTCGCTGCCCAGGTATCAGGTCAGCTCAACCCTGTATTGGCCCAGATGTCCAAACAGATCCAAGAGCTTCAAGGCAAGCTCAACATTTCAGAAAGCCGAACTGTAGCTGCAACAGCCGCAAATGATTTCCCTGAATTGAAATCTGACAAAGGGTTCCAAGCCGAAGTGGAAGCGACCATGAAGGACTTGCAACAGAAACTCCAGATCAATCTTAGGGATGCTCAGCAATTTGATTCACTGCTCCGTACTGCCTGTACTGCTGTGCGTGGAAAACGAGGCTATGAAAAAGGCCAACGTGTCCAGGCCGAGACAAAGGCAGCCGGGCAGGTAGCTATGCGTAGCATGGCCACCGGTCAGGGTAGTGAACATGGGGTTGAGAAGTCAGAAGCGGATACGATCCGAGAAGGGATCTTGAACGTAGCTAACTCACCAAGATCCAATTCTATTTTCTAAGAGGCACTAGATGGCAACCATTGCAACGATCAAAAACTCTACCAATACCAGCACCAATGCGCTGAGTATGAAGATTGATGTCTCTGACATCATCTATCAGATTGATGATGAGAAGGGCAACCGTTCCCCTCTCACCGTTCTTACTGCCCGGGCGCAGAAGAAAGCAGCCACGAACCCCAAGTTCCAGTGGCTTGAAGATAGCATGACCCCGAGATGGGATCAGGCTAACGGAACCGTTACCGCCGGTAGCGCTACCGTTGTCGTAGACAACGTTGGCTACTTCCGTGTCGGTGACATTGTGAAGATCCCCAGCACCGCCGAAGTGGTTGAAGTCACGGCGATCACTGCCACGACTTCCACCCTGTCCATCACTCGTTCCATCGGAGATTCCGGTGGTACGGCTGCTGCGACCATTCCGGACAACGGACCGCTGGTCATCATCGGCAATGCCAACGCTGAAGGCGCAAGCAAGCGTGGTATCCTGACGACCGCCCTGGACGAGAAGTACAACTACACTCAGATCATCCGCACTCCCTTCGGTGTGACCGAGACGTATGCCAACTCTGACACCTATGGTGGCAAGGGCCTGGACTACGAACGGAAGAAACACATGCTGGAGCATCGTGTGGATATTGAGAGAGCCTTGCTCTTTGGAGAACGTGCGATTGATACCAGTGGTACTCATCCCAAACGGTATACCGGTGGGCTGCTCTACTGGATCACCACCAACCTCAAAGATGCTTCCGGCACTCTGACCGAGTCTGAGTTTGAGGATTTCCTGGAGACCGGGTTCGCCTATGGCTCTACCAAGAAAGTCCTGTTCGCATCTTCCAAGGTGATCTCGGCCATCAATTACTGGGCCAAGGCAAAACTTCAGATGTTCCCGAAAGATAAGACCTATGGCATCGCTGCCATGCAGTATCTCTCGGCACATGGTGAAGTCATCGTAGTCCGTCACAACCTGCTGGAAGGTGCCACCTATGGTGGCCAGGCTCTCCTGCTGGATCTGGACTATGTGAAGTATCGTCCTCTCAGCAACCGGGATACCAAGCTGATCACAAACATCCAGACCCCGGGTGATGATCAGGTCATTGACGAGTATCTGACTGAGGCTGGTCTTGAAGTGAACGTTGAGAAAGCCCATGCACGGCTCTACGGCGTTACTTCCTACTCTGCATAACTTATGGGGGGCGGGCAACTTCCCGCCCCCATTAGTTTTTACGAAAGGTTTATCATGGCAACTTTCCAGTCCCGGTATCCTCAGCTCAAGATCGTACTCATTCCCATGACCCACACGTACAACCATGCTGGCTTCCCTGAGCATAATGCAGGGCAGTACGTCCAGTTCACCGATGGGTACTATGAGACGAAGAACAAGGACATCATCAATTTCCTCCGGCAGTACAATCCTGCCATCATCACGGAGATCCCTGATGAGACACCAGAAGCTCCGCTACCGAGAGCGAAACGCAAGCTAGTAACCGGCTCCCGCAATTCATTGACCGGAGCAGTCAAGGCAGAACCCCAAAACTAATTACAAGGATTTCCGTAATGGAAACCGAACCCCAGAAAACACCACAGTTGTTTATTGGTTGTCCTGTATACAAGGATCTTCCCCTTGAATGGGTAGCTTCACTTCAGAAGCTGATGAACAGCAGGCCACCGTATGTGATCATTACCAATTATTTTCAGTCCTGTCTCGTCCATTACTCACGCAATGAGATCGTCAAGAACTTTCTCGCTCGTGATGGATGTGACTACCTCATGTGGATTGACGCTGATATGGTTTACGAGCCGGAAGACATTCAGAAGCTCTGGGACCACAAGCTGGACATCGTAGGTGGCCTTTATGTCAAACGCAAGCCACCGTATCATCCGACCCCTGGATACTGCAATGCCAAGACCAAGTGGAAGGTTCAGGGTATCGGCAAGTGGGATGAGGACAAGATGACAGAGGTAGATTTTCTGGGGACAGGTTTCATGATGGTACACCGCAGGGTGTTTGAGAAGATGAAGGAACCCTGGTTTGAATACCGAAAGTACAAAGATGGGTACATGCTGGGAGAAGATACGACCTTCTGCGTGAAGGCGAAAGAAGCTGGCTTCAAAGTCTGGCTAGATCCATCCATACAGGTAGGGCATATAGGATCGTACATCTATACGCCCCTGGATTATCTAGCCATGAGAAAGGCGATGGAAGATGAGCATACTACTAGATCGCAGCCCGTTCTCAGTCCCGGGTGATCAGGGGGCAACCGGGTATACAGGATACACAGGAGCAGGAGCAACAGGGTACACCGGGTATAGTGGCTACACCGGGTATACAGGACCAGTCAGTACGGTCACCGGCTACACTGGCTACTCCGGGTACACCGGATACACTGGTGCTGCCAGTACCGTAACCGGCCCTATCGGTGCGACTGGTTACTCTGGATACACTGGCTATACAGGAGCAGCCTCTACCGTTACCGGGCCAACCGGCTTCACTGGGGCTACTGGGTATACCGGTTACTCAGGGTACACTGGTCCCGCGTCTACCGTCACTGGTCCGACTGGATATACAGGGAGAACAGGGTACACAGGTTACACCGGCGCAGCCAGCGCTGTCACCGGCCCTACTGGGCCAATAGGTGCGACTGGATATACAGGATACTCGGGCTATACAGGCCCCGCTTCAACCGTGACCGGACCTACTGGGTATACCGGTAGGACCGGGTACACTGGGTATACTGGATCGGCGAGTACAGTGACAGGCCCTACCGGGGCTACTGGATATACAGGTTACACTGGGGCAGCGTCCACCGTAACTGGACCTACTGGTGCTACCGGCTATACCGGCTACACTGGATCGCAAGTCACAGGCTATACAGGATATACAGGTGCGAATAGCACGGTCACTGGCCCAACTGGTACCACAGGATACACTGGGTACACTGGCCCTGCTTCCACCGTCACCGGGCCGACAGGCGCTACTGGGTACACTGGAAGAACAGGGTATACCGGATACACTGGAGCAGGTGGAGCCGCCAGTACAGTCACCGGCCCGACTGGGTACACAGGAAGGACTGGATACACAGGCTATACTGGGGCAGGCGGTGCTGCCGGAGCAACCGGATATACAGGCTATACCGGAGCAGCAAGCACGGTTACTGGCCCGACAGGGGCGACAGGGTATACCGGCAGGACTGGGTATACCGGGTACACAGGACCGCAGGTGACTGGCTATACAGGATACACCGGGCCTGTTTCTACTGTTACTGGACCTACTGGTTATACAGGCTATACAGGGAGGACAGGCTACACTGGGTATACCGGGGCATTTGCAACTGGGTATACAGGGTACTCGGGCTACACCGGCTATACTGGTCCGGCCCCTGCTACTCTTGAAAAACTTAGTGCCTATGCCTCAAGTGAACAAACAGACATCACTGCGAGTACACCGACTAAGGTAGTGTTCGGTACAGAGAACTACGATACAGGGGCAGACTTTGCCACGTCTACCTATACCGTTCCGTCAACAGGCTACTATAGGATCACGGCTCAGGTAGCATGGGATGATGTTGGTACGTTCCCTTGTTATATTTGGATTTATAAAAACGGAGTTGAATTAGCAAGAGCGCAAGGCATTACTACTGAAAGAAGAATGACCATGAACATAGCCTATACTGCGTATCTTGAAGCAACAAATACGATAGAGATATACGCACAGGCTAACACGACCGGCAATGTGGCAGATATTGAATCAGGGGCAGGACGTACATTTGTCTGTATTGAACAGATCTAATTATTTATGAGGGTTTGGTATGAACTTCTCCGTAGTCGTGATCGCCAAGAACGAGGCGACAACATTGCCAAAGCTGGTCAACAGCTTGGCTGACTTCAAAGCCAGAGGCGGTGAGATCATCGTCCTGGATACCGGCAGCACTGACGATACCGTGCAGATCGCTACCAACCTCGGTTGTAAAGTAACTAGAGTCGGGGACAAGTACACGGAGAAGATGACCCCGGAACAGGTCAAGGCTATCAATGAACGGTTCGTGGTAGGAGATGAAGCTTTGATCGTGAATGAAGGTGATACCTTTTTCAACTATGCTGCTGCCCGGAACCACGCAGCGTCACTCGCTTCAAATGACATGGTGTCCATGCCAGACTGCGATGAGATCTTCACCCGACTGGATGTAGACTATGTCCAGGATGTGATCGCCCAGGGCTTTGAACAACTGGAGTTCAACTTTGTCTTTGCCCATGACGGATTAGGGAACGAGTCCATCAAGTTTATGCAGTGCAAGTTCTACGACAGGCGCAAGCTGCACTGGGAAGGGATCATACATGAGGTACTGCAAGGCGAAGCCAAGCGTACCTTCCTTCCGGAAGACAGATTCAAGATAGAACACTTCCAGGAAGACAAGCCGGAACGAAAGCGGTACCTGGCTGGGTTGGCCCTGGATTGTTTCTCACACCCGGACAATGACCGCAATTCCCACTACCTGGCTCGGGAGCTGCTTTGGTCTGGCAGGCCCAAGTCTGCCATCAAAGAGTTTGAACGGCATATCGCTATGGACCGCTGGCCAGCCGAGAGAGCGCAGTCCATGATCTTCATCGGTGACTGCTACGGTATGCTGAAAGACCAGGGTAAACAGATTGAATGGTACCTGAAAGCCTTCGCTTTGGATGGCACACGGCGTGAAGCCTTGATGAAACTGGCCTTTGTTTACAAGGCCAGGGATGATAAGCACCACGCTGCTGCCTATGCCGGAGCTGCACTCCAGCTCCCCTGGGATAATTTGTACATGAACGATCTGTATTATTACACCTCAGCCCCGCATGAAGTCCTGTACTGGGCAAGAGGTTGGATGGGTGATGTGGACGGTGGGCGTGAGCATTTGACGAAAGCATTAGAATACTGCTTCAACAGTAACCGGTACCTCCATGATACCAAGTACTATTTTGAGTACCCGGACCAGGGCATTGAGGGTTGGATGACCTTCCCTGAATTGACCTGGCTATTTGAAACTGCCAAGAAGATGACCTCCATCGTGGAGATCGGAAGCTGGTGTGGTCGCTCTACCCATGCCCTGCTCTCAGGCTGCAAAGGCAAAGTGATCGCAGTGGATACGTTTGAAGGTACTCCAGTTCCGGGTGACTGGACCTATCAGCAGGGTATCCCGATGGGAGTGTATGAAAAGTTCAAGCAAAACGTAGGCCACTTCCCGAACCTGGAGATCATGAAGATGACTTCCAAGGAAGCTGCCGAGAAGCTGAAGGGCCAGAAGTTTGACATGATCTTCATTGACGCAACCCATACCAAGGAAGGTGTGCTGGAAGACATAGCCCTCTGGCGTGATAAAGCCAAGCTGATAATCAGTGGGCATGACTACAAGGACACGATCTGGATGGGGGTACAGGATGCAGTGGATGAATCCTTCGGTACGATAGACGGCGTAGCTGATACGATCTGGCACAAATACGTGCAGAAGCCACTGGTCAGTATCATCATCCCTACCCTGGGCAGAGGTGATAAGTTCCGTAGACTGCTCAAGCTGATCAAGGAGAATGCTGGGTACGATAACTACGAGATCATAGTCAAGCACGATCAGTTCCCTCCAAACAATACTGGCGTTCCCAAGCTGGTGAAGCAGATGGTAGAGGAAGCCAAGGGCGAGCTGGTCATGTACCTGGGTAATGACTGTATGCCCCGGAAGGACTTCCTGCAGAAGGCCGTCTTCCGTATGATCCGTGAGTACCCTGACTACAAAGGACTCATCGGCCTGAATGACGGCTACTGGAAAGGCGAGTTTGCTACGCACTGGCTGGCAGGTAAGGCATTGCTCCCTGCCCTGGATGGTGAGTTCTTCCACACCGGGTACTACCATACCGGTTGTGACAATGAGCTGACTGAACGCTGCAAGCTGATGAATGCCTACACTTGGGCCGAAGAAGCTGAGGTTTTCCATGACCATCCGATACAGGACGGCTTCAAGGAACAGCTAGACCCGGTCTACACCCTGGCCTACAAAGCTGATCGTGTAGCTCATGACCATGCGCTTTACAAGGAACGTGCTGAGAAGCTGGGGTTCGCCTTCAAGGAAAACTTCCCCTGGGTACAGCGTATCCCGAAACGTATCTTCACTATCTGGCTTGGCAATGAGATGCCTGAGCTGGTCAAGCGTTGCATAGAAAGCCAGAAGATCCCGGGGTACGAACATGTCCTGATCACTGATGACAACGCCTTCCGGGATTGTCCCTACATGCAGCAGGCTATGGCTTCAGACCGCCACAATAAGTGGGTGAAGATGTCTGACTATCTGCGGATGTATTACATTTACAATGAAGGTGGAATATACTTGGATGCGGACGTGGAGATCCTGCCCGGGAAGAACTTTGATGAACTGCTCAAGCATGGGATGTTCGCAGCCACAGAGAACAATGGCTTCATAGGTTCTGCGGTGTTCGGGGCCTGCAAGGGCCAGCCGTTCATCAAGGATTGGATAGACCATGTGGTGCAGAACTTTCGGGGCGATGACGAGAAGAACTTTGAATCCTCAATGGAAGTACTGACCAAGGGATACCACGAACTGGGTTTCAAGATGGATGACTTCAAGCTGCTCAGCCCTGACTATTTCTATCCGTATGATCACCAGGCGAATACGGAGAAGGTCACAGAGAACACGATAGTCAAGCACCACTTCCTCAAATCATGGGTAAAGGAGAAGCAATGATACTCTCAGCATTCTTCACAGACGAAGGCTCACCGGCTACCGGCCTGGTTCCCACTATCTCAGTCTGGAGTTTGAATACCAGTACGAAGATCGTGGACGCTGCCAACATGACGGAAGTAGGGGAAGGGTTCTACAAGTACGACTTCACCACATACGATCCGTCTGTTCCCTACACCTTCATAGCTGACGGTGGGGCTGGTCTGGCTACTATTGAACGCTACCGGATGGGCTGCAATGATGGAGACCAGACACAGTACTCTGCCGTGGCCGGATCTATGGGGGAAGCTATGGTGGCCTTTGCCAAAGGCAAGTACCATTTCAATAAGATTTCAAAGGTAGAGACGCTATACCGTGAGGATGGTACAACGGTCGTTACTACCCGGACAGTAGTAGATTCACCTACGGAGATCAGCAAGTCATGATAGAGCATAGAGGTATCAGCATGTTGTGCATGGGCAATGTCACCCAGGAGCAGGAAGACAATCCTGATTCACTGGGTTGGCTTGACCAGGATGCCGGTATCAACATTGACGTTCTGGCAATGGCGACCTATGGCATGGCCAGCAATGTGCTGTTGCTTGACAGGTGGCTGGAGCCAATTCATACTGATAGTGATGAAGTCACCACGGCCTCGTGGGCAGACACTGACAGTACGACAAGCGCTACCTGGCAAGACCAAGACGCTACTGATTCCTCAAGCTGGACTGACGCTGATCAGACCACCTCACATACTTGGAACTAGGAGCGTTCTATGAACTTGCAAGAAATGAGAACTTTCATAACGGACTACATCGGTGAGACGATCACCGGTTTCCGTACTACTGCCCAGCTCAACAACTGGTGCAATGGCGTTTACCGCAAGATCATCCGTGGCAGGAACGACTGGAACTGGATGACCGTTACCAAGACGATCAGCCTCCAGACAGGGGTTACTGCGTACAAGCTGCCGGATGACTGCCTTCTGATCAAGGAAGTCAAGGTAGATGGCGACACCTTCCTGGGTATCAATTACCATGAAGTGCCGTTCTACGAATCAGGTGGGCATTACTTCTACGTCCTGGGTACTGACCAGGGTGACCGCTACCTGCATTTGCTGGAGACTCCTTCGGCAGATGGTACGAACAACCTGAGTATGATCTACCTGTTCTCACCTCCGGAGATGGATGAGGACACGGATTCACCTTTATTCCCTACGGTATTCCATGACATCATTCCTACCTTTGTCTGCTATCTAGCGACCCGGAAGGAAGATGATCCGGTCAAAGAAGAATACCTGAAGGAATACTCGGATGGTATGAAACGCCTGGTATCCTGGGATCGCACCAATGGTGTCTCCGGGTACAAGGCTTCGGACAGGTTCATCCCCTACACAGATGCAACTCAAGCTGAAGATTACAGGGACAACTACTAATGCCCAGGTATGAGCAAATCCAAGTATTCAAGAACTTGATGCACAAGGGTTTCTCCAAGATGACCCTCGGCGCTCATTCCAATTCCAATCCGATTGAGATCAAGGATGATGAACTGTCTGACTGCCTGAACGTGATACCGGAAGCTGAGGGTAGACTGCGTACCAGGCGTGGATATACAGCCAATGGCAATGACCTGGGGACTGATCCGATCCATGAGATCATCCATTTCAAAACTGAGACCGTAGATAAACTGATGTGCGTAGCTGGGGCTAAGGTCTATGTCAAAGCCTACAGCGATACGAGCTGGGGTACAGAGATACTCTCCGGCCTGACCTCCGGTCCTTGTGACCTGATCCAGGCATTCAATCATATCTACTTCTGTAATGGCGTAGACAAGCCACAGAAGCTCAATGAGACTGCCGGTGCTGACTTGACTGAGGACGTAGTGGACGAGCTGATCGCTACTGGCGATGCAGTGACCAAGACTTTTGGAAGTACGTTGGCGGCTCCCATACTGAAAGCAGACACGTTAGAGATCGCTGATGACGTGGAGACCTTCAGCGACAATGGCGATGGTACACTGACTGGTGACGCTGGAGGCTCAGGTACGATCAATTACACCACTGGTGTTTACGAGGTTACCTTCAATGCCGCACCCGCCACTGGTAAAGGTATCTACGCCAGCTATACTCGGTATCCTCCCATTTTTGATCACTTGTATTTCTGGAAGAACAGGATATGGGCTAGCGTTGGGAGCCGCCTATATTACTCTGCTTCCGGTGGGGATGAGTTCACGGTCGCAGCCGGTGGGGGGTTCATAGATATTTACGCTCAGGATGGTGACGACATCATAGGCTTCGCCATCATGAACGATAACCTGTTCGTCTTCAAAGAAGACAAGATAGCCAGCATCACGATTGAGGTTACCAGCACCACGACCTACATGGTGCCAAAGACCGTGCGTGAGCAGATAGGTTCCTGTGCTACCAAGTCAATCGTGTCTACTGAGAACAACATCTTCTTCCTGGCCCGGGATGGGCAGGGTGGATTCAAGATCTGTTCTCTCGGCATGGAGCCGAACATGCTGGAGAAGATGCGGATAGACAATATCAGCGAACGAGTAAAGGACAAGCTGGATGCTATCTCCGCACCGAACGTACATCTGGCCTATGCCCAGGTAGCACACAACGGCTACTACCTGTGCTACCCCACCACGACCTATAACAACCGTGCCGTCTTCTATGACCTGCAGTACCTCGGGCTGTTCCCGATGAGTGGCTTCAATGCTACCTGCATGAAGATCGTACAGGATACTGGTGGAGCAGAACACCTGATATTCGGTACGAACAGTGGGCAGATGCACGTTTTTGATTCAACGTATAGCGACAACGGTACTCGGATTGAGTCATGGATCCTAACCAAGCAGTACCATATTTCAGAATACATTACTGCCAAACTTTGGCGGTTCATAGACGTATACCTGCAGAATGTACTCGGTGACCTGACGATAGATATTTACACAGATGGTGTGCTGAGAGACAGCATGGTATATAGTGTAGGTGGACAGGTCGGTGTAGCTGGTATCGGTGTATCCATGATAGGCGTGGACATGATAGGGTACAGCTCCGGAACGCAGACTACCACTGAGGAATCAATACGCATGAGGATCAGCCGAGGATATGTAGGGCGTACCTGCCAGATCAAGCTGGCGAACGTAGCCAACGGAGAACACTTTGACTTCCTGGGTATGGGCTTCTGGTACAGACACCGCAACCAACGAGCGTTTGATAAAGACCTAACTTTTGGAGGGGAATAATGGCAATCAACCACATTGAAGATTTTTTCTCCACTACCCTCAGTAGTGGGATCACAGCCGGGGCGAACAGCATGGTACTGGTGGCAGCGCCAACCAGCTATCCTTGCTACCTGGTACTGGATGCGACTGATGCTACCCTCCGAGAGATCGTCAAGGTATCAAGCATCGCAGGTACTACCTGTACGCTTGAGACCAGAGGGGTCGGGTCTACCTCGGCTGGCGCACATAGCGCCGGATGTGCCGTCACCATGAACCCGGTGTCTAGTCTCTGGACAGACCTGGATACTGCGATCACGTCCACGACTGTTGGGCATGACCATGATGGTACGGACAGCAAGTTCATAGACAATCTCGGTATCAAGCTCTTGAATGACGGATACCTGCTCGGGCTGAACAACGCCGGGGATGACACGGTCAACATCCTCAAGGTGAACGCCTCAGATCAGGTGGAGTTTGGTGCTGCGGTAGCAGTTGGGGCCTATGACTTCTTCGTGGATACTGACACCTTTTTCGTAGATGCTTCTGAGAACAGGGTAGGCATAAACAAAGTACCTACGCAGTATCCTTTGGAAGTGACGTACGACACCATTGCTGCTGCCTTCTACGGTTCAGGAGATACCGGGACCGCCTATGTGAATATCAATGCTATGCCCGGAGAGGCTACTGATGAAGTGATCTTCAGGATCTTCAGGTCAACAGAGACCTCCGGAGATACCTCAATCCAGGTATACAAAGGTAATAACAGCACTACCGTAAACCATAGGTTGTATGGCCAGGGTGGTGATTCCTCTCTCTGTATTGATAACGGCATACTCACTATCGGCTCAATGTCTGGCAATGCCAAGATGACCAGAGGATTGACCATTGATCAGAAGGCCTCTGATGATGAGATACTGGCCTGCAAATCATCTGATGTAGCTCAATCCTTTACTGACTATGCGGAAGCAGATACCTACGGATCATTCCGTAAAGCCGCTGCTACTACCGGGGGATTGGATATCCGGGCTTTTTCTGAATCAGCTATCACTTTTCAGTTTGGTGCTTATGCTGCTGGATCATTGGGAACCACAAAGACAACCTCTGGCCGTGGCGTATTTGAGATGGCAGCTTACTACACGGATGGTAGCACCGGAGTGACTGACTGTGGTGCAGATGCAAACCTCCTTGTCCTGAGGAACAATGCCACCACCCGGCACATCTTTGATATTGACGGTGACTACAAAGCGTTCGGAGCGATCTCGGCAGTTGACTCAGTATCCTGGGGTAGCAATGCAACATCTACTGTAGCTAAATGCAGGGCATATTCCAGTAGCGAACAGACCGACATAACTGATGCTACGCCGACCAAAGTGGTATTCGGTACTGAAGAATATGACATTGGTAGCAATTTCGCTACGTCTACTTTTACAGCTCCAGTAGCCAGCTATTACCGTATAACAGCCCAGGTAGCCCTGGATGATGTGGTTGACTGTCCATGCTATTTGTTCATATACAAGAATGGGGCTGATCTCTGCCGAGCGCAGAGTGAAGGTGATGAGCGTAGACGGACCATGAACATATCAACCACTGCCCTATTAGCAGCAGAAGACACGATAGATATTTACGTCCAGGCTAATACTGGGCCAGCCCCCGCTGCCCAGGCTGACATAGAAACTGGCGCAGGCCGGACCTATGTCTGCATAGAAATGATCTAATTATCTCTCTAAGGAGAAAGCAATGAAGGTACAGTTCAAACCGATTATGACCTACAAAGACACCGTATTCCAGGCAGAAGACATGGAGAACGGTAAACTGGTCAGTCGTGATTTGACCATGAAGGAAGTGTTTGTCAATTCCTTGAACTACCGGGACCAAGGTGAGAAGCAGTCACCGTCAGAAGCCATGAAGATCTGGGCTACCTCCATGAAGATCATGGCGGCTACGGACTCGGTAGACCTGGAGATAGATGAGATCAAAAAGATCAAAGACAATCTGCCTAAAGCGTACCGCCCGGTCATTGCCGGTCAGGTCATATCTTATCTGGAAGGTCTTACTGTAAAGGAGAAAGACGATGGCGCTAAATAGTCTCGTGGATGGATTGAAGTGGTCACAGCCAACCCCCAGGCCGATGATGCCAAAGCGGCCAGTGCAACCTGGACGTAGTTACACGATGGCTCTCATCCCTCGTGGGGATGGTACCTTCTGGACAGATGGCAGCAGAACGAATGTCTACAACCCGAATGCACCCCGGCCAGTAGCCCCGCCTCGTATGCCTCAGCCGGTCATTAATCCTCAGATGCAGAAAGCTATGGTAGACCAGCAGATGCAGAAGGCCATGATGGATCAGCAGATGCAGCAGAACATGATCAACCAAAGGTTGTCAGGTATGCGCCAAGCCTTTACTCGGTAGGGACGATGAATATGGAAAACACTGAAGTCATTCTGACCGCCATAGCGCAACTGGGAATAGCCGGGATCTTTGTCTGGCTCTACATTGGGAAAGATAAACAGACCTGCGAATTACAGGAGAAGCTGTTGACCGTGATCACTCGGCAGACAGAGATGAACGGTGAATTGAAAGGTGTCATTGAGAAGAACACCGCAGTAGCAGACAGGACCTTGACGGTCACTGAAAGAGTTTATGACGAACTCATTAAGACGAGGAACAAACAATGAGTAGCGACCTGCTGCGGTGGTTCATCCTGACCCTCAACATTTTCAACCTGGTCCCGGTAATGCTCCTGGTTATCATGCTGGTACAGGAGAGACGACTGATCAAGGAAAAGCAGAGGAAGACACTGAACATTCTGCTGGTCTTACTCATCGCCACCATAGGTATCAGATCAATTTTACAGGTCGTGACCTACTCCATGCGTATCATGGACATGGGTCTTGACCAGAACACTATCAACTGGACCACCCTTTGTAATACTGTTTTGATGACGGTCACAAGCTGGAGTTTCTTCCTTTTCGTCAACCATTTGAATAGACCTCAGTGATGGTACTTCAACGATAAAATGAAAGGCTAGAGCGATGGGTAATTTTTTCAACAATTTCGTGAGTGGTGTAAAGAACATCGCTACTGGCATAGCTAGCCTTTTTGATGGTAGTGGTGGCGGTGGTGGGCAAGCTACCGGATTAGGTAGCGGAGCTGGAGCAGACCAGGCACCAGTCATGCTTGACGGTGGGAACTGGGGTACGACCTCAGTAGATACCAATGGTCAACTGATGACACCCGACCCAGGGCTAGGTGTATCAGGAAATGGATCAGCCACTTCTGGATTCGTTGGGGGTGATCTTCTCCCTGCGGTCCCGGATGTTGATCTCGGTACCAGTATGAATGTGAATGGGTATGAACAGCCATTGACCAATCTGCAAACACCGCCTCAGGTCGTTGACCAATCAGGAGGTGGGGCAGGATCTACCGCATTAGCAGATACCGGCAGTGGTGGCACGAGTGGTGGCTATACCGGGATGTCTGTTTCTGACATCATGTCTCAATTCAGCACTACCCCGGCTGAAGTATCGCTCACTGATCCGATGATTGAAGCCTTTGCCAAGCTGGGTAAATACCAGCTCGGTCTATCTGAGGATGAGATCAATTCCATCTTCGCAGATCCAGAGCAAAAAGCTGCTGCTATGCAGATGGTGAGAGACCAGATAGGCAAGGGTGGGCTGGTGGATGACGTACTGAACTACGCCAAGGCTGGCTGGTCACTGGACCAGATCACCGGGGCTTTGCTCCCGACCTTTGCCAAGAGTCAGGAAGGTGAGTACAACACACAGTACGGCGCTGCCTATGACAAGATGGTGGCTCCGCTTACCGGAACGTTCAATACTGCCTACGATCCCTTGATAGAAGGTATCCGTGGCAGAGAGAAGCTCATCAATGACAGTACCGCTAATCAGTCAAAGACCATAGGGGATACCTATGACTACCTGGAGATAACGCTTCGGAACAAGCTGGAGTCTGCCAAGAACAACAAGGACCTGGAAGAAGCCAGGATGGATAGGGAGACTGCAGACTTCCTCGCTGAGCTGAACCGTACCCGGGATGCCAAGGTGCGTGACCTGGAGATCCAGAACAAGCAGGTCAGTGACTCGTACAACTACGCAGTCGTGGATGCCAAGGAAGCGCAGAAGGCTATGTGGAAGCAACAGCGTAACGTCTTTGGTAACCTGGGTATCATGGGTTCCTCTGAGTTCATGCAAGCCAAGGCCGGGGCTGATGTGAAGTTCAACATCTCACTGCAAAAGTTGCACTCTGAGAAGATCAATGCGATCACGCAGATAGAGAATGCCAAGCAGGATACCTACGACCGGGTCATGAACATGACCAAGGAGATGAACAACAAGGTACTCTCAGCTCAGGAGAAACTGAATGAATGGTATCGCAGTACCTCTGCCGAGATTGAAGCTCAGCAGGAATACTCAGCGATTGAGAAGATGAACAAGCTCACTGCCCTGGAAGATCAGAGGCTTGCCAACATTGCCGAGATCAGGACGATGGCAGACAGCCTGGTCAAGGAAAAGACGCTGGGCCTGTACTCAGCTACCCGGGAAGCAGAGGCCAACGCCAACGCCCGGGCATTGCAAATGGCACAGATGTCGCTCTCTGATTACAACAATGACATCATGGCGCTGATCACTCAGGCTGCCGGGCCTACCGTATCGCAGTCACAGATAGCTGCAGCTACCGCTGCAAACAACTGGGAGATGCAGCAGTTCCTCATGAATTACAATCTGCAAGTGTCGCAATCTTCAGGTGGTAGTGGTTCCTATTCAAGCAGTTCTTCCACTGGAGAAACTGATGTACTCAAGCAGGCCTACCTGGACAGCACGATCATTGCCCCGGATCTCTATGAGGAAATGCGGAACAACCAGGATTACAACTCAGCTATCGGGGTAGTGAACCAGCTCTATGAGACACGGCCTGAAGGGTCTATGTACTGGGATACCCTGGCAAACTTTGTGAACAATAGTTTTGATAATGGTGTCTTCAACCCGGTCAAAGCCGGTGAAAACTTTCAATGGAAGTTTGGCAACGTGGCCCCATTGCAACCAGTTTCCTAACATAATGGATAGGAAACTATGGTCACTCGCCTTCAATACACAAGCGATAGATCCAGACGGATAACTGAACAGCCCCAGAAGAAATCATTCTGGGGTGGGGTAGGTAACGTACTCGGGAAAGCAGTAGATGTAATATCCACGCCTCTCTATGGGATGATAGGAGCAGGACGTGGCATTGCTCGTGGTGACTGGAACATTCCTCAGACTTTCGGTCAGGGTGTTCGTGAGAAACAGAACTGGTACAACGTAGCTGATGACCTGAAGCTGCAAGGTATCCCACGGCATATCGTAGGTACTGGCGGTAACTTCTTCCTTGACCCGATGAATGCGGTCGGAGCTGGGCTGGCTGCCAAGGTGATCCGTGGTGCAGACAAGGGAGCCGATGCACTGAAGCTGAGCCAGGCCGGAAACAAAGTATTCAAGCAAGTCACTGCGGAGCTTATGTCTGGCCTCGGTAAAGCCGATGATGTGAGTTCAGTTACTAGACAAGCTGCCAAGTTAGGCTCAACGCTCGGTAGGCGTGAGCAGATAATGAACGAAGCGTATCAGATCATGAAGGGGAAGACGGCTGCCAACCCTCGGCTGCTGGCTCGGGGTGGTGTAGTGTTCCAACCTACCGGCCATACGCTGATACCCAAGGAAGTATTCAGTGTACCGGCCAAGGCAGTATGGAGTGCAGGCAAGAAGATCCCGATAGTCGGTAGTATTCTCAAGAAGACTGAGCAGTTGGCCAATGACGTAGGCAAGCTGTTTACTACCAGGCTGAGGAATACCAAAGCCGATGAAGCACGAGAGCTGGCACGGATGGAGAAGGGCGCTGCCCAGATCCTCAGTACCAAGGTGGCTCGGGAGTTTGGTGATATGTCGCTGCCACCAGAGAAGATGAATGAGGCACTGGATATTCTGCAGGACAGGACGGGTAGCTGGTTTGATGAAGCTGGTACCCTGATCTCCGATCCGGCCAGTGTCATCACCAAGACGGTAGATAAAGCAGACGATACCCTGAAGGGATACAAGGCTTCCTTCGGGAAGCAGTTCAAGGTGAAGCCGTTTGACGGACCCAGCCTGTTCACGACCTATGCAGACACGGTGCTGGATGAAGCTGCGCCCATAGCCCAGCTCATCAAGGATCCGGGCAAGTACAGTTGGAATGAAGCTGAGTACATGTTTGATCTGCTGGATCCTAACCCTGTTCCCTTGACCCCGGCCAAGATGCAGTTCATCCAGGCCAAGGCCAAGGAGATAGAGGCAGGGCTACGCAATGGCGTATTCACTGCGGAAGATCATTTCAATCTGTTGGACATGGTGTCTACCCTGCGTAAGGCAGGGGAGGAAACGGTCATCCGTGATATTGGTTCCTATGAGAAGCTGCTGCGTGAGACTGGCAGTCTGTTCGGTCAGCACTACCAACATGCCAAGGATACGATCAAGGGTACACTGAAGGAATACGAATCAGTGTGGGCTACGATGGCCGACCTGGCCAAGCAGAACATATCCATCAACGGTATGCCCAAGGTGATGCGAAGGGTAGTGAAGGACCCGGAGGTCATCGCCCTGGTACAGAAGTCTCGCAAACTATTTGATGAGTTGATAAACGCAGAGCTGGCTGAAGGGATCATGACACCCAGGAGAGCCGGATACCTGCCTCACATCCTGGAAAATCCTACTTCACCAGAGGCGTTGGAGTTCGTGAACCTGGCTTCAGACCCGGGCTTCACCCGGAGTCAGATGCTCCAAGGTACGATACAGGAGATCAACAAGAGAGCAGGTAAAGACTTGCTGGCTACTGATCTGGCCAAGTTGGCCGCGATCCGTACCTACAAGAGCAAGACAGCCATAGCACAGCATCGCTACCTTCAGACGCTACTCAGCCTAGGGAAAGAGATCGGGCCGGAAGATCTGGATGGCTATGTCCTCAAGGCAGATGAAGCGTTCTATACCCTGAAGCCTGGTCAGAAGTTCAACTTGAAGGTTGATACTGAATTGGATGAGGTGCTGGGGCTTGGTGCCGATGATGCCATAAGCGTAACAGCCAAAGCAGATAAAGCAGTAGACGCTACTTACGATGCTGAAAAATCCTATGATGCCTGGCTTGGTAAAGGTGGTGGATCAGATGCCATGTATGAAGACTGGAAGATGACTCAAGCCGTTGAGTCTGGTACTACCAAAGATGTCATGGATATGACCGGCGCTGAATTGCAGTCACTGGGCAAGAGTGCTAAGCAGGTAGCCGAACGACAGGTGACTGATGGTGGCCTCGGGATCAAGGCCGGCAGTCAGGAAGATATGATGAAGCAGTTGGAAGCCATGCTTAAGGACAACGCACAGACGAACAGTATGTCCAAGGCTAAAACAGTTGATATAACACAATCTTCTAAGAAGTCACCGTATTTCCAAAAAGATGTAGATAAGTTTTCAAGAGCAACAAAACTGATTTCTCGTGGTTCCCCATCAAGTAGTAGTGCTGCCTATGCTACTGCAGCCGGGGAACTTTCAAACACAGGGAAATATAGTGCATCAGATATTGTCGGCATATCAGCAGAAGGCAATAGAGCATCTAGGATCGCACCTGATTTTGAAGAAATAAATAAGGCTATCCAGGCAAATGCTTCCTTCATAACTGACATACCTAAAGACAGACTTAGGCCATACAATGTTGGAGAAAGAGAAGTAGCACAGACCTTAGTAGATGCAGGATATAAAGAAGTTACACCAGGGTTTTGGAAACATGAAACGATTGAAGCCCCACCAGTCCAAGTTTCATTAACCCCTAAGGTTAAGGAGATCCCTACCAACTCCCCTGATCTACCCACTACTAAGGCTACCATAGCCGAGAAGGTAGTGGAGACTGCCAAGAAGGCTGATGGACCTCGCACCTTTGTCATTCCTCGTGAGGTTGCTGATCACCTGAAGACCTATGAGAAACGGATGAGAGATCCGGGTACGATGGAGCAGGTACTCAAGGAATACTTTGACCCACTCCAAAACTTCTGGAAGGGTTGGGTAATGGGTACTACCCCGGGTACGGCCATGCGCAACATGGTGGGCAACCTCTGGAATAACTGGCTGGCCGGTACCAAGGGCAGGAACTACGTTACTGCTACCGACCTGCTCAATCACATAGATGATCCTGAGTACCTGCGTACCAAGATCATCAAGACTGCCTACGGCAATATGACCGGGGAAGAACTGATAGAAGACTTTGTCAAGGGTGGGATACTGGACAAGGGCTTCTACGGTGCAGACATCAATACTGGCCTGGATGCCATTGATACGTTTACTGATACCAAGATCAGGAACGCTGGGGATCTATTCAGCCCGAGGAAGAATCCTCTGCCTCGTGCGATCTTCAAGGGTCAGACCTACATAGAGAACCTGGGGTACCTGGCTCACTACATCGGTAAGGTTGAGGATGGCTACAATCCCTTTGATGCTATCCTGTCCGTGAAGAAGTATCTGTTTGATTACTCCGATCTCACCGAGGTGGAGCGTAAGGTACTCAAACGTTTGATGCCGTTCTACACGTTCACCAGGAAGAACATCCCGCTGCAACTGGAGAGACTACTGGCCAGTCCTACGAAGTACAGTGCCATAGCCAAGATGAAGTGGATGATGCAGGAGATAGCACCTGAGGATGATAACCGGTTCCAGTACCTACCGGAATGGCTGAAGTCACCAATGGCCATACGCCTGCCCTGGAAGGACAGGGAAGGCAAGGACCTGTACATTGACTTCACTGACTGGATCCCGGCTGGTCAACTCAACATGCTGGATGATCCTATCAAGGACATCGGCGTACAGATGAGCAGTCCTCTGCTGAAGGCACCGGTAGAGATGGCATTGAATTACAATTCCTACTACGGTGAACCGATCAGCAAGTACCCGGGTCAGCGCGAGAAACTACTGGGTGTCAGCGTAGACAAGAAGCTGGCCTACTTCATGAAGCAATTCAGACTGGCCAATGAAATGAACCGGCTGGTGGCGTATGAAACACCGGACAGCAAGAAGTCACCAGAAGAACGTCTTGGTCGCTATCTCACTGGCCTGCGTCTGGATCGGTACGACTGGAAGAAGTCACAATATGTAGAGACGAAGAAGGGCAAGTCAACCATGAGAGATGCCATCAAGCGTGATCTCTACCTGGCAAAAGAATCAGGTGATGAAGACATGCAAAGGTATTTACAAGAGATGCTAAATGGTCTAAGATAGACTGGCTTTACTTCATAGGGCTGCACACCCATGAACCCACCATCATCAATTCGTTTCAATCACAAAAGACAGTGCCTCGTGCAGGGGGCGCTGTCTTTTGTTGTGCGTACAATTCTAACCGCCGAGTCTGTTAGGGCAACTCAGACTATAAACTCTGCCCTCCAGCAACGCAGTCCTGCTCTGTCTTCCCTGACAACAGGCAACCACACGTTGTAAGAGGGTGAGAGGTGGGGGTCGTGGTCCACCTCAGCCCTGGTGACATCACCTGAAACCGGTTGTTAGATACATAGAGTCTGCACTAAGATGAGAGTAGCTAGCCTACTGTGGGAATAGAGGGACTATGTCACACCAGAAACAAATGTTCACACAAAAAGATCCAGCCACCGAGAAGGAGCTGGACCATTTATACAAGCTGAAGCGTAGAGCTGATGAGCTGATAGATGAGAAGAATAAGTCAGGGGGATGCCCCTGGTCGTGGGTCATACGCTACTGCGAGATCACAAAGAAGATAGAAAAGCTGGAGCAAGTACTGTCTAAATAGGCAGATTTGCACGGTGGCTTCACCTAGTGGTCTAGGAAGGGCCGGGGCCTCAGGATGACCAATCATGCGTCTGGTATCCCGAAAGCCCCAGCCCTGCCACGGTGCGTTACGCTGTTATGAATGGTGCGACTGCTTCCTCAAACTTCTGTTGTAAAGTCCTGTACATGGTGAGCATGAGGTCGGTACGTTTGTTCGCCCTACCGTCACGCTGGGCAGTGACCAGGGTATCAATGAACATTTCCACCCGGGTCTTCAGCTCAAAGAACTCAGCATCGTCCAGTTTGATCGTGATGTCGGGTAGCTTGCCGACCTTGGCTACGTCTAGTTTGATCATTAGAACAGCCCCTCCGGTAATGGTTTGAGGTTGAGAGGTTCAGGTAGCAGGAACTTGTAGGTGATTGGTTCATACCATTCACACCAGATGACACCGCCCGGGGTGAACACTCGTGGGTTGATCTTGCTGTTGCCGTGTACGAACAGCATCTTCCCCACGATAGTATCAACTGGTTTGATCATCTGACACCTCATCTTCTGGTATGACTTCTTCTATCTTTTTCCCACAGTAGGTACAGAACTTGAAATCACATTCAGCCAATGTACCTTCGGTTAGTGAGAACGCTTGCCCACATGATGTCTCGTGGCATTCATCCCACCGATCCTTCGTCCAGATACAGGCCATTTGTTGCTGTTCTGCTACCAGGTCAGGGATCACCTTTTCAATCTCACCTGCCATGGTCAAGCACAACTCAGAGTCCATTTCCTTGCTTGTGTTCGGAGCATAGCAGTATCCACGGGCCAAAGCACCAAGCACGATTTCCCTAGTCTTTGTGGTCATTTGGCACCTCGGCAGTAACACATTCTCTACAGGCCTGCCCTTCGGGTGGGAAGGCATCACCTTCCATCCAAGTACGCTCATGGATGCAGGTACAGATCGCATGACCTGGCTTATAGTATAGGTCAGTGACCTTACCATTCGGCCTGGTGCGTACCTTTACTCTATCCCCACCCGGGTAGAGAAAGAACCACATCAGAACGATGTAATCCTCAAAGTCCATGACAACGTAGGGATCCTGGTAGTCAGGCTTGCAAGCCAGGACGTGGAAGTGTTGGTCATTACCCTCGGCCTTCAGTTGCTTGCGCCATTTGTCCAGGGTAGCCAGCTTACACTGCTTGCCAGTCTTGAACTCGTAGTCAACATCACCGGTATTGAGAGCATCAAGCCCACCTTCGGCAGCCTGATCGGCCCGGTTGGATTTGATCTCCGGGTGCAGCTTGACCAGTGCTTTGATGAACGCACGTTCACCACGCTTGCCCTTCTGTCTAGCGTTGACTGTCATTTGCAGCCCTCCATGATATTTTGGGCCATCTGCTTGTACCCTGCCTCTTTCAGGTGGGTATGGTCTTTGTAGTAATAGTCAGTCAGTCTCTCGTAGGAGAAGGCTGTCTTGACATCGGAGTCCATGAGCCATTCGTTGAACTCATCTACCTGCGGGTTGAGCTTCTCACGATCACCCTTGAAGTGAGGCAACATCACATAGCAGGTGTCGTCTGAATTGGTAGCCTCTATCAATTTGGGGTAGGCTTCCATCAACTGTTCCAGAGAGAAGTAGGCTATGTCATTCGTGCCGAGCATGATGATGCACTTGTTCTCCCGGCAATCCGTGAGATCACCTTCCCACCTGAGCCAGTCAACTACGGTAGCCGATGATACGCCTCGGTTATCTACGTCAGCGTACTCAGCCCATCCCTGTTGGGTGAGACTGTCACCGATGGCGATAGTAAGCGGCTCTGATCCTTTTGGCCAGAGTAAAAAGACAAGGCTGGCCGAAAGTATCAGAGAGAAAAGCAGGCTAATTGTTTTCATAGTAGTCTCCTTCCGCTTTGATCTTGGTCAGGCCAGATTGAGTGAAGCGTAACGTCCTCGCCTTATGGGGAGTGACGGTGAGGTAGCCCAGGATGACACAGCGGTTCACTCTTTCTCTCGCAGCAGTAGGGTTGATCTTGAAGTGATCCGCTATCTCGGAGTAGCTTGGTGCTACCCCGAGTGCTTCCTGGGTTTTCTTCACGAACTGCAGGGTGCGCAGTAGTCGTGGAGTAAACCGGTGGTTACTCATTAGCTTCCTCCACAATGAGTGTGTTGGTGAAGGCCGTGTGCTTCTTCAGTCTTCCGAAGCAGCAACGATGAATAACATCCTCAACAAGGACAGCCTTGCCCAGGCCGGTAGGTGAACCTTCCTGGACTACATAGAACTGTACCTTGGTCGGATTCTTTCTGATCTCTGATCCACAAACATAGCAGGTCTGCACTGTCTTGATGGGCATGACAATCTCCGGTAGTGATAAGTTGGGAAACAATGGGACTTGAATCATCAGTCATCATTCTCTTTGTCATTGATAGACACACGCACGATGCACTCAAGGACTCCGGGTGCCGGGGTACGGAAGTAGATCTTTGACCAGTATTGTCTAGGTACTTTACTGGCAGCTTCTTCCATCACCGGCCCCATGTATTCCTGTATCTTGGACATGGTCTCGGGTTCCTCAGGGATGTTGGCCTCTACACGTTTGACCTCATACTTGAGATCCTTGGCAGAGAGTACCTCGGCGTTGGTCAGCCATTCGTCTACGTCTGCGCCGTCAGACTGGATGACTTCCTTGATAGTGTACAGGCGTTCAATCCCGATACGTTGCAAGCGTTCGGCGGGGACACCGAAGCGTTCAACGTAGATGTCATGGATGGCGATACATTTGTAGGCAGAGGCACGAGAGAAGTCTTTACTGCCCAGGTACTCAGTGAACGTGGTGTAGCCCAGTTCACCGTAGTATCCTTGGTCTCTCACTTCCTTCAGCAGGATGCCCAGCTTCAGGAAGCCGTCTACTACCATAGCCTTCGCACCGTCAATGTACTTGTCTATCTTGGTTGCCCACTGTTCCCGGGGCATACCTTCGGGTTGGACGGTCAAGTCGTTGCCCATAGTTACTCCTTGATAAGCGTATGGATTTTGTTGAAGATGGCAACGAAATCGTTATCGTTATACTGGCCAGCGAGGATGTGACCTGCAATGAACGCAGCAGCTTGCTTGTCGGAGAACATCTTGCCACCACCCCACTTACCGCTACCCTGTCTCGGGACTGCTCCCTCAACCCAGGTGACGTTATAGTTGGTGTACTGACCGTTCTGTTTGGCAACGTATTCAACTTCAATTTCCTTGGCAGTATCCTGTGCTGTTTGCAACAGGGCTATGAGGTCTTTCTTGAAACACCCCATCTTCAGGAAAGACCTCATAGCCCTGTT
>Ga0209800_10000809_pt1 | contig 40030 bp, 31 predicted proteins | sample Higcelweek8metaG_FD_187174 | JGI IMG/M metagenome (GOLD analysis project Ga0209800, IMG submission 187174) | Freshwater pond sediment microbial communities from the University of Edinburgh, under environmental carbon perturbations - High... | ecosystem: Environmental > Aquatic > Freshwater >...
GAGCAACGAATGAACGGAATTTGTGCCGGAGGAACTGGTTCTTTTATCGATCAAATGGCCTCCCTTTTACAAACAGACGCAATGGGACTAAATGAATATGCCAAAAAGTATCAATCTCTCTATACAATTGCCGCAAGATGTGGCGTATTTGCAAAATCCGATATCCAGCCCCTCATTAATGAAGGCGCAACAAAGGAAGATCTTGCCGCTTCCATTTTTCAGGCTGTTGTTAACCAAACCATCAGCGGTCTCGCTTGTGGTAAGCCAATTCGTGGTCATGTTGCTTTTCTTGGTGGTCCACTCCATTTTTTATCGGAATTACGTGAAGCTTTTATTCGTACCCTAAAACTTGATGAAGATCATCGCATTTTACCTGCAAACTCTCATTTATTTGCAGCTATTGGCTCAGCAATCAGCGCTAGTGAAGAATCAAACTATACTCTCCTAGAACTTGCAAATAAATTATCCGCAAAGATTAAAATGCAATTTGAAGTAGAACGTTTGGATCCTCTTTTTGAAACCAAAACTGAATACGAGACTTTTTTAGCTAGACATAGCAATCACAAGGTTCGTACAAAAGAATTATCCACCTATCACGGAAATTGTTATTTAGGAATTGATGCTGGAAGTACTACCACTAAGATTGCTTTGGTATCTGAAAGTGGTTCTCTTTTGTATTCATTCTATAGCAATAATAACGGCAGTCCCTTGACCACTTGTATCAATGCAATTAAAGATATTTATGAGAACCTGCCAAGCGACGCACATATTGTGCACTCTTGTTCTACTGGTTATGGGGAAGCATTAATGAAAGCCGCTTTACTACTTGATGAGGGAGAGGTTGAGACAGTTGCTCACTACTATGCCGCTGCTTTTTTTGCTCCTGACGTTGATTGCATCTTGGACATTGGCGGGCAAGATATGAAATGTATTAAAATTAAAAATCGCACTGTTGACAGCGTACAGCTAAACGAAGCCTGTTCATCCGGTTGTGGTTCTTTTATTGAAACCTTTGCACAATCACTTAATTTCAGTGTACAAAATTTTGCTAAAGAAGCTCTTTTTGCTAAACACCCAATTGATTTAGGAACTCGCTGTACTGTATTTATGAACTCAAAAGTTAAGCAGGCACAAAAAGAAGGCGCAAGTGTTGCTGACATTTCTGCAGGTCTTGCTTACTCTGTCATTAAAAACGCTCTCTTTAAAGTTATTAAAGTTTCAGATGCATCCGAACTTGGAAAGAAAATTGTCGTTCAAGGTGGAACTTTTTACAACGATGCTGTTTTAAGAAGTTTTGAAAAAATTGCTGGTTGTGAAGCTGTGAGACCGGATATTGCAGGAATTATGGGAGCTTTTGGTGCTGCATTAATTGCAAAAGAAAGATATCAAACAAAACTTGGCCAAAAAGACGACTCTGAAAAAACTACAATGCTTGGAATTGATAAAATCAACGCCCTTTCTTTTTCAACAAAAATGGCCAAATGCAAGGGATGTACTAATAATTGTCGCTTAACCGTAAATCAATTTAGTGGTGGACGACAATATATTTCTGGTAATCGCTGTGAAATGGGTCTTGGCAAAGAAAAAACGAAACAACTTGTTCCTAATTTATATGCATACAAATTAGAACGAATGTTTTCATACGAACCACTTAGTCCCGATGTTGCAACTCGTGGAAAAGTCGGTATTCCAAGAGTTCTAAATATGTATGAAAATTATCCTTTTTGGTTTACTTTTTTCACAAAATTAGGATATCAGGTAGTCCTATCTCCAAGTTCAAATCATAAAATGTACGAACTCGGTATTGAAAGCATCCCAAGTGAATCCGAATGTTATCCTGCAAAGCTTGTCCATGGACATGTTAAGTGGCTAATTAATCAAGGGATTGATTATGTCTTCTATCCTTCTTTATTCTACGAGCGCGATGAAGTAGAGGGTGCAAACAATCACTACAATTGTCCAATTGTAACCTCTTATTCTGAAAACATTAAAAATAACATGGAAGAATTTATCAATGGTGTTGCTTCCATACATAATCCATTTATGTCCTTTAAAAGTGAATCCACTATTCGTGACGTTTTGGTACGTGAATTTCCAGACTTTTCTTCTTCCGAGATTTTTGACGCAGTGCATGCAGCATGGGAAGAACAGACTCTTGCACGTACTGATATGATGCGAAAAGGCGAAGAAGTCATCGCCTATTTAAAAGAGAACAATAAACGTGGTATTGTTCTCGCTGGTAGACCATATCATATTGACCAGGAAATCAACCATGGGATTCCAGAGCTCATTACCTCCTACGATATTGCGGTATTAACGGAAGATGCCATTTCACATCTTGCCTTGCCAGAACGTCCTCTTATCGTTTCAGATCAATGGATGTATCATTCAAGATTATATTCTGCGGCAAGTTTTGTGAAAACCACAGACTATTTGGATTTGATCCAACTTAACTCCTTCGGCTGTGGACTAGATGCCGTTACCACCGATCAAGTAAATGATATCTTGGCTGGAAGTGGTAAAATCTATACTTGTCTTAAAATTGATGAGGTAAATAATTTAGGTGCTGCACGAATTCGTATTCGTTCTCTCCTAGCAGCTATTCGAGTAAAAGAAGCTAGTAATGAGAAACGGGAAATCAAATCAAGTGCTATCACCAAAATTCCTTTTACAAAAGAAATGCGTAAGGACTATACAATTCTTTGTCCACAGATGTCTCCTATACACTTTGATATCTTACGCGAAGCCTTTCATGCAAGTGGTTATAATTTTGAAGTATTGCCAAACGATAACAAACGTGCTGTAGATGTCGGCTTAAAATACGTAAATAATGATGCTTGCTACCCTTCACTAATTGTTGTTGGTCAGATTATGGATGCACTTTTGTCCGGTCAATATGACTTAAACAAAGTAGCCGTTGTAATGTCTCAAACCGGTGGTGGCTGTCGAGCTACAAACTATGTTGGATTTATCAGACGTGCATTTGAAAAAGCAAATATGTCGCATATTCCAGTAATATCATTAAATCTGGGTGGTATTGAAACAAATCCTGGCTTCAAACTAACTGTTGATTTATTACTCCGCGCTTGCTACGGTACGATTTTTGGCGATTTATTTATGCGCTGCGTCTATCGAATGCGTCCTTACGAAGTGACAAAAGGGTCTACTGATGCTCTCCATCAAGAATGGAATGAAAAATGTAAAAAATTTGTCTCCAAAAAACATCCGACATTTGCTCAATTTAATCGCATGTGTCGAAAAATTGTTGAAGATTTTGATCAAATACCAATTACTGATGAAGTGAAGCCACGCGTGGGTATTGTAGGTGAAATACTCGTCAAATTTTTGCCAGCTGCAAACAATCATCTTGTTGAACTCTTAGAATCTGAAGGCGCTGAAGCTGTTTGTCCAGATCTAATCGACTTTATGCTTTATTGTTTCTACAACCAAATTTATAAAGCTGAACAACTTGGCATGAGTAAAAAAACAGCCCGTAATTCCAAACTAGGAATCTGGGGAATTGAATTCTTACGAGGCGCCGGTAAGCGTGCGTTAATAAAAAGCAAACACTTTATTCCACCTGCAAATATTTATACAACAGCAGAACATGCGTCCCACATTGTTTCTTTAGGGAATCAAACAGGTGAGGGTTGGTTCTTAACTGGTGAAATGATTGAACTAATTGAAGCGGGTGCTAATAACATAGTTTGTACTCAACCATTTGGATGCCTACCGAACCATGTCGTTGGAAAGGGTGTAATCAAAGAACTTCGTCGTCAATATCCTACAAGCAATATAGTTGCCATTGATTATGATCCTGGTGCTAGTGAAGTAAATCAGCTAAATCGAATCAAACTTATGTTGGCATCTGCCATGAAACAAATGAAGTAGTTTTTCTTGTTCTATAATACAACAATAATAAAATACAAAAGAGCTTATATACTACGATATTTCAATATCGAAAAGTATATAAGCTCTTTTCTTTTCAAAAAGTCATAAATACCAATCCTATTTGCGCCAAAATCATAAATAAGTATTTGTCTTTATTAAATTTTAAATCTTTCAAGTTCTTTTTTGTAATCCACAGCTCTAAAATTGGCAATACAAAAAACAAACTCATAATGAAAACCTGTACTTCAATTGTTAAAAAGAATGTCGCAATCTGTACCCAAGTAGCCAAAATCCAAAGCTTTAGTGTTTTATTAATCTGTACAATATCTGCAACTCCAAATTTGAGTAAACTATAGGGCAACAAGGCAATTGCATTTATTACAAGTGCTGCAACCCCAATAAACGAAAGATTTTTAGGAATTCTCATCTTAGGTTCTTTCTCATTTTCCATTTCAATTTCAGATTGTGCTAACCACCTCATAAGCTCTGCACAACGAAGAATACTCAAATCTTCATCCGCTAATTCATTCACGCTAAGGGCATAATAACTCCCATAGCGACGAAATACAATTACATAATCTTGAAGTTTAAAACGCTTCCTGCGATAAAATGTATCAATAACTCTTCGATCACCCACATATTCGTTACGAATTCGATTTGATACGATTATATGATAGGGATACTCTTTTACTACTTTGACAACTTTCATAACGGTATATTCAAAGTTGTCAGGAATATTGATATTCGTTTTGCGAATCATCGCAACCTTGTATTTCCAAATTAAATATAAAACCCCAAATATGAAAGCTATTCCGTATCCTATGGGAATGATTGCAATTTTAATTTTATCCACAATACTCGCCGTCTTAAATAATTGAACAAAATCAAGCTTTAATACAATTTTTGCGAACGCTACTGCTGCTAAGGAAACTGCCAATCCTACTACAACATCCCAATTTTCCTTGCTTTTAATAAATCGCATCCACTTTTCTTTCTTTTCGAATGGAAGCAGTATTTCACTTTGAAAACCATCTGATTTGCGATATTCAAGTTCATTTCTATCCACAATACTCACCTATGATAACCTTTTATGATTCACTCATGGTTACTTTGGATTTATTCCAAAAAGCAACAATTAGAATTGCACATACTATAAATCCAGCTCCTCCAATAACGCCAACAGGTGTTGGTCCTAAAAACACAGTATTGGCAGTGGTATCTTTTGAAAACAATACTCCAAGAGCAGCCAAACCATTAAGCGATCCATGTCCTAATATAGCAGGAATACAACTCTTTGTTCGAACCGTCACATAAGAAAAAATGATTCCAAATACAATACAAAACACGCACATAGCTAAGATTCCTGTAAATGGTTCTCCAAAATACCCCGTTCCGTAATTATGTCCAATCATTGTGAGCGGAAGGTGCCATAGTCCCCAAATCACTCCGTTTACAAGCAACATTGGAATAAGAGGCATCACTTTCTCCATCTTTGGTAATAAATACCCTCTCCACCCCCACTCTTCACCAAAACAAGGGAGAAAGTTAATCACAGGGGCAAGTAAAACTCCAACAATACTTTGAATTAAAATGATTAGTTTTAATTGTTCCATCGGAACTTGCTGATTTTGAGGTAAAGCCGCCATAGCATCTTTCAGAATTTTCATTTGAGCAGTCATATTCGGATCAAATTTATCAGGAAAAACTATAAAAAACAGTACTGCTCCAAGCAAAACAAGTGCTGGTATTCCAAACCAGATTGCTAGGTAATACTTCATATTTCCTTTGAATCTTGGCCACATATAACTATTCTTAAGTCCTTCTCCTGTCATTAATCTAGTTAATAGTGCACACAATGCCGGAATAAACATTGCAGCTCCCATCGAAAGCGTAGCCAATACTTGATTCGGTGTTTCTGCTTTGAGAATTGGATGCACCACTAAAAACTCATATGCATACGTAATCAAAAATGTAAATCCAAGAAAAATTAGGATTCGCTGAATATTGATTGATTTTTCGTCCTCGTTCGAACTTTCGATTGGTTGGTTTTCATTTTGTTGACTTTCATTGTAATTCTCCATTTTTTTCTCCTTTTCCAAACTGTGCAAACCATAGCATGGCTTCTTCTAGTACAGATACGTTTAGTTCATAATAAATATAATTCTTATGCTTTGTTTCAAATACCAAGTCCGCTTTTTTCAATTGGGATAAGTGATAAGAGACCGATGCCCGTGTCATATCAAACTGACTTGCAATCTCTCCAGCACTCATTCTCCCCTTCTTTAGCAACATTAGTATTTCTCTGCGAACCGGATCTCCTAGAGCTTTAAACGTTTCACCAAATGCCAAAGACAGCACCACCATTCTATTTAGAAATATTTCTAAATAGAATTATAGCACTGTCTGCATAAAAGTCAATCCTTACTTATATAATTACAAATGAAATGCTTACAACTAATTCCATTGCAAATTCATGGTTTTCAGTTGTTCCATGACTTCATAGTACTCTCTTTCATTATCATAAATAAGTGCCTTTTCAATTCGTACACCATCTTGAAGTATTTGAAACATTACGAAATCACGCAATTTACTTCTCATTGAAAGATTGCTATTAGAACACTCCGATTTCGTCTTCAGGTAAAAAAATGTTAACCAAATTTGAAATGCAATGGAATGCTCATTATAACTCATACTAATTTTCTTAATTTCATTCATTGCACGATCATGACCGATTTCTTTTCGCTTGGTCAACTTCTTAATTTTCAAATAATCATCATAAATATCATCACACAAAAAACGTTTTGACATTTTATAAAAAAACTTATATGCATCAAGATCTTTTGGTGCATATATTTCTTTTTCAGGAGCACTTAGAAATAAACAAGTGTTGTCATACCGCCCAAAACCCTGCTCCATTATTGTTTCATCATCAAATTCAACTATCTTTCTTAAACATTTGTCTTCCAAATCAAAGAATCCCCTTTTTCTAAACTTTCAATTTAACCGCACGATACTAAATAACTATCATTATACGCTTCGTTTTGAATAAATTGTATGTTTAATTGGCACAATTTTGCAAGAATTTTTATTCGATATACTGTGTTCTTGCACATTATTGTACTTATATATGCACTATTACCATACTTAAGTATCATTTGTTAATTGTGTTTCCGCAATTTGGACAGATTTTTTCATTCTCATACACATACCCACAACGAGTACAACATTTTACAGAGTGTGTTTCTTTTGCAAGATATCTAATTTCCCTTGAAATAGGTTTTTCTTTTAAGTATTCAACAAAACTATTCAGTTGAGCACACAACTCCTCAATATTTTCACAGCCTAAACGACTTGATATCCGAACTACAGATCCATTACTTAAAAGTGCATATATGCCTCTTTTTAATAGCTTTTTATATCCCTCAATACATACAATATTCTCAACATCTAGCGCTTTTTCATCCCATAATGACTTGTAATAGAGCACATCCGGTGTTAAGACAAATCCTCTCCTACCATTTTCCCGAATCGATGCATCTCCCAGAAAGATTGGGTATTCATAATACCCCCTATCTCTAGCGACTACTTGCAGCAAATTCGTTATACTAGGATGTTGCGCTTCATGTTGCACTTCATTTCGCAACCATTTTCTGACATCAAAGAAGTGAAATCTGCTTTCATCCTGAATTAGCCACTTAACAGCATCCGAAAGCTTTTTAACAAGAAGCTCACATTCCTGTGACTTAATTGATTGTAAGCGTTTTTCTAATTGTAGCAATGTATCCACCTTTAATTCTGGAAGAATGAGTTCATTCTGAATACTCTCATAAGCCTGTACGCCTTCTTCATAGCTCATCTGCGCAACTTCCTTCTTCAGAATATCTTGTTGACGTTTTGTATCTATTTTAATCAATTTATCACGAAGAGAATCTAGTACTTTTATGGATGCTTCTTCTTCACCCCACTCTTTTTCGATTTGATCAAATAGTTGCCAAAGTTCTCTTCGTTCTTTTATAGGATGACTCTTCACTTTATCATTAATGGAATCTAGTATGAATCCATCTCTTCTTGCTTTCGCTTCTTGAAGAAATTTCTTTGAAATATCTGGACTAAACGCTTCCATCTTTGAAACTACATCTTGATAATCTTTCTTAGAAGGTTTTAGAGGATACCTTTTCAGAATATTTGATAACTCTAGTTCGCCTCTTGTTTGTTTGATACGTTCAAACTGCTGAATGATTTTCGTTTTGTGTTCCTCTGACAAATTCTGATCCAGTTTTGCTTCTTCAATTAGTTGGTCAATTTCTTTGTAGCTTTTTGATTTGGTCCCAATAATTTTCGTTTTCCACTGCTGTAGATTTTCTTGCTTTACTTGATTATCATTTGTAATACCAGACTGATCGTTCTCGACTTTGTTCTCGATTTTATTTTCAACTTTATTTACTACATTATTTGCCACTTGATTTTCGACTTGACTTTCGACTTTATGCACCACAATAGTATTATTTAGCTCTTTTTGTTTATCGCTTTGATGACTATTTATTTGTGATCCTTGTAATGTTTTTGATGCTTGTAATAAATTGTTCATTGGTTCAATTTCTTTGTTTGAATTTTTTACCACTGTATTGCGATTTGATATATTATTGTTCTTCTTGGCTTTCTTTGCTCTTCTTCGTTCTTTGATAAGCTTTTGTTTAAATTTTTTTACATCCGATTCTTCAAAGAATCCCCCCTCCAAAAGATCAATAGATTGATTGATTTTTTCAATTGGAAGGCTTTGCATTATCTTCATATTATTGTCAAATTCATTTTTGATATCATTCCAGTCTTGTTCCTTTGTTTGTTCATCTTTATGCAAATAATCATTTTCATACATATTGAAATTGCTATTTCTTTTAATTGTCGATTTGCTTCCAAGCAAATCTATGTATTCCTCAAATGCTATTTGATCAGACTCAAAACAGAGCGTGAACAAATCACCCTCCGAAAAATTTTTATATGGTTTTGGTGTAAAGAATGAATTACACCCTGCACACGCATACGTTCTGGCCAAATAGACTGCATCCATCTGCGTCTCAATTCGATATTCATGACCTGGCGGAAAAACACACATATATATTTGTTTATCACAAATAGGACATTGATAAGACGCATTAAAAAAATGGTTTCTAAGCGTTTTACTACCACTTTTAAAGGTATCTAGCGTTTTAATTTCGTAATTTGCATCTGTCCAAATCATACGATGCCAAAGTCCGATAATATATTCTTGTTGCTCCAATTCTTGTGGCACCGATTCAGGTTGCCTTATCTTCTCATTCTCATCATTCACTACTGCTTCTTGAGATTTTTCATTTGCTTCCATATCAGAATCAGTATCCGATTCGGATTCTGATTCAGCTTCCGATTCAGTATCTACATCCGATAATTGTGATGACTCATTGATATACTTAACGCTAGAAGGATTTTGATCCATAATCAATTGAACTGCATCTTCATAGGTTATTCTAATCTCACTTTTATAAAAAACAATTTTATCATCCGATAGATTACTTTCAACATTAACTTGATAAAATATTCTTTTTAGTAACTGATTTAATTCTTCATAATCTTTCTCAACTTTAAGTCCTTTGATTTTTCCCCATTTTCCAAATACATAGAGTATCATATTAATCGTGCTATTCAAATTATTAGAATCTAATAATTGATAGTACTCTTTTACCTCAGTATTATCCAAAACATCAACTCTAATATCCCTATAATCAAAATCAAAAATGAGTGAGCGAACTTTTCCAAATAATGTAATCGAATTATTCTTAACTTCAAATATTCCATCCCATTCTATACGCTCACCCATTGTCTTAATTAGTTTCGAGAAAACCACTCTCAAATTCGAATTGGCTTTTAATAAAATCATGTTATCACTCCCACACTCTAAACAGATTCCATTTATTCTTTACCAATTAGTGTATCAGACTTTAAAATATGGTCTATTAGCCAATCATTTAAAAAATCCATTAGTTCTAATAATGCTTGCTTTTGATTTTCATCAATTACATCGCTATCATACTCCGCGATTTTTTCAATGAAATCGTGATGTGATACCTTATGGGACATAATTTTTTTATATTCTATCTCCATCATATAGGCTTCTTCATGATCGAAATGACTCACTGCATATTCTTTCAGACTATGTACAACCTCCACAATATAGTCATACTTGTCAGGAATAAATTGGTCTGTTAATAATTCATAAACCTCATCTGCAATTTCAAATAAACGCTTGTGCTCTTGATCAATAAACTCAATGCCTACAAAATATTCTGGTTTCATTTCGTACATACTACTGTCTCCTATTCTTGTCCAATTAATGTATCGCTTTTTTGAATATGTAATACTAACCAATCATTTAAAAACTGAACTAACTCAAGCATAGTATCTTTTTGATTATCATCAATTTTTGTTGCATCATAAGAATCTAGTTTTTCTATGAAATCTCTATGAGATACTTTTTGTGAAAAAATTCTTTTGTAGTCAATACTTTCCATATACTCTTCTTCATGTTCAAAATGATAATGTGCATAGTCACGTAATTGATTAACCACCTCCAAAACATAGTCATACTTATCTGGAATAAACTGATTTGTCAACAACTCATACGCTTCATCTGCAATTTCAAATAACTTAGCATGTTCTTCATCAATAAATGGAATTCCTGTTAAATACTCTTCTTTCATTTCGTACATTTCAATTCACCTTTTTCGCCTTTCATGATTATTAATGATTGCTTAACGAAAACACTCCCACTGCATCCACCAACTGGTCTGATATTGTTTTCAAAACAAATACTTCATCCTTTATATCATTAACGGTTGACATTAATACCTGTGTAGATGCCGATGTTTCTTGAGTACTTGCTGCATTTTCCTGTGCAATCGCACCTAGATCCGCAATAATATCAACTACCGTTGTTCGTACGTCATAGAGTTCTTTTGCGCGATTGGAAATTTCATTAATTTGCTCTTTTGATTGAGTAATTCCTTCAAAAACATTTGAAAATTCTGTTTTTGTATGGGACAAATGATCGTTTTGAACAGAAATCGTCTCCCTTACTTCATCCATAGATTCAACTGCTTTGTTTGAATTATTAATGAGTGTATCAATGATGTAACCAATTTCTTTTGCAGACTCACCTGATTGTTCCGCCAATTTCTTGATTTGATCTGCAACAACTGCAAATCCTCTGCCTGATTCGCCAGCTCTTGCCGCTTCAATAGAAGCATTTAATGATAATAAATTCGTTTCTTCCGCAATTGAGTTAATCACAAGTGCAGCCTCTTGAATTTTTTGAGCATATTCATTTGTTTCATTGGTTTGCTGATATATCTGCTGTATTTCTAATTGTGTCTTATCATTTGTATGACTTAACTCATCCAACGTTGCAACTGCCTTCTTACCAGACTCATTCATAGTACTTACATTATAGTGAAGTTTTTCAACTGCTTCAGACGTTTTTTCAACACCCTCACCCATTCTAAGTGTCTGATTTGAAGCACCCTGGGTTGCATCTGCTTGAGACATTGCTCCATTTGCTACTTCTGCCATTGCCTGCTCAATTCCTACTGTAGTATCCAATGTCTTCGTAGAAATACCATCTAGTTTATCTGATACTGCCATTAGCGCGTGTACCGTTCGCCCAACATTTTTTATCATTTTTTGAACAGATTCTCTCATTAACAATAATTCTTCACTCAATACTCCTAATTCATCTTTGCGATTATTTTTCCTATATTCAAAAGCTAGATCTCCTGAAGCCATTTTCTTCATGATCATCGTAATTTCCTGAATATGTTTTGTGATTGCCCCAATAATAATTGACAATATAATTACAAAGAGTAAAATTGCTATCACTGCAATGATTACATTATGAAGTAACATCTTTACTAAATCAGACATAAATTCTTGATATGCAATACTCGTAACCAAATAGAATTTTGTCCCTTCAATCAGCTGACTATAATATACTTTTTCAACACGATTAAAAATAGCTCTATGCATTTGGTTTTGCTTTTCAAGAAGATTTTTGCCAAGTTCTGCAAGACTTCCATCTGTAATCGTATACATGGTGTCTGCTTTCTCTAAATCTTCTTCAAAATCATATGTAGGATGTACTAAGAATCGACCTTCTTGATCCAAAATAAACGGATATCCTGAAATTCCAATTTTTTCTTGTGAGACAATTGTATCTAATTGTTCTAAACTCATATCAATTGCTAACACGCCACTTACCTGTTGGTCCTTATTATAAATAGCTTTGGCAATTGTAACCACGGGCATTTTCGTATCTGCATCCACATATACATCTGTATAAGCAATTCCATCTTTTTGATTGACTGCCTCTAAGTACCAGCTTCTCTCATTTGCTTTCCACGTAGAATCGTCTGGAATCCAACCTGATCCACAAAGAATTGAACCATTTGGATATCCCATGTAAATATCTATGATTCCATATTCCTCTGCTAGCACATTTAATTGAGACACTAAATAACTTGATAATTCCTGGCTCTTTTCATCGTTTTGCTACATGTTCCCAATCATGTATGCAGAACTCTTAATAATCACTTCTCTTTGTGAAAAAAAACATCCAATCTTTTCATTTAAATAATCTGTCTTTGTAACTAGTTGTGATTCGACTTCCTTTTTCACAATCTTTGACGCATCCACATAGGATGATATTGAAACCGACGCAATTGTAAAAATTAGTAACACCGAAATTAAAGCAATCAATTTAGTCCGTAATCCCATTTTCATCAATGCTGCCTCCTGCAAGTTTAGTTGTATCTTTATTTTACATGTTTTACGCACTTAATACAATCATTGAGTGTTAATCAACTACAGATATTTTTAAGTACTTTTTAATTGGTTTTCCCTCAGGATAACCGAACTGAATTTTAGCAGTTTTTAAGTATATGGAAACACTAATATAATAGGTTCCTTTGCGAATTCCTTCATCATTCAATCGTATCACCGTATATGGCGTATAATTCATTACAGAAAAGCCAGTCGGAATACTGTTTATCTCTATATGGTCTATTTCATATCCGATTGGAATGATTCTGTTCAAATTCCATTCTACTTCACTTGATTGATCTGTCTTTGATATAACACCGGTTGGTATCGTTGCCAGAATTGGTGTACTCTGCAGTGGTGTAATTGTTGTTTTTGCTTGAATCACAACTCCATTTTCCAAGACCACCTCTAAAGGTATAAGGATCGGTGTCGTGTTCAGTCTTTCCCCCTCTTTTGCTTGGATTTCAAGCACTCCACTACCCAAATCAACCACCACTAACTTTGATACTTCCATGCTTATCTCTGGCGATAATGTATTTACACTCACACTCAGTATACTTTGCATTGTGTTATAGACTTTTGTCTGAACCTTAATCTTTGTGCTGCTTCTTCTAAGCAAGTCAATTTTCCCTGACTGTGAAAACGCAACATATTCTTCTCCTGCTTTCACAGAAACCTTCATAATCTTATATGCGCTTGGAACTTCTTCAGTCATTCCCACTAACTTAAACTGATATGTTTTTGCCTCTAATCCATGTAGCGCAGGTTTCTCAAGTACTAACTGATTTTGACTAACACTCCATTTCATCGTTCCATCATATGGAATATAGGTCTGATTTGATGATTGGTACAATAACACCTGCGTAGGCGAACGAAATGTTAATTGATTTCGGTCCATCGAAATAGGGGTTTTAACAATTTCTTTCACAGCCCCCACGTTCATTACCATGGTAGATACCTGCGTTCTAATTACGGGCAATGTCTTTTTGTATAAGGTCGCTGAAATAATCACTTTGGCAGGTTTACTCCAAGGACTCTTTTGAACATACAATGAACCTTTCACAATTTCCCCATCATAAAACGTAGCATCCTTCTTAATTGTCATAACAAGTTTATTGTCATCTATTGCATCTTTCTCAATATAAAACTTTGTAAATTCAACCCGATCCACTTTGGCATTTGAAACCATCAAATCAAACTCTGTCAAATTGGTGTTTTCCAAGGTGTTTTTCAAATAAAAATCACTTTTTGAAGTCTTTGTAATATCTAGTTTTGGTGAGTATTCCATTTTTAACGAAGGCTGCGCATTCTTTGTATAGATTACAATTGATTTATCCACACTCTGATAATCATCAAAATAGATTCTAAGTTTTGCTTCTAAATAACTCTTGTTATAGAGTGGATCAAATTGATAAAAGAATGTATAATTTCCATTTGCAGGGTTTCTAAGAAGCTTAAATCGATTTGTCACACCATTATTCTTATAATCGATTAACTCCACTTTCTCTACTCTTGTTTTTGTCGTAATGGCTAAATCTACAGACGCATCTTTTGTAAATACATTCACACTAGGATTTAATACTTTTACATATGGATTGGATGAGCTTACCGCCATTAGAATGCTGAATTTTTGACTACTTTCTACTGAATCTAAATTAGGTAGTTTGTTGATTCTAGTTTCAAAATAAAATGTGTAATCACCTGCCACAAACAATTGGTTGGTAAGAAATGTTTGATCCACACCAATCCTATATCCACCATCGAATTGTCTATTTACATGAAACTGATTCATAAATACCAAATCTTTTACACTTGTGTTTCTATAAATTTTGGTTCCAATCCGAATTGCATAAAGTGATAGGTCTTCTCCCTCATTACTACTGATTGTCGTTCCATTGATTGGAGTGACATAAAAAGGAGTGCTGTATACGTTGTTTTCAATATCTGCTTTGCTCTTTTTACTAAATTGAATCTTTGTGTTTCTAATTTTTGGTTTTTGACTCATTATATGAATTGTTATTGGTAATGTTTTCTTAAAACCATCCTTGGCACGACAATTTAGAGTTACAATTCCAGCTTTCAAATTTCTAAGGTACACTCTCTTTGTATCATTTGATACAATCACTTCACCCATATTGCTGTCGGAAAGATAATACTCATATAGCGCTGTCATTTCATCCATATCCTGATCATATCCCTCAATATCCACAATCAAGCGATTTGAGTTCAACTCATCTATATATGGATAAGCTACATAAATATGATTATCAGACACAATCACATTGCTATTCACCACGGTATATTTTAAATTTCTAACCTGTTTCTTGGAATAAACGGTAACCGGAATTGTAACAACTCGTCTATCAATATCTTTTTTCAAAGAAGCTGTTATGTAAACCACAGTATTGCTCGCACTTGAATAAACTGGATTTGCCCAAAAATTGCCGTACTGATCTACCATTACAATCTTTTCATTCGAACTTTTAAATTGGAATAACGTAGGTTCCTGGATATCCCTATATTGATTCTGAATTTGAATCTGATTTTTAGCATTTGGATCGAATCTAAATTGCTCTAATTTATACTGGCTAACCACACTACTAAAACGGTATCTTGAATCTATCTTTGGAACCTCCGCTACCGCAGGAGCAGTGTATTGATCGCCCTTTTTAACACTTATCAAAGAGGTTGCATACTCATCCGAGTCTTTGATTTTGCATACAACCACTGTATTACCAACCATATTGGCCGTAACCATAATTTGATTGAGGCTATTCATACTAACACTTGCAACTTCTGGTTTTAGGCTCGTAACCTCAACCATATCCATGTTGCCAACGTCTGGAAAAACATTCGCACTGATTGTTGTTTCACTTGGATAAAGATCTGGAGTACTTGAGCCAAGATAAAGCGTTATGGCTGAACTACTTAAGGAAACCGTTCTTTCTTGATTCATACCAACTTTAACAGAAGTACTTTGAGTGATTTTATTTTGTGTACTCGCAATTAATGTCCCCATTCCAGCATATAGTGGATAGTAGCTGCACTGATTATCTGATAGCGTTTTGATTGCCAGAAAATTGTCTGGAACACTATGAAATTCTATGCTTTCTGGATCCGCATTCAGTGGAAAATAGCTTGTTTTAATCAGCGTTGGCACTAAAACACTTTCAAAGATACTCGTATCCTGCTCTGTTATCTTCTTGCTAATACTATTGCCATCTTTATCCAATAATTCCAATCCAATCACTGGCACATATACTCGAACCTTACAAGGCACTTTAAATCCCGCAAAGGAAACCCAAACTGTGACTTCTTTATCATTTGATAATCCAGTCGAGTAAATTTTGCCGTTAATAATTCGGATAATTTCTTTTCCATCACTTCCATACGCGACTAGAATTTCATCCTTCCCAGCCGTCGTTTGTGTTGGCTGATCCAATACATTTGATATCACTAATTCTTGACCTGTATCAGAATCCTTCTTGGTAACAGTATACCTTACCGATTCATGCGCAAATCCCTTCGGCAGAATTTGGATACTTAATTCTCTTGTATTACCCTTTGTCAACACAATTTCATCATCGCTAAGCATCAAAGATTCTGGCTTTTCAAGATATTTGAATGTTTCATACAATGCAAGCCCCAAATCAAGGGTTGTACTTTGATAGTACTCGTTCTCTGTAGAAGAAATCGTCATAGAGATATCACTTGCCATCTCCTCTGGTATAGAAAAACAATACTCCCTACTTCCTTCAACCTGTTTTAATGTAATTGTATGCTCCACACCGGATAACGTGTATGTAAGCGTTAGATCGGGTAAATTATCACCCATAGTGGTTTTATATGGATTGGATACTGTAGCATAGACCATTAAAAAGACTTTATCTAAGAAACGCTCATCACGTAGGATCTTGGTCTCGATAACTGGTGAAGACTTTTGAACAGGAACTAAAACCGTGTCCATATAAACCGGAAGGCTACTATCGTCTGGGGTAAACATGTACTCGTATTGATTGCCTGGTGTTGGTACAACATAGGGATTCACGTAGGCATAGGTTCCTTGAATACTCTCACCACCCACAACATAGTTACCATTTGAAAGGATACTTGCTGACAGTTTCTGCCCATATTCAATTTCACTTGGCGTTGGTTTGACAACCATTTCCCCATATAAATCTGAATAGGATATTGATTTTTTAAGAGAATACTCTCCTGCAATTTTTTCTCCCAGACCATTTATTACATAGGATCTTATCGTGTAGTAATAAGTGTTTGGTGCACTTACGTTCTCATCTAGGTGGCTTTGCTGATGACTTGAAATTCCTCCGAGGTCGGCTATTTTCTCTCCAACCTGCGAATACTCTAAACTCCTAAACACCTCATATCCATCTGTATTCTCATCACTCTCAAACGCAAGTGTAACTCCTTGCGCATTTTGAGATACCGAAAGAATTACAGGTCTTTGTGGAATTGCATAATAGGTGTCCGGTAATACCGTTTCACTTGCTAACAGAATCGTCCCATCGCTGTATTCTTTATAGGCATATGCATTGATTGTATATTTTTCTCCCGTTATTACTGGAAGTGTTAATTCAACATCCTGCCCTGATACCGCATTCTGTGAAACTGTTTTGGAAGCAAATCCACTTGCCTGATAATCAATTTCATAATATTTAGCAGTTGGTATGTTCTCAATAACAACACTAAGTGAAGTGGTATTCTTGCTAGTAACACTCTTGATGATTGGGCTCTTTAGCAATACCCGATCAATTATGATATTGGACCAAGCAGAAGCAATCCCATCCGCATCACTGCAAATGCGATACTCATATTCCTGCCCCTTGATAATCCCGTAATCATAAAAATAAAGTTGGCCATTCTCCGTCTTAAACTGATCAGACGTTGTACTAATCGATGTAAATACAGTGTCTTTGTAGAGACGTCGTTGAACTTGATAGTTGCTAACACCCTCTACTTCCCCAATCAAAACTCGTACATATTCAGAGCTTGCATCTAGGTCATTACTACTAATCACTGGTGCATCAGGAATCATGACTATTTCATCACTAGGATTTGAGTCATAGGATATAACATCTCCTTCGTAATCCACTAAAGCACTAACCCCTAAGCGATATGTCTTGCCTGGTTGCAATCCTGTAAACGTATAGGAATTTTGAGAAAGATTCGTTGTACTACCATTTTGAATTTTATCTGCTGTGCCTACTTCCTGTTGCCAAAATACAAATCCATCATAATGTTCTACTGATTTCAAAAAAGTAATGCTTGCTTCTTGGTTTCCAACCTGCACTGCGCTCATTAAGGTTGGTGGCGTAATTGGCGTAGTCACACTAATTGGTGACGACCAGGAAGATTCGAGTTTATCATTGAAAGCAAGAATTCTATAATAATACTTTGTTCCTGTTTCTACATCAGCATCAACATGGGACGTTGTTGCACTTCCACCTACCGTTGCAATCAAGTTATAGGAACTATCATCTTGCCCAGCAATTTTTCGTTCAATTTTATAACTCGTCGCATAAGTGTTTTGATTCCACGTTAATGTAATCCCAGTTGCTTGATTATATGTTCCAGCGAAGTTATCTACTTCACTAAGTGAAGCGTTTGATGTGAGTAATGTTAATTTCGGAGTTATCCCTTTATAGTAAAAGTATGGATCTGGATCTAGGCTGTCTTCATAAGTGTCGTACCATTTTCCACCTGCATAGTAGAATGCTTCTCCAAGATTAGATGACTCATTTCCCGCTGTAATATTAAATACATTACCATCCTGGCTACCGTATACCATTACATAGTTGGAGGATGCGCTTTTACTAAATGTTACAACCGCACAAATTGTCTCGCCCTGATTCACATAAATCGCTTCCGATAATGGAATGGTATAAATTCCCGAATAGGTTGTCGTTCCTGTAACAGGTGCTGATAACAAAGCAACTCCAGACGTTGGGTTTGTTACAATCTGACCTTCTGTCAAATCAAATCGATAAAGCTGCATTGAATATCCAACATTTGTATCAAGAAGACCAATTTTAACCCCATTAATCTTCTCTCTTCCACTACTACTTGCTTTCATTTCATGTGCAGTAGCTACACGTTGACCATATAATAAGCTTACATTGTTTGTATTATATATTGGTGGAACTACTCCACTGTAAGTGTAATCATAATCATTGACATTTGATAGTTCTGCTTCAAGTGCATAGTTTGTTACGTTTGCCGCATTTTGTGTAGCATCCTGATAGGACAGGTAAAAATATCCTTCATTTCCCCAAGAAGTACCCCAACTATTTTTTACAATCCATGCGCCATCAATTGCAGGAACTTTTTTAAATTTTTCTTTTGGAAATGTATCGTCCCATCCAATAATAGTAACTGCATGATTTGTATTTGTGTTGTCCGGGTTATTAAATGTGTACTCAGTTGAATTGTAATAAGCTGAATCATCATTTGGCCAATAAACAGACGTTGTGATTGCACCATAATCCATGATTAATTGTTTTTTCAACTCACGATCAGAATTGGCTGGTACTCCATAGGCTCCTTTTAAGCGGATCTCTTGATGAAATGCTTCTGATTCAGGAGTAATCACCATGCCTGCAGTAGAATCTTTATTATATGGAAAAGCAGACTCACTTGCCGCACCTTTTCCATTCATAAGTGCCATCGATGCAATAATAATATTTCCCCCACCGGTTAGATAACTAGTGGATTCAGGTGGGCTTGCGATAATGGTATCGAATTCCGTGTTGCCTTGCGGATCTTTAGCCGTATGATAACTAAAATAGGCCACATGACGTTCTGATAAATCAATGGTATTCGGTGCAAGTCCCTTTTTTACTGCATTCGCTTCTAAGGTAGCCATCGTAGCAAATGTCCAGCAAGTTCCATAGGGATTTTGATTTTTGACAGAGGTAATATACCCAAACGTTCTACTGTCGTAACTACTTGGAGCAGCTTTGTCTGGATATAGCGAAAAAATAGAATTGCTCTTTTCTTCAATATAAGCAGGAACTGGCAATTCCTGGATTGGATTTGGAACAAATGAAAAGCTAGATTCCGATATTGTTGTTGTAATTTGATCGCTTGTTTGTGATGTAACTTGCTCACTCGTCTGTGGGATGATTTCCTGAGAACTAACAGAAGATTCCATCAAATTATCAGACACAATACTTGTGATTGATTCTGCATCAATCTCCGTGTAACCTGCGTAAGCGATCGGATTTGGTATCAAACTAAATAAAAGCGACACAATTAGTGTTTTTGCTAAAAATTGTCTTGTTTTCATTTGTGAATCACCTCCAAAATATCTTAGATAATTATAACATTTTTGTGTCTTTTTCACAATGACAGGTCACTACTTTTTACATGAAATCGTGTGTTGCTTATTTGAATATCACACACATTTATGATATATTGATTCCATGTGATTATTTTGCATTTGCTTGATACATCAACACTCTAGATTGGAGCTTCTTGATATGAAACAACTGAAGTCTTTTGTTCAACAATATTGGCGTCTTGCTTTATTAGCCTCTATATTATATGGAATCCATCTCATGCTTTTATCTACCAAACTAAAAGCACTTTTTACCATTCCAAAACCCACTCCACTCTACGCTTACTTTATTCTCTGTGGTGCCGGATTATTTGGGGTTATTCTCTATGGTATTTTGCTCTTTTTTGTGAAAATGCTTTATACTAAGAATTTACTATTTATGTCTTGGTTTAAATGGTTCATTCTCTATTTTTCAGTACAGTTTATTTTCCTTTTATTTACCTGGCCAGGAATTTATAAAGGGGATGAATTCTACGTTCTTAAGAATGCTGTGAACTTCTTGTTTTCTCCAGCACAGACCGGTCTGACAAGTATTTTTTATATGATTTGCCTACTATTTTTCCCTTCACTTGCTATGATTACCCTTTTCCAGATTTTCGTAATTTCCTGCATATTTGCCTATAGTATGAAATCTCTGTGGGCCATTTACCCAACCAAAAAAATCTTCTTTCTTATGATTGTTTTTCTACTATTACCTATTCTAGATGCCAATCTATTTACATTAAGAGCCTCTTTAGTTGGCTGGATATTCTTATTGATTATGGTGAAAATCTATCTTGCTTTTCACAATAAATCCCTCCCTAAAATAGATCTTTATCTTCTGCCCGCACTGACTGGTTTAATTATCGCTTGGAGAAGTGAATATATTTATTTGCTACTTTTTATACCAATTGCTCTTTATCTTCTCAAAACCATATCCAAGAAACAAAGTCTCCAAATCTTTTTATGTATTCTATTGTTTTTTGGTTTTTTTCAGATTCCAAATAAGATTGCAAATAATGGCAGTAATAAGTACCCGATTTCACTTGTACTAAATCCATTAGCCAATTTATTTACACAGGATGATCTAAAAGGTCCCAGTGTATATGATGATATTCTTACCATAAACGAGCTCGTAGATGTAAAGCTTTTGCGAAAAACTGCTTCTGTCAGAAATATCAGCCAATATTGGAATATTGAAGATACACTTCCAAAAGAACAACTGAATCGTTTTATGAAAGCAGCCTTTCGAATTATTTTCTACAATTTCGATGACTTCTTAAACTATAGGTTACAAACATTTGCCTATACAAATGGATATTATGCTGATCGAATCAACCACCCTGGCGGGGAAAATGTTGATAGTATTAATCGGCTTATTTACGCCGGTGTTGATTACAAAGAAGTGTTTCTTCTTTCAAAACCACTACTAGGACAGTCTTTTCGTGAAAAGGTAATATCCTTATTATCGTTAAGAATTTATAAGCAAAATGCCATTAAGACCCATCCTCTTTTAGTGGTATTTTATAATGCTACTCCCGGCTTAATCGCTATGATTCTTTTATTTCTATACGGAGTCCTCAAAAAAAAGAGAACCCACTGGATTCTCTCTTTGCTCATTAGTCTTCAATTTATATTTATTTTTCTAACTGCACCTGCAATGTTCTTTATGTATTATTTTTGCTTTTATTTGAGCAGTTCCTTTTTCATTACACTTTTTCTAGTGGAAGGATCATGTGTCAAAACAAACACCTAGTACTTTGCATGTTTCTTCTGCAATGGATAATTCTTCATTGGTTGGAATCACGAGTAGCTCAACCTTAGAGTCGTCTTTCGAAATACACCGATTGCCCTTTGCGCTATTGTTTTGCTCATGGTCTAATGTCGCTCCTAGAAACTCCAGGCGATTACAAATCAACTCTCTTACAAGGCCACTGTTTTCACCAATTCCAGCTGTGAATACAATTGCATCTAGTCCACCCATTGCAACAGCATATGCCCCGATGTATTTAGCGATTCGGTAAGTATATGCATTGATTGCTCGAATCGCACCTGCATGTCCTGATTGATACCCATCAAGCAAATCTCTAAAGTCCGAAGAAAGACCTTCTGAAAGTCCTAACACGCCAGACTTCTTATTCAATATTTCAACAACCTCTTCCATCGTCTTCTTTTCTTTATGTGCAATAAACTCAATAATTGCAGGATCAAGATCTCCACTTCTAGTTCCCATAATAAGACCTTCAAGAGGCGTTAATCCCATGGACGTATCAATCGATTTTCCATCTCTAACTGCAGTAACAGAGGCGCCATTACCCAAATGGCAAACAATCATCTTTAGCTTCGTGAAGTCTTTTTGTAAAAAGAGTGCTGCTTGTTTTGATACAAAACAATGGGATGTTCCATGAAATCCATATCTTCTAACGCCATGTTCTTTGTAGTACCGGTAAGGAATCCCATAAAAATATGCTTCACTTGGCATCGTCTGATGAAATGCTGTATCAAATACCGCAACCTGAGGAGTCATTGAAAGCAACTCCTGACATGCAATAATTCCAGAAATATTGGCTGGATTATGAAGGGGTGCTAGACCTGCACATGCTTCGATTTGTTCCATTACCGTTTCGTTAATTTGAATGGAATCCGAGAAGATCTCCGCTCCATGTACAACGCGATGCCCAACCGCATGAATCTCTGACAAATCCTGGATTACTCCAATTTTTGCATCCGTTAAATATGCCAAAACAACTCGAATTGCTTTTGCATGTGTCGGCAAATAGACCTGTTCTTCTCGTTTCTCTCCCGTAATGGTAGAGTACTTAATTTTGCTGTTTTTTTCTCCTATTCTATCACATAAAATCACAGCTGTTGCCTGCTTTGTTTCCATTTGTATAAACTGAATCTTCAATGAGGAACTGCCACAATTTATAACAAGAATATTCATTTACTTCTATTCTCCAATCCTTTAAACAAGTTGTGCTTGAACAGCTGTTAACGCTACAACGCCTACGATATCTTCCCAAGAACAACCTCTTGATAAATCGTTTACTGGTTTTGCAACACCTTGTAACATTGGTCCATATGCTTCTGCTTTACCTAATCTTTGAACCAATTTGTAACTAATATTACCACAATCTAAATTTGGAAATACTAATACATTCGCTTTTCCTGCCACATCACTTCCAGGTGCTTTTGATTTAGCAATATGTGGCACTAGCGCAGCATCTGGTTGTAATTCTCCATCAATCATAAGATTTGGATATTCTTCTTTTGCAATCCTTGTAGCTTCTACTACCTTATCTACCAAAGGATGTTTTGCACTTCCTTTTGTAGAATGCGAAAGCATTGCAATAATCGGCTTGGCACCCACTAAATTCTTAAAACTTTTTGCAGATGTATCAGCAATTGCCGCTAATTCTTGTGGGGTTGGATCCTGGTTCAAACCACAATCCGCAAACAAAAATATGCCTTCTTCCCCATATTCGCAATCCGGAACATCTAAGATGAAAAATCCAGAAACCAGTTTCACTCCCGGCGCTGTCTTCAAAATTTGAAGGGACGGACGTAATACTTCAGCGGTCGCATGGCATGCACCTGCTACCATACCATCCGCATCATTTGCTTTTACCATAACAACACCAAACGTCAGCGGATCTTCAATTAACAATTCTCTCGCTTTGTCCCTAGTCATCCCTTTGGATTTTCTTGTTTCATATAGTAATTCAACATACTCTTCAAAACGCTCAAATTTCTTAGGATTGATAATGGTTGCACCCGATAAATCAACTTCAAGCCAATGTGCACCACCTAAAATCTTATCCTCATCACCAATCATTACAATATTCGCAATATCTTCTTCAAGAATATGCGCGGTTGCAATTAATGTTCTTTTATCATTGGTTTCTGGTAAAACAATTGTCTTTTTATCTGCTCTAGCTTTTTCCTTGATTTTTTCAATATACTCTGCCATACCTTCTCCTTTCATACCCCAATTTCATTATACCAAAATCAAATATGTATACAAGAAGATTCCATCATTAATTGTGTGCAAAATCAAATACAATATGACTTTTATCACTTGTTATAATGTACTTTTCATGGTATTTTACATTATAGGGAACACAAAGGAGTGAAGTCATGAAAGTTGCAGGAATTATAGCTGAATATAATCCATTTCATAATGGTCATAAATTTCACATGGAAGAAGTTAAAAGAATTACAGGTGCTGATTATTTAGTGGTTGTTATGAGTGGTAATTTTACCCAGCGCGGAACCCCTGCTATTATCGACAAATATGCTCGTGCTAAAATGGCACTTTCAAGTGGAGCTGATTTAGTAATTGAAATTCCTACTTGTTATGCCACTGGTAGCGCCGAATACTTTTCAGCTGGCGCGATTGCATTACTTGATAAAATTGGTGTTGTTGACTCCATTTGCTTTGGAAGTGAATGTGGCGACATCCTAAAACTTGAAGAAATCGCAAAAATATTAGCTGATGAACCTGCTCTCTATCAAAAAGTTCTCAAACAAGAACTTCGTAGCGGAAAAACATTCCCAATTGCACGTAAATCTGCGTTAGAGCAAACCATCAAAGATTTTGCTGCATACTCGGATGTCATTCAATCCCCAAACAACATATTAGGCATTGAATATATCAAAAATATTATTAGACAAGATAGTTCTTTAAACTATTATACGAACAAGCGAATTGGCTCTGGTTACCACGATCACCGTTTTTCTCCTGTTGGTTTTAGTTCTGCGATTTCCATTCGCCAAGCCCTTGCATCCTCTCTTGATCTTTCAAAAATAAAGGATCAATTGCCCGTTGCTTCACTCGAAATCCTTGAACAGAATTTCGAAAAAAGATTTCCAATTTTTGCAAATGATTTTTCTAGTTTACTGAAGTACAAATTACTTCTTGAATCTGGACGTGGATATGAACGTTTTCTAGATGTAACAAGCGATTTGTCCGACCGTATTACAAATCAATTTAATGAAATCAGGGATTTCGAACAATTTTGTGAACACATTAAAACAAAAGATATCACTTATGCTAGGACTAGCCGCTGTTTAGGTCATATTTTATTGGATATCAAAAAATCCAAAGTCCAAAAATATATGGATGCTGGAATTGTATTTTATGCAAGAGTTCTTGGTTTTAAGGATTCTTCAAATATCTTACTAAAACAAATCAAAGAAAAGGGAAGTATTCCTTTAATCACACAATGTGCTCAGGCAAAAGAACTTCTCTCTCCAATTGGTTTGGATCAATTCGAAAAAGATATTCAGGCATCGCACATTTATGAAAGTCTGATTCATGACAAATTTGATACATTATTTCAAAATGAATATCAAAGACAAATTCAAAAAGTATAAATAGAAATGCAGTACCCTTATGATAACGGGTACTGCATTTTTATTTTTTAAGCACTTAATTTTTGAAACTATGAATTGGTGCTGGTATCCTACCGCCACGATTCACAAATGCATCACACGAAAATTGATTTACAGGCATAATTGGTGCATATCCTAATAGCCCTCCAAATTCAACTACTTCACCAACCTTTTTACCAATTACAGGTATGATTCTCACTGCTGTTGTCTTTTGGTTAATCATTCCTATTGCCATTTCATCTGCAATAATTCCAGATATTGTAGTTGGCTTTGTATCACCAGGAATTGCAATCATATCTAATCCAACGCTACATACACAAGTCATCGCTTCCAATTTTTCGATTGTCAATGCTCCTGCGATTACTGCATCAATCATACCCTGATCTTCACTTACTGGGATAAACGCTCCACTCAACCCACCAACATAGGAAGATGCCATTACTCCACCCTTTTTCACTTGATCATTGAGCATTGCAAGTGCTGCCGTTGTACCTGGAGCTCCCACATATTCAAGACCCATCTCACACAAAATATCTGCAACGCTATCACCAACTGCTGGTGTTGGCGCTAATGAAAGATCTACAATACCAAAATCTACGCCCAATCTCTGAGACGCTTCTTTGGCCACTAACTGCCCAACTCTTGTCACTTTAAATGCCGTTTTTTTGATGGTTTCGCAGAGAACTTCAAAACTTTCTCCCCTTACTTTTTCTAGTGCCATCTTAACAACACCCGGTCCAGATACTCCAACATTAATAATTTTATCTGCCTCAGTAACACCATGAAATGCCCCTGCCATAAACGGATTATCATCTGGCGCATTACAAAATACCACTAATTTTGCGCAACCCATGGAGTCATTTTCTTTGGTATATTCTGCCGTCTCGATAATAATTTCACCCATTAACTTGACTGCATCCATATTGATACCAATTTTGGTTGATCCCACACTAATAGAACTACATACACGTTCTGTCTTTGATAATGCAAGTGGAATGGAGCGAATTAAAAGTTCTTCTGCCGGTGTCATTCCCTTGGCAACAAGCGCCGAGTAACCACCTATAAAATTAACCCCAACTTCTTTTGCTGCTTGATCAAGTTTCACTGCTATTTTGGCAAAATCTTCAACCGACTTACAACATGAACTTCCAATAAGTGCAATTGGTGTAACCGAAATTCTCTTATTTACAATCGGAATTCCAAATTCTTTCTCAATGTCTTCACCTGTTTTAACTAGATCTTTTGCTGATGAAACAATTTTTTGGTAAATATTTTCTATGGTCTTATCCAAATTTTGATCCATGCAATCGAGCAAACTAATCCCCATTGTAATGGTTCGAACATCTAGATTTTCTTTTTCAATCATGTGATTGGTTTCGTTTACTTCAAAAAAATTAATCATATATTCTCCATTCTTAGATTCTATGCATTTTATCAAAAATTTCTTCTCTTTGACATTTAATCACTACACCGATTTCCTCACCTACTAATTTTAAATCATCTGCCGTTTCCCCAAATGTTTTCTTTGCATTCTCTAAATCAACAAGCATCATCATATTGAAATAATCAGATACAATTGTCTGAGAAATATCTAAGATATTAATCCCATTTTCCGCAAGATAGGTACATACTTTTGCAATAATTCCAACACTGTCTTTTCCCACAACTGTAATAATTGTTCTTCTCATGTAATCTCCTCATTTCCTCTGTTAATTTACCTATTATAATTCTATAACCTGTGAAGGGCAACTCCTTTTTGCAACACAGATTTGAAAATCAGATGCTTGATACGGGTTATCTCCCATGCTAATCTCCAAACGTACTGACTCATAAGCTAAGTCTGGCAGATTATTTTCATTGGACAAATGCCCCAATACAATTGTCTTCAAATCATCATGAAGAAGTTTACATAATAATCTTCCTGCATTTTCATTGGATAAATGTCCCCTGTTTCCTAGAATTCTTTGTTTTAAAGGATAGGGATATCCTCCCACCTGCAACATTTGAACATCATGATTTGCTTCTAATAAAACTGCATTCATCCCCTGTAACTGTTCTACTGTTTCTTGCGTAAAATGACCAATATCGGTTACAATTGCAAGCTTTTTACCATCCGCATAAATTCGATATGCAACTGGATCCATTGCATCATGGGATATTTCCATTGGATGAATGACAAAATCCTTGATTGAAATTTGCTCACATTTATCGATTGGGCACAACAAGCCTTCTTCTATTTTACCAACCGATTTGGTATTCTTAATTCCACAAATGGTTCCATAAGTGGCATACACTTTTAAACCATGTTTTCTACAAATCACACCCAAGCCACCAATATGATCAATATGCTCGTGTGTTACTAAAACGGCATCTATATCTGCAATTGACAATCCAATCGTATTAAGCCCTTGCTCAATTCGTTTGCCACTGATTCCTGCATCAATTAGTAAATGGGTTTGATCATTCCCCACATAAATACAATTACCACTACTTCCACTTGCTATACTTAATAACCTCACATAATCTCCAATCTGGTAAAACTTATTGTTTCCAAAAGATTTCCAACACGTCTTGATCTTTCAAAGGATCAACATACTGTGCAATTTCTCCATTTAACTTCGTCACCACACTCGTCCCCTGTGGTTTTGATAAATCAAAGTCAATATATTCAAAGACATCCACAAATATATAGTCTGGTTTTCCAACCATTTTAACCACTTCATTATTAACCGTTACTCGCAAGGTTTTATTGAGTCTGATTTTCTTATTACCAACAGAAACAACCCCTTCTTCATCACTCATCTTTGATGTACTCAAAATCTCATCTTGCATTTCTACTTGCGTCTCTACAAATAGCTCATCCTGCTGCACCACTATGTCGTTTTGCTTGGATAGCTTGGTCCGATTTGCTTTTGCAACACTATCCAGACTATTTTGTAATTCTTCTTGTGTCAAATCCGATAAGTTCAATTCTTCCATTGTCCATATTACAGCAAACTTCTCATAGACTTTTGTGTTCAAATCTGCAAGCTTATTATTTACATAGATGTTCATCTTTGGATCAATCAATACATCCATAAACTCTGCAATCTGTGATACAGAATAATAATCAAGCATTTCCACCCTATCATTTTCCATTATTTCATAATAAGGTGTCTGTATTTCCCCATTTACAATTCCCATTCTAGGCACTTCAATATTCTTTTCATTTACTAAAAATGAAATTGATCCACCATATTCTGGCAACTTACCAAGTTCCATACTTGCCTGATCGCCCGCTGTAGATTCTCTTACAAGAATTACATCATTACTACGAATCAAGGAATTAATTCCGGCAGTTTCTCCATTCAAGGTAACCACTGCAGCCTCACCTGGCTCTCCACGAATCACTCTTAATTTGCCATTAATATAAAAGGTCAGCTCTTTCCCTCGTTTCGGGAATAAATTGTCATGGGAAAATTCTGCCTGCAACGCCGCATCTACAATTGCGAGATGATTATTATCATATAATTTAATCCTTTTTCCATTAAAAGAAACAAAGATAAAATTGTTACTTTGTTCATAATAATTCAAACAAATTCCAATCGGTGTAACCATCAATGAATTTTTAACTGCATTGGCATTTAAAAATTCAATTTTCTGCATCACTTCCTCACCACGTACTGCACATCGTTCTGGCATAATTCCCAAAAACTTTGCAACGCGATCCGTATACCCCTCTACTCGTCCTCCACCGCCAACAACAAATACCGCACTGACCGGTTTTTCACCATTTAATTCCAATATTTTGTCCACTGCCATCTTGGTCATCTTGTCCAGTGAATCACTTAAAATTTCAAGCACTTCACCTTTCCCAATTGTCTGTGGAAGTCCCATAATATCTTTGTACTCAACAAAATCCTGTAGTTCGATCGTTCGTTTAATATCTTCTGCTGTTACAAAATCTACCAAACAATGTCTTGCAATGATTTCAGTCAAGGAATCACCCGCAATTGGTAGCATTCCATAAGCAATAATACTACCATCCCTTGTGATGGAGATATCCGATGTTCCAGCACCAACGTCAATCAATGCAATATTTAACATTCGATACATTTCTGGTATCGCAACAGCTATCGCAGCAATCGGCTCAAGTGTCAAATTAGCAACATTTAAACCTGCATACTCCACTGCCCGATATAGACCGTCTACAACATCATCTGGTAAAAAAGTGGCGATTAGGTCCGCTGCAATTGTCTTCGCTTTATGATTTTCCAAATTACTAATTGGGAAATCATTCATATAATACTTTATTACCGAATACCCAACACAGTAGAATTTAATGTCCAAATCATTCTCTGCTTGAAATTTCTCATATGCCTTTTCAATTCCCAACGAATGCAGCGTATAAATATCTTCTCGACTTACATGGCGTTCTTGTTCAAAATCCATGTTAATTTGTGTCGTTACGGTTCGCAGAACACGACCAGCCGCCGCCACACACACTTCCTTAAGTGGCAACTTGATCTGCTCTTCAAGCGTTTTGGTCACTTCACGTATTGTCTCGCCAACCGTATTGATATCATGAATCTGTCCATCAAGCATTGCTCTTGTCTCATGTTCTAAAATGGTCTGAGCAACGACAAAAAATCGATCTCTCAATCGATATCCCACTGTTCCAACTATGCTTCTTGTCCCAATATCAAGTCCATACACCAATGGTGCCGGAAAATTTATTCCATTTTGCACAGGTAATCCCCCAATTTCTCATTAATCTGAAGATACGTATCAGATAACTCTTTGCTATTATCAATAACAACATCACATGCTTCTCTAAATTGCTCTTCTTTTAGCTGATGATTCATAATTTGAAGGGTTTTAGAGTCACTATAACCTCGGCCAACAAATAGTCTTTCTTTGCGAACCATTGGATCCGAATGAATATACCATAGTTGATCGAGTAAATCTGTAAACCCAGCATCAATTAGTAAAGCCGCCTCAATCAACACAAAATCATATTGCTGCAAACATCTCTCCTCGCAAATGATTTCAAGAATTTTTTCTTTTACAGCTGGATGAAGGAGCTCATTTACGCGTGCTAATAACTGCGTATTGGCAAATACCAACGCAGCCATTTTGGCATTGTCAATCTGACCATCCGTTGCTATTATATCATGTCCTAATAAGTGAATCAAAGAGTTATAGCATTTTTCACCTGGCTTCTTAAGATTGTTTGCAATTTCGTCTGCTATAAGAATCTTTGCATTGTAGTTTTCCTTGATATAGGTAAGCACTTTTGTTTTTCCAGCACCAACTCCACCCGTAACACCAATGATCATAGGTTTTTTCAATTCACACACCTCTTATGTTCGTTATTTTGCCTCGTACCAATTATCTCCAGCATGCACATCAACTTCTAATGAAACCGCTAATTGAACTGCTTCTCGCATCTGTTGTTCCAAGATTTCTTTCACGATTTCTGTTTCCTCGACTTTTGTTTCAACAAGTAGTTCATCGTGTACTTGCAAAATCAGCTTTGACTCAAGTTTTCTATGTTCTAATTCTTTTGCTACTTTAATCATCGCAATTTTCATGATATCTGCCGCTGTTCCCTGAATTGGAGCATTCATCGCCGCACGTTCACCAAAACTTCGTTGCATGAAATTAGAACTACTAAGCTCTGGAATTGGACGTCTTCGACCAAAAAGAGTGGTTGTATACCCATTTGCTTTTGCATCTTCCACCACATGGTCTAGGAATGCTTTGATTTCTGTATAGGTTTCGAAGTAGTGATCGATATATTCTTTTGCCTCTTTTCTTGTAATACTAAGATCCTGACTAAGTCCAAAAGAACTGATTCCATATACGATTCCAAAGTTGACTGCTTTTGCATTTCGCCTTTGCAAATCCGTCACTTCATCAAATGGAATATGAAATACTTTCGAAGCCGTAATTCTATGAATATCATCTCCTGATTGATAGGCTTCAATCAGTTGAACATCTTTTGCCATATGCGCCAGAATACGTAATTCAATTTGAGAATAATCTGCATCCACAAATATAAACCCTGGCTTTGGAACAAATACCTTTCGGATTAATCTTCCTAGTTCCGATCTGGTTGGAATATTTTGTAAGTTTGGCTCTGTTGATGAAATTCTTCCAGTCGCAGCGATCATTTGGTTAAAGCTCGAATGAATTCTTCCGTCCTCTTGAATGTATTGAACAAGACCATCTGCGTAAGTCGATTTCAGTTTTGTCAACATTCGATACTCTAATATATCCGAAACAATTGGATAGTCCGTTGCTAATTTTTCCAATACATCCGCCGCTGTTGAATAACCCGATTTTGTCTTTTTCCCACCTGGTAGACCAAGTTTTTCAAACAAAACTTCACCCAATTGTTTTGGTGAATTAATATTGAACTCAACTCCCGATTGTTCAAGGATTTTTCCTTGAACTTCTTCGATCTTTACCGCTAAAATATCCCCATATTCTTTGAGTTCATCTGCTCTTACAAGAATCCCCTCACGTTCCATATCATAAAGCACCTTTGTTAAAGGTAACTCCATATCAAAATACAAGTCAACCATTTGAGTCTTTTTCAATTCTTCCAATAAAATTGGCATCGCCCAAAACGAAATATAGGTATGATAGCATGCATATTCTTTTAACAACTCCATACTACTTTGCGCGATTTCTTCTAGTGAAACCTTCTCAAAATACTGCTTTATACTTTTGATATGTAGCCCTAGATACTCTAATCCAACATCTTCCACTTTGTATTCACTTCTCAAAGGATTGATCAGGTAGGCTGCTAATTTTGTATCCAGTACATATTCTGGTTGCACACATTCTAAATAGCGGTATGCTTTTTTTCCATCAAATGTGTACATTGGTCTTTGCTGCTTGATAAACAAACATACAAGATCACTCATTTTTTGGATAATATATTCAGACGTTACAAAACCTTCGCACGGAATAAAACCATGGCACTCCACTTCCTTGGTTGCATTCCCATAGGATAATGCAAGCCCAATTAATGCATTCTTTGCACCTTCGATGAATTCAAAAGCTACCTCACTTGCACTGATTGCTCCTAGTAAGAAATCTTCTACAGCGCCAAAATCGTTATATAGGGTGAATTTTTCTTCTAATTTGATTTGCTGCGTCTGGGTTGTTTGTTTATCAAAACGATTCATCAAATTCTTTAATTCCAATTCAGCAAAAAAATCAAAGGCTTCTTTGGTATACAAATTGGTAATCATTGCATCTTCAATTGCAAACTCAATCTCTGCATCCGTACAAATGGTCGCCAGTTCTTTGCTTAATATTGCTAAATCGTGGTTTTCTGACAAGGTTTCTTTGATGGCTTTTTTCGTGATTTTATCGAGGTTTTGATAAACGCCATCCAATGTCTCATAATCCAAAAGAAGTTGCGTTGCCGTCTTCTCACCCACTTTAGGCACTCCTGGAATATTATCAGAAGCATCTCCCATAAGTGCTTTCAAATCAATAAATTGGATTGGATTCACTTGATATTTTGCAATTACATCGTCCCAAAAATAATCTTCTACTTCTGTTTTACCACCTTTTGTTTTTGGAATCTTGATTTTGATTTTATCAGATGCCATTTGTAGAAGGTCGCGGTCTCCAGACACAATACACACTTCAAATCCTTGAGCTTGACCTCTCTTTGCAAGTGTCCCTAGCAAATCATCTGCTTCAAACCCTGCTTTTTCTAAAACAGGAATCTGCATTGCCTTTAAAACTTCTTTCATAACCGGAATCTGCTCACGCAGCTCTTCTGGCATTGCCTTCCTTGTTCCTTTATAAGCTTCAAATTTATCATGGCGAAAGGTTTTCGCAGAAACATCAAATGCGACTGCCAAATAGCCAACTTTCTCATCTTCAACCATCTTCAATATAATATTTAAGAAACCATAAATCGCATTGGTGTGAAATCCCTTGGCATTGGTTAGATCAGGTACTCCGTAAAAAGCCCTATTCATAATACTATGACCATCTACTAACATTAATTTATCCATCTTTTCGTTTGCTCCCCATCACCTTTATTTACATGAAAATATAAAATACCATCCAAGCAACCACAAGAATTGCTAGAAAAGCACCCATATATAATAGTCTTCTAAGTATAACCGAAATCTTACCTTTTTTCTTTCGTTTATGTAATGCGTCCTTTAACTCTTCATCCAAATCAAATGCTGTTCCATTTTCCAACCTTGTAACACCCTCTGTCGCGAGATAATAAATGGTTACCTCTTCTTTACACTCACTGCAGGTTTCAATATGTTCCATAAACTGCAATGTTTGCTTTCCTGACAATGTGTTATCAAAAAATTCCGGTATTTTCTTTTCAATATCTGAACAGGTTAACATGCTGCCTCCCTATCTTAAAGTAACAAATCTCTCAGAACAATTTTAACAAATCTTCAAATACATCAATCACATAGTCGTACTCTAAAACGTCCCCAAAACCATATTTTGCATATACAAATGGAATTCCAGCCTGCTTTGCTGCGATTGCATCGTTTATAATATCACCCACATAGATTGCTTTGCTAATTTGATTTCTTTTCATAATGAGTTGGATGTTTTCACCCTTTGTTAAGCTTGTTGCTCCAAACGATTCAAAATCTTCAAATAAATGCTGGCATTTATGTGCATGTAAAAAACTTTCAATATAACCAATCTGGCAATTACTAACAATCATTAATCTATAATTTTGCTTTAATTGTTCGAGGGTTTCCATTACATTCTCGTATAACCTACCACCATGCTCTTTCAAGTATTCATTTTCCAGTTCACAGCATTCGTCCATTAACTGTAATTGAAATTCTGTCGTCATATTGGGAAATAATTTCTCTGCAATTTTATCCATTGCCAGACCCATACATGCTTCCAAATCAGCAATTGATACACTTTTTCTCAGGCCTTCTACGTCCCCATGTTTCGCAAGTACAATATTCCAAGTTTCCTTAATGCCTTCTGTTGAATCCCACAACGTCCCATCTAAATCAAATAGTATTGCTTCAAAATCTGTTTTTTTCATGTATCGATTTCCTTTAACATCTGTCTTCAGTAATTTACCATCTAATAGTACCATACTTACTCTCTAAAATCCAAGAAATTGCAGTAACCCAAGACAACCTTGCAAAATATCTGCATAGGTTATATTAAAACGCTGTGTATACCAAGGGTCTGCGATGGATTCCCCTTTACGTCCTGCATAATCTAACAATAGACTCACCTTGTGATCCACATCTTTTCCAATGATTCGTTCTAGATTCCTAAGATTATGAGTATCCATACAAATCAAATAGTCATATGCCTCATAATCCTGTTTCGTTACTTGAACAGCTCTCTTATTTCCACAAAAAATAGCATGCTTCTTCAGTTCTTCCTGCGCCATAGGGTATACTGCATTTCCCACTCCGTTCCAGATTTCTTCTGTACTCGTCGCTGCTGACGCAATGTAAAAAGAATGTTCCAATTTCTTTTTTGCGATTAAATCTTTCATAATAAATTCTGCCATTGGTGATCTGCAGATGTTGCCGTGGCAAATGAATAATACTTTTATCATACTCTAAAACTCCTTATTTTACGCCATTTTCCTAGATTTTTGACATTCTTATAAATCCGTATTTTTGCATATTTTTGCATATTTCGGCATGTTTTTTACTGCAAAAGTGGTAAAAATCGTGGTAAAATCAAAGTGCTTACCACTGAGCTTTTCAGAAAAAACATCTGCCTGATTTCTATGGCAGAATTTACCGGAAAATATAAGACTCTGCCTAGCAAAGTCTCACTTATTTTGTTTAAATACTACCATTTCTAGATTACTTTTAGACGCTTCATTTCTTCAGCAACATCGTCAAATTTAACATGCGTATAGATATTTAAAGTGACACTAATATCTGAGTGCCCCATGATGTACTGCAATGTTTTAGGATTCATTCCAGATTTAGCCATATTGGAACAAAATGTATGTCTACACACATGCGGAGTTATCTTAGGCATCTGAACCTTATATATACTGTTATACTTTGCCCTAATGTGCTGCATATACTTTTCCCAATGAAGCGCAACCATCGGCATATCATTCTTATCAAGAAACAAAAAACCTATATATCCATCTACCATAGGTTCTACCTTTGGCTTAGTTCTATTCTTCATAATATACTGAAAGCATTCTAACACATCATCTGTCATAGGTATAAATCTATTACCACTTTCCGTTTTGGGTGCCTCTATTATGTACTCCATCTGTGATGTTCTTTGAAGCTGATGACTAACTCTGATTTTTCTATTTTTAAAGTCAATATCAGCCATAGTTAGACCACAAAATTCTGATATTCTAAGTCCGGTCTTAAACAAAATAAAAATCGCATCGTAGTACTTACAAAAATGCTGATCCTCCTTTACGAATTTCAAATAATCTCTTTCCTGCTTTCTGGTTACAGCTTCCCTTGTAACACTATCGTTTACAATTACTGAAGCAAGTTCAAAACAAAATGGATTCTTACGTAACAAATCATCCTCTACAGCCATCTGAAAAGCCGGTCTTAAGACGCCTCTAATAGTATGAATAGAACTGTATCCTTTATGATCTACTTGCTGAAGTTTAATTAACCACCCCTTAGCATCACTAAGTTTTACTTTATCAATTCTTTTACTTCCAAAAGCTTCCTTTTTCAGAATATTTATAACCGTCTTATATCCTGCAGAAGTACTATGCCTCACACCTGTTTTAAGAGAAACATATTTCTCTATAAGTTTTAAAACAGTAATGTTGCCACCATTAGGAACGATTTCATTAAAAATATCTTGCTCAATCTGTTTTTCCTTTTCTCTCAGTGACAACTCTCTCTTCTTACCGTTAGGTGTTGGATCATTTTTATCTAGTCTCCAACTATAAACATTCTGTTCTTCACCATTTCCATTAGTGTATTTGAATCGATACCTTCCGTCAGCTCTTTGTGACTCTCCATTATGAAGTATGCGATTTCTATTATCTCTTCGCTTTTCGCTCATAAAATCTCTCCTTTCAAAAAAGAGAGTTCACCTTTGTGATGATTGTACCACAAATGTGACCCCCTTTCCACAATAAGTTTATTTAGATGAATCAAAGCGAATTTGATCCATCTAAAAATTCTTCAAACTTATCTTTTTTAAATAGCACTCTGTTTCCATTAAACAATACAAAATCTTCATTCATATACATATCCGCAATCTGCCTTAATTTTTTTTCACCAATATGATAATATGCAGCAGCTTCTACTATAGTGAGTGTGTATCTTTTCCAGATAGGGACTTTGTATGACAGACTATTAACCTCTTCATCCATTTATTTATCACTCTCCAATGCTAATTCTCTAATTATTATATTATTCACCTTCTTTATAGTATCCTCACTTTTAATCACTCCCAATACATCAATAATCTGAGACTCTCCAATAGTACATATCTGTTCACCCATAAAAACGGTATCTTTATATAATTTTCCTTTTATATCGTTAGGTGTTATCGTAATATGAACCGGAAAATCCTTCTTTTTATCCTGCGTAGTACCTGGTATGACAGTAAAAACTGGTGAGTGTTCATTGGCAATATTATTACTAACAACTATACATGGACGAATACCTGTCTGGACACATTTTCCGTAATTCTTCAACTCAACCCAGATGATCATATTTCTTTTAATCTTCAATTTCGTAATCCTCCTTTTTCTTTGGAGGGGTATATAAATGTAAAATTGGCTCCTTTTCATCAACTGTAAACAATCTGTAACCAGCTTCTTTAACAAGTCCTACTCTATAATAAGAATCTGCCTCTCCATAAGAAATTGAATTCAAATTCACACATACAATTGCATCTGCTTTTCCTCTTCTCATTTTTTCTATCGCGCTATGAAAATACTGATTATAAATCATTCTTCCCATAATGCCCCTTCTTACAATTGCCATTGGAACTAAGTTATTGTCTTTTGTGAACTCGTTGATTCTCTTCAACTGCCTATTCTCAATTTCTGCTGCTTTATCTTCATCATGGTCCTCATCCGATGATAAGATAACTATGCATTTCATTTGAAACGAAACTAACGGTTTCTTTTCTCTTCCTTTTCTTCTCATAAACACCCTCCTTGTAAAATATCCATATAACCTTTTAGAATTGACCGCCAAACTCTAACCACGTACGCCTTTCCATAACAGTCAAGTTTCATAAGATCACTTAACATTAATTGAATTTCTGGATTGCTGAATTTTTTCTTTTTTCCAAAGAAAAAATTTATATCAACATCAAACATATTTACAATTTCAATCATTAAATCAATGTGTAATCGTCTTTCTCCCTGTTCAATTTTAGAATAATGAATATGACTTACATCTAATTTTTCAGCCATTTCTCGCTGTGTCAGTTTATTATTTTTTCTAATATCTCTAAGAATATCTCCGACAACAATACCATCATACTTAGTCATTCTTTTTTCCCTCCAAATCAAGATGTTCATGCAGATATTCCCAGGCTTCTTTTTCTGTTGGAAATGTCTGAACAATTTCACCTTCATTATTTCTAATAACAACTCCCGAAGACACAATTTGTATTTTTAATTTCTCTGCCATATAATACTCCTATGTCTATATATCTGAATTCAATTTGCACCTGCATCTCCTGCATATTGGAAACCAAGGTCTAATACCTTTTTTGAGATCTACAACTAACACACAGTGTTCATCTAAGTAGCATAGAAATTTATTAAAATCTGCTTTGTCTGTTGTAATACATTTTCTTGATTGAAAAATAACTACTTCGACTTTTTCTTTTTCAATGAAACCGTACACTTTATCAATTTCATTTCGATCAATATCATTACTAAATCCGTCGTCCACAATAACTTCTAACAAATCTAACTCCAATGACTCTGCTGCTTGATACATTTTCTCTGCCATATCCATAATTTTGTCATTTGACTTGCGGCTCTTAATAATACCAACTGCTCTAATTGTTGTTTTTGTGTTATTTTGATTTGAAATCTTCATTATCATTTTCTCCTTCTAATTATTATCAGGAGAGTTTTGCGCGCTACACTCTCTTCGTGATATGCTTTAATAAGCATGTCTATATACTAAATCTTATACAGCTTATTTTGAACTAAGTCGACTTGGTATTTAATCTGATTTCCCCAAGTAAACTTGGTGTTTTTTACAACAAAAAAGATGTCATAATAATGACACCTTCCTTACTTAATTTTTAAGTCACTTGCATGCTTGCTTGTAATCCATATACAAGTCTTTTTAATTCCAATACCGTCATGCCATTAGATAGCAAAAACAACTCATTAACCAGCATTTTTTTTATTTCTTCATCTTGTTCATATAATTTCAGATTTTCGCATTTGCCATAAAGTAATTCATTTGCGTCTATTCCAAGGGCTTTAGTCATAAAATCCAGCTTATCTATTCCAAAGAACTGCTGACCATTTTCTATACTAGAAATTGTATTTGAAGAAACATAAACTATTTCAGCCAATTTTTCTTGTGACATTTTCTTCATCTTCCTATTATCTCTTATTCTATTTCCAATGGCAATTAAGTCTAATTGACAAGCTAACTCCATAACTAAAACCTCCTTCCTTTTTTATAAAAAACAAAACAAAACGCCTGACAAAAATATACTTGTAAATTACATTACAAACATATTCTCGTCAGGCGTTGGTAGCTATAGATAATCTTCTATGCTCCGATTTGCTCAGTACGATTTCCAATTCCATTATTAGTATTGCCATCGTTGAGGGAAACTGCCACAACAGCTTTACATATCGGACACTTTATTGAAACGATGCCCTTTGATCCTCGCTTTAAATCAAATAACCGTTTATTCTTACAGCAAGGACAGGCAACGTGAATGTAATCTTCTCCCACACTTTGCACCTCCTTATTTTTGCGTAAGGCAACTGTTAAATTGTTCCTGCTAAGATAGCGTAAACTAATTATAGAACTTATGTTCGTATTTTTCAATATGTAATTTACCTATAAACATAAAAAAATTGAAACTAATTTGGCACTTAATCTAAAGTCATTTATTCTCAACTTTAAATTTACCAATTCAATTTCAACTAATATATCATACACATTATGTTTAGATGTCTTTTTCAAGAAGACATCTAAACAACTCATATAAAATTATACAAACAATTCTATTTACTACCTAATCGCGCAATGCAGGAATGCTTTTTGAGTATACTATTTACACTATCTACATCGTGATTTTTTACTCCTATGAAAAAGTTGCATATCTTATCAAATAAAATATTACCAAAAGCATATCCACCGATTCTAAGAAGATATTCTGCATCCCAAGAATTAAGTTGCATTCCAAAGCATAACGAGATGCACATACTTTTCGTTGGAATATAATCTCTTTCTCTTTGTATTTTAGAAAAAATATTTCTATTAATACCAGCCCTATTGTAACAATCTGGGCCACTGAGTTTTTTTGACTCCATCATCATAACAACTGCTTCACTAAATGTGGGATCACTATTATATGCATACATTATATTTT
>Ga0209800_10000810_pt1 | contig 39984 bp, 31 predicted proteins | sample Higcelweek8metaG_FD_187174 | JGI IMG/M metagenome (GOLD analysis project Ga0209800, IMG submission 187174) | Freshwater pond sediment microbial communities from the University of Edinburgh, under environmental carbon perturbations - High... | ecosystem: Environmental > Aquatic > Freshwater >...
GCTGCATCCAGTTTCGGATTGTTTGCTCGCTGAGTCCGTTTTCCTGAGCGATTTCTTTTACCGGCCGGTTCTCCGGTGGAATTACTTTTTTAAGAATTCCATTCCTGAATCCAATACTATATTTCATTTTTGCCTCCTCCTATTGAGGCGACAACTATCTTGACATTAGGGGCCCATGTCCATGGGTGGGAAGGAGAGACTCCATATATCATGTGGCCTCTCTGTATAAATGTCTGAAAAGACCGCCAAGAACAGGATCATATTTGACAGAGCTATAAGATAGAATGAAGTCAGTTAAAAAATATCGTTATAACAAATTTACTGTCAGATAACGAAAACACAGAAAGTTCACAGATATTTGAAAATACCACCGGGGAAAGTTCCCCATAAACAAAAAGCCCCAAATTCTTGCGCGGAGCGCACCTCTTCAGTTCGTCGAGCGGCAATCACGCGAAGCGTGTGCCGCGAATACGAACGCAGCCGCTCCGACGTTTGAGGAGCGCGTTTCTTTCGCCTATTTCTTTTCGCGCGAAAAGAAATAGGCAACACGATTCCGTTTGTCAAACGGATACCCCGCGTTATTACGCGGTAAGATATTTGAAAGGCGCGATTGCATCGCCATGCAAAAGGCACACACGTGTGCCAACGCGAAAGTTATACGTCACGAAGGCGTGAGCGATCGACCGGAAAAGCCGGTGGCTTTGCAGGGAGAGCGCGACCTCGTATAATAAAAAAAGATTCTGTTGATTGGAAAAGGCGAGGGCACGCCATGATAAAAAACATGATGTGCCTGCCTGTGTGAGCGGTGTGAACTATTCCGCCGGAGGCGTTTCCTTCTGGGATGAAATCACCTGACGGATGTAATTGTCGAGATAATCAGCGGGTCTTTCCACCGCGTCCTTGTCAATGGTGAACTGTTCCATTTTCATCAATCTGATGCCGTATGGATAATCGTGGAAGAGATCCTCGCAGATGCGGCGTATGCTTTTATGCGCGGTCTTCGCTTTTTCCTGAATCGCGTCGAGTGCTTCGTGCGTGAACTCGAGATAGATTCCGTGATTGACGAGGAAGTCGCGCTGAAAACTTTTTATACTGTCATTGATAAGAAGTTCAGCCAGAGTCTTTTCCGGTTCGGTCACTATCGACTCGTCCACAATCAATGATTTCGTTTCAAGCGACGGCATCGTCTTTTCAAAACGGATCAGCGTTTTTTCAAATACTGAGAGCAGTCCGCGTGCGCCGGTCTTCTCTGTTGCGGCTTGTGTCGCGAGCAGGTGGAGCGCTCCGTCAGTGAATGACAGGTCAATTCCATACGCGCGGAAATCGAGCTTCTTTCCGTTGACCACCGAGCTGTGCTTGTTCTTGAGTATCTTGAACAGCGTATCCACGGTGACTTCGTTAAGGTTGACCACCACCGGCAGCCGGCCTATGAATTCAGATTCAAATCCGTACTCGATTATATCCTGAGTCTTGACATGTTTGAGGATCTCATTGTCGCTCATCACGTCGCGTCCGTGTTCATGCGCGCTGTCGAATCCTATTGAATGCACGTTCATACGCTTTTTGATGATCTTGTCGAGACCGGAGAACGCTCCCGATACTATGAAGAGTATATTTCTCGTATTGATTTTCTTGCGTGATACTTTTCCCGTGCGCTGGGCTTCCATCGCCGCTTCAACCTGCGACGCCAGATCGTGCGGTGTCTTTAGATCAACCTCAGCCTCTTCCATCAGTTTGAGCAGGTTTCTCTGCACGCCTGTCCGGGACACATCGGGGCCGGTGGTATTGCCGCTCGACGCTATCTTGTCGATTTCATCGAGATACACGATTCCGTATTCGGCGCGCGCGATGTCTCCGTCAGCTTCATGCACGAGTTCGCGTATCAGATCTTCCACATCGCCGCCCACATATCCTGTTTCGGAAAACTTCGTCGCGTCAGCTTTCACGAAAGGCACGCCGATCTTTTTCGCGATGAGTTTGACTATGTAGGTCTTTCCCACCCCGGTCGGTCCGATCATGAGAATGTTGCTCTTGATGTTTCCTATTATGCGTTCATCTTCAGGGAGACTCTGCTCAATCTTCTGCCTGTTGAAGTGCGTGCAGACTTTTGTCGCGATTACTTCGATCGCGCTTTCCTGTCCCACTACATACTGGTTGAGATAGCTTTCAAGATCTTCAGGTTTGAGGTTGAAATCAATACCTTTGGTGCTTTCAATTTTAACACCCTCTTTCTGCCCTTCATGTTCCGCGTTGGGCTCCTCAGTTTTTCCTGTTTCTTTCTTTAATATTTCTTCCCAGTCGTTCTGGTGGTCAAATACGGGATTCGACATATGGTTACCTCTTTGTTGTGCGGGATGATCTGTCTTTGCCGAAATGGGGCGTGTTCTGTATGGAAATCATCCCTCTCGCCCCGAAACACCGATTGCGGCAATTATCGCTATTACTGTCAATCGTTAATGTACTACATCTGAATGCTCTCGGAAAGGAATATCTTCAGTACGTCCGGCCGGATAAAATAGAAAATCCCAGGAAGAAAATAAAAAAAGAGTTGCAAAATACTACACATAAATATAGTTAATATCTGTTGAGCTATAAATGCTCTAAGTTTAGAGGAATGCATTTTCCGGCAGGAGGCAGTATGAAAGCCCAGACGCAGATCATACATGTAATGACCGTCAATGGAGAACTCCGGGTAGTTTCCCGCACTGAAAAGACCCGTGATGTCATTGTCGGTTCAGTCCGCCGTAACCGCTTTTCCCCGAAACTGTACGGCGGTGTTTCAATTTGCCGCAACACCGCCTCAGAGAGATGCGCCGCTCAATGAACGAATTTTTTGAGAAATGGATCTCACCGCCAATCCCGCCTCAATAGCCTCACTATTCCACGAACGGCCTGTCCATTTCAAAAAAAAGAGGGAGACCTCAAAAGTCTCCCTCTTTTTCTTCTTCTTGCCGATTGCCGAAGGAGGGAATCGAACCCTCATGAAGTTGCCCTCGGAGGATTTTGAGTCCTCTGCGTCTACCAATTCCACCACTTCGGCGATATGATTATAAGTAACCAACCCCTGAGCTGAGCGCAGCGGAGGGGACTAATCATCAGTACATCGAATTCCGAACAGAAACCTGGTCTACTCCGGTTCCGGAATAGCGTCCACTTCCAGATACTTGCCTTTTGCGCGCGCGACAATCTTGCCCATTTCGTTTTCGATTTCAGCGCGGTTTTCTATAACGCGCTTATTCTTCTTCACGTACCACCCGCGTATGTAGAGGTTCTCGTTGATAAATGCGGGCTGAAGATAACGAATGGTAAGTTCGCCTGTGATCGCGACGGTGTCCAGGTATTTGTTCACGGTTGTCATTGTTTCATCGAGGATTGCGGCTATGATGCCCGCATGAATGATATTCGGAGCTCCCTCGAGATCCTGAGATGCCGCAAACTCGCCGAACGCCGTCTTGGTGTCTGGATCGAATTCAAGTTTTAGCTGTAATCCGCGTTCATTGGCCTGTCCGCAGCCAAAGCATGTTTTATCTTCAAATTCAGTCATGGGGCGACTATTAATAGAGGAGAGTTATGTGTCAACTCTTTTTTGAAAAGGATTGACAGCAGATACCCCCTTTACTTTCACGGTTATGCCCGCCGCGCACGAGCCCGGACTATATGTTTGTAAATAAAATACGCCGCAAAAAGAACAAGAATAACAAGAACCACGTGATCTATCACGGTGCTGTATTTCATCACTTCCGCCCATCTCTGCCTCAATTTGAATCCTACCCAGGCCAGAAATGTGTTCCAAAGGCAGGCTCCCGCCGTCGTGTACAGGATAAACCTGATGAAATTCATCTTTCCGATTCCCGCGGGAATTGAGATAAGATGGCGTATAACGGGAACAAAGCGGCATATAAAAATGGTGATCTCGCCGAAGCGGCTGAAGAAACGGATAGTTGAATCAAGGTCGTCCTGGTTGAGGAGGAGGTACTTACCGAAGCGCCGTACAAAGGGCTCTCCACCGCGAAATCCTATATAATAGGAAAGTGATGATCCGACGATGCTTCCCGCGGTGGAAACAAGTATAACCATTATAAATGAGAAACGTCCGCTTTCAATGAGAAATCCCGCGAACGGCATAACCGCTTCGCTGGGAACGGGAAAAACCATGCTTTCCGCGATCATTAGAATGAAGACGCTTGCATATCCTGTCGCGTCGATAAATGCGGTAATATGTTCGGCGAGAAAAGCGGTTATTCCCATGGGTGTTCTCCTTTTTTGTCATACTTTGAGATGTTTAAATTAATGGCAAGAAATAATATCGGGGGTGTGCGCGGAAAGATATGTGGATTACGCTGGAGGATTTCATGAATTATAAGGTTGCTTTAGTCGGAAATGTGAATAAATATCATTCAATTTTATGGAAATAGCTTCGTTTCAGGACAATTGAATGATATTTCGAGGCACCGATTCAATAGAGAATATAACAGTGTGACTGGTGCTACACGTACTAATTCATTCAACAATGAGCAGAATATATCGTGAAATGATATAATGTATTGCAATGCAGACGCATTCCAGCGTGAAAACGATTGCATATACATGACAGGTTCTCGCTTATAAGCGATAAAGAGTGTGCCTGATCTCCGGAATGATCCGTTTTAGCCGGCAGACCGTTCATAATAATACTGGAATACACTGTCGAAGAAAGAACCTTTTAGTGATGAGCCGTCCGCATCTTGCGCGGAGCGCACATTTACTTGCTGTCGAGTAGTGCGATGGGATTACTACAGACTTAATCGCGCGAAAAGATTCTGATGGTGGTTATCTGTCAAACAAAAGATTTTTCCTCAGATGAGCTAAAGGCCTCTGTGCGTGGCTTGAAGGAAAAGCGGTAAATCAATGTGTTGTGATAATCGCAAACGATAAAAATTCAGTACTGGTGTGATCCCTGGTTAAACTGTTCTTTTTTCAGTGCTGAAAAGGATCATGATGCAGTCAATTGCGATCTGAAAGTATCTCAGGACAGTATTGACGAGATCAGGGCGACCGGATAGCGCAAATACACTTACTCGGATTTACATCTCCGCTTAGAGTGGAATACAATTAATTCATCCCGTTTTCTGTTTTGAGATCCATAGCTTCCGGTATTCGGACGGGCTCATTTTCGTGATTTTCTTGAAGCTCGTATTGAATGTTGTTTTTGAATTAAATCCTACGGCAAAACCAATATTTAGAAAATTAATAGCATCGTTACCAGTTGTCGCCAGAATCTGTTTAACCTCCTCAATTCGGTGTCTGTTTACATAATCATAGAAGTTTTCCCTGAAATAATTGTTGAGGATATACGACATTTGATTTCTTGTTAGCCCAACTTTTATGGCCAGATCAGACAGTGTGAAATCAGCCTCCTTGAATATTTTTTCTTGTTCCATTACTCTGTTTACCATCAATACAATTCTATTGATCTCGGATTTATGCAGAAGAGGGTGCTGATCGGTGTTCCGTATCTGCTTCTGAACATCTATGCTGACATGTATGTCTGATTGAATCGCGACAAAGAACGCCACGATGCATATCGACGCGGTTGTGATAATGGGAAGAATTCGGTATACAATTGAAAAACGGATCTCGAAAAAAAAGACACCGACGGAAAAAACCACTGTAACGACAATAGTTGCGATAAAGAAGCAAATAAACAGTTTAAGCCAGGCGAGAAACTTCTTATTAATCGTATGTTCAGGCATCATTTTATTTTGGTACGTGATAATATATCTGAGCGAAAGAAAAAGATAAAACAATATGTGCATGAGAATGATTCCGAAAAGAATACCCTCCCTGATCATCTCTTCTGTTTTGATCGTACCGTTCAGCCATGCATACACGTATTCTATTTTCGCGTCACCGCTCTGAAACAGAATGTGCGAATACAAATAGATGAAAAGAACAAACGGTATAAAATGAAGTAACTGATATCTGTTCAGCTTTTCTTTCCCCTGTGTAAGAACCAACAGATACAGATAAAGCAGAGGACCATCAAGTAATTGGATGACAGTCGGTATTTTAGCGAAATGCGGGATATAGTAATATAGTCCGGTATAAAGAATTATACCCGAATCACAGATAATTAGCGATATTGGAATCAGAAAAGCGGAAAAGATGAGATTTGCGGTCAAGTTCCCTTTTTTATTGCTCAGCATCAATGCGATACATAGCACGATAAGGAAAAGACCAATTGCGGTGATAAGCTGATAGATGTCGAGATTGATTTGCGCCATCGTGATACTCTGACAGAGAACTTAATTTCAGGAGAACACAATTGTGTGTTCTCGATGCATGTATGTCGCATGTCAACAATAATAACGTTATATGACTTAAATAAGTATGTGCTTAATAAAGCCCGACTGGATTTCAGAGAACTGACAATGGTGCTGACAATGTGGACATTGATTCATGGCTGATAGTTTCAATGCAGGCGATACGTAAGAACCCATCCGCTTATTCACGGTTCCATTGTGTATGAATACTGGTCAGTAAAATTCATGCACGATCCTTTCCAGAGATAACTGTTTTGCGTGAGTCTGCCGCATATGCGATACCTTTAAAGGTGTGTTTCGAGTTGATGTATAGTTGAAGTTATGCGGTAAATGTGGGTGAAGTTTTTAGGATGATAAGCTGGGCAAAAAAACCTTTTCGGGCTTATGAAAATTATCAATAATTGTTATGTGGTTTATTTGCAGCAGGAGATGTTCGGAAATATCTTTCAATTTCATGGAAACATCACCATTTTAGAACATTTGAAGGATATTTCATGTTACAGGTTCAAATGATTTAATAGTGAGATGTTATAGTAATGAATAATACAGTCGCCGAGCTGAATTGAGCGATTTTACCCTCCATCGTTTCCATATTTCCTGACGCCCAATGGCAAAATCAATAATGAAAGATCTGAAGATCATACTCAAAATACGGAACCACGGTTCGGATGGGTACGTTCGTACGACAGAACGCAAATTGTAGAATATTGATCTATGTAGATTAAGAATGAATTGAGGCAGAGACAAGGGGTTGTTGATGGGAATTTTTACAGGGGGTGAGGAAAGGGGTGTTTCATGCATACCTGAAACATGATCATTGATCTGTCATGTGAAATCGTTCTTTTTTAAAAAAATTGGGGGTTAGAGTAACATGGGTATTACATTAAAAAAAACACTGATCGCATTCATGTCGATCATGTTCAGTTCGTGTCTCATTTTCTCGGGATGCGGCGATGCGACGTCCGATGATGACGAATTAATTTCTGACGGACCAAAGAAAGCGTCAGGAATTACGGGGTTTTCAGACATTCTCTCAGGGTTCAGATATCCTAACGGGCTTGAAAGTGTGGGAACCGCGCTGACAGACGCGGAACTCCTTGCGGAGTATACGAAATGGAAGGGGTGGTACGTTACTGAAAGCGGCGCGGGAGACCCTAATACGAGCGATTCAATCAAGTATTACCGGGTGAAGAGAGACAACGCGTCGGGTAGCGATACCGTCTCAGAAGGTGTCGCGTACGGCATGCTTCTCGCAGTATATTTTAATGACAGGGAAACGTTTGACGGGTTATATCGTTATTGCAAACTGCACTTTATCAGCACGTCAAAATCATTAATGCACTGGAAGGTAAGGGCTGATGGAACCAACATAAGTGAGTTCCGTCTCGCCGTTCCTCATAGCATTCCTTTTATGAAGGTAAGCGAATGGAATTTGAATGATATCGATGAATCAGGTGGAGCGGGAACATTCAAAACATATTATGTTGATAAGAATGACGACGTTACTAATTTCGGAAATAGTCATGTCGCAAATCAGGTTGTAGACATAGCTACCGATCCGCTGTATGTGAGAGCGGCTCAGTGGGACAGAAAGCTCGGCTCGGCAACTGACGCGGATGTTGATATTGCGGCGGCACTGTGTATGGCAAGCAAACGATGGTGGTGGACTGGTTCACATAACTATACTGTCGAAGCCTCAAAGTGTATTAAAAGCATAATTGACCTTGAGGTCACGTTTTCCGGCGGCGGTACGAAAGCGCTCCTGAATAATGGATCGGCTTGGGGAAGTAAGGCACGTTGCTGGAATCCGTCGTATTTTACACCCGCGTGGTGGAAGGTATTTGCCAAATTTATTGATAAGAACAAGACAAATTTTGACGCGAATTATACGACATACCTTACAAAATGTAATGTGGTATATAACAGCATGTATGCCGAGATGAAAAAGATCGATGTGGCGAACGGTACATCCGGCTTGTTCCCTGACTGGTGTGATACTTTTACCGCCGGTATAGTAAAAAAAAGCGAAGGGTATGGCGACGGAAGCGATAGGAGGTATTACCTGGATGACGACACGAACGGAAGTGTCGATGATCGGAATGGGGATACGAAAACAACCTATACGACGAACACTTACGCTTATGGCTCCTCTAATTACCAGTGGGATGAAGGTACAACGGGAGATGGGTACGACAAGTTGAGTTTTAACTATTACTATGACGCGGTCAGGGTTCCCTGGCGGCTTGCTCTCGATTACAGCTGGTATGCCAATACAGACGCGAAGAACATGGTGCAGGAGACGGCGAATTTCTTTAAAACGAAAATCACCCCGACTGTGACCATGGTTGACGGGTACGCGATTGACGGATCGCCTTGGAAATTAACGGACCGTGATGGATTCAACAATTTAACCCCGGACAAATATGGCGGACTGTATGATTCACTGACGTTCAGAGTGATGAATGCGACGACTACCATGGTGGGAACCGACACTACCTACGCGCAGAATTTTTATAATCTGATGACGGCGCCAGCGACAATTACGGATGGTAGTACTCCTCCCAAGGAAAGAGCTAATCATTATTATGAAAACACTCTGAGATTATTGTCGCTCCTGTATATGTCGGGTAAGATGGTCAACTATTATGATGTTGATAATCTTGCCACCTTCAAGTACCCGAGAATGCCCGCGCAGATGAAAACGGTTGGCCCATTAACCATAGATCTTGCGTACGCTGATTATGGTGTCTATGGCACAACTCATGTGGAGTTCAACGACAGGGCAAAATTGTTCAACAACGATCAGACTTTTTACGGTAAAATAGGAGCCGGAGTGAAGAGCGGCGCCGGAAGCGATAAGCTGATTACCGGTTACGCGGCGTATGTGGGTGATGTGGTCTGCGGATTGCCCACCTTGTGGCTTCGCGATACAAATATGAGGGATAGCAGCGTCCTGGCACGGGGAAAAATTGACGGGCGCGCGAACTCTCCCGTTGCTCAGATTCAGAACATGGGGATAGATCCAGGGTGTATGGATTTTACGGTTAATGCGTCCAAATTTACCCCTGATATGAGCAAGAGCAAGGATGTGAAACAGTATGACGCGTTGTATATCGAACCGGGCAGGTATGGTGATATAAAACTCAACGGGAAGAACAAGCTGTATCTCTCGACAGGCGTGTATCACTTCAATTCTTTAAATGTTGAGCCGGATAATATCATCTACTTTGATACCACATCCGGTCCCGTGCAGGTTTATGTAAAGAATGATCTATCAATAAAGTCGCGGACGAAATTGCTTCAGAAAGATTCGACAAAAGGCGCGGATCCTTCGAAGATACTTTTTGTGGTTAATTCGTCGAATGGTGTGTATCTGGCGCCTCAGATCAACTGGCGCGGTACGCTTATCGCACCGAATACCAGCTATCTGAATGTCGATATGGGTAATTCGTCGATAAGCGCGGGTTTGTCGAAAACACCTGATCCGAAAAAATGGGAGACAACAACGACAGGCGGAGAAGCGTACGGAGCTTTCATAGGAAAGTATGTTGTGGTACATCAGAATACCGCGGTATATACGGTTCCGTTTGATTGGGCATCGGCCAAGTAAGGGTTAAAATAACAAGGGGGCATTCGCGAGGCAATCGCGGATGCCCTTTGTTGTTCCGGCAACATGCTCCTGGGTCTGTATCATGATCGTATGTTTGTAATACAAATTTTAGTATCGATTCTTTCCCGAGTCAACTGTGTGCGGATTCCGCTGGATGTAAGGCGAACTATGTTGAGGTATGAGAAGTTGTTGATGTTATACGGTGAATGGGAGAAATGTATTATCGGGTTTATCTCCCGATAATGTATCCTGAAAATCGACATTACTGATGTTCGCCTTCTATAATTGATCCGGCCATGTCATGAAGTAATGCTATTTGACTATTGCCATTTGAAATGTGCTTTGTAGTAGTTATAAGTAGTGCCCGCCCTGTGCATGAACGATGCATTTCTATTGATGAACGTATGATATGGTAATTTTGCAAGCAAGAGATGCTGACGATAAATAGTAGGCGTCATTAAGAACAATGGCGAAAAATAAAAGTATATCCCTTCCCGCAAGGCGCGTTTTCGCAGACTCCCGTGACGTGTATTCAACGGAAGGTGATGTAATATTTCATATATGAATTTCTGACGGAATTGTAAGATTCCGGTTTCCGCGCGTTTTCCGATCGCTCACCCGTTCGCACAAGGTTCTGTAGATAAAAAGAAAACCGGCTTACGCCGGTTTTCAGATTGCTATTCAGGTTTACTTGAATGCTTACCAGGAGTTGCGACGTCCGCCGCCGCCGTATCCGCCGCCACCGCCGCGATTTCCGCCGCCACTGCGTGGTGCGTCTGTCTTGGGGCGAGCTTCATTAACGGTGATGTTCTGTCCGTGAAGTTCACGTCCATTAGCGCCGTTAATTGCGTTGATTCCTTCGCTTTTTGATGTCATTTCAACAAAACCGAAACCTCTCGGTTCGTTGCTGAATCTGTCTTTAATGAGCTTTGCCGATGTGACTTCGCCGAATTCTTCGAAGATCGCGCGGATCTCCCCTTCGGTCGCCTGCGGCGCGACATTTCCAACATAAATATTCATCTCGTTCTCCGTACCGTTCTTTTGAAACGGCATTATAAAATTCATCCTCACAGGGATGGTCCAATCACACCTAACGATGAAGAATATTCTGATGTTGCCACTTAACCGGAGGAGAAATGGGTAACAGTACCCGTCATGGCACAGTTTGGTTAGACTCTGCCATGATGACGGAGGGCTTTATTAATGCAACACAAAAAAATAAAAAGATAAACCTTCGTGGATTTAGCACATTTCACGTGTATAAAGGTGTATTTATTGGGAATGCGCTGATATATCTTTAAATTCCATCTAAATGACTCCGTTTTTGAACAGTTAAAAGATTTTAGCGGTACGTATTCAACGGATCATTTTGCCGGGGGAGCAGAGTTATACGTATTAATTCATTATAGAATAATGAAGGTAATATCGTGAAATGCTATAGAATCGGTGATTGAAATGTGTCAATGATTCGGAATGTTCCACTTCTTGAGGATGGCGTTGTATTCCTGGGTTCCTTTGAAGCGGATAAGTTCGTTCCTTATTTTTGAGATGATATCTTTATCTATGCCGGGATGAGCCGCGAGGGAGTACCCGAGTGAAGAAAGCTCATCAAACGTGTAAGCCTTCCGGAATGTTGTCGGTTTATACCCGTCTTTGGCGCTGAGATATAAGAACACGTGATCCGGAAACGGAAGAATATCAATCCGTTTCATGGCGAGCTTTCTGATATTCCTTTCGTACGTCTGTGAACCTGAAAGTCTCTGCATTGAACTTATGTCGAAATTGTGTTTAAGCAGATAGTTTTCCCGGACGTCTTTCTGGATTGTACCTATTTTCCACTTTCTCATGTCGTCGAGTGTGAGTATCCGGATATCGGTACGTGATGACAGAACGTACGCCGACATCGGCGAGGGTGTGATGGCGCCCGCCCATTGAAAATCGTTTTCCCTGTCCGATACCCTGGTTATGGGAAACACGAAAGAGTTCGGCGTTGTCTGTGTAGTTTGGTATGCGCGGGAGAAGGGGAGCAGTTTGACTGAGCAGGGAATCTGAGCTCGTTTGAATACGGACTCGATGATTTCAACCGCCGCACCGGTAAGCCGCCCGTTTTCATTTAATGTATACGGGGGGATTTCGAAGGTATAGACGGTAATTTTCAAGTTCTCGGCCGTTCCCCGATAAGGGAATGCCAAGGGAGTCAAGGCGAAGAGAAGAAGAAACGCCGACGCCCATAGTTTTCTCTTGCCGCTAGTATGTGTTATACGCACGTATTGTTCTGCCTCGGTTTTGAAGTGTAATTGCGCAGTCAATTACCGGATGTGTTACGGGCACCTCTGAAGTGCGCACACGTGAACGTCATAATATCGATTATCAGAGGTTACCTTATTCTGTTTTACCCGGAAGAGACAGACTGTTGATAATTTCGGTCACAATTTCGCTTTTATTGAGCGGATAAAGATGAAATCCCTTTGCTCCGCCTTTGATCAGGGCTTCGCACTGGTAAATCGCATGTTCAATTCCGATTCTGGGTACATCTTCAGGCGCTGCCGCGCCAAGCTTCTCCGCAAGGTCACTCGGGATCGTTCTGACGCAATTCTTGATCGTTCCTTCGAGCTGTGACGCCGATGTGATCGGCATTATTCCGGGTATAACGATTGCGTGTGAACCCATCTTGTCAAGGCCGTCGCGCAGGCGGAAAAAATCATCCGGATTGAAGAAGAGCTGTGTGAGCACGAGTTCCGCGCCCGCGTCGATTTTGCGTTTTAAATTTACGAGATCTGTTCCGAAATCAGCCGCGGCCGGATGACCTTCCGGGTAACCCGCGACCGCAATGGAAAATCCGCCGCGATTTTTTATGAATGATACGAGATCGCTCGCGTATGAAAATCCGTCGGGTGCGGGAACGAAATCGGTCTGACCTTTCGGCGGATCGCCTCTGAGCGCGAGAATATCGGTAAGTCCAAGACTATGGACTCTGTCAAGATACGACGCGATTTCCGCGCGTCCTGATCCCACACATGTGAAATGGACGAGCGGCTGTACGCGGAACGTGTCGCGTATCCTGACTGCGAGATCGATTGTCTTTTCGCGGGTAGATCCGCCCGCTCCGTATGTGACAGATATAAACGCCGGTGAATAGCGCATGAGTGAACCGAGTGCGGTAAAGAGGTTCTTTTCCCCTTCTTCCGTTTTCGGCGGGAATACTTCAAATGAAATTGAAAAATTGCGGTATATGTCCTTGAAATTCATCTATACGCCTCTCATGCTACAAAGACGCTATAATAGTAACGTGATATTATTTGGCAAATAGTATTTTTTACCGCAAGAGTTGATTTCGGATGAATCGTCGGCATGTGAATACGATTTATTACGCGGTGATGCAGTTATTTATCACGGCGGGAATTTTACTTGCATTTTGGCCGTCATCCGGCTCATTTTGAGCGAGATTTGCGGGGTGCGCCCCGAAGAGTGAGGATTCGCCTGAATGAACAATGTCACCGTCATTTCCTACCCGTCGCACAGGGATGATTCTCTCCTTTCACTTGCCGATGTCCGTTCACGCTATATGATTCCCTTTGCGGGACGGTTCCGTGTCGTTGACTTTACCCTGCGGAATGCGGCCGCGTGCGAAGCGAAGCGGACAATCATCATGTCAAATGTGTTTGATGATCTTTCACTGTATGTGCAGAGTCATCCGCTCTATCGCAATGATGAAAAGGCTCAGACCAAGGTGTTTCTTGAGACGAAGATTACAATCGCCCATTGCGCGAAGCTCCTGCTTGCCAAACCGACACAATTGTATGTTATTTATTGCGGGGACTGTCCTTCGCTTATCGATTTCAATCCCCTTATTGAACGGTTCCGTAAAAAAAGAAAAAGCGGTGCGGTGCTGTATCTGCTGAATTATGACGGTAAACCGACGATGGCGCGTACCGCGCTGATCTGTGACAGAAAGACGCTCGAGAACGCGTTCAAACGTCTGCAGAAAGAAAAAATCCAGTCACCTCATGTGTTTGAACTCATAATAAATCAGTTTATAATTCATGAAGTCAAACGTGAAACGGTTGAAGCGTACTGCCGGCCGCTCAAGAATGTGCCCGAATATTTTTATGCGAATTTTGAGGCGATGCGCGATCCTGAAATCGCGACGCGTATCCGTGAGGATGATAATCTGCTTTCGGGAATCAAGGTCGCGTCGTATGCGTTTCTCGGTGCGGGAGCTGATGTGGCGTTATCGCACATCGCCGAAGGCTGCGAAATTAACGGTGAAGTGACCAACTCCATCGTATTTCCCGGAGTGTATACCGGCGAGCGGAGTGTTGTGCGGGACTCGATTCTTCTCCCGTTTTGCCGGATTGACAGCACCGCGAGGATTGACCGCGCGATCATTGATGAATTCACTGATCGCGCAAGGGGAGCAGACGCGTTCAATGTGCGTGGTGATTCATATATCGGCAGCGGCACAGAAGGACGCAAAAACTCGGATTACCCGGATTCGTTGTTTGACAGCATCTCGCTTGTCGGGAAGAATTGCGATCTTCCGTACGGTGTACACCTCGGCAGTGCGGGGTATATCTCGTCCGGAATCGGCAATGACGCGTTCGAAATAACGAAAATCGTCGATGACGGATGCTCAATCGCCCGTCCCATTCCGGTAGATCAGGGACTGCATGAGCCGAGCTGATATACCGGTTTTCTGCCCGGCATTCTTTGAGAGTGCAGTGATGATTTGGTCTTTGCTCCGCGCTAAGTCCTGAATAATGAATCCGGCTCTGATATCGAAAAGATGTGTGCTGTTCAACCCGCATGGAAATTAATGAAAACCGCCTGAATATATCGGGAATCGATCCGGATCGCGTTGCTCTTGTCACGTGTGAGTTGTACTGAATGCCCGGAATCTGCCGATAATAAATAGAGAATCATTTTTCCGGAGTCTTGTACCATGAACTGGCTTCCAATCAGTGTGAGATCATTATTTGTTCCGTCGACGGTATGTTGTGCGGTCATGGCTCTTTTCGCGATGAGTGCTGCGGCGAGTGCGCAGGATATGGCGGTATTGCCGTACGCGGTTGATACCATCAGCCGCGACTTTCCCGTTGAGGAGGGGAGTGAATACGCGAAACTTGTGGCGCTCGGCGCGCGCGCGGAAAAAAATATCGATGTATATTCCGCCCGTGAAATGGATAAAGATATCGCCCGTCTCGCGCTTGATCCGCAGGGAAAAATATCTAAAGAAGATCTCAATCTTTTCTGTAAAAGCAGATATCTCCAGTATGCGGTTATAGGCCGTGTATCGAAGACCGCGAACGGGTACGCGTCCCGCGGCGTGCTTTACTCATACGGGCGTAACGAGGTGATTGCGCGGTCATCGGTGAAGGGGCGGACAATCAACGAGTGCGCCGCGCGTGAGACCGATGAACTTTTTTCGCGTTTCAGTGACGCGAAAAAACCTGTCAGCAGAAAGGTGCGTGATCTTGTGGTTCTGCTCGACGCGTCGTACACGGTGAGCCAGGATTGGAAGGATATTTATAAAGGTCTCATGGCTCTCACTTCGTCGCTCATTGACGGTTCTCCCGAAACGAATATTCATCTGATTCCGTATGCGGAAAATTTTACCTCGCGCGGTGTGTTTCCCGCCATTGAAAGCGTTCCCGCGATGAAAGAGGCGCTGGAAGGATTGAAGAAGAGAGGTTCCGGTTCGGGAAAAGCATTCGGCGCCGCGCTGTCATTCGCGCTGGAGAACACATCGTGGCGCAGTGACGCGGAAAGGTCTCTGCTTGTAATAGCCAATTCTCCTGTGTCTGACACGTCGCTCGACCGTTACGGAGTCAGGGCAAAAAAAATGCGGATCCGTATTCATTCGGTGATACTCGGCAATGTCTCCGGCCGGGATGGTGAACTGTATCGCCGTCTGTCGTCCATGACAGGCGGTATAATGTACGGGGTTTCTTACCGGCAGACGGTGTTCGATAAAAAGGGAGACGAGTATTATCTGTATATGAATGGAGGGCGTCTTTTTGAGGGCGACGGACGTACAGAGGCGTGGAAAGACGGGGTGCTTAAAATCGCCGATCACGGATCACGGTATGTTGAAACTCCCCCGTATGCCGATGAAGTTACGGTGAAGGGAGATATTCACGTGACTCCCTATACCATGGGGGATTATTACCGCCGCAGAGGATCACGTTCTCTGCTGAATACAGGTGAACTTTCGTCTAACGTATATGAATGTCTGGGTGATATTTCTGAAAAAGGATTTACCGGCCGGGGATATAAGGTGAAAGCCGGCCCGATCGCGCGGGTTCAACTTTCGCATAACGGTGTGTCGTTATGGGTTAATGTCGCGAACGGGGATGATCTGTCTTTTTTCCGTAAGCAGAAGGAACTCGGATTTGTTTTTCCTCTCGGTGTGCGTATATCCCTGAAAGGCGATGAACCGTTCGGAATGACGTTCAATCAGGACATGTTTATGACCGGAATCGCGTGGGATGATCTTCCGTCGTCAGTGAGAGTCGATCTCGAAAAAATGGTCAAGGATCCCTCGAAATACGCGAGAAGCGGTTTTCTGACTCCTCCTCTGTATTTTGTAAATGTAATGGTTGATGAAATAGACGATCGTGGAACCAGAGGTGATGTGCGCGGCGACAGGTGACGCTGTTCCGTAAACAGCGGGAAGAATCGCGTGTGTGTATTCATATGCGGCGTATATATGAAAAGGCTTGACCCGCGCATGCGGAGTCGATATCATCAAATAATCAGGGTAATGAATATGCGAATCGTTCTGATGAATATAGCGGTGTTTCTGGCGGTATGCATTGCGTCTCCTCTTTCCGCGGAAGAAGATATTGACGGGCCGCAGAAGACTATTGTGTTCCGGTTTGCGGATGTATCCGCGAAAAAGGCCGGCAGTGATAAAGCAATTGAACCGTTTACATTTCTTTCCAAAATTCTTCCTGACAATCTCAAACGCGAGATTGGTGAGAGCGGACAATTCGCGGTTGAGACTTCCGATGAAGTTCCCGCATATTCCGCCGAAAAGGATGACGCCGTTCTTATTCCCGCAATGAAGCTCGCCGCTGAAAGCGCGCACGCGCAGTTTGTCGTTGCGGGGAGTTATTCGGTGATTAAAAAATCCCTTGAGATTGAGTGTGTGATTTACGCGTTCAAGGCAAACAAACTCATGCGTGTAGATCTCAGAAGTGAGAAACTCGGCGCTTTCCTTGATTCCACTATTAGTAATCTCTCACAAAAAATTGCGGCGGAAATGGATCGTTACGTGGTTCGACGCGCGGGATCACCGTCAATTCTTCCTGTTGATAATACATTTGAATTTTATCAGGAGATTACGCTTGTACCCCAGAAAGAAGGGGATGAGATTTGGTACACTCTTAACGGCGATGAGCCGGCGCGCGGGGACAGTAAACGTTATACGAGTCCTTTCACTATGCGGAAAAGCGCGAAACTGCGTGTAATCGGATATCGCGAGGGATTGTATGTGTCAAAAGCAGTTGAACGCGACATTGAGATAACGCGTCCGCTCAGCAGGGTGATTTTCGGTGCGGGAATGGGATCAGTCCGCTTTTTCGGACAGTGGAGCGATAAGCTCGACGACGCGGTTGGTGACGCTAACTGGTATTATGGAATGTATGAGTTGGCTAATCTCTCCTTATTCAGGAGTAATCGTTTATTGAACCGTCTCGGTGTAAGCGTTGAGTATTTCTCGTTTCGCGTACATGGGCCTACTGAAGATGGAATGGGTGTCAACGGGTATGCGAGGTCAGGTCTTGCGGGACTCTATATCTTCGATCGTTCTGTATCCTTTATGTCTACAGATTTCGGGATTATGGGGGGATTTGTCCGTACCGAATCATTTACCGGAAATGAGGATGGAAACGGATGGAAGGATCTATTCGCCATACCTCCGCGAAAAGGATCGAAAGAGAATGATCTGATTGTCTCCGCCCGGGGCAGGATGAATTTTATATGGGGTAATTTTTTCGTACATCTTGACGCGTCGTATGTGCGGATATTCCTGGAAAATAGTCCTATGAACACACTCGTTCTGGGGGGAGGACTGGGTGTACGGTTCTGACAGAGTTGACGATTTTCGCGCATATATATAGATTATAATCAGAGGCGGCGGTTCACTAATCGTCGCCTACTTGTATTATGAATGCGAATAAGAGCCAGATACGGCGCAGTGCAGCGCAATGCACTGCGAAGAATGACATGTGTTCTGAATTGTCAGCAGCGTATTATTGTGTATCAAAAAGCGGCACGGGTGATAGATGTGCGTCGGAACCATTTGCCGATATCGTAATAATGAAATGAGTGATAATAGCGGAGGCAGAAAATGCGGATGGATAAGCTTACCATAAAATCTCAGGAGTTGCTGTACGAATCGCAGAATCTCGCGACAGAACACAACCATCCGGAAATACAGCCGGAACATATGCTTAGTGCCCTTATCGATCAGGAAGGGGGACTTTTCGCGTCAATAGCGCAGCGTATCGGAGCGTCGATACATATAATCCGTGAAGAGACAAAAGAGACTCTTTCAAAAATGCCTCGTCAGGTCGGCGGCGGACCCGGCGGCGGACAGATGTCGCAGACGATGCGGCGCGTGCTGGATACCGCGTGGAAGGACGCTCTCGCGCTCAAAGACGAATACCTTTCCACTGAGCATATTATCCTCGGAATAGTTGAGGAAAAAGAAAGTTATGCGGGAAAGATTCTCGCCCGTCACGGGTTCTCCCGTGACAATGTGCTGCGTGCGCTTTCGGAGATACGCGGCGGAAAACGCGTAACCGATGAGAACGCCGAAGGAAAATATAACGCGCTTGAGAAATACGGCCGTGATCTTACGCGGCTCGCGCAGTCGAACAAACTTGATCCGGTGATCGGACGTGATGAGGAGATCCGCCGCGTGATGCAGGTTCTCACGCGCAGAACCAAGAATAATCCCGTGATAATCGGTGAGCCCGGTGTGGGAAAGACCGCGATTGTCGAGGGTCTCGCCAATCGGATTGTGGCCGGTGATGTGCCGGAGACATTGAAAGGTAAAAAACTTATCGCGCTGGATCTGGGCGCACTCATAGCAGGAGCCAAATTCCGCGGTGAATTTGAAGAACGGCTTAAAGCCGTGCTCGAAGAAGTTGAGGAATCCGGCGGCGATGTGATTCTGTTTATCGATGAGATTCATACGTTAGTCGGTGCGGGAGCCGTTGAGGGATCAATGGACGCGTCGAATATGCTCAAGCCTATGCTTGCGCGCGGCGAGCTTCGCTGTATCGGTGCGACCACACTGGCGGAATATCAGAAGTACGTGGAGAAGGACAAGGCTCTCGAACGCCGGTTCCAGCCCGTGATCGCGAATGAACCGTCCGTAGAGGACACGATTGCCATATTGCGCGGTCTCAAGGAACGCTACGAGCTTCATCATGGCGTGAGAATCGCGGATTCGGCGGTGGTCGCCGCCGCGACGCTTTCACAGAGATATATTACTAACAGGTTTCTTCCCGACAAAGCCGTCGACCTCATTGATGAGTCGGCGTCTCTCATCAAAATGGAAATTGATTCGATGCCGATGGAGATTGATGATCTTGAACGGAAGATCCGTCAGCTTACTATCGAACGCGAGGCGGTAAAGAAAGAGAAGGATGCCGCGTCAAAAGAGCGTCTCGCGAAGATTGAGGAGGAACTTGCGAATCTTTCCGAGCGGAAGAGCGTCCTTGTCGCGCAATGGCAGAATGAGAAAGGAGTCATCGCGAAGATACGCAACCTCAAGGAAGGGATTGAGGCGCTCAAGCAGGAGGAAAGTATCGCCGAACGTGCGGGGAATCTCAATCGTGTGGCGGAGATCAGATATGGCAAACTGATTGAATCGGAGAAACAGCTTGACGCGCTCCAGAAAAATCTTCATGCGTCGACTAACGGAAACACGCTGTTGAAGGAAGAAGTCACTGATCAGGAAATCGCCGAGGTGGTTTCTCGATGGACGGGGATTCCTGTAACGCGCATGCTTGAGGGCGAAAAAGCGAAACTTCTCCGGATGGAATCGATTCTTGAAAAGAGAGTAGTCGGTCAGCACGAGGCCATCACCGCGCTTTCAGACGCGGTGCGCCGGTCACGGTCAGGACTTCAGGATCCGGGCAAGCCCATCGGTTCGTTTATATTCCTCGGACCTACCGGTGTGGGTAAAACTGAAACTGCGAAAGCGATCGCCGAGTTTCTCTTCAGTGACGAGAAGGCAGTGATACGCATAGACATGTCGGAGTATATGGAGAAGCATTCCGTAGCCCGCCTTATCGGAGCGCCTCCCGGATATGTGGGGTATGATGAGGGGGGACAGCTCACGGAAGCGGTGCGTCGCCGTCCTTACGCGGTTCTGCTGTTTGACGAGATCGAAAAAGCGCACCATGATGTGTTCAATATATTTCTGCAACTACTTGATGAGGGACGTCTCACCGATACGAAGGGGCGCGTGGTCGACTTCAAGAACACCATGATTATCATGACCTCAAACATAGGAACCGCGTATATCTCGGATACGACAATACCCGAGAAAAAACGCCGCGAGGGAGTACAGTCTGAACTCAAGGAACATTTCAAACCTGAGTTCCTCAACCGCGTTGATGAGACTATTATCTTCAATCCTCTCGGCAAGGAGCATATCGCTGACATCGTGAAAATCCAGCTCTCGCATTTCGCGAAACTCCTCCGGGAGCAGAAAGGGATTGAACTTGAAATCAGCAAGGACGCGCTTGAGTTTCTTGTGCGGGAAGGGTATGATCCGCAGTTCGGCGCGCGTCCTCTCAAACGCGCGATTCAGAGGTATCTGCTCAATCCGCTGTCGATCGCCATTCTTGACGGCTCGCTGACAGATACGGTGGTCAAAGCGAAACTCAAGGGTGATACGATAGTATTCGAATAATGTTTATGGGTTGATGAAAGATAGACTTTATAATAAAGAAGAGGATTGTGTATTCGCGCAATCCTCTTCTTTATTGCCGGGGGATTTTCTCAGCGGTACAGTCCGAAGTAGTCGACACTCCACGTGAGTTTTGTCTCTGAATTCTGGACGATTTGAAATCCCTCGATAGATGTTTTGGTGAATCCGTCATCGGGAGCGTTTTCGATCTGCCATGAATGACGTGTGAATTTTTCAAAGGGAATCTCAATACGCTTCCAGTCCGCCGAGTCATCGATAAAGGGCGAACTGAACTGCTCTCCGCCGTTGTCGATAATGACGGTGCGGAATTTATCTCCAGATGCGCTTCCCTTGAACCAGAACGCGACTCCTTTCGCGAAGCTCCAGTCAGTAACGGGAAGTGCGGATCGCTGACATCCGATAAAAATCCAGTCCTTGTTGTCGGTCTCAATTTTAAGGGAGCCGTATCCGTTCACTTTGTCGGCGGTATCTATGATGATTGTGGCAGATGAATCTGGATCGCTTCCGCTTGAAATATACGGGTATGCGTCAAAATCCTGAATGAGTACGTCAATTTTCTGCGGCGCGGTACTCGACGCTGATTTGGCGTACGGTGTATTTCTGAGTGCTGATTTGAAAAACTGCCCTGCGGGTACCGAAGGAGAGAAGTCCCAGCCGTTTACAAGAGTGGGCGCCCAAGCCGGAGAAAAATATCCTGCTGTCCACCCGATACCTTTATTCGCGAGATACCCTGTTATGTGACTGCCGTACTCCGGAGAGCCGTCATAGGTTCCCTTGACCGGTTCAAATCCTATTTCAGTTGCGATGACAGGATATGTATCACTCAGATATCCGAACTTCTTCTGCCAGTCGGCTTCTCCTGACTCGCCTCCCTTTTGAGAATAGGGATGTGCGGTGAATGCGATCCCCTTGTTTTTAAGAGGGTTTTTCCCCGCGTCAGTAAGGTCGTAGCACCAGTTTAATCCCCCTACAAGAGGAATCGCTCCGGGATTGTGCGCGTAGATTTCGGTGATGATTTTGTCCGCGATATCGCGCCATTCAGTCCACGTCATTGTCGAGCCGAGTCCGTCGTTCAATCCGACAGGTTCGCTGAAAATTTCATAGAAGGCGGCGTACGGTTCGTTTTTAAAACGCGCGGAGATGACGGCCCAGAAATCAAGGGTTTCCATCAATGTGGTTTCGTATCCCTTCTTGTATTTATTATCCTTGAGGCTACCGATGCAGTGCCAGTCGATGATGGTGTACATCCCGTATTGACGCGCCCATTCCACTCCGTGTGTGATATTCTCAAGAGTCTTTTCGCGTTTACCGAAACTCCATGACTTGGGAGTGACCACAATACGCGTGACGCGCGCTCCCCAATCGCTCATTTTTTTGAAGTAAACGGCGTTCCATTTCCCTTTTGCGGAGAGTTCTTCAATGTCTCCGGTTGACACTCCGTTGAGCACCTGCCGGACTCCCGATGTGTTGACAATGCGGTTGCCGGTCACGCGGAGACGCGCTTTCGCACGCGCTTCATCCATCTGTTTTTTGTCAGACGAAATGGTTTCGGGTTCAGCGGTAAAATCACGGCTGTCCTTGTCCTTCGCGGTGACGGAGATGAGTATACATATACACAGCAGTGCGGTGATGACGGAACATCTTTTCATGAGCGGTCTCCTTGAATGTGGCATATAAAAGCGGTACGGCGGATGCGCGCAAGACATTTTATCGGAGGTTTTGCGGGAAATACGGAGCAGGTTTCCATGCGGCTGACTGTGCATGTGAGAGAATGTAATCGGAGTTGATTCACAAATAGATAATCACGCGGAACAGGGAAAGAATTTGTCCGGGCATAATCAGCGGAGATGAATAACGATGTGCGTTATTACGACGATTTTCGTTTCGGCATTTCAGGAAACGTGAGCCTGAGCTTTCCTTCACGACGGGAGCGGACGCGCTCGTATAACACGCCGATAATACGGGAATAAAGCTCATCACCGAGAATGATATCTTCCACTCCGGTTTCGATGCTCGGATTATCGTTCACTTCAATCACGTAGCATCGGTCGCCGACAAGTTTGAGATCGACGCCGTACAGGCTGCTTCCGATCGCGTTGGCGGCGCGGAGCGCGGTTCTGAGAACAACAGGCGGAACCTCTGAAAGCGGCACACAGTCCCATTTTCCGACGCGTCCCTTTCCCTTGCATTTCCAGTTCACGATTTGCCAGTGCGATTTCGCCATATAGTACCGGCACGCGTAAACGACGCGGTTATCGATAACACCGATTCGCCAGTCGTACGACGTGGGCATGAATTCCTGCGCGATTATCAGATCGGAATGTTCGAGGAGCTTTTCCGCTTTGCGAATAAAGTCTTCTCTGTTGACGACTTTGAGCACGCCCTGGGAGAACGCGCCGTCGGGCTCCTTGAGAATTGTCGGGTAACCGAGCACTTTGATTGCGTTGTCCATATTGCCGTGGCTGATAATAACTGATTGCGGAGCGGGAATCCTGTGACGGCGCAGAAGTTCGGCAAGATAGACTTTGTTTGTGCAACGGAGAATTGAGAGCGGGTCATCTATTACCGCAAGGCCTTCAGCTTCGGCGCGTGACGCGAAACGGAATGTGTGATGATTCACGTTGGTTGTTTCACGGATAAAGAGCGCGTCGAATTCGGGAATGCGGTCGTAATCTTCTCTTGTGATCAGCTCCGCGTTGAATCCGACTTTCTCGGCCGCCCGCATGAATTTTGAAATCGCTTTCTTGTCGGACGGAGGGACTTCTTCGTTCTTGTCAACGAGGATGGCGAGGCGATAGAGGGATTGTGATGTCCGTCTCCGTAATGTCAATCCCCCGGAAATGTTCAGCCGCGCCGCATTGACCGCGAAAGGAATCTGTGATTCGGGAATTTCGTTATATGTCAGGAGCCGGATGCAGTGTACCAGCCATTCACCTTTTTTACGGACAAATCCCGCGCGTATGAGCGGAGCGGGAAACTGACATGAAATTTTACGGGCCAGATCACAGAGATCCGCCGCGGAAGGCGCTTCCGTTTCGGATATTCCGGCGGACACCGCGGGCCTTCCGAAATAAATATCAAAGGAGAATCTGTCGTGCGCGCATTGTTTGAGACTTTTCTGTAGCAGCGCATACATATTGTCGGTGAATATTTTCACTACCGGACGGGATTTTGATTCCTGTATTGTTTTGACTCTGGGGAATATATGGTGACCGCGCGCGACCGCAATGAGAGATACGTAATAGCCGTCTGTTCTGTGCGAGTATGACTTGCAGAGATTGAATACGGTAAGCCCGCGTATTGATGAATACGATGATGAGGTGAGATACTCTTTTGCGGAGACGACTTTAATTCCGGGGACACTGAGTGGTAAACTCGTCGGATTATTGGAAACGATTATTGTCCGCATGACCGCATGTCCATGAAAGAATGCGTCACGCCGATTTGAAATGGTTCAGGACCGGCATCCATGATTGGTTGACCTCTGAAATCGAGGTACGCTCTATAGCACAGCCAATATACGTCAATGATTTTTGCCGGTTTTTTTAAAGAAGTATGATCGGCGGCAGCTACGGGAACAGTATACGCTCGCTGATATCGCTGATTGATCCGCAGCCGGTAAGGAGCATCGCCTGCGCGAGTTCGGTTTTGATCTTGTCGAGCACGAACGCGGCTCCGTCTGTTCCTCCTCCGAAAACTCCTGTAATCATGGGGCGTCCGATTAGCACAGCGTCCGCGCCGAGAGCGAGATACTTCAGCACGTCCTGACCTGTACGCGCACCTCCGTCAACGAGTATGGTTGTTCTGCCCTTTGCCATGTCGGCGATATCAGGAAGCACATCGGCCGCTCCGGGGGTGAAGTCGAACACCCGTCCGCCGTGGTTGGAGACAACAATGCCCTTTACTCCCGCATGTATCGCGAGTTCGGCTTCGTCAACGGTCATAATCCCCTTGAGTATAAACGGCAGTTTCGTGGATGAGACGAGTTCGCTGAGTTCATCCGGGGTTTTGGGGCTCACCGGCTGACCCTTGAGTCCCATTGTGACCAGCCCCGCGCCGTCGATATCCATTCCCACCGCGGGGGCTCCCGCATCCTCGGCTATTTTAATGAGCTTGATGATTTCATCCTGTGCGCGCGGCTTGATGACGGGAATTCCCATCCCGCCGTTTGTTTTTATCGCGGTGATGCCGTCGCAGTACATCGCGGGATCGGCTCCGTCTCCTGACATGCCGAGTGTTCCCGCCGCACGTGAGCCGGTTATTACCGCATGTATGAAATCCTTTTCGGAAATGGCTCCGCCGCAGTTGTACGAGATACCCGTCATGGGGGCGGCGAGAACGGGAGCGGACAGTCTGATCCCGAAGAGTTCAGCGGCGGTGTCTGCGGTTTTCACATTATGAATGGTGCGCATGTTGAAGAAGTATGAGTCGAGCGCGTTGATGTTGGCTATAAATGAGCTGCCGGTTCCGGCTCCGCCCATTCCGGGGACTTCTCCTCTGCATGAGTGTCCGTCGCACCGTGCGCAGACCCTGCATATGCCTTTGAATTCCCTGCGGGCATTATCGCGGATTGATTTCATATCCATACATGACTCCTTATGCACGGTCAGGTTGACCGTAGTCATTTTGTACTCCATCACCAGGGATATTCTGAATCAAGAAAAAAACAAGAGCATGATTAATCAATCATGCTCTTGTTTCAGGTAGGGTATGCTGGAGAACCAGTTTAGAATAATAACGGAGTCGTCTATATGTACTCTCTCCATTTATCTATAATCGCATTATAGAAAGTAGTGTTCACCATACGCGGGCTACCACGGATGGTGAACACCAAGAAGAAAGGGTAATACCATTGATCAAAATACACATATCGGTGATCAGGAAGATCTTCACAATGACAGAGCGACAGTGGAATATATCCCCTGTTTTGGCAAGCACTTATTAAATAATATTTATAAAGAATATTAAAAAAGATCCCTTTGTGCGGTAGTATGGTGGCAAAGTCGGGGCGGTGCAATCATCGGTATGGGCGGTCGGCGGTACCATAGTATGGAGTGTAACCGTATAAACGGAGTATAAACGCAGTATAAAGGCAACGAAATGGATGCTTTTATCGGGGCGGGATGACCGGAAAACAGAGGTGTTGAGTAGTGACTGACGGATAAAAGGGGGAAAAGTGTCATTCGGATGAAGTGTACTTCAGTTGTTTAGATGCAGAGTTGTCCCTTTGAAGTTGAAAGACGTTTTTACACCGCTCTATTTGAAGCAAATAATAAAATTCGTAAAGTATAAAGGAAGCCGCACACAAGAAAAGAGATCTCCCTTCTTGTGTGCGGAGTGGAGTGTAAACTATGCTTTGGTTTCTTTTTTAGCCACACGCACGATGAACAGAACAAAGAGAACAAACGCGAAGATGACACCGATTGTGTTTGCGATATTCGCGGTGAGCGCGCCGTTTCCGCCCGAGATATATTGTGTTATAAACGAACCGAACCCTTCTTTAGCCTGAAGGATATACGCCATGGTAACCGCGCTCATAAATGTAGCGGGGATGGTGGTGATCCAGTGCGATCGCTTGAAATGAACGAGGAACGCTGACCCGGTCCACAGGACTATCATGGCGAGGGTCTGGTTTGACCACGCGAAATATCTCCACACGATATTGAAATCGATAAATGTGATGCTGATCGCTATCGCGAACATAGGGATCGCGATGTAGAGACGCGGCGCCCATTTTTTCTGCGAGAGCTTGAGGCAGTCGGCAATTATAAGACGCGCGCTTCTGAACGCGGTGTCGCCTGACGTAATGGGGCATACGATCACTCCGAGTACGGCAAGCACTCCTCCCACGGTTCCGAGGATCGCGAATGACGTGGTATGCACCACGACGCCGGGTGTTCCCGCATTCGCAAGCGCTTCAGTTCCGCCGTAGAATGACTGAGCGACCATTGCCCAGATGAGAGCCACGATACCTTCCGCGACCATCGCTCCGTAGAAAATACGGCGGCCGTATTTTTCTTCTTTGATACAGCGGGCCATGATCGGCGACTGCGTGGAGTGGAATCCTGAAATCGCGCCGCATGCGATGGAGATGAAAAGGAACGGGAATATGGGGGTTCCTTTCGGATGAAGATTCTGCAATGTGAGTTCAGGCATATGGTATCCCTGTATCATGATCCCGAACACGAGTCCTATGGCCATGACAAGCAGGAGCAATCCGAAGAACGGATATATTCTTCCGATGAGTACGTCAATCGGAAGGAGCGTCGCCATTATGTAATACGCGAATACGATTGATATCCAGATGATAGTATTATTTGATATGATACTGCTCAGCCATGTCGGGGTGAGGCTGTGAAGGAGATCCGCAGGTCCCTTGACGAATACCACTCCCACGAGGACGAGAAGCACGATACTGAAAACGAGCATCGCATAGTACGAGAATCTTCCGAGATATTTCCCGACGATTTCGCTCACGCTCTTTCCGTCGTGACGGAGAGACATCATTCCCGCGACAAAGTCATGTGTTCCTCCCGCGATGATTGTTCCCAGAACGATCCACAGATACGCGGCGGGTCCCCAGTACGCTCCGGCGATGGCGCCGAATATCGGGCCAAGTCCCGCGATATTGAGGAACTGAATGAGGAAGATTCTCCACCAGCTCATCGGTACATAGTCGACTCCGTCAGTGAGACGAACCGCGGGCGTTTTGCGCGCGTTGTCCATTCCGAAGACTTTTTCAACAAAGCGACCATACACCACATACCCGAGTATGAGGATCACGATCGCGGTCCAAAAGGTAATCATTACGCAGACCTCCGAAGATAAGAATAGTCCTATTGGACGGTTTAAATCTCTGGAGCGCAAGGACATTTATGAATAATTATTAAAGATGAACGCGTGATCCGCTCATGCTGATCCGGCTCGATGGGGCGTGTATGTGATTCCTTCAATATTCATATCAGGGAATTTTAGTATGAAATTGAGGACGGTGAGTTCAGAGCAGTATATGGAGAACGAACGTAAACGGTTTACGTGATCGGGATCTCCGATATTGCTTTCGTCACGCTGTCGTAGATGAAGATATTCGCTCCGCACATGGTCGTCGTTCCGTTTTTATATAACCAGCCTCCGCAGTTAGCGATCTGTTTCGTGTCGGGAGGGCTCGGGTTTATTCCGGATGTCGCGCCGTTGTTCCATGGAACCGGATGGTGGGTATGCCCGAAAATCATGTATTTCAGGGGTTTGACGCTGAAATCAACATTGCTTGCGTCGATATAGGTTTTTATGCGCTCCGCGTTCTTTTCGTCGTTCGTGTCCGAATGAATCAGGCTCTTGTGATATTTGACCGCATCGGAGATCTCGAGTCTGTCCCATATTCCGGACGTAATGCTTCGTGCACGCGTGTTCTTCAGAAAAGAGAGTTTCGGCAAAAACAGTGTGGTGATTTCCTTCTTCAGTGAGTTTTCAAGCATGTCGAGATCATTGTGATCCCTTGTGGTGAACAGTATTGCGGAGAATACACTGCGTATAAAAGTCATTATCTCCTGCTTATGTTCGAGTATCTCTTTTGAGAGGTTTTTCCCTTTCGTGTAGCTCAGAATGAAACGGATGATGCACTTCACAATCGGTGCGTAATTCTTCGCCTTGAAATCATGTTCCAGTTCCTGAATGATCATTGTGAGATTCACCTCGGATTGCCCCAGCCCGGAGCAGATGATCTGGTTTGTAAGGAAATTATCTCCGAGAATATGCTGAAGACTGTTCAGCGGAATCTTGTTCAGATCTTTTCCGAACGCCCGTGCGATCCAATCCGACAGAAATGCCCACGCGAATTCGAAGTATTGTCCGTGAGTCATGAGGATTGTCTTGTCGTCATCAATCAGATAGATGTTAGGCGCGGCGACGACGAACTTGCCGGGAAACAGCGTGTCGAGGAATGTTCCTTCATGAAATGACATTCCGGGAGCGGGACTCGGCTGTAGGGTGATGTTTCCGCCGTTGTTGTGCAGAAACGCGGACGCTGTCCATTGGTTTGTCTTCGGCGGAGACTGCGCCGCGATCTGACTCTGGAACTGAACCATTGTCCATAAATCGTGATCATGATTTCCAGGGATGATGATTATTTTCTCAAAAAGGTCTTTTATCGCGGTAAAAAACGGTGCGGCGGCCGCAATCACATCTGTGTAATTCGATACCGCCAGATCCAGAGAATCCCCCAGAATGACCAGATATTTATACTGTTCTCCGTTGTTATGACTGGTAAGTTCGGATAACAGTTTGGTGAAATAAAGACTGCCCGGTTTTGAAAGGACGCAGTCGGAATCACCGAAATGGGTGTCGGAAATTATCGCTATTTTCATACTGTCACCGCCGTTTATGTGCTATATTACATGTATTGTTATATGAACAGATTTAAAATAGCAAGCATTTAACTATTTTAATTTCGAGTCGGCGAATGTTCACGTTATACGTCCGGTTCCTGAAACGGGTGTCAGCTTGGCTATGTTCATTATCGTGAGCGTTATTCGGTGCGGGCGGATCATTCCCTGTAAGCATAGTGAATGTGAAGGATGGGTAAAATCAGATAGCGTATACTGTCTGACCGATAGAGGATCGGAACTGGATTGGAGGAGCATTGGGTGCATTGGGTGCGGAATCCGTGCGGGTGGCGGGAACGTTATTCCGATACGTCGGAGGAAATATCTTGACGCGGTTTGAATCCGTTTTCTATATAGATCCATTCCACAAGGAGAATATCGACAATGAAGATTTCAGCTTAACCGGAAGAGAGCATCGCGTACGCACCTCTCTTCCTCCCTTATTATGAAGATTATTACACTCAGGGAGAGTGCTATATGCTGTCAGTTAATCTGCAATTTGTCGATGTCTCGTTTCGGTACGACACATCATCCGAAATAATTCTTTCATCACTAAACCTACATTTTACACGTGGATGGACGGGCATTGTCGGCGCGAACGGAGTCGGTAAAACGACTGTCGCTAAAATCGCGGCGGGTATTCTTGTTCCATCGTCGGGTCATGTGGCCGGCAAGGGAAACTCATCCGCGGTGTACTGCGCGCAGGAGACGGATGTTCCTCCGCCGGATGCTGAAGAATTTCTATCCGCTGCGGATTCTCACTCGGGGAAATTGCGGTCGGTGCTCGGCGTGGGTGATGACTGGATCGCGCGATGGAGTACGCTCAGCCACGGCGAGCGCAAGCGGTTCCAGATAGGATCGGCTCTGCGGGGTGATCCCGGAATCCTTGTGCTGGATGAACCCGCGAATCATATTGATGCGTCCGCCAAGCGCATGCTTGTTGACGCGCTGCGTGCATATAACGGAACGGGGATTGTGGTGAGTCATGACCGCGATCTTCTCGACAGTATATGCTCGCAATGTCTTTTTATGCGCCCCGGCCGCGCGGTTATGCGTACGGGAGGGTTCACCTGTGGCGAAGAGGCGGAGCGCTGTGAAGATAACGCGAAGCTCAAGGCGTATAACGACGCGGCGGTCATGTCGCGGAAAGCGCAGAGAAGCGCGCGTCTGCTGAAACACCGGGAGTCGGACAGGAAGGGATCGCTTTCAAAGAAGAATATTGAAAAATACGACCATGACGCGAAAACGAAAATCGACGCCGCACGGCTCACCGGGAAGGACAAGCCGTTGGCACGCAAAGCCCGAATAATGAAAGAGCGCGCGTCCGCTCTCGGAGAACGCGCGCGTGATATATATTTTGAAAAACGCGAGACGGACGGGATTATTTTTCGCGGAGAACGGATGCGGCGTGACCGGATTATCTCGATCGGGAAATGCGTCGTTCCGCTCGGAGAGCGGCGGGTGCTGATGCTTCCCGAAATAGTTATACGCTCTGATTCGCGTATCGCGGTAACAGGCGACAACGGCGCGGGAAAAAGCGTGTTCGTATCGCGGATTGTATCATCATCGGATATTCCCCGCGACAGGATGATTTATATCCCTCAGGAGATTGACGATCGCATGTGGGATGCGATACGGGATGAGATTTCGCGTGGTGACAACGATATGACCGGAATGCTGCTTACGGCGGTGTACCGGCTTGGATCGGAACCGGAGCGGATTCTCGCGACAGATAATCCGAGTCCGGGGGAGAAGCGCAAGATCATGCTGGGGCTGGGACTTATGAAAAAGCCGGGACTGATTATTATGGATGAACCGACTAACCATATGGATCTTCCGTCAATACGCTGTCTTGAGGACGCACTCAACCGTTTTGAAGGCGCGCTTGTGGTAGTGAGTCATGACAGGAGATTCCTTGAGCGTGTGACTTCGCAGGAGTGGGAGATATCCCGGTGTGCCGATGAATCACGGCTGTATGTGCGGAAGTGATTGAGTTGTACGGGTGAAAGAATACCGCCTTGCGACGGTATTTGATAAGATGCAATCTGTGATACGTATCGCGATATCATGCGAACAAGAAGATATTTACTTCATGTCCGCAGTTCGTTTCGGTATTTCAGAACGCGTAACGGAAATTCACGTAGAACTGGTTGCCGTCAAAGCTCGGTCTGCTGTCTTCGATTTTATTGAAAGACGCAAAACAGTGATTAAATCCGAAGCGTCCGCCGACTCCGTCAGCACCCCAGTCAAAGAAAGCACCTACCGGGAAAATCCGTCCATTGGCTGTATCCGTAGTGGATGGTAAACCAGTGCCGCTTGTTTTATAGGTGAATGTCGAAAGTCCGCATCCGACTTCAGCGCCTATGATAAAGTATTTTTTTGAACCCAGAGGGAGAAGAAAGTCGAGATAGGCGATATGATTCATATAGGAAAGTTTCTGTGTAATGTCTCCGCTTACGGAGTAGCCGCCGTAATAGGTGTATTCTCTGGTGATTGTAAGATACTGCATGCGGTATCCGGGCGCAATGCCGATGGGAAGACTGAGAGACAGCACTGAATTCAGATTGAGTTCAGCGTTGAACTGAAATCCCGGCATCCATGTGATTTCATCATCGCCGTTAAATCCTTCGAACAGACCTGCTCTGAAGTCATCGGTTTTGGAGAATACATGGACGACACCACCCACGCCGATAGAAAAATAGGTATCCTCGACAAGATTTGGTTTTTTTTCGGGTTCAGCGGACGCGATTGATCCCGTGACAAGACAGATTACTGATGCGCATAACGCGACAGTAAACATTGAAAATTTTGTATTCATTTTATCTCCTGGTAATGGATTATTTTTATGTGGAAGGAATGGTGATTTTGTTATACGAATTTGTCAATACTATAAAAGAATAAATCTGGAGTGTCCGATATAATTAAAATGGACACGATTAACTTTGAACATGGTTTGTTATACGAATAAGTCCGGCAAGACGGTTTTTATGAAATCCGCTGAAGTTTCTCCAGCGGTAAGTTCCGATAATGGACAACTGTTCTTTGTGCTCACTCATCTTTCGTCCAGATCTCTTCCCCTTCCGCGTCTCCTTTGAACTCGCCTTTCAATGTGCGTTCGTCGACAAGCTCAAGATCTGAATAGGTGGTGTGGTGAGTTGACGGCATGGTAAAGGTTCCCTTGAGACGCGTTCCGTCCCATGAAATATCGGTGATGACGAATGTTTCATTGTCATTGCTGTCCCAACCGGCGATTTTGATTGTTCCGTTATCAAAGGAGATACGGAATTTGGCGGTTGATCCATTGACCGACCACGTACCGGTGATCTTCGGATCTGACGCGTTCGAATCGGCGGACTGCGCGGCCATACCTGAGCTCAGTATCATTACCGCGGAAATAAGTATGATGAGATTTTTCATTGCGCGCTCCTTGATGTGGTGAGCAGTATAATCACGCATTATTAATACTAGCAATCAAATAATTGTGATGAATTGACAATAGGTGTGACTTCTCCGTATGTTATGAAAACGCTTGATAATTATGAGCCGGTCGGTTCGGCTGTCGTATGTGATTAGTGAATTGTACGGAGGATAATATGAAAATTGAAACCAAATGTCTGCACGAAGGGTGGCATCCAAAAAACGGAGAGCCGCGCGCGCTTCCGATATATCAGAGTACCACATACGTGTATGATTCCACTGAGCATATAGGCAAGCTCTTTGACCTGACCGCGGAAGGACACATGTATACGCGGATATCCAATCCGACAGTGGCGGCGGTGGAAGAGAAGATCGCGTCGCTCGAGGGCGGAGTCGGGGCGCTGTGTACGTCATCAGGACAGGCCGCGTCGCTTATATCGATCATGAATATCATGAAAAGCGGTGAGCATTTTATCGCGGCGTCTGAAATATACGGAGGGTCGATCAATCTTTTCGCGGTGACCCTCAAGCGTTTCGGGATCGAATGCACGTTTGTCGATCCGGCGCTTCCCGCGGCGGAAATACAGAAACTGATCAGGCCGAATACTCGCCTTGTGTTCGGTGAAACAATCGCCAACCCGGCGCTTTCGGTATTTGATATCGAGAAATTCGCCGACGTGGCGCATGCAAACGGATTGCCGCTTATCGTCGACAACACATTTGCGACACCGATTCTCTGCAGGCCGTTCGAATTCGGCGCGGACATAGTGATACACTCAACGAGTAAGTATATGGACGGACATGCCGTGCAGCTGGGCGGCGTGATCGTTGACAGCGGCAAGTTTGACTGGACGAACGGCAAGTTCCCCGAGTTCACCGAGCCAGACGCGTCGTATCACGGCGTGGTGTATACGAAGAACTTCGGTAAGGCCGCGTATATTACCAAAGCGCGCGTGCAGATGATGCGCGATATCGGCGCGTCACCGACGGCTCACGCGGCGTTTCTACTGAACCTGGGACTTGAGACTCTTTCGGTGCGCATGGAGCGCCACTGCCGTAATGCGGAGGCGGTCGCTGAGTATCTGTCCAAAAGCGATAAGATCGAGTTCGTGAATTATCCTTCATTGAAAGGGAACAAGTACGAAACGCTCGCGAAAAAGTATCTGCCGAACGGCGTAAGCGGGGTCATTTCCTTCTCGATAAAGGGAGGTCGTGACAAGGCGATCACGTTTATGGACGGGCTTAAACTTGCGTCTAACGTGGTGCATGTGGCGGACATACGTACATGCGTGCTTCATCCGGCGAGCGCGACGCATCGCCAGCTTTCCGATGAACAGCTTGCCGCCGCGGGTATCACTCCGGGGCTTATTCGGTTTTCGGTGGGGCTAGAGCATGTTGATGACATTATCGGGGATATCGCGCAGTCACTTGCGAAGATCTGATTACGACGATTAATTCTTAAATCATGAGTTATTCTGAATGCGGCGGGAAGAAATTTCCGCCGCATTTTTGTATGTGCGGCAGATCACTTCTGATACGCCGCGAGCCAGCGGTCAAATTTACGGGCGATTGATATCCCTATAACGAAAAGCGGCCCGATGAACACAATCGCCGCGGCGGTGTACAGCGCGGTTGATGCTGAAAAGAGATAACGCTCCGTGACAAGATAGTCAATTGCAAGAAACGCGTAGAGCGCGGAGGGGATGATGGTGAGAATTGCGGGGACGTATCCGCGCCACGCGATGAACTGCGCAAGGTGCATGACCATGTGCAGACAGAACGCGAGGGTGAACCCCGCCCACGGAAACACGAGGCCGTATTCGGAGGCGAGAAAGGCGGAAAGCGACAGGATGACAAACTCGATAGCGACGATAAGAGCATAGGCGTTGGTTGAAAGACTGCCCGTGGAATTGATCAGCGTATTAGCCGCGCGTGGAAAGCGCGCACGTACGCGGCCGCTATTGGCGCGCATCCACGGGCGTACCATGATAATCTCCTCGAAGTCATGGATAATGAATACCACGGGAAGAAGCCAGTACACGGTTTCGGGTTTGAGATGAATGATCATGCGGACAGCTTCAATGATCTACTTCTTGGTGCGGGCCAGACGGAACCCGATATTGTAATTCGAATATGCCGGACTGCACGGAAAGATCTCGCCGATCTGCATCTTGGAAGACGAGAAGTAGTAACTTCCTCCGCGCATGGTGCGTTTGGCGGAACCGGGTTTAACCGGATTGAAGCAGAATTCGTAGACGTTGCCGCTCATGTCGTAGATTCCCAGCGCGTTCGATCCGCGTGATTTGACTTCGGCGGTGGACGGAACGCCGTTGTGAACCGCGACGACATCGGTCGCCTTTTCATTGGAGGTGGTGTCGAACGCGCCGCTCGCGGAGTTTCCTTTTGTCCAGTAGATGCCGTTCATGAGAATGGAATTGACCTGGTCGTCGGCGCGGAAGCGCGCGGCGTATTCCCATTCATCATTGACGGGAAGCCTGAATCCTGACGCGACGAGGTTGGGCATGATTTCTTTGATCTTTTTGGCGTTACGGATCACTTCGCCTTTATCCATGTACACGCATTCGAGCGGCTGAGATGATAATTCGTTCATGTTGCAGTATTCGGTGAGCGCGTTGCACCAGACGATGGCGTCACGCCAGCAGATATTCGTCGCCGGTTGTTTGGGTCCTTTAGGCCCGACGGAGACGTTGAGATATCCCGAACCACCGTGGTTCCCTTTTTCACGGAACTTGTATCCGTTCTTTTTAGCCCAGTTATATACTTCGACCCAGAGGTCGTAGGTGGTTTCGGTTTCGGCGATAAGAAAATCAAGATCGACTTTGGCCGTTCCCTTGTCATCGATTCCCGTGGGAAATGAGAGCCCGTTTTTGGGTACGCGCGCGTCTTTCATAATGAAGGTGACCTTGGCGGGAGTGATATACACTTCATCTGAAGCGACGGGAGCGATATCCTTACCGGTGAGTTTCTTGAACGCATAGACCGCCATCCCCTTTTTGATCTGCGCAAGCTTGCCGGGTTCAAAGGGGATAAGACGGCATTTGGAACTGGTCTGCATAGGGAAGGTGACTTCAATAGTGAATGAATCCGAGTCAACGTCCACGCGGAGTTTATCGCCCATGACAAACGGACGGTTGGGATTGGCGTACCGTACAATGATTTCTGTTCCGGACAGCCGGTCGATGGTGCCCGCCTTCTGATCGGTCTGCGCGGTGATCGGGATGAATGACGCTGCGGTGATGAATATAGCGAGAATAGCATGTTTCATGGAAGACTCCGGATATGTAGTTGAATAACTAATAACACAGAACCGCATATGAAGGCAATAATAAAACACACGGAGACAGCCGTGCGAGACAACGTGAGACACGAAGAAATATTCGGAATCAGAAAAACGGAGCACTGAGGAATGAGTGCGGGGGACGGGTGTTATACATGGAAAATCAAAATATGTGTGATCTTCACCTCCGCCAGAATTTTCTTCCCCGGCCTTATCCTGACCTGTGTACCGTGTGCGTGCCGCATGGGTATGTGATGCGTGGCACGGCTGTGAAGATTCCGTGTATGAGCGGTTGCAATAAGGGCGCATGGTGTATATAATATTTTTGCAACCTTCGACCGATAAAGACTGTCATGTGTAGAAGCGGGATAGTATTCCCGCATAATTGTTACAGGGGACACAAATGATCGCACGGAAAGAAGCCATTTCATTTATAACTCACGCGGCGGCGGCACTGGCGGCGGCGGGGGGAGCCATAGCACTGGTGGTCATATCGGCGGGGAATCCGCGTCTTCAGCTGGTGTCGGCGGTATACGGCTTATCTGTGAGCGGACTGTTCACGGCGAGCTCGCTTTACCACGCGCACAAGAAAACGGAAAACGACCGCACGGTGTGGCGCAAGCTCGATCACATCGCGATATTCTTTATGATTGCGGGAACGTATACCGCGATCAGCTACGCATATCTGCCGTCGGTGTGGTTCTACGTGATCGTGTCCTCGCAGTGGGCGATAGTGGTGTTCGGCATATTCTTCAAGTTCTGGTGGATTCACGCGCCGCGCGTGATATACACGCTGATATATCTGGCGATGGGCTGGATGGCGGTCATTCCGATCAGGCATCTGTATCTGTCGATGCCGGTATCACAGTTTATGCTGTTGTTCCTCGGCGGCGTTGCCTTTTCGTTCGGCGCGATATTATACGCTCTTAAACGGCCGGTCATCGCACCGGGGTTTTTCGGCTTCCATGAGATTTTCCACGTGATGATCGTTATCGGCGGCCTTCTCCATTTTATTCTGGTGTACCGGGCGTTCACCGCGATGGTGTGACCGGGTACTGTGCGCATTAAATAAACACGTACTATGTTATATGACAGATCCGGGCAACCCCCGGATCTTTTTGTATAAGTGAACATTAATCCGGTTTTGATAACACGTTAACCGGCGAGGTTTACAGCGGGCGAAATTAAAAAACTGGTTGATTTACGCGGAAAAGCGTACAGAACTACCTATAACGTTTGACGGATTTCAAAACACACAAGGCAAGGAGTACGATATGACGGGCAGGGACAGATTACTCAATTTTGTTTTAATTGTTATCTCAATAGCGGCGCTGTACGCTATCTCAGAGGTAGTGCGTATAGGTGGATTTGAGGGAGAAGGTCCGTTGTTTCTGACGCTTGCGCTTACTCCCGTGATATACACGTTGTACGCCGTTATAGGAAGAAAGCTCGTTAAAACAACTACACCGCTCGGATGGTTCACGGCGGCGCTGGTATTCGTGATACCGATGAGCGGAATTTACAATCAGGTGAGCACCGGCTCAATCAAACTGCTTTTACCTTATCTTGCGGAGCATTACCTGAATCTGCTGTATCTGCTGAACTGCATATTGACCGTATGGCTCAACTGCATGAGCGTCTTTTTTGTGGAATGGGTGATGACGTCAAAAGGAGATCTCGTGACACGGAGGACGATGTTCAAGCACCTGGCACTAATAGGTACCGTGTGTCTGATAGCGACTCCGATAGTCTTTACGGTGATGGCGTTTAAAATTCAAGGCATCGCGACTATTTTAGGACTGATTTTCATATATACTTTCTGGGCAGGTTATAAATTACTGAACGCGTTCGGAGGACTATCGGAGCAGAGATGCGATGAACTGATAAGCTCACGGACTGAAGGCACAAAATCGATTGATACGTATAGAATACTGACCGGCGACACAGCGGTAATCTTCGGGATACGTTCTGCGCTGATATGGCTGAGCATAGGACTGATAATAATGAGCGGAGTGTTCCTGAATACGAGCATGATCGATTAAAGGGCGCGTATTCAGCAGCATGTTCAACAGATGAGAACCGCGAATTGAAGAATGGCGTGCGGTCAATAGTAGATATAACGGTTGATTTCAATTGAGAAAGGCTGACTGCCGCTGTACGCGGTTTTTTCGGATACATTTCCCTGTGCGTCGTATGTATAGGTTGTTTTGCCGGTAATGGCATAAGCAAGTCCGCCGTGAACCCGGTAGAACTCTTCGCGGATGAGACGTGCGGCGGCATTGTGGAAATATCTGACGGCGGATATTTTTTTGAGTGATACAGGATCATAGGATTCTTTAGCGGTCAGGTTTCCTGTCTTGTCGTAAACGAACTTCTCCCTGGTGCGGAGAATGTTTCTTTTGTAGGATTCCGTCTGAACCAGACGATTGTCAAGATATGAGTACACGGTCTTTTCGTACGCGGAGTTGTCCTTGGGATCAAGATCAATGATTTCAGCGGGGTTTCCGCGATCGTCGAAGGTGTACACGGTTCTGGCGAATACGGTATCAAGATCGGTATCTTTTGCGGCGATCAGTTTTTTGTATTCCTCGCTATCCTCATCAATACCCACCGGCTTGTCGGTGACATGATAACTGATCTTGTCCCTGAGATGACCTTTGTCGTCATAGACGTATTTGCGCCTGTTATTCACCCATCCGTCCTCGTAATATTCCTTCTCGATGAATGAACCGGCCGCATAATCATAGAAGTATAAGGTTTTGGTGGTTTTCCTGTCATAGGCGTCATAATGGTCAATCCGAATGACGTCACCCTGATCATTGTACGTGTATGAATATTTGGCGCGGACGGTGCCGTCTGAGAGATACGAAGTGCGGTCCGTGGCACGCCCATCGGAGCGGAAAGTGGTGACGGTTTTGCCGTCATACTGTTTCTGGTTGATTCCCATTCTGTTTTTACGGTAAGCCCACGTTTCAACAGAGACCTCTTTGACCTTGCCATGGAGGCCGTCAAACAAGGCGCCGCCGGAAATACCCGCCGATGCGCTGATAAGGGAAACAGCGGCGCAGATAATCAATCCGGACATGACTTTGACTGCGGTTGCGAAGATTACACGGCGTTCTCTGGCGAACAATGAGTCGCATGAGGCGATAAAGCGAAACGTAGCGGAAATTACCCGGTACATTACAAAAACCCGCCGCATAACCCGGAAGAAGGCACCAAAACAGGACGCAGCGACCCAAAGAGAACCAAAGGCGAAGCAGAAACGGAGTGGGGGCGTAACAGAAGCGAAGGAGAAGCGACCAAAGAGGCCGAAGGAAGAAACGCAGATAAATTCCGATCCTTTAACCGTGATGAAATAAAAAGATTATATCCGCTCATACGCAGTAAAAGCGCCTTTCCGTTCCACTGACTCTTCTGATACCCCGGCAAAGCCTGCCACAGATGAACCGATTTCGCAAAGCGAGCCCGGTTGACTCTCTGCTCCGCCGTATCAGGATTACACGGCACCACATAACGGCGCATATACTGCCTGTCATTATACGCGTAAAACACCACCGAATCAATTCTCCCGGAGATGCTTTTAAGGATAGGATTTAAGGTTACTCGTGCCATGTTTTTATCTGGAAACCATAGGCTCTGTAAAGTTTGGTGTCAATGATTAATCGTGGAGAGTGGCGTTATGTGCAGGGAGGGGTTGAATGATTTTATGGATATTGTGGCGGTTTTGTCTATAAATATGGAAGCTGATGGGAGATAACGTTAGTGTGGTATTTGGTTATTTTTAGAAGTTAGCCGATTACTGTTTGACTTATGGGTATTGTAATATACTGTGTAGGTGTTATGGGATAAATTGAGGGGGAGTGGGTAGGTTTACGGGGGGGGATGGTGTTGAAGGGGCGGAATGTGTCAACATAGTTGTCGCGTGATTTGAATAATTCATGAAACCTTTTGCTCACTTTTTCTTCTCGTATCCGGTAACGGATTGAGATAAACAGCATCTTGCCCCTTCCACATTTTAGGTT
>Ga0209800_10000813_pt1 | contig 39959 bp, 25 predicted proteins | sample Higcelweek8metaG_FD_187174 | JGI IMG/M metagenome (GOLD analysis project Ga0209800, IMG submission 187174) | Freshwater pond sediment microbial communities from the University of Edinburgh, under environmental carbon perturbations - High... | ecosystem: Environmental > Aquatic > Freshwater >...
CTATAATTCTAAATCTCAAACTTTTGCATGTACTGATGGTTCTAATATTTATCAATATCAATCTTTAAATAATGGAAGAAACTATTCTTTAGGTATGGAGTTTGAATATTCTGATAATGTTAATTGGCAAGTAGCTTCTTCGTCTTCTGATAATATTATATCAATTAAGGGTGCTTGTATTTCTGGTGGAAATCCTTATAAGGTTTTTTCTAACAAAACTCAAAAATGTGGAGATGGTGTTTTAAGTTATGGTGAAGTTTGTGAAGTTGGTTCTAGAAAAACAGAATTTTGTAAAACGTCTGATAATAAAACTGGTATAAGATATATAAATTGTTCAAACTCTTGTTTGTGGGATTCTAGCAATGTTGGCGAATGTCTAACTATTGGTTTTTGTGGAGATAGCGTCATACAGACTGATAAAGGCGAAGAATGTGATGGTGGTTATCAAAAAATGTGTTATAACTATCAAGATTATTTATATAAAAATCCTTCTGATTCGGCTGCAAGTAGTTCTCACTATAATTGGTATAATGAACAAATAAGATATTGTGGTTTGAATTGTAAATGGAGTTTAAGCTATATTGATTCTACGGCATATTGTGGAGGATATTGTGGAGATAATGTTGTGCAAGGAGATAAGGGTGAAGAGTGTGATGATACTAATAATAAACATTGTAATCTTACTACGTGTAAATATCAGAATAGTACTCCTGTTATTGATTTTGATTTTTTTAAAAATAGGTATTCTTCTAAAAGTTATATAAAATCTAATGTTTGGAGTGGTGATAAATTCCAATATAAAAACGATTATTATGGCACAAACAATACTGATTTAATAATAGCTGATAAACAAAATAATGAATTTGTTGCTATTTGGAATTCTGATTTTGTTGAAATTAAAATTAATGTTGCAGATAAAGAAAATGATAACTTATTATATAAGTATGCTTTCCCAGCGAGTTATAATTTTAATTTTGCTATAAAATATGCAAAATCCTCTGATAGCTCTAAAACTTTTTATGACTATAAATCTGGTGAATATGTTAATGGTGGCGATATTATAAGAATGTATCCAACAACGGTAAAGAATGGTAAAAATACTTATAAATATGGAGTAGAAGATAAAAATAATTTATTGTTCGGAAGCAATTATGTTGGGTATTATAGTTTAGAAGTTACTGTGCAAGAGGATTATAGTGAAGGGCAGCACAATTCTGTAAATCCTCAACATTTTACTACGTCAAAAACCATAGATTTTAAGATAGGTCCAGGATGTGGTGATAGGATTTTACAAAAAGAATTGGGTGAAACCTGTGAAGTAAAATCTAATGTTTCTATAAATAATATTTATACTAATTGGGGAATGTTTCAACCAACATCTACAAATCAGGATGGCTATTGTGCTATAACGGTTTATGATTCAAAAACTAATACATGGGCGGATAAGGCTTGTACCGATAAGTATTATGGTATTTGTGAAAAAAGAAAGGAACAAGGGTGTGACGAAACTTGGGTTGCTGGAGAAAATGACAATTGTTATAAATTAACAACACAAAGAAATACTTGGGATTTAGCTGAGCTAGATTGTGAATCAAATAATGCTAAGTTAGTTGTTTTTAATGATAAAAAAGAGGTTAACTTTTTAAGTAAAATTGATGCTTTTAAGTTTCAAACATCTCTTTGGATTGGTTATAGAAAATATTCTAATTCATGGGTATCTATAAGAGGTGGTAAATGGAATTCGTCGAGAAATACTTATGGATATGATGTTTTAAGAGATTATATATATGATTCTTCAAATGGCGTTTCTCCGTCTGATCAATATTCTTGTGGTTTGCCATGGGAATACAATTCTTGTGGTGATTCTGCTGGTTATTGTGGTGATGGTGTTGATAATAATTTATTTGAAGAGTGTGATGAAACTGATAAAACTAGTTATGGAATTGGATATGATACATATAATCAATATGAATGTAAGAAATCTACATTAGCTTGTTCAAATACACAGAAATCATCATACGATAAGAATGCTGTTTATAGCTGTAATTTTATTAGTAATTTATCAAACAATCCAAGTCAATATAATTGTAGATCTAGTGGCGGATATTGTGGTGATGGTTTTTTCCAAAATACATATGAACATTGTGATGCAAGCACTAGAATAACTGCAGCTGTTTCTGGTTCTAGTACTTTTGGAATAAAAAATTTAGATCATCAATATGTTTGTACTCCTGCTAGTGATCATGTACTTCCATATGAAGATAATAATGATTTTGAATCAAACAAAAATACTGATTTATATGCTCCTTGTAGAAAGTCTTCTGGCGGATATTGTGGTGATAGCACAATTCAGTCTTTTTATTCTAAGGATGCAAATAATAATTATATTATTAAAGATACAGATGTTTATACTCAACAAGATTTTGGATGGAAAAATGTTGCTTTTGATGGTATTGCAAATAGACATTATTTTATAAACGGTAAAACAGCTGAGTATTTAAAGGGTGCGCCAAAAGATTATTTTACTCAAGAACGGGAAGATATGTTTATAGAAGAGTGTGATCCAAACAATTATTCTCCTGTTTCAATATTACCAAAAGAATCTTTAGAGGGTGTTCAATATGGTGGATGCGCTAGTGCTGGCGATACTTCTGACCCATGTATTTTAGAGTTTTATACTGAAGGTACCAGAAAAGGTGTTTTAAAAAAACACTCTGGGAATTGTGGTTGTAGAAAAATAGAAGGTGGATTTTGCGGTAATGGAAATATTGAAGTTGATTTTCAAGAAGTATGTGATCCAGAATTTACTGACTATGATAATGCAAAATTGACAAAGGGAAGTAAGACAACTATTTTGGAAAACTCTTCTGTTTCTAATCAATATTTTTGTGGTGCTACAACTAAATATTCTGAAAATGTTGCTGATTTAAATCAATATGATGCTTCTGGAAAAATTATAAAAACTTTTGAAAATATTAATGGTAGTGATTTTTCTTGTCAAAAATTTGGTGGTTATTGTGGTGATGGTATTGTTCAATCTGATTATACAACTAGAGTTTTACAATCAAATCAACTTTATTTTTATTCACATGCTGCTTCTTTAGAACAATGTGATCCAAAAAATCATTCTGTTGTCGCAAAATATTCATCAGCTACTAATTCATATACTTGTGGTTCTATTAACACTGGTAGAGCTTGCTATAATTTAAATCTTTCTGAAAAAGATTCAAATAACAAATATGGTGGTTATTGTGGTGATGGTAAAATTCAATATGATTTAAGTAAAACAGCTGATAATCAGGGTGGCATTATAGAAACTGACGATATTTCTATTTCGGCAACCAACCCAGAGGAATGTGATCCTACTGGGCACTATGTTGTTCCTAGTATATCTTCTGTTTCAAATCAATATGCTTGTGGTGTTACTACTAATGATAATGCTTGTACGGACATAAGTGGTTATTGTGGTGATGGTGTTATTAATTCTTATTATAATTGGACGAAGTATACATCTGGTAGTAATGAACCAAATGGTTTGACTGCAGAAAATTGTGTTGTTATGGATGGTAAAAATGATGAATATAATGGAAAGTGGATTGATGTTGATTGTTCTTGGAATTTAAATTATGTTTGTGAACAGGAAAATCCAACTAATACAAATTGTTATGGTGGTTTTACTAAATGGTCTGATGGAAATAATAATTGTTATTATGTTTCTTCCAATAAGATGGCTTATAATCAAATATCTTGTCCATCTGGAAGTTATAGAGTTATTATTAATTCTCAAAGAGAAAATGATTATGTTTCAAGTTTGGTTAGCGAAATTAATGATTGGGCTTTTATAGGATTGAGTGATGCTAATAGAGAAGGTGAATTTGTTTGGTCTGATAATGTTGGTTTAGTTGAAGAATGTGATCCAAATTCCTCTGATTATAAAGTTGACACTGTTAATAGAATTCTTGTTGGACAAGCATCAGCTTCGAATGTTAATAAACAATATTTGTGTGGCTCTGTTTCTACTTGGTCATCTATTCCTTCTGATGTTCATAAGTATGATGTAGATGGAAATTATGTTTCTTCTTTTATGTTTAATAATAAAGCTAATGGAAACAATGCTGGAATAACATTTGGTGGTTATTGCGGTGATGGTATGGTGCAGTATAATCTTTATACAATTACAAAAAAACAAACAGAAGAAAATCAAAAAACATTTTTTTATTCTAATCCTAATGGTTCTTTAGAGCAGTGTGATCCTACTGGTCGTGTTGTTTATTCTAGAAATTCTTCTATGACAAATCAATATGACTGTGGAACTAATGGGGCTAGCGATGCTTGTAAAAATAAAGGTGGTTATTGTGGTGATGGTATTGTTCAATCTGATAATAGTGAACAATGTGATTATGCTAGTAAAGCAGGAAATAATTATTCAGATACGTTGTTGATTGCAAATGGCCAATCTTCAATTTTAAAAAATTCTTCTTCTTTAAAGCAATATAGATGTGGTAGACCACAAAAATTTTCAACGGATTCTATTCCTGGGGTAAAAAATAAATATAATTCTTCGGGAAGTACTATCGTATCTTTTCTTGATTCAGATTTTATATCAGAAAATAATGTTTCGTCTTGTGTTACTTTTGGTGGTTATTGTGGTGATGGTAAGGTTCAATCTACTTACAATATTGAAAAATTACAAAGTGATCAAGAATGGTTCCGTACAAATACACCATCTTTAGAACAATGTGATCCAAACGGACATTCTGTTGTTGCAAGATATTCCTCAAATACAAATTCATATACTTGTGGTTCTGTTAATACTGATAAGTCTTGTTATAACTTAAGTTTTTCAGAAAAAGATTTGAATAATGAATATGGTGGTTATTGTGGTGATGGTAAAATTCAATATGACTTAAGTAAATTGCCAGATAATCAAGCTGGTGCTATAGAAACCGCAGAAATTGCAATTTCTAATAATAGCCCTGAACGGTGTGATCCAAATGGACATTCTGTTTCTCCTGCAAAATCTAGTGAAAACAATCAATATGCTTGTGGTGTTAGTGGTAATGCAAATGCTTGTCTTGATATTGGCGGTTATTGTGGTGATGATGTTTTACAATCACAATACAATGAGTCTTGTGATATTGGGCCAAGTCTTCAAGGAATATCAGATTATACAAATCAGTTTTGTGGCACGTGTGTAAAGTTTAATTGTTCTGATGGTGCTAATATGGTTGCAAATAATGTATATTTGGTTAGAAAAAATATTTTAATATCCGCGTATACGGGCTCTTATGCAATAATGAATGCTCTTTCTGCTTCATTGAGTGATGATGTTATTTTTATTAGTAATGGAGGTTTTGAATTTAGCAATGATTATTCTATAGATTTAACCAATAAAAACATAACTATAAATAGCTGCGCTTCCACAATTTGGAATTGGAAATAAAAAACATGTGAATTTCACGTGTTTTTTATTTATGTAAAATGTTATAATGATTGTATAATAAAAAAGGTAAAGAGCTTTGCTTAATTTTTAATTTTTGTTTATGAAAAAGTATATTAAAAATATTCTCATTATTTTATTGGTTCTTGTTTTTGTTAGTTTTGTTGTATTTATGTTGTTTTTTAAAAAATATACTGCTGTAAACAATAACATTAGTGCAAATAAAAATAATGTTGCTGAAAATAATAAAGGCATCAACACAAATAATATAATCATTAATAAAGATTTGTCTGATTTTAAAAACAATTTTTTAAAGTGTAATGATTCATTATTTAATAACACTGATAATAATGTTACTTATAATGTTATTTCAAATATTAATGACGCATCAAAATGTATTGTGTCTGTTGTTAAAATTGATAAAAGTGTAGCAAATACAGTTTCTTGTTTTATACCTAAATCTTTATTGAATGAAGGATATATTAATGGTTTTATTAATGATTTTAGTGGCGATAAAATGAAAGAGAATGTTCCAAAATATAAAGAATGTTCTTTTAATAGTAATACTTTGCCGGAAGTAAATAAAAATATAGAAGATTTTAAAGGTAATTTTGTAAAATGTAATAAGGCTTTATTCTATAGCTCTGAAAGTTATACTAATTATAATGTTTTTGATGACGTTTCTAATAAAGATAAGTGTGTTTTTATTATAGACGTTTTAAATAGTGTTGATTCAAAATCTAGCAAAACTATTATTTGTAATATAAAGAAAGAAAGTTTGTCTTTGAAGTTATATGATTTGATTATGGATGGTATTAAAAATAATAAACTTAACAACATAGAGAATGTTGTTTGCAAGTAATTGTTTCTAACTCTTTAATATATTCTAGTTAAATTTATGAAAAAAGTTTTATCTAACAATTTGATTGCTATCTTTGTTTCTGTTTTTAGTGTTCTATCTTTTAGTTTTGTTTATGCAGGTAATTTAATGTTAAACACTACTAGTGGTAATGTTGGTATTGGTACAACAACTCCTTCTTCTAAACTTGATGTGGTAGGTGATGTTAATACTAGTGGTTCATATAGAATTGATGGAAGTGATGTTATAGATTCAAATAGAAATTGGATGGGTGCTGTTGTGTCTGCTGCAAGAGGTGGTACTGGTTTAGTGTCTTGTAGTATTAATCAAGTATTAAAATGGAATGGTTCTACTTGGGCTTGTAGTAATGGTACTGGTATAGCTGTTGAAGGAACTAATGGTGCTGTTGAATTTAATAGTAATGGTATTTTAACTAATGATGCAGGCTTCTTTTGGGATAACACATACAAGCGTTTAGGTGTTGGTACAGCTTCTCCATCTTCAGTGTTAGAAGTAAAGACTGCTGGTGCTAGTGATACTAATTTAATAAAAGTAGGAGACAACAACAAATCTGCATACATATCTGCAGGTAACTCATATTTTGGTATTGCAACAAACGATGGTATTAATAGATTTACTATTAGTCAATCAACTGGAAATGTTGGTGTTGGTACAACTTCTCCTTCATCTTTATATAAATTTAGTGTCGTAGGTAGTTCTTACATATCTAATGACTTAACTGTTGCAGGTGAAATTAGTGGTAACGCTTCTTCTGCTACTTATGCTACTGCTGCAGGTACTGCTTCTTCTGCTACTTATGCTAGTACTGCTGGTGTTGCTAATTCTGTTGCATGGACAAATGTTGCTGGAAGACCAAACGTTCCCGTTAATCAAGATGGTTCTAGATATTCTACTAATTACAACTCTCTTTTAACTACTGGTTTTTACAATGGTGAAGCTACTCCTGTAAATGCACCAAATCCATATGGACAATTGATAGTTGCAAGAGGCATGGATACTGGTTTGCAAATTGCTGGTGGCTATAATTCTGACAGTCTATATTTCAGAGGATGGTGGAATTCTGGTGCGGGATTTAGTTCTTGGAGAACAGTGTTGCATAATGGTAATTTTAATTCATATGCACCAACGTTAACTGGTGGTGGTGCTTCTGGTACTTGGGGTATTAATATCTCTGGTAAAGCTGCTACAGCTGGAGTTGCTGACTCTGCTAATTCTGTTGCTTGGACAAATATTTCTGGAAGACCAAGCATGTCTGGCGCTTATCAATGGAACTGGGCTGGACAAAGTGGTCAACCTTCTTGGTTATGGGGAGGTACCGATGGAGTAAATATGTATGTTTACAATCCATCTAACTTCAGTGTTAGTTATGCTACTAGTGCAGGTAATTCCGATACTACTGATGGTTTACATGTTCATTCTGGAAGAAACAATGAAGCCAATAAGATTGTTAGAACTGATGCTAGTGGATATATTCAAGCTGGTTATATTAATTCTAGTAGTGGTGATGAAGCTAATAACTCTAGTCCAGCTAGAGTGTGGGGAACTAATGGAACAGATTCATATTTGAGAACATACAATACAGGTGCTTTATCTGTTAATTATGCTAATAGTGCCGGTAGTGCTACTACTGCTGGTTATGCCACTAATGCTAATTATGCAACTTATTCTGGTAATGCTAATTATGCTACCAGTGCTGGAACTTTAAATGGTATTCAACTTAATGGTCCGTATACTGGATGGGTAAGTGCTGGTTATTATCATTTAGGTTCTTGGTCTGGAAATGGTTGGGGTGCTGCTGTTTTGGTTGATAGAGCTAGATATGCTGATACTTCTGGAGATGGAGTACCTGCTGGTGCTATTATGGCATTTAGGTTAAATAGTTGTCCTGCTGGTTGGAGTGATGCGGGTGTTCCTAATGGTTTTACTTTAGATCAAGATCCATGGGGTAGAGGATCTGGGAATTCTGGTGTTGGTACTCAATGGGCAGGAGCAATACAAGCTCATATGCATGGATTTAATGATTATACTTTTTCTGAGTGTGTAAACGGTGATTGTGGTAGTAATTTGGGTTTATCTAATAACAATGATTATGATAATAAGCCCCAATCTCCTTTTTATCATTATACTGATTCTGCTGGTAGTGGTGGTGGTAATAATTTTGCGGCTGGTATTGCTGTAATGTATTGTATTAAAAATTAATATTATTTTAAAAAAATACGTAATTTATTTTTACGTATTTTTTAATTTTAAAAGTATTGTTAACAACTTTGTACATAACATATTTATTTCGTGTTATAATGTTATAAATATTGATGAATTAATTGTATAAAAATTGTTAATAAATATGACTCTTGATAGAATTTTAAAAAATCTTAGATTATCTAAAAACCTTACCGTAAAAGAGTTGTCTGATATTTTAATTATTAGTGTTGATGATATTAAAATATTGGAATCTCAAAATTGTTTGAATTTATTATCAAAAAAAAATATTAATGTTTTTTTAAAAAAGTATTCTAAATTTTTTGATTTAGATTTTAAAAAAATAAAAAAATATTTTATTAAAAATAATTTAAATTCTTTATTGGATCAAAGGGTTTTTATTAGAAAAATTAATCAAAATTTTTCTTTCTTTGGTTTTGTTAAGATGTTTACGGTTTTTTCAGTGTTTTTACTTTTGTTTTTTTATATGGGTACTGAAATAAAAAATAGATATAGTAAACCAGACTTGTTTGTTTTTAGTCCATTGGATAATTATAATACCAAAAATAATGAAGTCGCTATTAAAGGTAAAACTATTAAAAATGCCAACGTAAAGATAAATGGAGAATTTGTTTTATTGGATCAATTTGGTAATTTTGCAAAAGATATATTATTAAATGATGGACTTAATGTTATTAGAATTAGTGCTGCTAAAGATAGAGGTGAAGAAAATGTTGTTGTAAAAAGAATTATTTTAGAAAAAAATAAAGTTACAATAAATGAATAAATAATAAGTAGTTATTTTTAACTAACTCTTTAATATATTCTAGTTAAATTTATGAAAAAAGTTTTATCTAACAATTTGATTGCTATCTTTGTTTCTGTTTTTAGTGTTCTATCTTTTAGTTTTGTTTATGCAGGTAATTTAATGTTAAACACTACTAGTGGTAATGTTGGTATTGGTACAACAACTCCTTCTTCTAAACTTGATGTGGTAGGTGATGTTAATACTAGTGGTTCATATAGAATTGATGGAAGTGATGTTATAGATTCAAATAGAAATTGGATGGGTGCTGTTGTGTCTGCTGCAAGAGGTGGTACTGGTTTAGTGTCTTGTAGTATTAATCAAGTATTAAAATGGAATGGTTCTACTTGGGCTTGTAGTAATGGTACTGGTATAGCTGTTGAAGGAACTAATGGTGCTGTTGAATTTAATAGTAATGGTATTTTAACTAATGATGCAGGCTTCTTTTGGGATAACACATACAAGCGTTTAGGTGTTGGTACAGCTTCTCCATCTTCAGTGTTAGAAGTAAAGACTGCTGGTGCTAGTGATACTAATTTAATAAAAGTAGGAGACAACAACAAATCTGCATACATATCTGCAGGTAACTCATATTTTGGTATTGCAACAAACGATGGTATTAATAGATTTACTATTAGTCAATCAACTGGAAATGTTGGTGTTGGTACAACTTCTCCTTCATCTTTATATAAATTTAGTGTCGTAGGTAGTTCTTACATATCTAATGACTTAACTGTTGCAGGTGAAATTAGTGGTAACGCTTCTTCTGCTACTTATGCTACTGCTGCAGGTACTGCTTCTTCTGCTACTTATGCTAGTACTGCTGGTGTTGCTAATTCTGTTGCATGGACAAATGTTGCTGGAAGACCAAACGTTCCCGTTAATCAAGATGGTTCTAGATATTCTACTAATTACAACTCTCTTTTAACTACTGGTTTTTACAATGGTGAAGCTACTCCTGTAAATGCACCAAATCCATATGGACAATTGATAGTTGCAAGAGGCATGGATACTGGTTTGCAAATTGCTGGTGGCTATAATTCTGACAGTCTATATTTCAGAGGATGGTGGAATTCTGGTGCGGGATTTAGTTCTTGGAGAACAGTGTTGCATAATGGTAATTTTAATTCATATGCACCAACGTTAACTGGTGGTGGTGCTTCTGGTACTTGGGGTATTAATATCTCTGGTAAAGCTGCTACAGCTGGAGTTGCTGACTCTGCTAATTCTGTTGCTTGGACAAATATTTCTGGAAGACCAAGCATGTCTGGCGCTTATCAATGGAACTGGGCTGGACAAAGTGGTCAACCTTCTTGGTTATGGGGAGGTACCGATGGAGTAAATATGTATGTTTACAATCCATCTAACTTCAGTGTTAGTTATGCTACTAGTGCAGGTAATTCCGATACTACTGATGGTTTACATGTTCATTCTGGAAGAAACAATGAAGCCAATAAGATTGTTAGAACTGATGCTAGTGGATATATTCAAGCTGGTTATATTAATTCTAGTAGTGGTGATGAAGCTAATAACTCTAGTCCAGCTAGAGTGTGGGGAACTAATGGAACAGATTCATATTTGAGAACATACAATACAGGTGCTTTATCTGTTAATTATGCTAATAGTGCCGGTAGTGCTACTAATCTTTCAACCAATAGAACAAACTGGGCTAGTAATGGTAATATTTCTGCTGTTGTTGGTCAGTTATCTTGGAAAAATTATGGTAATAATCATACTATTTTTGATGCCTCAGCATCAACAAGTCCAGATGGTACTTCTGTGAACAATACAAATGCTCAAGTTGCTTGGACCCCTTCATATCCTACATTAATGGGTTGGAATGGTGCTAGCACATATGGTGTAAGAGTTGATAGTTCTAGAGTTGCTGATTATGCATCTAGTGCTGGTGTTGCTAATTCTGTTGCTTGGGCAAATGTTTCCGGAAAGCCAAATATGTCTGCTAATAATTATCAATGGAATTGGGCTGGACAAGGTGGTCAACCTTCTTGGTTATGGGGAGGTACTGATGGAGGAAATATGTATGTTTATAATCCATCTAATTTCAGTGTAAATTATGCAACTAGTGCTAGTCAATTAAATACAACATCAGGAGATACTGATTATAAACTTGTTTTTGTTGATGGATATCCAGATATGTATGGTCGTGTTAAAATGAAATATACTGGACCAACTACTACTAAAAATAAGCCTTTATTAAAAATTTTTGATACATATGTTGATTTACCTGTTATATTAACAAATAATCAAACATATGATATTGCTGTTGGTGCTGCTGATCGTGTTAAGGGGTATCCAACCAATTGTGAATATGCTGGTGCAACGTTAGTGTGGGATGGTTCTTCTTTTAAATGTAATGGCGGAACTTCTACTTTTTCTGATTTTGAAGCAGGATATTGTAGTTTACTTGGTTGTAATTTGACTGGCTGGTCTGTAAATGGTTCAGCTGGTTATAGTTCTAATTTTGGATTAGTTTCTAATAGTATAAACGACAGTCAATATACTGATTTTTCTTTTACCGTACCATATGGTTATAGTTCTATAAGTTTTAACTATAATGTTTCCGGCGAAACTAGCTGTGATCATCTTCTTGTTATTGTTGATGGGAATACTTTATTTTCTAGTAATTCTAATAGTGATACTTGGAATAGTTCTAGCGTTTCATTTTCTTCATCGTCTTCACATACTGTAATATTTAGATATCAAAAGGATGGGTCCGTTTCTAATAATAGAGACAATGTTTATGTAGATAATATTCGTATTAATTAAAATATATGAAAAAAATATATATAGTTATTTTTGTTAATTTATTGTTTAGTTTAATTACTTTTTGTATGGTTTTGTATATTTTTTTTGGACCGTATAAAAATAATTCTTCTATAGGTTCTATTTCTAATAATTCTGAGATTTCTGGTGTTAATTTGATTGATAAAACAAATACTAAATTACAAATTAATGATGAAAAAGTTATTAAACAAACTCAAATAACAAATATTTTGACCGACGATAAACTTAACTCGGAATTAGATAAGATTAAAAATAATTTTTTAGCTTGTAAAGAATATCAATTTGCTGGTGGTGTAAAAAATATTAAATTTATTTCTATAGCAAATTCAAAAAAGGGTTGTAGTGTTATGTTTCAAAAAATGGATGAATATGAAAAAAATTACAATTGTTTATTTGATAGTAAGGATTTAAATATAGATTTGCTTAATGCTATTTTAGGCGGTGATCTTAAAAATAATTTAGTTATATCTAAATGTAATTAATACATAGTGTTATTTTGTTCAACATTAAACAAAATACTTAAAAATCTGTTGGTTATCCACAGATTTTTTAATTAAAAATTAAGTGTGTATCTGTTAATATGTAATTAGAAAAAACCAATAACAAAAAACTTCTATCAAATGTTTTTTGTTTTAATTAATAGAAGAAGGTTACAAAAATATTAATTTGTTTTTTTGGTTTTTAAATTAATTTAATTAAATAATTAAATTAAATGTATGACAAAGATTAAAAAAGATAGTAATAGTAACGGCTTGTCTGATTCTAAAAATCAGGCCGTAAAAGCTGCTGTTGATATGATTAAAGAAAGATTCGGAGATGGATCTATTATGAGACTAGGAGAAAATGTGTCTATGAATGTAGATGTTGTTAGCTCCGGTTGTTTGTCTCTTGATATGGCCCTTGGCGCTTTTGGTTATCCAAGAGGAAGAATAATCGAAATATATGGACCAGAATCTTCTGGTAAAACTACACTTGCTCAACACGCTATTGCTGAAGTTCAAAAGGCAGGTGGTGTTGCTGCTTTTGTTGATGCCGAGCATGCTTTAGATCCTGCTTATGCTAAGAAGATTGGTGTTGATATTGAAAATCTTCTTATTTCTCAACCTGATTATGGTGAACAAGCTTTAGATATAGTTGAAACTCTTGTTAGATCTAATGCTGTAGATATTATTGTTGTTGATTCTGTTGCAGCGTTAACTCCTAAATCAGAGCTTGATGGTGAAATGGGGGATTCTCATATGGGACTTCAAGCTAGACTTATGAGCCAAGCTTTAAGAAAACTTACTGCTATATCTAGTAAATCAAAAACAATCATTATTTTTATTAACCAAATTCGTCAAAAGATTGGTGTGTTTTTTGGTAATCCAGAAACAACTACTGGTGGTAATGCGCTTAAATTTTATGCTTCTGTTAGACTTGAAATAAGAAGAAAAGCTCAAATTAAACAAGGTGAAACTATTGTTGGTAATCAAGTAAAAGTTAAGGTTGTAAAGAATAAAGTAGCTCCTCCTTTTGCTGAATGTGAATTTGACATTATGTATAATCAAGGTATTTCTGTTGAAGGAGATGCTTTGAATATTGGTGTTAATTTAGGAATAGTAAATAAAGCTGGAAATTCATATTCTTTTAATGGTGAAAAGCTTGGTGTTGGTAAAGAAGCTACAAAAACATTCTTAAGATCTAACCCTGCTATAGTTCAAAAAATTAGGGAAGAAGCTATTAAAAAAATGAAATCAGGGGAAGGTGTAGAAATTCCAGTTAGTGTAGATGAACCTAGTAGTGAAGATGTTTTAAATGAAATGATTTCGGAAGATAAATAGTTATACACATTAAAAAAAATCTCATTTATTTGAGATTTTTTTTATTTCTTAATATTAAATTATTACCAGAATTAATTATGTATAAAATAAAATTATGTATATTATAGAAAATTTAAAAACTAAAAACTAATATATGAAAAAAATTATTTTATTAATTTCTATTTTATTAATTTCATCTTTTTGTTTTATTATCTTTGTAAAAAATAAACCCATACCTCAAGTAAGCAGGGTTATTGATGATGTTTCTAATAGTGAAGAAAACAAAAATGTAGATATTATTAATGTTGATAAAAATGATATAAGAATAGATTCTAAAAATGAAAAAAATATTGCAACTAATGTTTTAAACAAAAACATTTTAATGATAAATAATATTGTTGAAGGTTTTAAAACGGATAATTTTAAAATTAAAAATTCTGTTGAAGGTTTTTTTCAAATTTCTAATAGTGAAATTAACTCTGATGATATTAAAGATAATCAATGTATTTTAAACTTGGTTTCAAAAAATTCTGATTTATCTGTTTGTGATTTTGTTAAGGCTGAATGTTTGGATATGGAGTGTGAAAAATATGATTGTGTTGAGGATAAAAATAATTGGTTTAATATTTCTTATTATGGTGACTTTGTTGGATCTGGAGATAAAGAGTTGGTCTATAAGAACAAAAATGAAATTATTGTTGCTAATTTGGAGTGTAAAGATAAGACAAAAGAGAATTATGATAATAAACTATTTCAAGATTTAATTGCAAAATAATATGTTAGTTTACTGATTTTTTAAAACAATTTAATAACAATATTTTTTCATTGAGTTTCGCATCAATTAAGATATCATATGAACTTCACAACGTTACAAAATATTATTATTAAATTATTGATCTATTTAACTAATTAATCTGATTTTTATGAAATTTAAATTTCTATTTTTCCTTTTTTTGATTTTTCCTTTTTCTGCTCATGCTAAGATTATGGATATTCCTTTTATATCTCAAGTTTTGCCTGGTGATTGGAATAGCACTTTGAATTGTGGTCAGACTAGCTACTATATGGCTGACAAGTTTTTATCTGATGATTCTAAATTAGATTCTGAAGATATCAAAAAAATTGATGATTTTCTTTATAATAAATTTTCTGATCCGGTTCGTAATTATAATGGTTATTATACTAACACTTCTAAACTAAAATCTGTTGCTGAAAATTTAGGGAAGTATGAAAATGTTTTTATTAATAAAGCTTCTAATGATTTTGATAATATAAAAACAGAAATTGATAATGGAAATTTAATTATTCCTCTTGTTAGGATATCAATGAAATTAGATAAAGATGGACATTTTATGCTTATGACTGGTTTTGATGATACTTATGTTTATTTTAATGATCCAGGAAAAACCTTTGGTAAAGGTAAAAAATATTTAATTGATGATTTTTTAAATGTTTGGAAAAGTGAAAATTATAATTATTTAATTTTAAAAAATAAAAAAAGTAATACGGAAAATGTTATTAATAATAAAAATAATAATACTATTGAAGACGTGGCTGAAAAAACTAATGATATTAATAAAAATAATAAAGATATTGTTTTAGAAAATAATAATATTTCTACTTCTACTATTTCTAGTCCGCCTATGTATAATTATTTAACTAATTTAGTTAAGTCGTTTCAAGATGTTGTTTTAAAAAACACAGATGAACAGTCTACTATTAATAGTGCTTCCAACTTGGTATTAAATAATAGTTCTAATATTAAAAATGAAAACGTTGATATCGTTATTGATAATGTTGGTCATGGTTATGGATATGGTTATGGATATGGTTATGGATATGGTTATGGATATGGTTCGTCTTCGCTAGAGGCTACAACGAACGAGGGTGGTGGATCTTCTAATGTGGTTTATCTTCCTGAGTTTGAATTTAAAAATAATTATCAAGAAAATAAATTAGTAATTCCTTTTGAATTTAATTTTAATAATGTTGCTACTGATATTTCTAAGTATTATTTTAAAATGGATTACAAAATAAATAAGAATGGTAAATGGGAGAATTTGTTTGATAAGTATAATTTAAATTATTATAAATATTATGTAAAAACAAACAATGATACTTATTATTTTAGATTGAAAGTTTGTGACTTAAAAAATAATTGCTCTGATTACAAAGAAATTTCTCAAAAAGTTTCTTTAAAATCGGCGAGTGATATGACGTTGATAGGTTATGATGGTAATGATGTTGTAATGGATAGACCAGAATATTTTAATGTTTGTTTTGATGTTGATCCTGAACAAATAGTTTTAATTACAAAAGGGACAAAAATTATGTTATCACCAAATTGTACCATGTCGATTAAAGGATATCTGTTTGCAATGGGAGAGCCTGATGAAAAAATAAAAATTACATCCGTTTCTGATTCTTTTCAAAGTTATTGGTCTTTTATAAAATTTGAAAATAGTTTTGGTTCAATATTAAATAATGTTGAAGTAACTAACGGTGGATATTATGCTCCAAAAGGTTATACGTATCCAAAGTTTATTATTGATAATAGTATAGTGACTTTAAATGGTGTTGATTTTTCTAAATCAGTTACACAAAGCGCTGTTTATGTTCAGAACAATTCTGCTTTTTATATGTTAAATTCTTCTGTTAAGGATTCTGTAGGTTATCCTGGTGTTTTTATAAAAGAATCTATAGGTGTGCTAGATAATAATATTTTTGATGGTAATTTATACGGAATTTATTTATCTAATGTCGATGAAAGATTGTCTATTACAAATAATAAAATTATTAATAGTGTTTTTTATCCGATATATGGTGAAAATGGTTTGGCAATTATAAAAGATAATTTATTTGTAAATAATAGATATGATATTTTGTTTGAAAAAATAAATTTACAAAAAGAAGGTGAGTATATAATAAGAAAAGGTGTTTATGATGTTGGTGAAATAAATGTTGGAGCTGGAGTTAAATTAAATATTGAAAGTGGTTCTGTTTTTAAATTAGAGCAAGATAGTGGAGTCATTAATGTTTATGGCTCTATAAAAGCTATTGGTACTGTTAGTGAGCCTATTATATTTACTTCAATAAATGATAATGAATATGGTGGAACCGTCACCGGATATTTTATCGGGTTTCATCATAATAATTGGGCAAGTATTAATTTAAAACAAACTTCAAATAATTCTGAATTTAGTAATTGTGTTTTTAGGTATGGTGGTAAAAATAATACAGAATTGGCTGGCATGATTAATGTAGAAAATTCTTCTGATGTAAAAATAACAAATTCTATATTTGAAAAATCTTATTATGGTTTAAAGATAATTAATTCTAAAAATATAAGTATTAATAATTGTAATATTTCTAATAATTTTTATGGAATATCTGTAAATAACTCATCTAATGTTGTTTTAGAGAATAACTACTATAATGCTAATTTAGTTAATGAATTAAAAAATTAAAAATTATTAATATTGAACGTTAATTATCTTTAATGTATAATGTTTTAGCTATTTCCAGGTAATCTAATTATCCTGTATAATTTAAATGTTAATTATCTAATATAATTTATGTCGCATAACCAACAGAATTTTTTAAATTTAATTAAAACCGAAAAGGTTTGTGTTATGATTGCTCCAGCCTTTGTTATTGATTTTAAATATCCAGCCATTATTGGTATGTTAAAAAAGCTTGGCGTATCTATGGTTACCGAATTAACATTTGGTGCAAGAATGACAAATGTTTATTATTCCGAATATATTAAAAATAATCCTGATCAAAAATATTATATAACTTCACCTTGCCCTATAGTTGTTTCAATGGTTAAAGCTCAATATAAAGATTTAATAAAATATCTTGTTCCTATAACATCTCCTATGGCCTCTCAAGCTAAGGTTTTAAATTATCTTTATCCTGACCATAAAGTTGTATTTGTAGCGCCTTGTAGAGCTAAGCAGAATATAGAAGCCAAAGAATACAAAGATATAATTTCAGAAACGTTATCGTTCAAAGATTTGCAAGATATATTTGATCAAAATAATATTTTTGAAAAAGATTATTTGAATTGTAATGATAAGTTTGATTCTATATTGGATAACGAAACTAGAATTTACCCAATCTCTGGTGGTCTTGCTACTTCTGCTCATATTAAAAATATAATTAACGAAGATCAGATATTGGTTGATGATGGAGTTGTTAATTTGAAAAATATTTTAAATGATATTAAAAATGGAACTACGAAATATAGATTTTTTGATTTACTAAATTGTGACGGAGGTTGTATTAGTGGTGCTGAAATTATTAATGATAACTTAACTCTTGAAGAGAAAAAATCTAGAGTATTGAAATACAAAACTCAAATGATGGATATAGATGGTTCTGTTGTTGATGTTACTGATATTGCTGAGAATATAGATTTTTCTAGAAAATTTTAATATTAATTTCCTCGCATAAATATTAGTTGTGTGAGGATTTTTTTATTATTTTCCACATATGAATATTTATCTTGCTTGTGATATAATATTAATCAAGAAATTAAAAAAGGTTTTTGTTGATTTATTTCTAAAAATTAATAAATTAAGACAATTTTGTGAAGGATAATTTGTATAAATTTCTTAAATTTTTGAATCGCAATAAATATATTGCTATTCTTTTTGTTTTTGCATTAAGTTTTTTTGCGTTTAAAAACATTGCTTTTGCGGCTAGCTGTAGCATGACTAATATAGGAGCTTGTTTTGATGAAATTGTTGGAGGTATTCTTACTTCAATAGCTTTGTTTTTTATTAGTTTTTCTTCTTATCTTTTTGGACTTGCTTTCCCAGTTTTTTTAAATATTACTGGTTGGCTTTTAAATAGTGGTCCTATTAATACTGCTTGGATATTGGTTAGAGACCTTGTAAATATGTTTTTTATATTTTTCTTATTATTTACATCTTTAGCTAAACTTGTAGGACAAGAAAAAAAATTAGCACAACATAGTGCATCAAAACAAATAGTTTATATATTATTGTCTGCTTTTTTAATTAATTTCAGTAAGGTAATATGTGGTGTTATTGTTGATATCGCGCAAATAGTTACATTACAATTTACAAATGCATTTGTTGATAGTTTACAAAATTTAAATTCTTTATTTAGTGTTTCTGTTGGTACTAATCCTTCTATACTATTGGGTATTATATTTGTTATTTTTGCATTGGCTTTTTTAGCTACTTCATTAACTTCTTTGTTGTATATATTAATCAGAGCCGTATCCCTTGGTATATATGCAGCGTTATCTCCTTTATGGTTTTTGTGGTTGTCTTTTCCAACAAAAGCTAAAGGAATAGAGCAAATGAAATCAGAAACTATGGATAAATTTTTTGAGGCTGCAATAGGTGGTCCTATATTGGCTTTTTATTTATGGATTTCTCTTATGCTTATAAATACTGGATCAGATGGTAGTTTAACTGATAATGTAAGAAATGCTGGTAATGGTACAAAGCCTAGTGTTTATAGTACTGGCGATACACAATCTACTGATGCTATGACTAGTGTTACTTCAGATACTAGTAGTGCTACAATTTTGAAAATGATTGTTGCTTCTGCTGTATTATTGTTTGCTAATAAGCAAGCAATGAGTATGGCAAAAAAGGGTGGTACTGTTATGGGAAAGGGAGTTATGGATGGTGTTGTTAATAAGGTTGGACAAGTTGGAATGAAACCACTTGATGGATTAAAGAATACCGCAAGTAGTATCGCAAAAGATACTGTTGGAAATGTTAAAGATACTGTTGGTGGTGGTATTAGAAATGGAATTAATTTGGCTAGAGGCGGTAATAATGGTCTTTCAAAAATGTTGGACAGTGGTTTTAAAACAAAAGAAAATATGGCTGCTAATGCAATAGCTAGACAAGGAAGAATATCAGAAAGAGCCTCTCAAACTAAAGCATTGGATGCTGCTTTAAAGTCTGGAGATTTAGCATCAATCAAGAAGGCTAAAGATGCTATATCTACAAGACAAATTAATCAAGGTAAAAAAGTTAAAGCTAATATTGATGCTGAGGGTGGTCTTGGTAATTATGTTGGAAATAGAGCAAAGAAATATGGAAAGATTGCTGCTGTTACTGGAGCCGCATTAGCTACTGGTGGTATAGCTCCGGCTGTTATGGGAATTGGTGCTGCTGCTGGTGCTGTTTTAACTGGTGCTGGTGCTGCTGGTGCTCTTGGTAAATTTGGAATTGATGGTGCTAATAGACAAAGTAAAGCTGAAAAAGAAAAGACAAAATTGGAATCTATTAGACAAGATATGGCTAATCATCCAGAAAGATTTACTAAGGCTAATGTTGATCAAATCACTGCAGAAATTGGAAAACAAGATGCTATTATTAAAGCTGAAAAAGAAAGACAGAAACTTGCCGAAGATAGACAAAGACTTCATACTGCCAAATCTGCTGGAATGGAATTAGACTCTTTGAAAAAACAACAAGAAAAATCTGTTGCTAAATCTTTTGTTGATTCTGGTATACAGAGCGAAAAACAACTTGAAGAATTTTTAGCTTCTAAACAAAGAGATATAACTGATTTGAATAATAAAATGTCTGAAGTTAGAGATCCTGAAGTTATTGCTAAACTAAAAGAAAGAGCTAATACTATTCAAAGTGAAGTTGATAAAATGAACAAGGATAAGAAAACTCTTGATAGACAAGGTGGATTTAATGCTAGTATTGGAAACTATGTAGGAAATACTAATAGAATTAAAGAACTAGAGAATAATAAAAAAGCCTACTTATCGGCTGATGATATTAGTAAACAAGAAGCTAATTATATTAAAGCTGAAGCTGGTATTTCTAAAGCTGGTAAGAATATAGATAGTGCTAGAGATAAGGCTGCTGGTTTATCTACTCCTGAAGAAAAATCTGCTGCTCAAAAAGCATTTGATAGTGCTATGGATAAGATTAAAAACGATGGTGATAATATTACGGACTTTAAATTAGATGCGTCTAAGATAAATTCTTTGAAATATTCAAACAATGCAGATAAGTTTGCTGCTATGTTATCTAAAGTTGATACTGGTGGCACTCTTGGTAAAGATGAACAAAAATATATTGAACAACATGAAAAGGATTTTGTTTCCGTTGTTGAACAACTTGATAAGTCTCAAGTTGATAAGTTTAATAAGTTGATTACTTCTGGTAAATTTGGTTCTATATCTCAAGAAATTAGTCCAAAAGCTAAAGGGTATATCGCTAATATTGAAAAAGATATTACAGGGTCAATTAACGGTTATAAAGAAAATATTCTTGAAAAACTTAGTAAAGACAATGGTTTACGTGATGAACTTGAAAAGATGGTTAATAGTATAGAATCTGACTTTAAGAAGGCTTCAGAAGAAAAAGATGGATATCTTGAAGTTCAAGATAAACTTAAACAACTTGAAGCTTTGACTAGTATGGCAAAGAGTAATAAGAATCAAGAAATTAATAATAAGAGTGTTTTGTATGGAAAGAATGGTATAACAGAGGAAGATAAAGAAGTTGATATGAGTGCAGTATTAGAAAGATTAAGGGAAGCGAAAAAAGCGACTAGAACTTCAGTGCAAGATTCTGATGTTAGTAATTTAAGTAATGGAATTAATGTTGGAAACGGAAATGAGGCTATAAAAACTTCAATGGATGAATCCTCTATGAGATCTCTTGCTGCTGATATTGCTACAAATATAAGTAAAATGTCTTCTGGTAATGACAATAATCAACCTGCTTCAATAGACCAACTTATTAATAATAATAAAGAATTGTCATCTCATTTAGATGCTTTTGCTAATAATTTTACAGCAAGTTCTGATAATTTTATTAAAACATCTTTAGACTTAGTTTCTAATATTAAAGACGAAAAGCAAAAAGAAGATGCTATGGCTGTTATTATGCAGAAATTAATAGGTAAGGTAGATAATTTAGGCGAAGCAAGTAAAGCATATTTAGAAAATATAGGTAGAGGCGTTGCTTCTGGTCATGATAATATTGTTGAAAATGCTTTTAATAGAGCTACTAACAATATTGCATCTAATGGTAATGGGATTTCTGTGAAGAATGTTAATATTGATAATAGAATAGAAAACGATAGTAGACCAAATTTTATGAAACCACCAAAAGATGATAATGGTTTAAGTTAATAAAAAATTATGATAAAAAAGGTTGAAAATTTAGATAAGATTTTAGAGATTATAAAATCTGATATTGTTTCAAACAATAGAAAAGAGTTCATGGAGAAATTCTCTGTGGACTCTGATTCTATTTTTATTTTTAATTCTAATTTTTCTAAATGGAGAAAGTCGGAAGTTGATATAAGGGAATTTGTTAATGCTGTTATTAAAGCTAGTCCTTCCTTTAATATTGCTGATTTTTCTATTTTTGATCTTATTGTTGATTATTTAAAAATTCATCTTTATCCGATAAAAGATTTAATTGATGAAAATCCAGATGATGTAATTTCTGTTGTTTTAAATCTTAAAGATAATTATGCTGATTCTGATATAAATGTTGGCTCAAAAGATAATTCACCAGAATTATCAGATGATGTGTATAATCCTTTTGATAATCCTGAATTAATAATTAGTGAAGTTATTAATGTTTTAAATGTTAAATTTTCAAACAAGGAATATAGAGATAGGTTTTATGATGTTTGTATTAAGTTTATAAAAAATATAAGAAATAGATTTCAAACTTTTGAGATTTTAATTAAGGATAAAAAACTTAATGGTATTGGTTTAAATAAAAATGTTGCTGACGAAGTTTTAAATAAAATTGAGAAAATAAAAAAACAAGGTGAAGATAGTTTGCTTGAATATCATAAGGAAAATATAGAAAACCAAAAACCAAAAATAGAGAAAAACCAAAATGAGGGAGAAGAAAATATCCAGGATCTTGATATTGGTAAGGAAGATAGTTTATTGCATTCTCGTTTAAGCAATAATAATGTTAATAATGTACAAAATAAAATAATTGAAGAACGAGTTGAAAATGATATGAGATTCCATGTTTTTGATGGTTCTGTTGAAGAGATGTACCTTAATCAAATTAAAAACAAAGAAGAAATTTCTGATATGAGTGCAGGTTCTGATTTTAAGAAAAAATTTGATAATATTAAATTGATTGGACCTATTGAAGAATTAGCTTTTTTTACTATTAAAGACTTTAGAAATCTTGATCAAGATGTTTTAAAACGTGCTGATAAGATTGAACAAAAAATTAAAGTTCTATCTTCTTATTCGGCAAGAAAAAGAGTGCTTGGTATAAAAGCTTGGTTATCTTCTGAAGTTTGTGTCGTTTATAAAAGAATGATTGATGAAAGTGTAAAATATGGAGAAATGAATAGAGTTATAAACGTAAGAAAAGAAAAAAATGATTTATATTTAACTCAAGATGAAATAGATGCTATAGCGCAGTTAAATAGAAAATTAAGAATATAAATAAAACTAATACTTCTTCGCTAAAGCTTCGAAGTACAAAGAAAACTAAAAAACAAAAACTAAAAAAGGTTTATTTTAATGTGATATAATAGTTAAAGAAAAAAACTACAAAACTAAAAACTAAAAGAATGAATCAATTTCTTGTACCACAATTTATTGATGTTGAGCCAAAAATTCTTGGGCCACTTACTTTAAGACAGTTTATAATCGCTGTTATAGGTATTGTTTTTGCTGTTATATCTTATAAGTTTGCAGATTTAGCTTTGTTTGTTGTTGAGCTTATTATAATTGCAACATTGGTTATTTTATTTGCTTTTATAAAAATCAATGGTCAACCTTTTCATTTTTTTCTTCTAAATATTTTTTGTGTGCTTATTGGTTCTAATATTAGAATATGGACAAAAAACACGGACATTGTTCATGCTGTTGAAATGGCTGATAGTAAAAAGGAAGATCAAATAATACAAAAAGAAGAAATTAAATCACAGAAACTATCAGAATTATCTTTACTTTTAGATACTGGTGGAGCGTTCCAAGGTGAAGTATTAAACGAAACAAACCAGTCGGATGAAAAAGTAAAAAATAAATAATTCTATAAGAAAATATTAATTGTAAACTTAAATTTATGCCTGTTACAAAAATAGACACATTGCATAGTGATAAAATGACATCTCAAAAACCTGATGCTTCTACGCAAAAATATTTAGATATTGCTGAAATTCGTGATGATGTTGTTATTTTAAAAGATGGTTCTCTTCGTGGTGTTATTATGACATCTTCTATTAATTTTGCTTTAAAATCTCCACAAGAACAAGAAGCTGTTATAGGTTCTTATGTAAGATTTTTAAACACAATTGATTTCCCAGTTCAAATCATAATTCAATCAAGAAGATTGGATCTTGATAATTATATTGAAGAGTTAGAAGGGAAGGCTAAGAAACAAAAAAATGAATTATTAAAAGCTCAAATTGCTGAATATATAGAATATATTAAAGATTTGATTGTTATGGGCGATATTATGACAAAGAAATTTTTTGTTGTTTGCTCATATAGTTCTGTTGAAAAAAAGATGAGCGGTTCAAAAAGTTTTTTCCAGAGACTAATGGAAGTTGTTTCTCCAACGGCATTTCTTACTTTGTCTAATGCTACGTTTGAGAGATATAAAATGGAGTTAGAAAAAAGAATGAATCATGTTAGAAATAATTTATCTAGTATGGGTATTGCGGCTAGTATATTAACAACACAAGAATTAATTGAATTGTTTTATTCTAGTTATAATATAAATACTTCTAGATTACAGAAATTAAAAGAAGTTGGAAAATTGAGAGTAGAAGAATAGAAAAAACAAAACCAAAAAAAGAGAAAAACTAATCATCCTTTGCTAAAGCTTCGGATGACAAAGAAAACTAAAAAGTAAGTGTCGCATGCATACGACACCTAACAAAAAATAATATGGCATTTGATATTCAACAATTATCTTTAGGTGATAATTCTGATAAAAAAAACAAACAAAAAAAACAATCCAAAAGAGATTTAGACAAGCTTGAACAACAACAAAAGGTTGAACAAACTATTCAAACTCTTGAGGAAGAAAAAGTTTATCGTAAGGGTATTATTTCTGTAAAAGATTTAATAGCTCCTTCATCAATGAGAATAAATCCTCATTATGTTGAGATTAATGGAAAATTTGCTAGAACTATATTTGTTGTTGGTTATCCAAGATATATTACTATTGGTTGGTTTGCTCCGGTTATTAATATGAATAACACGATGGATATATCTATGTTTTTTTATCCAGTAGATATTACTCTTGTATTAAAACAATTAAGAAATAGGGTTGGTGCTGTTGAAGCGCAACTTAATGCTGATATGGAAAAAGGAGCTCCACGTAACCCACTTTTGCAGGCTGCTGTTTCTGATATGGAAAGACTTAGAGATGACTTGACTCAAGGTATTGAGAAGTTTTTTCAGTTTGCTCTTTATGTTACTATTTATGCTGATACAGAAAAAGAATTAGATCAATTTTCTGACGATGTTGATTTTCTTTTTGGTTCTAAATTAGTCCAAAGTAAAAGAGCTTTTTATCAAGCAGAGCAAGGATTTAATTCTTGTTTACCACTTGGAAATGATGAGTTAAATATTGTTTTTAATATGAACTCTTCTCCGATTGCTTCTTCTTTTCCTTTTATTTCATCAGAACTTACAAGTAATTCTGGTATTCTTTATGGTATTAATGAACATAATAATTCTTTGATTATTTTTGATAGATTTAGTTTGATGAATGCTAATAGTATTGTGTTTGCCACTTCTGGTGCGGGAAAAAGTTATACTGTTAAACTTGAAATTTTAAGAAGTCTTATGATGGGTGTTGATGTAATCATTATCGACCCAGAGTTTGAATACAAAACTTTGTCGGATGCTGTTGGTGGTACGTATATTAATATTTCATTAAACTCAGAAACAAAGATTAATCCATTTGATTTACCAAAAACAGCTGGTATTTCTGGTGCGAAAGTTTCTGATATTATTAGATCTTCTGTTATTACATTAAAAGGTCTTTTAAAGCTTATGATTGGTGAATTATCCCATCAAGAAGATGCTCTTGTTGATAGGGCATTGCTTGAGACATATGCTAAAAAAGATATTGATGCTAATTCCGATTTAGCTACAATAGAAGCGCCTCTTATGACTGATTTCTATGATATTTTAGATGGTATGGAAGGTACAGAGGATATTGCATTAAGAGTTAAAAAGTATACTGAAGGAACTTTCTCTGGTTTGTTTAATTCTCCAACAAACGTTGAAATGAATAATCAATTGGTCGTTTTTTGTGTTCGTGATCTTGAAGATGAACTTAGACCAATTGGTATTTATAACATTGTTAATTATATTTGGAATGCTATTCGTTCTTCTCTTAAAAAGAGAATTCTTGTTATTGATGAAGCTTGGTGGCTTATGCAAAATGAAGATTCTGCAAAGTTTATTTTTGCTCTTGTTAAAAGATGCAGAAAATATTATTTAGGGGTTACAACAATTACTCAGGATGTTAACGACTTCTTAGGTAATCCTTATGGTAGAGCAATTGTAACAAACTCTGCTATGCAAATTTTGTTGAAACAATCTCCAGCTTCTGTTGATAATCTTGCAAAAGTATTTATGCTTACGGAAGGTGAGAAATATTTGTTATTAGAAAGAGGTTTAGGAGAAGGAATTTTCTTTGCTGGACAAAAACATGCTGCTATTAAAATTATTGCTTCTTATGCGGAAGATCAAATCGTTACTTCTGATCCTAGACAATTATTAAAAATTCAAGAAGCCAAAAAAGAATTTGAGGAACAAATGGCTCAAGAACAAGCTGCTTATAATAAAAACGATGAAGCTGAAGAGGAAGTTGTAGCTGAAGATTCAGAAAATGCTGAAAAAGGTGAAAATGAAGAAGAATCTAGTGATATAAAAACACCAGAAGATTTAGAAAAAGAAGCTAGCGAAATAGAAGATAATGTTAATTAATATTAATTAATACCATTTAATATGGAAAAGAAACAAAAAATTATTTTAATATCGGTTTTGTTTGTATTAGCAATTATAATATTGTTAATTGTTTTAAATCTTTTAAAAAAGGCTCCAAAGGTTGTTGATACTGTTCAAAATAATAATGTAACTCAAAACGAAATTATTGCGAAACCTATTACGCAAGTTCAAAATGAGAGAAATGAAATTATTAATACAGCAAGAGGTTTTGTTGAAATTTATGGTACTTTTACAAATACAAATGATTATCAAAATATGAAAGATTTATATCCTTTTATGACAGATAAATTAATTAAAAAGTATGATGCAATTATTGCTGCTTATGTTAGAAGTGATAATTTTTATTCAAAAACTACACAGGTATTATCTGTAAATTTACCAAGTTATAAAAATGATGACAAAGTGGCTAGTGCGACTGTTTCTGTTGTTGAAAAGGTTATAGATTCTGCATATAAAGAAAGTGTTTCTAAAAAAACATATACCGTTTCTCTTAGGAAAGATGATGAAAAATGGAAGGTAGATGAAATAAAATAATTTTAAAAAAGCATGGAAGATAATGAATTAAATCCAATAGAAGATGATGATGTTGTTAATGATTCTAATAATTTAAATGAATCAGCTGGGTTTGATTTAAAAAATAATGCAAGTAATAGACAAAAAACGATTAATAGCAAACAAAACACGGAGAGTAATTATGCTAGAGAATTGAGAAAACAAAAAAATCCTATTAGAACTAATACTTCTGTTAGTTCTAATGGTGTTGCAAAATCTGCAAATGGTGTTTCTAAAGCTACTAGTGGTGTTACTAAAACTGCTGGCAAGGCTATGCCAAAAGGGTTGAATATGGTTCAAGATGCTAAAGATGTTTCTAGGGGATTGGAAGGAATTGGTTCTGCTATGTCTGGTGATTATAAAAAAATGGATGGTGATTCTAAAAAACAAGCCGACATGGATACGGCTCAAGGAATAAAAGCTGCGGCTGGTTATACTGGTATTGGTAAACCCATAGTTGCTGCTATAGATTCTGCCGAACAAATACCAATAGCTGGTGGTGCCGTAAAAAAAGCTGAACAGAAAATTGGAAAGAAAGTTAATAAAACTATGGGAAAGATTTCAAAAATTCCTGTTGTTGGAAAAAAGCTTGGTAATACTGTTAAAGATGTTGGTGGCATGGGATCACAAGTACTAAGTGGTGAGAAGGCTGCTTATAATAAAAAACAAGAATCAGAAATTAAATCATTACCAAATTCTGTAGGTAGTAATATAAATGCTAAACAAAAATTGGAATCTGGTGCTGATCAAATGGCTGCAAAAGCGGCTTTGAATCTTGCAAAGAAAGCCAATCCGGCTCTTAATATGGCTTCAAAAATACCTGGTGTTGGTGGTATGATGGAGGATGCGGCTGCTCAAGCTGTAAGTATGGCAAAAGATAAAATTAAAAAGAAAATTAAAATGCAGATTCTTAGTGTTGTTGGTGCGATATTTGGTAACCCAATAACGTGGATTATAATTTTATGTACATTAGTTCTTTTGTTGATTCTTAGTTTTGGAAAAGCTTTAGTTGGAGGAGATGATCCACAAGCAACAAAGGATTATTGTAAAAGTAATCCTACAGAGGCTGTTGAGCTTAAAATGAAATGTGATTAAAAGATAATTGTTATTATTAAATAATATTAAATAAATAATATGACAGAAAAAACAAAAAAAATTTTAATGATTGTTGGTTTTATTCTTGTTGTTGCCGCTATTGCTGTAATTATTTGGTTTGTTTTTTTTAAATCAACTAGTACTGATGTGAATACAAACACAAATACTAATACAAATACTAACACCAATAATCCTGGTAAATTAACCCCATCTGGCAATGGTTCTAATACTGGAAAGGATATAGACGTAACAAATGGTGATAATACTAATACAAATTTAACCCCTGAACAAATAAAAGATATTATTAATAAAAATAATGGACAAGATTTAAATAATGTTGATAACAATACTAGTAATGGTACTGGAACAAAAATAACAGACATGCCGGATAAACAGTCAGATGTTGCTAATGGTGGTAGTGTAACTACTCATACGGTAATTAATTATCCAACATTGAGCTCAACTGTTTCTGGAAAAAATCTTATTACTTTTAATTCAAGTGATGGTGGCTTTTATAAGATAGATCCTACAACGGGAACTTCTAAACTTATAACAGAAAATAAATTTAAAGGAGCTCAGAGTATTACATGGTCACCAACTTCCGATAAAGCTATAATAGAATTTCCTGATGGAAGTAATGTTATGTATGATTTTAATAAGAACAAACAGTACACTCTATCAAAAGATTGGTATAATTTTTCATTTCAAAAAGATGGAGAAAAAATTGCTTTTTTAGTTGATAGTAATATGTATAAAGGAAGATGGTTGTCTGTTGCTGATCCTGATGGATCTGAATTTTCTGCTATAGAACCGCTAGGTAATAATGCAGATAGAGTAATTGTTTCTTATTCTCCTAATGAACAAATGATTGCAATGTCTAGAACTGGTGAAGCTGTTGGTGGATTAAATCAACAAGTTTTATTACTTGGTATGAATAATGAGAATTTTAAAGCTTTAGAAGTACAAGGAAGAGGATTTCATCCTATATGGTCTCCAGCTGGAGATAAGGTTGTGTACGATGCTTATAATGCTGATACGTCATATAATCCAAATTTATGGGTTGTTAATGCTAGTTCTGATACTATAGGCACTTCTCATAAAAGTTTAGGAATTACTACATGGGTTTCAAAATGTGGTTTTGATTCGACTGGTAAATTTTTATATTGTGGTGTTCCAAAAGATTCTCTTCCTACTGGAAGCGGTATGTTTCCGGAAACTTTAGATGATGGTGAGTTTTATGATAATATTTATAAAATTAATATTTATACTGGATATTCTCAATTAATCGCAAAACCAGTACCTGATATATCTGTTGAAAGTTTATATGTTGCAGATGATGATTCAATGTTGTATTACAAAGATAAAAAAACTGGTTATATGTATAGTATGAACTTGAAATAATAAATATATAAAAGTAGGTGTAAGATTAATCTTACACCTACGGGGTTGACTGTCATATGATTTTTATATATAATTTCTTTTGTATTTTATATGCCGAGGTGGTGAAATGGTAGACACGCAAGACTTAAAATCTTGTTCTGGCGACAGAGTGCGGGTTCAAGTCCCGCTCTCGGCACCAAAAAGTTATATACAAGCTAAAAAATCTCATTAATTTGAGATTTTTTTTGTTTTTTAATACATGATTAGTATGTTTATTAATTCTCTATAATTTAAAATTTTGTATATTAAATAAATAAATTTTAAATTATAAATTATGAAAAAAATATTTTCTCTTATTTTTAGTTTTTGTTATTTAGTTTTTGGTTTTGAATTTTGTTTTGCTTCTGATAATATTATTATTTCTCAAATTCAAGTGTCTGGAATTTCGGCAACCGATGAGTTTATAGAATTGTATAATCCAACTAATAGAGATATTGATTTGTTTGATTATAAGCTTCAAAAAAAGAGTGGTTCAGGAGCTGCTTATAATATTGTTGCTTCTATGCCAGAAAAATCTATTATTAAAGCTTTTTCATATTATTTAATTGCACATCAAAATTTTTCTTTACAACAATATATTAAACCCGATTTTATTTATTCTAATTATTCTTTGGCTAATGATAACTCTATTATACTTTACGATTCGGATTCTAATATTATTGATGTTGTTGGATTTGGTAATTGTTCTTATTTTGAAGGTTCTTGTTTAGATAATATCTCTTCCGGACAATCATTTATTCGTGTTAATGATTTTAATAATTATGGCGTTGGTTATGGTTATGGTTATGGCGGTAATGAAATTTTGTGTGGCGATTTTGATATAAACGATAATAAAAAAGATTTTTTTATTATGCAAAAATCTAGTGCAAGAAATTCTTTATTTAAAAATGAATGTAAATATGTACCAACATTAACACCAAAAATAAACAACAATAATAACTTATCCGTTTCGGTTGATAAAAATATTAACAATAAGGTTGATGATGTAATAAAGCAACAGAATACTTTTAATAATATTTTTACTCAAAACAATACAAAAGGATATATAAATAATAATCCATCTGAAGATGATTTAAATAATGATACAGAAAATTCTTCTGAGGGTGCTATAAAAACTAATACGAATAATATTGTATTAAACAATAATAATTCAAAAAAAGATATTGTTTCTAAAAAATATAATTTAATAGATATTGATGATTTGCAAAGTGTAAATATTGGAGAAAATATTTCTTTATATGGAGTTGTTTCTTCTATTTCTGGTGAAATTTCTAATAAATATTTTTATTTAAATGGTGCTCAAATATATAATACCAGTGGTGCGTTTCCTAAATTGTCAGTGGGGGACAAAGTTTTTGTTTCTGGTGTTGTGTCGTCTAATTATGATGAAAAAAGAATTAAAATTAAAACATTAGATAATATAAATATTATTTCTAAAAACAATAAAATAGACATTTATGATCTATATGATTCGGATGATGAGATAAATAATTTTATAGCTAAGTTGGTTGTTGTTAATGGTTCTATATCAAGGAAAAGTTCAAACAAAATTTATGTGTTAAAAGATAATATTGAAACGGAAATATATCTTACGGATAAATTAAAAACTTTATATAAAACATTTAAAATTGGTGACAATATTAATGTTGTCGGTATTTTAAATAGACGTAACGATTCTTATAGAATTGTTCCTAGAAATTCAAATGATATTAGTATTGTTGATGATAAAATTGTTGATGAAGAAAATATACAGGCGGCGTCTTTAGCTTATGATGAGGATAATAATATTAAAGTTGATGAACCTTATAATGTGGACGAAAATATAAATTCAAAAGAAAAAAAATTAAATTTAGATAATAATTCTGATAACTATGTTGTAAAAAATAGTGGTAAAAATTTAAAAATATTAAATTATTTTATAGGAGTATTTGTTTTAATAATTTTATTTTTATCATTTATTTTTATATATAAATTTGGTTTTTGGCTAAAAATAAAGATGTTTTTTAAATTAAAATTTAATAAAATAGCAAAATTAAAAACTCGCATATAGACGAGTTTTTAATGTAAAATTTGGCGGTCCCTACGGGAATCGAACCCGTGGTCTCCTCCGTGACAGGGAGGCGTGTTAACCAGCTACACCAAGGAACCTTATAATTTTCAATACAAATAGAATATCATAACTTTTTTAACATTTCAAGCCCTTTCTAATTATGCTATAATTTTATTAATTAATTAGTCTAAGTTTATTAAATAACTAATTGTACTATGAAAAGGTTTGTAGATTTAAAACCAAAAAACGAGAGTAGATTTAATTTTGATTTTACTATAAATTGGGAGAGATTATTTAAAGTAACAATAAGAGTTTTTTTATTGGTACTTGTGATTTATATAATTTTATATATTAAATATAGGTTTGATTATAATGCTTATTTAATTAAAAACTTTTAATGAAAAAAATTCATAGGTTTTTTTATAATTTTAAAATAGTAAACAATGTTATAAACATTGATGATTTTGAAATTGTAAATCAAATAAGAAATGTACTAAAGTTGAATGTTGAAGAAAAAATTGTTTTATTTTTTAATGATAATGAAATTGTCTGCAAAATTCAAAATATAAATAAAAAATTTATAGAATGTAATATTTTAGAAAACAAACAGGTTTCTAACATTAATAATAGTATTATTTTGTATTGTGCTATTTTGAAAAAAGATAATTTTGAGTTAGTTGTTCAGAAGGCTTCGGAAATTGGTGTTAATAAAATTGTTCCAATAATTACGGAACGAACAATAAAAACAAATTTAAATATTGAACGTTTAAATAAAATAGCTCAGGAAGCTTGTGAACAAGCAGAAAGAAGTAATATTTCTAATGTTTCTGATATAGAAAAATTTAAAGATTGTTTAAAGATTAACTCTGATTGTAAGATTTTATTTGATTTTTCTGGTGATGAATTTGATAACTTAAAACTTAAAAATAAAAAGAATATCTCGTTTTTTATTGGACCAGAAGGTGGTTTTACTGATAGCGAAGTAAAAATAGCAAAAGATAATGGTTTTATTATTTCTAGATTAGGTAAAAATGTTTTGAGAGGTGAAACTGCCGCAATAGTTGCATCTTATTTGCTAATTAATTAAAATTGAAAATTAAATTATTGATTTAGAATTTATGAATTGTTATGAATATAATTTTAATAATGTAAATTTCAAATATTATCTTCGTGATGATGTTGATTTTTCTGTTTTTAATGAAGTTTTTAAAATTATTGAATATAAATCTTGCATTGATTTTGTAAAAAATGCACAAAAGCCAATAATTGATATAGGAGCTCATGTTGGTTTTTTTTCTATTTTTGCTAATTGTTTAAATGATAAAGTAAAAATCTATTCTATTGAACCAGAAAAAGATAATTTTGATTTTTTAAATAAGCATAAAAATGAAAATAATTTTTCAAATATAAAAACGTTTAAATGTGCTATTGGTGGAAATTCTAATTCTAATGGTGAATTATTTATAGCAGAGGATAGTATTAATAATAAAATTTTAAAACTGAAAAATTCAAATTTAAAAACTCAAAACATTAGAATTTTTTCATTAAAGGATTTTTTTGATGATAATAAAATAGATAAAGTTTCTTTGATAAAAATGGATATAGAGGGTGGGGAATATGATATATTGGAAAATATGGATAAAGACACTTATTTAAAGATTGGTGCTTTTATAATGGAATATCATAACATAATCAAAAACCAAAAACCAAAAACCAAAAACGATATTGAATTTATCTTAAGAAATAATGGGTTTTCTGTGCAAGTTTTTCCTTCTAAATTTGATAAAGATTTAGGATTTATCTTTGCTATCAATAAGAGACTTCTGTAGAAACGTGATATAATAAGTTAAAATATAATAATAATACACATTAAAATGAATAATCTGATGCGGAATTTAGTAAAAAGATCATTTATTCTCAGTGCATTAATCATTGTTTTTTTTGTTTCTTTTAATATCTCTAATGCTTCTCTTACTGAAGATCAAGCAGCTTGTAATACAGCTTGTCCTTCTGGTTCTAATTGTACTTTCTTACCTAAATGTAAGACAGGTTGTAACAATGGTTGTCAACCAGGATATTATCTAAGTGATGGTGATGGTGATCATACCAATAACTGTATTGAAGTAGATTCATCTAATAATTGCATTAAATCAAATGTAAAAGGTATATGTGAAATATGTCCTCCTGGCTTCTATTGTAAAGGTGGAATGAAAGATAAAATAGCATGTGCTAAAGGAACATATACAGATACCCCTGGTGCTATTCAATCTTCTGATTGTAAAACACCAGAACTTGGTTATTGTGTAGCTAAGGCTAAACTTGTTGGTACAGAAACAGCTACTATTCCTAGTGTTTGTATTGAAACACCAATTGGTGCATTATCTGATACTACTGGTGAAAATGACACTACTGGTGACGTTGATGTTAAAGGTGCTATTAATACTTCTATGTCTAATGATGAAGGTATTAAAGGATATACATACAAAAATTCAATAGGAGCTAATATTGTAATTCCTTGTCCTCTTGGAACTTATGATACTAGAACTAATACAAATACTGGTAATGCTTCTTGTAAATATCCATCTGCTGGTTATTGTACTTCCTATAATGGAGTTAATTGTGCTTTCTATGAAGCATCTGATAAGGGTGTTACTTTAATTTCAAATACTGATATTACTTCTGCTATTTTAACAAGTGCTAGATTTGGTGATTGTGCTGATGGTTCTAAACCAAATAGTGAAGGTAAGTGTGCTAATGGAGCTCCTCCAACAAAAATATATTCTGGTCTTGGTTCGACAAAACAAACTCCTTGTCCTATTGGCACATATGATTTAAGAACTAAAATTACTCCTGGAGACTACAACAATCCTTCTCCGTTTTGCATTTATCCTGATGCAGGTTATAGTACTGGCAATTCTATTGGATCATATACTCAAACACAATGTTCTGCTGGTAGTTATGATGGTAGATGGAATAATCCAGGAACACCTAATTATTCTAATGGTGTATTTACTCCTTATTCAGTAAGTCCTGCTAACCAAAAGCACGATAAATGTGCTCCTTGTCCTGTTGGTACTTATCAAACAGAAACGGGTAAAACTTATTGTATTTATCCTCCTGCTGGTAAATATGCTGCTGGTTCAGGTATTTCTACAGAATCCGGTTTGTCTATTTGTCCTGCTGGTACTTATGATAGTAGAAATCAACCAAACTCCGATGTTATTTGGTCTTTTACTGACAATGTTTCTTTTGATGCTGTTATAGGAACAAAAAGTCCTTTAAATTATACAACAGGAAAAGTTAATCCTATTTTTGGTACCGTAAATAGTTGTACTCCTTGTCCTGCTGGTACATATCAAGATAAAACTGGTCAAGTTAGTTGTAAGTATCCTGATTTATTATATTGTTCATCATTAAATGGTTCTACTTGTTCAGAACAATCTACTGGTATGACCAAACAAGTTTCTTGTGCTACTTTTTCTCAATATTATCAAGGTCCGTTAAACGCTGCTAACTATTATGATCCTAGAAAAAGTAACTTAAATGCGCCAAACAAAAATTGCGCCGGCTGTACGGAAGCTGATTATACTGATTGGTACTTAAATGCTTGTCAATCAAATGGTACTTTTTATGCGACAAGAACTTCTAATAATGGTGTGATTAATTGGAGTAAATGTAATGATACAATTAGACCCACTTTTGGTTCTTGTACTTATTGTACTACTCATAGTCAATGTGGAACTTATAATGAATGGAAGGATAATACTTGTGATGATAATGCTTATGGCGGTGGAAAGTGTGGCTTTGGTTCTGAAAGTACAGATAACTGCAATGGAGAATGGTGTGTTGGATGTTGTAATGATTGTTGGGATACTTGTTATAAGCAATGTAATACAACTTTTAAATATTGTGCAGGCACTGCTGTAAGATGTAATACAGCTTATTATTTTGACAATTATGTGTGCAAAAAATGTACAATTCCTTCTGGTCCTTATGTCTGGACTAATCCAGGTGCCGATTGTGGGTTTAAGTGTAATACAGGTTATTATGTTTCTGGTAATAACTGTATTGCGTGTCCCTCTCTATCTAGTGGCACAATTTGGGCTAATCCTGGTGTTGATTGTTCTTGGAAGTGTCCTGTTGGATATGCTAAATCTAATAATACTTGCGTATCTTGTAGTGGTAGTTTATATACTACATACGATACTACTAACTGTGCTTGGGCTAATCCTGGTATTACGTGTGATTTTTATAATTCCTGTACTTATAATTGTGCTATGGGCTTTAAGGCAAATTCAGAATATAAGAATAATTTAAATTATTCTTTTACAATGTGGGGAACGACTAGGGTTGTTACTAGTGGTACTGTGAATAATTGTGTTTCATGTGGTAGTTTGCCTGTTGGTGCTTCCAATTGGATTGAAAATGCAAGTAATATCTGTGATGTTGGTTGTAGCCCCGGATATTATAAGAGTGATGTTTCTTGTTATTCTTGTGGTAGTTTACCAACTGGTGCTGTTGGTTGGACTGATTCTGATACGGAATGTAATATTAGTGGTTGTATTGCTGGATATTATAAGAATAGTAACTCTTGTTATTCTTGTGGTGATTTACCAACTGGTGCTGTTGGTTGGGCAAATCCTGGAAATGATTGCAATATTAGTGGTTGTACCGCCGGATATTCAAAAAATGGTAATTATTGTGATTCTTGTGGTGTTTTATCAGCAAATGCTTCTTGGGCAAATCCTGGAAATGATTGTGTTGTTAATTGTTCTGGTAGAAGCTCTCCTGATGCTAGTAATACTAGTTGTACTACTTGTTCTTTACCAGCAAATGCTTCTTGGGCTAATAGTAGTGGGTGTGACTATGTTTGCAATAGTGGGTATACAAAATATTTTTGGGGTTGTTATAAATATTAATTATATGAAAAAAAATAAACTTGTATTGATCATATTTTTTACATTCATTTTTGTTTGTACTGCTTTTGTAGCTTTTAGTGTTTTTAATGCTAAAAAAAATAGACAACAATTAATTTTATTAAATGAAGACAATAATAAAAATATTTCAAATACTAATATTCTTATAAAAAAGTATAAAGATTTGGGATATACTGTGTTGGTGGATGATATTGTTTTTTGTAATAAAGACTTGGATTGTGCGTATGATACAATTAGTAATTGTGCTAAATCAACGTTTTTGGCTTTATCTAAAGCTGAAAACGTTGGTTATATAGTTGATGTGAATGGAATAGATGAAAGTAATAATAATTTTTGTAGTTTTAAAATTGTAAACGGAAATGATCATAGTAAAGTTTTAAATTGCTCTGTTAATTATAAAGAGTTAAATAAAGAAGTTTTTAATAATATATTTGAATTTAAAAAACAGTTAGAATATTGTGAATAAAAATTAGCTTTGGCTAATTTTTATTTTTTATCATAAATGTTATAATAAATTTAGTATTTATATAACATATATTAGATGAATTACGTGATGTTAAATTCAATAAAAAGATCATTTATTCTCAGTGCATTAATCATTGTTTTTTTTGTTTCTTTTAATATCTCTAATGCTTCTCTTACTGAAGATCAAGCAGCTTGTAATACAGCTTGTCCTTCTGGTTCTAATTGCACTTTCTTACCTAAATGTAAGACAGGTTGTAACAATGGTTGTCAACCAGGATATTATCTAAGTGATGGTGATGGTGATCATACCAATAACTGTATTGAAGTAGATTCATCTAATAATTGCATTAAATCAAATGTAAAAGGTATATGTGAAATATGTCCTCCTGGCTTCTATTGTAAAGGTGGAATGAAAGATAAAATAGCATGTGCTAAAGGAACATATACAGATACCCCTGGTGCTATTCAATCTTCTGATTGTAAAACACCAGAACTTGGTTATTGTGTAGCTAAGGCTAAACTTGTTGGTACAGAAACAGCTACTATTCCTAGTGTTTGTATTGAAACACCACTAAACGGTTTATCTAATACTGATGTCAAGGATATTGACGGTGCTGTTAACACGTCTATGCCTAACGATGAGGGTATTAAAGGATATACATTAAGTAATTCATTAGGAGCTAATATTGTAATTCCTTGTCCTCTTGGAACTTATGATACTAGAACTAATACAAATACTGGTAATGCTTCTTGTAAATATCCATCTGCTGGTTATTGTACTTCTTATGATGGTGTTAGTTGTACTTTTTATGAAGCATCTAATGGTGGTGGTGTTACTTTAATTTCAAATACTGATATTAAATCAGCTATTTTAACAAGTGCTAGATTTGGTGATTGTGCTGATGGTTCTAAACCAAATAGTGAAGGTAAGTGTGCTAATGGAGCTCCTCCAACAAAAATATATTCTGGTCTTGGTTCGACAAAACAAACTCCTTGTCCTATTGGCACATATGATTTAAGAACTAAGGTTGCTGGTGGATATTATAATAATCCTTCCCCGTTTTGTGTTTATCCTGATGCAGGAAAGAAAACTATTACTGAAACTACTGGTAATACTAATCAAAATGATTGTGTTGCTGGTAAGTATGATGCAAGGGGCGGTTTAACTAATTCTAAACATTCATTTTGTGAACCTTGCCCTGTTGGAAATTATTGTCCAAATACTGCAATGACAAGTTATATCTATTGTGCTCCAGGAAGTTATACCAATACTTTAGGATCTACTGGTGCTACTACTTGTACTTCTTGTCCTGCTGGTACTTATGATGGAGATTCTAATTCTGCCACTTCTTGTAATACTTGTAGTGAAAATTATTATTGTACTGGCGGACTTACTTCTCAGATTCCTTGTTCTGCTGGTATAACGTGGTCTAATGCTGGATGGGGCAGTTGTGCTAATTGTGAATGGAGTGGTTATAGTACCTCTTGTGAAGGCGATAGTGTGATTAGATCAAGAAGGAGTGTTACTTCTGGAAATGCCTCTTGTAATGTTAGTCTTGTAATTAATGGTGATGTTTGCAAATACTGCTCTAATCCAAATGGAGTATGTTATACAACTGTTAGTGATAAATATTGGGGTGGGTGTGGTCATTCTAGACCAGATTGTACTGGTGGTGGATGGTATGAATATAATTATGGTTCAAGTTCTTGTAGTTGGGGACGTCGTGATTATTTTGATCAATGTGCTTATGATTATTTTTGTCAAAATGGTTCTAATGGTATTTTGTATAATTGTCCTTATTAATTTAAGTAATTTTTTATTATATGCAAATAAAGCATAATTCTTGGATTACGATCATTTCGGTTGTGTTTTTAATATTTTTATTTATTTATATTGGTTTAATATATAAGGCTCATGTCTTGGATGTTGAGGTTAAAAAAAATGATAAAATAAGACTACAAAGTGAACAAAATTATACGCAAAAAAATAAAGAAATTAAAAGTGATGGTAATTTTTCTGGTTTAATTCAAATTTGTGAAGATAAAAAATGTTTACTTGAGAAGTTTAATAATTGCGAACCTGGACAGTATGTTATTGATCCAAAAGTGCAGTTTAAAGCATATTTTTTGGTGAATGGGCTAATAAACGATAAATGTGTGGTGTTGATAGAAAAAGATATGAAAAACGGAACTTTGTGTAAATTACCAAAAGAAATTACTAGAGATGAAAGTATGTTAAATAATTTATTAACTTACAATTTTAATAATGTTAAAAATTATTGTGATAGTATAAGTAGTAATAAATAGATTTAATTATTTTTTTGTTTTGTTGTATAATTAAATTTGTTTTACTTTTTTAAGAAACAGTTATTTGTATTAAATATGATAAAAAAATCATTTATTTTAAACACGTTTATTGTGATTTTTTTTGTTTCTTTTAATATCTCTAATGCTTCTCTTACTGAAGATCAAGCAGCTTGTAATACAGCTTGTCCTTCTGGTTCTAATTGTAC
>Ga0209800_10000814_pt1 | contig 39903 bp, 32 predicted proteins | sample Higcelweek8metaG_FD_187174 | JGI IMG/M metagenome (GOLD analysis project Ga0209800, IMG submission 187174) | Freshwater pond sediment microbial communities from the University of Edinburgh, under environmental carbon perturbations - High... | ecosystem: Environmental > Aquatic > Freshwater >...
GTGAAAAAAATAAATTTTCTTCACGTTAGATTGTTATACCCATTTTTTCTGTTTTTATTAGGCGAAAAATAATTACGCTCCTATTTTTACATACAAATAAACAAAATCCCACTTTCATGAAATGAATGTGGGATTTTGTTTTATAAAGCCGTGTTTTTTTACAGCCCCTTATTTTAAATATTATTTTCCTAATTTAACCAAATCGCCCATTATAAATTGCTTTAATAGTGCCAAGTCAGCTACATCCACAATTCCATCTAAAGTAACATCTGCTGCTTTTAATTGTTGCCCTGCTAATAGTTTGTCGTTAACTAGATGTTGACTTAAAGCAACTAAATCAGAGTTATCAACTTTACCACTTGAATTTAAATCACCATATATTAATACGGCTTGTGGTGTAGTTGAAGAAGTAGTAGTTGTTGTTGTAGAAGAAGTGGTAGTAGTTGTTGTGACTGTTGTTGTTACTGGTTCTGTACCAGGTACAGTGCCATCAGGTTCAACTCCGTATATTAATCTTCCATTATCATACATAGTTAACTTGTCTGTAGCTTTTATATTGGTATTTCCTTGTAATAATCCTTCGTAGGAAGGGTCATTTGTAGGATCCCAAACTTTTGTACCAGCAGGCATAGCAATTCTAAATTGTAATTCAGCTTGATGTTCTGATTGTCCAGAAGGACGAATTAAAGAACCGTCTACATATAGAATTTCAGTATAATAAATATTCCCTTTAAATTGTTTTAATTGAGAAATTTGTGTGCCTTTATGTTCATCATAACCGATAGTTACTTTTATATCTTCAGCTTTATATCCTGCATCGAATACTTCAGTTAAATCAACAAAATATCTATAGGATAAATTATTAATAATTCTTGCTGGAAAAGCAGAATGATTTGTAGCTTGTGCTTTGATTTCTGAGTATTCACCGCTTGATTGATTTATGCAAGCTTCCATATAGAACTCTTTATTCTGAGGTATTTTTTGATCTGCTATAAATTCAGCTTTTATTTGAGCTTCTGGGAAGTCAGAAAGTGTTTTTCCACCATATCTATCAACCATTTTGCATAGAAGAGCAGTATAGCCAGCGTTATAGTCAGTTGCAACTTCACTATATTCATAAGAAGAAATTACATCCGTGTATTTTCCGTCTTTACTAGGGCCACCTACAAGAGCACCATATAAAACATGTCTATGAGGTTTATCAGCCCCGCCTTCTTGCCATAAATCATTCCATGAAGCATGTGCAGTTCTATGATGATAGTGTTGAGGATATTTATCTCCAAAGCCAACAACATAACTCATATTTAAGGCGTTGTCTCCTAATGCATAATTAAGCTGGCTTTCTGCAAAATCTGTATATCTTGTGTATAATGTTGTATCATTAGAGAAAAGTCTATCTGAAGCAACCTCTGCTAAAAATGCAGTTGTTGTCGCATGTCTAAGAGCACCCCAGTTAAATAACCATGCAAGCCCATCTGGTGTATAACTTACTTGTTTTCCACCACTACCCACAGTCCAATAATCAAGATGTTTACCTACACGTGTTTTATAAAATTCGTCACCAGTATTTATAGCGTAAAGCAAAAGTCCGCCTTGAGTAACGTCATCCCAACAGTGTCCCCATGTGTATGTAAGCTCTGTAGACTGACTCTCACGTCCTAAATTATCAATAAAGGCAGTTGCCTTATCAAGGTAGGCTTTGTCTTTTGTAGCCATGTAAAGCCAGTTTGCAGCCCAAAAAAGCTCATCATAAAAATGACTTGATTTATAGTATTCACAAACATAACCATCATCACTTAATGATTTTTCGGCTATACTAAAGCAGTTTTTTGCTGTTTTTAAATATCCGTCAAGTTTTGCAGAATCAACTTCTCCTTGTAAAGCAAGATATCCAGAGGCTAAAGAGGCAGCTACTTCAGCAGCTACAGCAGAGGATTTGGATGAATAAAAAGGTCTTTCAGTTACTTTAAAATCATAAATTTCTACAGGTCCCCACCATTTGTGGTCAGCACCACCATCACCTATTTGGTAGAGAACTTCAGTTCCTAAATCACATTGTTTAATATAATCTAGTACAAACTCAAGGTTGTTTACATAATTTTGTTTTTCACCTACGGCTTCAACACCATCGCTATATTCATAAAGCCCCCAAGCCATCATTGTAGCTGAATATGCCATAGGTAAAGTAAATTTCATATGGTCTCCGGCATCATACCAACCGCCTAAGAGTTCATCTTTCATAGTAGCATCCGCACGCCAAGAAACTCTGTTCCATTCAGGTAGTGGACCTGCCTGCTGAACTTCGTAGAAAAACAATGATTTTTGTAATGCTTCCGCATAGTTATATTTAGCAGTAGTAGCAGCATTAACATTTTTATTACTTTGAGAAGTAAAATCTTGAGTATAGTTAGACATACCAGTAAAAGCTACACTAATAGCCAATACAGAAGTGATTATTTTCTTTTTTATTAAATTCACAAAAATTCTCCTTTATAAATTAAATTTTTTTTAATAGTAAATATGTTATAATATCATTACTATTTACTAATATTATAACAATAAAAAGCTTAAAATTCAACCCTTTTAACAAATTCTTTTATTAAATATTCCAACAAATGAATTATATATATTGTGTCCGTGAACTGTATTAATGTTACTATTCGGTTGATAAAGGTGAATTTTATGATTTTGTAGGAACTTCGAATCTGTGGTGACTATGTGTTTCGTTCACCTTGTACTCTCTACAAAATATCTCTGTCTTATACATGTGGTTGAATAGTAACGTATTTATACATAAAAAGCTTTGATTTAAGTGTTTTTAAATCAAAGCTTTTAAATTTAAAGATTAATCAAAGTATTTTTCATCTATATCCTTATATTTTGAGTTATATACTATTTCTAAACTTGACTTTTCTGCCTTTAATAAATTTTCATATTGTTTCGAATAATCAGCAGCAGTATTTTGGAACATAAGAGTTAACATATTATTATTATCATCTATATATTCTTTTTCCATAGGTAGACGTTTAATTATATGAAAACCATAGTCTGATTCAACAACTCCACTTACAGCATCTTCTTTTAAACCATAAGCTGCTTCTTCAAAAGCTGGAACCATTGCACCTTTTGTGAAATAATATCCAGTATATTTTTTGTCCTCGTTTAAAGTTTCGCCTGGATCGGTGTTATATTTAGTCATATAAGTCTCAAAATCCCCACCATCATTTATTAATTTAAGTACAAATTCGGCAAAAACTTTTACTTCAGCTTTTATAGCCTCAGTATCATTGGCTTTAACAACTGCATTTAGTTTGTCTATTGCTGCTTTTTCTTCATCGGTATATGTTAAACCATCAATTAGCTTATACATGTCTTCTACTTCTTCAGTAGGTTGATTATTTTCATCTACTTTTTTTGTTGCAGTTATAGGGAATAAAATGTGTGTAGCACGAATATAATCTTTAAATTCATTTTCCATAAACTTGTCAAGATATAACTTTGCAACTAATTTCTCTTCAAGTATTTGTCTACCCAAGAAACCAAGTAAAAGTTCCTCAGTCATTTTGTTTTTTGTCAAGAAGTCTTCATACGAACCAGTATATTGTTTTTTAAAATCAGCAAGTTTATCTTCTTTTTCTGATTTTGTTACATCGGAGAGTTTTACGCCATTGTTTTCTGATGCAACAACAACAGTGAAGTCTTGCTCAATATATGAATTTACAGTTGATTTTAATTGAGCTAATTTATTTTCATGATCTTCAGTCCAAAAAGCAGCATCTCCGCCATCCATAGATGATTTTGCGTATGAGAAATAATACTTGTATTCATCTTCAGAAATTTTGTGGCCAGATGCTTCAGCAAAATGATCTCCCTTTAAATCTTTATAAACTAAAGGTGCAGGGGGCGCTTCAGTAACTGCAGCTGTTTCGTCACCAGAAACAGCTGCACTTGAAGAATCATTTGCTGATGTCTCTGAAGAAGATGAGCTGCTTTCAGAAGATTCACTAGAACCTTCGTTTGCTTTTTTTGAACAACTTGCAAAAGATGCAATCATAGTTAGTGCAAGGGTAAACGCAACAATTTTTTTTAATAATTTCATTAAAATTTCCTCCAAAAGTTTGTAACCGAATTTTATAAGATAAAAGAATTTTACCATATCTAAGTGACGGTTATGTGATAAATTGAAAAATTTATTGTATTTTAGCATAAATTATAATATAATATTTTATATAAGTGTTTAACTAAACATAATAATATATTTAGGAGTTTGTTATGAAAATAGTATTACAAAGAGTATTAAAAGCAAATGTATCTGTTGATGGTGAAATAGTAGGTAGTATTGGTAAAGGCTTTTTAGTGTTTCTAGGTGTAGGTAAAGAAGATACAAAAGCAGATGCTAAGCGTTTAGCTGAAAAAATAGTAAATTTAAGAATTTTTTCAGATGAAAACGATAAAATAAATCTTTCTTTAAAAGATGTGAATGGTGAGATATTGGTTATATCTCAGTTTACCTTATATGCAGATTGCAGAAAAGGTAATAGACCTAGCTTTGTTATGGCGGGGGAACCTAGTATAGCAAATGAGCTATATGAATATTTTGTAGATATATGTAAACAAAGTATTCCCAAAGTTGAAAAAGGGGTATTTGGTGCAGATATGAAAGTTGACCTAGTTAATGATGGACCATTTACTGTGATTTTAGAATAAAAATATTTATAAAAAATTGTTACGTAAATAATATTTAAGTAATATAATTTACTTATTCAGCCTCTAAAGGTAAAGTTTTCAGTTTTGCAAGGGTTTCGACTCTTGCGAGTCAACCATGCTTTCCTGTCGCCTTGGACCTTCAGTAAAATACATATGGCTGAATAGTAACGTAATATATTTATTTTTTACGAGTCAAGTGAAAGTGAATTGGCATCCCATTTTTCATAGGTGTTAAAACTTCTCCTTGAATAAGTGGTAAAAAGTATTCTATAGCTTCATCGGTAACGTTATTATTCTCTTCGTTTATCCATTCGACAGGGAATAACTTTTCCCTGTTTGCTACATTATCTATTTTAACACTTTCTATTTTTATTCTATAGGGGTTATTTGATATTCGTTTAAAAGCCATCATTTTTCCAGTTTCGCCTTTTAAAGCTTCTCTTAAAGCCTCTTGACCAATTAATTCAGCTTCATCTAAATCTGTTTTAGAAGCCATATGTGATGCACATCTTTGCATAACATTTAATTCTATTGAACGAACTTTGCAACCTACTTGTGTTTTTACGATATTTTCTAAATATTTGCCTAAACCGGCTAAATATTTATGACCAAAAACATCTACAACATCTGATATATGTCCATTTGCAACATAATCACCAGTTTCGTTTTTTAGTCCTTCACTAGCTGCTACAATAACGGAATTTGTTGTTTGATGTAGCTTTTTAATGTCTTCGACAAACTTCTCAACTGAAAAAGCTTTTTCGGGTAAATATATAAGTTGAGGTGCATGACTGCCGTTTTTTCTAAGTAAACTTGTAGATGCAGTTAACCAACCGGCGTCACGCCCCATTATTTCTATTATGGTTACTGAAGGAACATCATAAACAATGCTATCTCTAACTATTTCACTTACAGTAGAAGTTATGTATTTTGCAGCTGAACCAAAACCAGGAGTATGGTCTGTATCTATAACATCATTGTCAATGGTTTTTGGTACTCCCATAATTTTAATGTTGCTGGAAATTGTCTTTGCATATTCGGATAATTTTTTTACTGTATCCATGGAATCATTTCCACCTATATAAAAAAACGCTTGGATATTATGTTTGTTAAAAACATCAAATATTTTTTTATAACAAGAAGAATCAGTACTACATTCAGGTAATTTTTTTCTACAAGAACCAAGTACAGTAGCAGGTGTATGCTTTAATAAATATAAATCTTCGTTGTTTTTTATTTCATTTTTTAAATCAATTAGTTTTTTATTTAGTATACCGTTGATGCCATTAAAAGAGCCATATATTTTATCTATTTCAGAGCAATTTAAAGCTTCTGAAAAAATACCAGATAGAGAAGCGTTTATAGCACAAGTAGGGCCTCCAGATTGAGCAATTGCAATATTAAACATTATAAAATTAAACCTCCGATTTTTCTTAAAAAAACACTGACTTAAAAACCTTGTCAGTGTTTAAAATATTGCTTATAAACATAAATTCCCCAATAAAAATAATCCCTACTGTATCATATTTATAAAATATTTTAAAAAAGATAAATCATTTGTTAGTTCTGGATGAAAAGAAGTAACAAGCATATTGTTTTGTTTTGCAGCTACAATTTTACCATCAATAGAATGTAAAATTTCTACTTCTGGACCTACTTCAGTTATAAATGGTGCACGTATAAAAACAAGTGGAATAGGAGTATCGCTAACTTTTTCGATTTGGGCGTTAGTATTAAAACTATCTATTTGTCTTCCGTAACCATTTCTTTTTACCTTTATATCCATAGTTGCCAGATGAGATTTTTCACCTAACACTTCTTTTGCCAATAAAATTAGACCAGCACATGTTCCAAAAGCAGGAATACCTTTTTTGATTAAATCTTGAATTGGATAAAATAAATCGAGTTCTCTTAATAGTTTGCCTATTACAGTACTTTCACCACCTGGAATTATAATTCCATCAAATGTTTGTTCCAAATCTTTTTTTTGTCTAATCTCAAAACAATCTATTCCTAATTTTTGCAACATATATTCATGTTCTATAAAAGCACCTTGTAATGCTAGAACACCAATTCTCATCTATATTCCTCTTTCTGCCATCAAAAGTTTTATTTCCTGTTCGTTGATTCCAACCATTGCTTCACCAATGTCTTCCGACAGTTCAGCTAACATTTTTGAATCATTAAAGTTTGTAACAGCTTTTACAATTGCAGCAGCACGTCTAGCAGGATCACCTGACTTGAATATACCTGAACCAACAAAAACACCTTCTGCACCAAGTTGCATCATAAGAGCAGCGTCTGCAGGAGTTGCTACACCACCAGCGGCAAAGTTAACAACAGGTAGTTTGCCATTTTGATGAACAAATTTAACTAATTCATAAGGTACCATATTTTCTTTTGCTGCAAAATAAAGTTCATCTTCACGCATAGATTGAATTCTTCTGATTTCAGCATTCATTTTTCTCATGTGACGAACTGCTTGAACAATATCACCTGTACCAGGTTCGCCCTTTGTTCTGATCATTGAAGCACCTTCATTTATACGTCGTAAAGCTTCTCCTAAATCTTTTGCACCGCAAACGAAAGGAACTTCAAATTCGTTTTTATTTATATGATAAACATCATCTGCAGGTGATAAAACTTCACTTTCATCTATGTAGTCGATAGAAATAGCTTGAAGAATTTGAGCCTCTGCAAAGTGTCCGATTCTTACTTTTGCCATTACTGGAATAGAAACAGCTTCTTGTATTCCTTTGATCATTTTTGGATCACTCATTCTTGAAACACCGCCCACAGCACGAATATCTGCTGGAATTCTTTCAAGAGCCATTACTGCACATGCACCAGCTGCTTCAGCTATCTTTGCTTGTTCTGGTGTGGTTACGTCCATAATAACCCCACCCTTTAACATTTGTGCAAGGTTTTTATTCAATTCATTTCTGCTTTGTGACATAATAATAATTCTCCTATCCAAAATCAAAAAGTTAAAAAATAGTAAATGATAATACAACTTTTTTAATGAAGTTGCATTGTACAAAATGTTTTATGGCTATAAATTCAATTGTAAATCCTAGTCATAAAAAAATATTTTTACGTTTAATTATAGCACACAACAGGGGCATTAGTCAACAACTCAAATTATAAAAAAAATGTAGTAATATAACAATAATTTTATGTTACTATTTAGCCATATGTATAGTGCGGAGATATTTTACCTAAGGTCTAGGGTTACCAGAAAGCCCAATCGACTCCGCAGAGTCGAAATCCTTTCAAAACCGTAAACTTGCCCTTTAGAGGCTGAATAGTAACAATTTTATATAAGATATTTACTTTTTTTTATATAAAATATTGATTTTATATAAAAAATATGTTATTATTTTAGTTGTGTAAATATGTAAAAATCTATAAATAAGGAATGGTACATATAATGAATAAAAATATTGATTATACTCTATATTTATGTACGGATAGAAATTTAATGACATCTGAGACTATAGAATTGTCAGTTAAGGAAGCTATAGAAGGAGGATGTACAGTTATTCAATTAAGAGAAAAAGATACTACATCACTAGAGTTTTATAATATTGCAAAAAGCATAAAGGAAATTACAGATAAGTATTCAGTTCCTTTAATTATTAATGATAGGTTAGATATAGCTATTGCAGTAGATGCTGCTGGGGTACATTTAGGACAAAAAGATTTACCTGCACAAATAGTTAGAAAAATAGTTGGTGAAAATAAAATAATTGGGGTGTCAACAGCTACAGTAGAAGAAGCGATAAAAGCTCAAGAAGACGGTGCAAATTATATAGGTGTTGGTGCGGTTTTTTCAACCGGTACAAAATTAAATACTAGAAAAGTTACTTTTGAAATGCTTAGTGAGATAAGTAAATTGGTGGATATTCCTATTATTGCCATAGGTGGAATAAATTTAAATAATATCGATTTGCTAAAAGGTTCAGGGATTAGTGGAGTTGCAGTTGTATCGGCAGTTATAGCTCAAAAAGATGTAAAAAATTCTGCGGTTGAATTATATAAGAAGGTAATGAATATAAAAAACAATATTTAAAATAAGGAAATTATAATGATTTATAGTGAAATTGAAGAATATATAAATAGCATAAAAAAAGTAGGGATATTACTTGGTTTAGAAAGAATAAAAATTGTTTTAGATTATATGGGAAATCCTCAAGATAATTTAAAATACATCCATGTTGCTGGTACAAATGGAAAGGGCTCAGTTTGCACAATGTTGTCAAGTATTTTTGTAGAAGAAGGATTGAAAACGGGCCTATTTACTTCTCCATATTTAAATACCATGAGAGAATATTTTGTTGTAAATTCCAAAATGATTTCAGAAGAAAAATTTGTTCCTTTGTTTGAAATAGTTAAAGAGGCTATGGATAATACAAAACAACAATTGACTGAGTTTGAGATTATGACGGTTATAATGTTTAAGTACTTTAGCGATGAAAAATGTGATATAGTCGTTCTCGAAACTGGATTAGGTGGTACAGAAGACGCAACAAATATAATAAAGACGCCTTTGATATCTGTAATTACAAATATAGGAATAGACCATGTTTCTTTTTTGGGTAATGATATAGCTTCAATAGCTAGGCATAAGGCAGGTATTATTAAACAAAATGGAAACATTGTCAGTTATGAGCATATAACTAGAGTAAAAAATATTATAGATGAAAAATGTAATGAAGTAAATGCAAGTATTACATATGCAAATTTTTCTGCTATAAGTCTTATAAATGAAAATTTAGAAAGTCAGATATTTTCATATAAGGAATATGAAAATTTAGAAATATCACTATTAGGTGAGTTTCAAAGAAAAAATACTGCGGTTGTGCTTGAGGTTATAGATATTTACAATAAAATTAATAGTAATAAAGTAAAAACTTCTAGCATATATTCTGGATTAAAAAAAGCGAGTATTTCATCTAGATTTGAAATACTTCATAAAAATCCTTATTTTATTTTAGACGGTTCTCATAATGTTCAATGTGTTGATGAGGTACTAAAAACTTTAAGCAGCTTGTTTTTTGATAAAAAAATTATTTTTATTGTTGGAGTTATGAAAGATAAGGACTATACCAAAATAGCTGAAAAGTTGTCTATGGTAGCTACTGAAATTATAACTGTTTCTCCTAAAAATGAACGTGCACTTTCGGCGTTGAAATTAAAGAAATGTTTCTATAATTATTGTGAACGAATATATAGTACAAAGTCAATTTTAAATGCAGTAGAATTGGCTTTTCTGAGGGCTGAATATTCAGAAGCAGTGATTTGTGCAATGGGTTCATTATATATGGCGTTTGATATAAAAAAATCTGTTGAAAAAATAGTAAAGGAAGTATGTTTATGAAGTTAATTATGAAGTACTTAAATCCATATATGCACATACTGATTATATGCATGGCTTTGTTATTGGGTCAAGCTGTTGCGGATTTAAGTTTACCTACATATATGAGTGATATAGTCAATATTGGCGTGCAAAAAAATGGTATAGATGAAGAAGTGCCAGATGCAATAAGTGCAGATGCAATGAAGTTAGTTACTTTATTTATGACCGAAAATGAAAAAATTAGTTTTCAAAATAGTTATTCTGAAGTAGATAAAGACTCTTCTTTAAAAGAAAAATATAAAAAAACCTTTAGTAAATCTACAGAAGGGGTATACTATATAAAATCTGATTTATCTGAGGATACTATTTTGCAACTAGGTGACATTTATGGAACTGCCATATTATCCTTTGTTAATTTTGCAAAAGAAAATGCAGAAAAACATGAGAGCACAGATAGTCAAACTAATTTTGAAGATATTGATTTAGATAGCATATATTCAATAATCCCTATGATAGAAAAAATACCAAAGGAACAAATATACACATACATTGAAAAAGCTGAATCAAGTGATAAAATGATGAAAACTCAAGTAGGAGTTGTTTTTACAAAAGTTTTTTATGATGAATTAAATGCTGACTTAGATAAGTTACAAAAAGACTACATAAAATCTACAGGAATGAAGATGTTAGGCATTACATTATTAGGAACTCTTGCCGCTATTTTAGTTGGTTTTATTGCTGCAAGGTTATCTGCAAATACAGCTAAAAGATTGCGTTTTGATATTTTTTCTAAAGTTCAATATTTTGCAAATGCGGAATTTGATAAATTTTCAACAGCATCACTTATTACAAGAACAACTAACGATATTCAACAAGTTCAAACTTTAGTAATGATGGGCATAAGAATGATGTGTTTCGCGCCTATAATGGGTATAGGCGGAGTAATAATGGCAGTTGGAAAAAGTCCTTCAATGAGTTGGATTATAGTTCTTGCGGTTGCAGTTTTGCTAGGAATTTCAATGATTGTTTTCTCTGTTTCACTACCAAAGTTTAAGGTACTTCAAAAGTTAATTGATAAATTGAACTTGGTAAGTCGAGAAAATCTTTCAGGGATGATGGTAATAAGAGCATTTGGAAATGAAAAATATGAAGAAGAACGTTTTGAAGAGGCAGCATTAAATCTTAGAAGTACAGAAAGATTTGTTCAGAGAATAATGGCATTTTTAATGCCATTGATGATATTTATAATGAATGCGGTTTCTGTTCTAGTAATATGGGTGGGTGCACATCAAATAGAAAAATCAAATCTACAAATAGGTGATATGATGGCATTTATTCAATACATCATGCAGATAATAATGTCATTTTTAATGATAGCCATGATGTTCATAATGATTCCTAGGGCTTCAGTTTCTGCGGTTAGAATAAAAGAAGTTTTAGATATGAATTTTTCTATAAAAGATTCAATTTCAGCTAAAAAAGTCAAAAAATTAAAAGGTGAAATTGAATTTAAAAATGTTCATTTTAGATATGAAAATGCACAGGAAGATGCGGTTTTAGAATTGAATTTTACTGCTAAACCAGGTCAAACTACTGCCTTTATAGGCTCAACAGGTTCGGGTAAAACCACGTTAGTAAATCTTATTCCTAGATTTTATGATGTAACTAGAGGATATATTACTATAGATGGAATGGATATAAGGGATATAGACCAAAAATCCTTAAGAGATAATATTGGTTATATACCTCAAAAAGGAGTTTTGTTTACAGGAACAATAAACTCAAATGTAAGTTACGGAAAAGAAAATGCAAATCTTGAAGAAATAAATACAGCTATAAAAGTAGCTCAAGCCAGTGATTTTGTCAAGTCAACGCCTTCTGGCTTGAATACATTTATATCACAAGGTGGTTCAAATGTTAGTGGTGGACAAAAGCAAAGATTAGCAATAGCCAGAGCTTTGGTAAAAAAACCATCTATATACATATTTGATGATAGTTTTTCTGCATTGGATTTTAAAACAGATAGACAATTGCGTCAAGATTTAAAGGAATTTACAGGTGATTCAACAGTACTTATTGTTGCACAGAGGGTAAATACTATAGTAAATGCTGAACAAATAATAGTTTTAGATGAAGGGCGAATAGTAGGAAAAGGAACGCATAGAGAATTGTTAGAAAACTGTAGTGTTTATCGTGAAATAGCTGAAAGTCAGTTGTCTAAGGAGGAATTAGCATGAGTAATATGCAAAAAGGTCCTACGGGTTATGGAAATGGTTCTTCTATGGGAGGCCCTCCTCCAGGAGCAATGGGAGGTCCGCCAAAGGGGATGGGCGGCCCTCAAGGAGGAATGCGTGGACCAAGAGGATTTGGTGGAGGCCCAATGGGTGGAATGCCAATGGAAAAGCCTAAAAATATAAAGGGCACAATGAAAAAACTTACAAACTATCTTAAACCTTTTAAACTAAAATTGTTAATAATATTTTTATTTGCGACTTTATCTTCAATATTTAATATAGTAGGGCCAAAAATACTTGCCAAGGCTACAGATGAATTATTTAATGGTATTATGGAGAAATTTACGCTTAGCGGAGATGGAGTAGATTTTTCATTTATTGCAAAAATAATGTTTTTGCTTATACTATTATATATATTAAGTGCTGGATTTGCATATATTCAAGGGTTTTTAATGTCTGAAATTTCAACAAAAGTATCATATAACTTAAGAAATTCAATAATTAAAAAAATAAATAAAATGCCACTTTCATATTTTCATCGTGTTTCTCAAGGTGAAGTATTATCAAGAATAACAAATGATGTAGACACTTTAAATCAAAATCTAAATCAAACAGTAACGCAGTTTATAACATCATCAACTTCACTTGTAGGTGCAATAGTTATGATGCTTACCATAAGTGTAAAGTTAACGTTAATAGCAATTTTAATGCTTCCACTTACAATGATACTTATGGTATTTGTAATGAAAAATTCTCAAAAATTTTTCCAAGGACAACAAAGATTTTTGGGTTCAGTAAATGGACAAATAGAAGAAATGTACGGAGGACATCAGGTTGTAAAGGCTTTTAATGGAGAAAATAAAGCTATACAAAACTTTGATGTGGATAATGAAAATCTTTATAATGTTGCATGGAAAGCACAATTTTTATCTGGACTTATTCATCCAATTATGAATTTTGTCAGTAATCTTGCATATGTTTTCATATGTATAGTAGGAGCTTCATTGACAAGTTCAGGATCTATTACTTTAGGTGGAATACAGGCATTTATTCAATATACCAGACAGTTTACGCAACCTATTATGCAGTTGGCAAATATATCGAATATGTTTCAACAAACACTAGCAGCTTCAGAAAGAGTTTTTGAATTTTTAGAAGAGGAAGAAGAAGTTGAAAAACTAGTTAAGCATAAAATGTCAAACCTAAACATAAAAGGGGATATAAAATTTGAAAATGTTAGATTTGGATATGAAAATACAAACAAAATAGTTATAAAAGACTTCTCCGCTGAAATTAAAGCAGGTCAAAAAGTAGCAATAGTAGGACCTACAGGAGCAGGAAAAACAACACTTGTTAAACTTCTTATGCGTTTTCATGAACTTAAAAGTGGCTCAATATATATAGATGGATATAATATAAATGAGTTTTCACGTCAGGATTTAAGAAGTGAGTTTGGAATGGTTTTACAGGACACATGGTTATATACTGATACAATAATGGAAAACATAAGATACGGTAATAAAAATGCAGCAGATAGTCAAGTTATGTCAGCTGCAAGAACCGCACAAGTGGATCATTTTATTAAAAGTTTACCAGACGGTTATAACATGCAAATAAACGAAGAATCAACAAATATATCTCAAGGACAAAAACAGCTACTTACAATTGCAAGAGCGGTTTTGTCAAATTCAACAGTACTGATTTTAGATGAAGCTACTAGTTCGGTAGATACTCGTACAGAGGTTTTAATTCAAAAAGCTATGGATAATTTAACAAGTGGCAGAACAAGTTTTATTATTGCACATAGACTATCAACTATAAGAAATGCAGATTTGATTTTATTTTTAAAAGATGGAGATATAGTTGAACAAGGTACACATGACGAATTGTTGGCGTTAAATGGTCACTATGCAGAACTTTACAATAGCCAATTTGAAAAAGTGTCATGAAAAATTTTTGATTAAAGGTTAATAGTAGTAAAGAAGTTTTTATTATTTAATGAAAAAGTTGCGTATATTATTATAGTACGCAGCTTCTTTGTTTAATATACCATTGAAATTTTAGTAACAAAAAAGGTGATGGGTTAATATGAAAGAGAAAGAGTTTAAAACAATAGGTGAATATTTTTATTGGTTGTATGCTAATATGTCTATGGCACATGCGGCATTAAAAAAATCACACTTGAAATATGGAAAAGTTGATTATATGATAAGATCAAAAATATATAAGGGATTAACAGATGTTACAATGAATATTTCATCATTATATGATGATGAAAAAGATAAGCTTTCAAATAATATTTGTGCTTACTGTGGGGCTGTCGGTAAACTTTCTTTAGATCATTTAATTCCAAGAAAAATAGGTGGAGCTGATTCAGGAGATAATTTGGTATATGCTTGTAAAAAATGTAATTCTTCAAAAAATGATAAGGACTTGATTCAATGGTATATTCAAAAAGATGAATTTCCACCAATTTTAGTTTTAAGAAGATATCTAAAACTTACTCATTTTTATCTAAAAACAAGTAATTTACTTGAAATGGATTTTAATGAATTAAAAAATAAGGTGGAGTATTTTAGAATTGATTTATTACCATATAGCTTTCCTTCACCAGATAAATTAAAGTTATAGTTTTTAATTCAGTGGTGTTTTTTATTCTTATGATATAAATTAATACTATTTAGACTCTAAAATACTTTATTTCTTATGGAGCTTAGTATTGCAAGGGTTTCGACTCTGCGGAGTCGACCGGGCTTTCCGGTCGCCCTGGACCTTCGGTAAAATATCCCTGCATTATACATATAGCTGAATAGTAACATTCAATCAAGTATTTTAGAATATTAGTAGTATAACCCCCTTTAGTGTAGTCTTGAAATTTCATTTTCAAGTGCCTATCCTAATGGGGGTTACGATTTTTTTAAATCGAATGATTATTTATAATTAAATCTACAAAATTTGAATAAATAGCTTTCGGATTTAAATTTATTTTTTCAGATAGTAAAATTGCCTGTGATTTGTTTTTTACTGATAAATTAAAAGAAAGAACTTCTTTTTCTTTTTTATATATACTAACTTTTAGATAGTAGCAATCTTCTTTTCCTTGAATTTCAGTTTTAACAACATTTTCTTCGTCGTTAATTTTGGACATATATTTCATGCCGGAATACATAATTCTGTTGCGTAAAGATATTGAAAGATAAGATTTAAATTCCGTTATAAAATCAATTCCTTTATCAGTTAAAGAAAACGACATGTTCTCTTCGTCTTCAAATTTTGATATAATAGTGTCATTTTTAATTAATTCATCAATGGCTTCATTGTAATAAAAATAACTTATATTTCCGTAATTTACTGAAATATCGTATAAAAATTCTGAATTTAGTTCGTTGTTGTTTAAATTATAAATTAGGTAGCAAATAAGAAGTTTAACGGTAATTAAGTCTTTAGGTTCAAAACTAGCCATTTCAGAAATTTTGTTTTCCAAGATTTTCACTTCCATTCATAAAATCAATTAGTTGAAGTTAGGGTAAACAGTCATATGAGATAATAAAGCAATGTTTACAACGGCCTCAATACAAGGAACTGCCCGAGGCACTATACATGGGTCATGACGGCCTTTTACGGTGATGACCTCGTTTTTAAAAGTACTGTAATCTATAGTATTTTGTGGTTGGGAAATAGATGGGGTCGGTTTGATAGCCACTCTTAAAATTATTGGCATACCTGAAGAAATTCCACCTAATATTCCGCCATGATTATTGGTTCTGGTAACTACATGATTATGTTCGTTTATATAAAATTCGTCATTGTTTTGACTTCCTAAAAGTTTTGTACATTCAAACCCATTTCCAAATTCGAGTCCTTTGACTGCTGGAATTCCAAAAATAAGTTGAGATATTGAGTTTTCTAAACCATCAAACATGGGTGAGCCTATTCCAGCTGGAATATTTATTGAAGCACATTCTATAATTCCACCAAGAGAATCAAGCTCTTCTCTTGCGGTATTGATAGCAGAAAACATTTCTTTTCCACGGTTATCATCTATAACAGGAAAATGTTTTTTTCGTATGTTTAATATATCCTCACGAGATATATTTATATTATCAAAATTAGAGTCCTCAATGTTTGATATAGAAGCAATATGAGCACCTGTGTATATACCACGTCGTTCAAGAATTTGTGCACATACAGCACCAGCAAAAACAAGTGGGGCAGTTAGTCTTCCGGAAAAATGACCACCACCTCTTACGTCGTTAAATCCTTTGTATCGTTCTGCACCAGTATAATCGGCATGTCCAGGCCTTGCAAGTCTAGATACATTTTCGTAATCCTGAGAGTGTTGATCGGTATTCTGAATTACTGCACAAATAGGCGTACCAGTAGTTCTGTTGTTTAATACTCCGGACATAATTTGTGGGATATCTTTTTCTGAACGTTGGGTAGATGTGCCATCTTTCTTAGGTGCACGTCTTGCCATAAAATGCTGTATTTCTTCTATGTTTAATTGTTCACCAGGAGGAATGTTGTCAATAACAACTCCAATTCCTGCACCGTGAGATTCTCCAAATATGGATATAGATATATTATGATTCCAAATCGATGACATGAGATATACCTCCCAATCTATTAAATTCTTCAAAAAATAAAGGATATGATTTTTCTACTGCTTGTGCATTTTTAATTATTACCTCACCTTTTGAAACTGTAGCGGCAATTGATGCGGCCATAACTATTCTGTGGTCGTTATAGCTATCAACTACTCCACCGATAAAATTAGATACAGGTTTAATTATTAGTCCGGTTGGGGTTTGAATAACATTTCCGCCTATATTGTTTATCATGCTAGCAGTTGACTCTAATCTATCACTTTCTTTAATCTTTAATCGTTCAGCTCCAACTATGTGAACTTCTTTTTTTGCAAATGATGAGAGAACAGATATTATTGGAACTAAATCGGGAATATCAGTTGCATCTATAGTAATAATTGATAATGCATTAATATTATAGCATAATAAATCAATTATTTCAATAATCTTTTTGTCTCCTTGTATCGAGTTTGGAATTGTATTGGTTATTGTTACATCACTACCCAAAGCATTTGCAACAAGGAAAAAGGCAGCTTGAGAATAATCTCCCTCTACACTTGAACTTGTTGAAATGTATTTTTGAGAGCCTTTTATAAAATATCCATAATCGGTTTCTTCAATATTTATTCCAAATTTATTTAGACAAATAATAGTCATATCTGCATAGGGTTTTGATTCTAGTTTACCTTTGACAACTATTTTTGAATCTCCATTTAAAATAGGTAATGAAAAAAGCAAACCAGTTATAAATTGTGAAGAAATGTTACCCTCTATAACATATTCACCATTTTTTAATTGGCCATTCATTTGAAATGGCATTGTGTTTTTATAATCGAAAACTATATTTTTTTGTGAAAATTCTCTTATATATATATCTATCGGGCGTTCTGGAAGCCTTCCTTCGCCAATAAATGTTGAATTTATTCCTAAAGCAGCAGCAACAGGAATTAAAAATCTTAAAGTAGAACCACTTTCACAACAATCAATATCTGCAAATTGATTAGCTTCTTCTATTCCTGTAACAGTTACAGTAGAGTTGTCATAAGAAATAGTAGCACCCATAGATTTAAGTGCGTTTATTGTTGCATAAATATCTTTTGAAAATGTAACATCATTTATAACAGAAGTTCCTTTTGCCAAAGCTGCACAAATAAGCAATCTATGAGCAATGCTTTTAGAAGCAGGTATGCTTAAATTACCGTATAATGTATTTGGAGTTATTTTTATATTCATAAATTATACCTCCATAAATAGGTTGAAATTTTCTATAGTTAATTGTTTAATTTCACAAGCACCTATTTTAGAGCATAAAATAATATTTATTTTATCGCTTTCTCTTTTTTTATCATTATAACATAGTGGAACTAATTCATTTAAAGAAGCAGAACATTTTACGGGTAAACGATATTTTTCGATGCATTCTATTAATTTTTCTAAATATATTTTTTCACATAAAGAACTTTCTACTGCTTGTTTTGTAATTAAAGCCATTCCTATAGCAACAGCACTGCCGTGTGAATACTTTTCATAATTATAGTAACTTTCTACTGCATGCCCTAGAGTATGTCCGAAATTTAAAATCATTCGCTCACCTTTGTCAAATTCATCGGCAGATACCACATCACTTTTAATTGATATACATTCATATATAATGTCATCTAGTACATTTGAAACGGTATCAATGTTATGATTATTTATTAAATCAAAAAGAGATGAACTTCGTATCATTCCATATTTTATTGCCTCAGCCATGCCATCAGCAAGAATTTCTTCGGAAAGTGTAGACAGTACATTTGAATCACAAATTACTAAAATAGGTTGTTTAAATGAACCAACAAGATTTTTTCCAACTGTTAAATTAATGGCAGTTTTTCCTCCTACAGAACTATCTATTTGTGCTAATAATGTAGTCGGTATTTGGATATAATCTAATCCACGTAAAAAAGTTGCAGCGGCAAAACCAGTTATATCACCTACAACGCCTCCGCCTAATGCAATAATGCAATCACTTCTTGTTATATTTTCTTTAGCTAAAAAGGAATATATATTGTTAAGATTTTCAATTGATTTTGAAGACTCACCATTTTTAAAAACATATTTTACAGCAGTAAAACCTTCATGAGTAAGCGAATTTATTAGTATTTCAGAATATAATGAATCTACAATATCGTCTGTAATAATTGCGAATTTTTTTGATTTAGTTTGACTTTTTATAATTTCAGCACAGTTACTAAGTAAACCTTTTTCAATGAATATATCATATTTTTGACTAGTATTTACAGATATTTTTTTCATTTCTCTTCCCACTTTTCTATTTATTTTTAAATTATAAACAATAAGTATACAATAAAAATTATATCATAATATACATATAAGAGCAAATAGAAATAAAAACAAAAAATTATAATTTTGTTTTTATTTCTAATATCACCCAATAGATTTTGTTCATATTGAAATTACTATTCAGCTACCCATAACGCAAAGATATATTAACCGAAGGCCAATGTCGTCAACCTAGTAAAAAGCAATTAAAGTTTTACTCGATTTTTTTCAAAAAATCGTAGGTTTCCAAAGGGCAACGCCCTTGGTCGCTTTCCGCAGAAAGCGAAACCCTTATGATTTAGGAGCTTTTTTGCTTCTTTTTGCGATAGAAAAAGAAGCGGAGTTTGAGGCAGAGCCTCATAAATTGACTCGGCAATTTGCTTAAGTTGACAACATTGTACGTCCGCAGAGTCGAAACCCCTACAAAAATCTTTGTGGCTGAATAGTATAACATATTGAGTGATATCTTAGTTGCTCTTTAATTAAGTTTATCCTATAGTTTTACCCATGAATTCAACATGTTTTTTAATATTTTTCATAATTCCATCAAATTGTTCTGGAGTTAGTGATTGTGCACCATCTGAAAGTGCCTTTTTAGGACAGTTATGAACTTCTATTATTAATGCATCAGCACCAGCAGCTATTGAAGCTAGAGATAGTGGTTCAACCAAAGATGTTATTCCTGCTGCGTGGCTAGGGTCAACAACAATTGGAAGATGAGAAAGTTGTTTTAAAAGTGGAATAGCTGAAATATCAAGAGTATTTCTTGTTTTAGGTTCAAAAGTACGTATACCTCTTTCACACAACATAACATTGGAGTTTCCACCGGCCATAATGTATTCAGCGGACATCAATAGCTCCTCAAGAGTGTTTGCTAAACCCCTTTTTAATAGGATAGGCTTCTTTGAATGACCCAATTCTTTTAACAATTCAAAGTTTTGCATGTTTCTTGCACCTACTTGAATTATATCAACATCTGAAAATATATCCAAATGACCCATACTCATTATTTCAGTAACAATAGGTAAACCAGTAGCTTTTTTTGCTTTAAGTAATAATTCTATACCGTCAGCATGTAAACCTTGGAAAGCATATGGAGAAGTTCTTGGTTTGAAAGCACCACCTCTTAACATTGTTGCACCAGCGGCTTTTACAGCAATTGCAGTTTCAATTATTTGATCTTCGTTTTCAACAGAACAAGGACCAGCTATTATTTGAACTTTGTTTCCACCAATAGCTAAGTCTTCAACTTTTACTATTGTATTTTCAGGATGGAATTTTCTGTTTGCAGCTTTGAAAGGATCTTGAATTCTCTGTACATTTTCAACAATATCGTAAGCTTTTATTGTTTCGATGTCAATAACTGAAGTATCTCCTATGAGTCCAAGAATATTTTTATGTTTACCTTCAACTGTTTTAATACTCACACCAACACCCTCTATCATATTTTTTAGATTAGCTAATTCCTCAGTATTTGGGTTTTCTTTTAATATTATTATCATTTTAATATCCTCCTAAAAAATTTGTAAATAAATAAATTTTAATGCAAAAAAAATCCACTACTTTTGTTTGGCACAAAAGCAGTGGATTTGTTTGTCAGTAATTATATTTCAACTGATACAATCAACACAATTGCTCATACACCTTATATTTTGACACGCCAAAAAAGCTAAAGCTAAAATAAAAGCAGTAGCTATGCCAAAATATAAAGTTTTTAGAAATTATGTTAATCATATTAAAAACCTCATTCAAATTTATTTTCCTTAATTATAATACGTAATTTTCATACTGTCAATATTTTTTTAAAAAAAATAATAAAAAAAACAATAAAAAGTATTTTCTGTTATAAAATCAAACAAAAAAATCATAAAAGAATTTTGTAAATTATATATTTTCCATAGTTTAAAAATAAATACCTTGTACCTATTGACATAAGGCATTTTATAGTGTACTATATAACTAGTAAAGCAACGATGATTTATTTACTTTTTCAAATTTCTAATAATTGGATTTTATTTTAAATTTATAGAATGTAAATAAATTTGTAGTTGTTTTGAAAATTGCTTTTTGTATAGATATTTTTTTAACATTAAATAAAATAAAAAGATAAAAGGGAGATTAATATGAAAAAGAACTTTATAAAAATTATTGCGTTAGCATGTGTAGGTACCTTTTGTTTGACTTCATGTCAAGCAAGTAAAGCAGAGGAAAGTAGTTTGCCTAGGGTTAGAGTAAGCAAGTTTGAAAAAAATGATGTGATGGCAACTCTTTCGGCAGAAGGGGTCATTGAAAGTGCAGATAAAAATACTACTATTTTAACAAATCTTACAACATATAAAGTGAAGAAGATAAATGTAAAAGTAGGAGACCGTGTAAACCAAGGGAATGTGGTTTGTGAACTTGATACTACAGAATTGGAAAATGAAATAGTTTCTCTTGAAAAGCAGTTATCAAATGCAAATGCATTTTCAGAATTTCAATTAGAACAGTATAAAAAAGATTTACAAACAGCTAAGCAAAGTAAGGATTTACAGCTTAATTCTGCACAAAAAGCAATAGATGAAGCAAGACGTGCTTATGATAATGCAAAAGTAGGTTATGAAAATAACTTGAATAAGTATAATGATGCATTTGCAAGAGCGGAACAATTAAAATTCAGTTATGAAAATGCACAAACTGAAGAAGAAGCAGTTGAAATATATAAGCAATATGAAGCTGTTTTGCAGGAAGTAAGTTTATATAGAAGTTCTTATGAAGCAGAGGAAATGAAAATAACTGAGAGTGAAAGCTACATAAAAAATACTGAAAATAATTATGAATCTGTTTTGCTAGCGGCAAATAAATCTGTTGAAGCAGCACAGTATGCATTAGATACATATAGCGTTTCGTCCGATTCATCAAGTGCACGTGATACACAAGAAAAACTTGAAACACTTAAAAAATCTTTAAATGACTCAAAAATTATTGCACCAAGTAGTGGAATAATTTCAAGTATAAATGCACAAGAAGGAAAAGCTTGTGTAGATGGAATAATTATGACAACTCAAAATGATTCTGAAAAATCAGTTAAAATAAGTATAAGTGAAGAAGATTTTCTCTTTGTAAAACAAGGAATGAAAGCTATAGTTACTACTTTAGCTACTGGCACAGAAACTTTTGAGGGAACAGTTAGCAGAGTTGTAGATATAAAATCTCAAAATGGATTTGATGGATATATTTCTCTGGAAAATTCAGATAAGTTTAAGATAGGCATGACAGCAAAAGTAAAACTTGTAACAGTAGATGAAAAGGAAAAGTTATCTGTTAAAAAGAGTTCATTATTTTCAAATGACGAAGGAGTTTTGTGCTTGTTTGAGGCAGAAAAACAAGATAATAAATATATATTAAAGCAAACTGAAGTCGATAAAACTGCTGAAAATCAATTATTAGCAATAGTATCTGCAGATACTCTAGAAGAAGGAGATTTTATACTTATTGAAAATCCAGAAAAATATTCAGATGGCGATGTTGTAGATGTTCGTATTATAAACAACAAAAAAGCTGAAGAAAAAGGTGATTCAAATGCTGGTTAAAAATAAGTTTGATATAGTAGTTTTTATCAGCAAGCGAGATAATAATAAAATTAAAAACAGTCACTACATTTATTGTAAAGAGGTGTAGAAATGAATTTGTTTGAAAATATTAAGTATGCTTATGAAGCAATTGCAAATAATAAAAAAAGTTCCTTTCTTACTATCTTAGGCATAGTGGTTGGATTAAGTGCTGTAATTATGATTGTTTCAGTTGGTGACGCATTATCATATGTAACTAGAGAGTTTTTTGCAGATATGTTTGGTGGAAATTCGCTTACAGTTTATATAGATACAAAAAGTGAAAACTATAAGAAAACACTTTTTACTCAATCTGAGTTAGAAGAATTTATGTTAAATTCACCTGATTCATTAATCGATGTTTTGAGAACCTCAGAAAAAAAATATACTGGAAAAGTATATTTGGACACAGAAAAATTTTCGGCGTCAAGTGTTGAAGGCGTTTCTCCTGGTTATGAAAAATCATTGAAACTACAAATGCAAAGTGGAAAGTTTTTCAGTCAACAAGATTGTAACCTTTCAAAACCGGTAGCGGTTATATCAAATATAGCAGCTGAAAATTGTTTTGGAAGTGTTGAAAATGCTATTGGAAAGAGTATGAAATTTGAATTAGTTTATTTAGACCCTACAACAAATATTAGTCAAAATATTTATACTGAATGTACCGTAGTGGGCGTGTACGAATATAAAGATAGCAAAGGCGAATTAGCGAAAGTAGGAGATAAAAGAAAGTTCACGACAGGGGTTTATATTCCCTATACATTTGCAAATATAATTGGAAATGTAGAAAGTAATGTCACTTTTTCAGATTTAAGTATTTTATACAAAGACAGAATATCTTTACAAGAAGTAAATACATATACAGAGAATTTTGTGCAGAATAAAATGATGGGTTTAGAAGATTATGAGTTATCGATAATAGATAACATTATGCAAGCAGAATCAATGGGAATGATGGTGAATTTTATTACGATTATTTTTGTGGTTGTTGCAGCAGTATCACTTATAGTGGGCGGTATAGGACTTATGAATATGATGCTCATAAGTGTTACAGAAAGAACAAAAGAGATAGGAATAAAAAAAGCAATAGGTGCAAAAAACTCAACTATAAGATCGCAGTTTGTAACAGAGTCTGTAATCATTTGTCTTATTGCATGTTCAATAGGTGTATTTTTGGGGATGCTTTCATGCACACTTATAAATATAAATATTGATAAGATAATATCCTTATTTAATAATAAAAGTTTAGAATATTTTTTAAGTAGCATAAACATTGAAGTATTCCCTTCTTTTAAAGCTGTTAATATTTCTGTTATATTTTCTATTACAGTGGGAATTATATTTGGATTTTATCCAGCAAATAAAGGTGCAAAAATGCAACCAGTTGATGCTTTGAGATATGAATAAACATAGAAAGGAACATGGGAAATGAAGAAAAAAGGAAAAATCAAAAAAATAATAAAAACTTTATTTGCATTAGCTTTTGTTGGAAGTATAATTTGGATAATGACTGTAAGAATAAATGGTGGAGCATCTACTAATGATTATGATTTTACTATCCCTTATGAAAAACAAAAATTAAGCAGATTTATAACAGCAAATGGTAAGGTGTCTATGACAGATAAATTAGTTATGACATCAGATGTAGAACAGAAAATAAAAAAAATAAACTGTAAAGTAGGCGATAAAATAAAAGAAGGAGATGTAGTTTGCGAATTTGAAACAGGTGATATAGAAGAACAAATAGTTAAGCTTGAAAAGATTATAAGTGATTTTGAAAAGATAAATAATTTACAAATAGAAAATTTAGATGGAAATGTAGCCTATGTATCAGAGAAAAATAAAATTGCACTCCAAAATGCACAACTTGAACTTGAATCTGCAAAAAAAGCATATGAAATAGCAAATGCAAAAACAGAAGATTATTATAAAAAATATTATAATGCCACTGATGAAAATCTTGCAAATGAATTTTACAAGACATATGAAGAGTATAACAAGAGTCTTTCAGAACTCCAACAAAAAATTGATACAAGTCAACAAAACTATGAAATTGCTCGTTTTGAAAGTGAAAACGATGTTCAATCTGCTGAGGATCAGAAAAAGTCTTTTGAGTATCAAAATAAGGAAAATGAAAATTATAAAGAACAATTAGAAAAATTGAGAAAACAAAAAGAAAATTTAGTGGTTAAAGCGACCAAGTCAGGAGTGATAACAGAAATATATGCAAATGAAGGTTCATACTTGATGAACGGAGAATTATTGCAAATAGGAACACTCAATGATTATGTAATAGACGCATCTATTTATAGTCAGGATATTTTAAAAATAAAAACAGGCATGAATGTTAGTTTTACTACAAAGTTAACAGGTGCAAAAGAAATAAAAGGAACTGTAAAAAGTATTTCAGATGTTTATGATGGTATGGGATATGGTGCACAAATAGAAATACAGGATAAAGAATATATGGAGTTACTTAAACCTGACATAAACACAGCAGTTAAAGTATTTTTGCAAGATGAAATTGAAGCTTTTGCTGTTTCTTATGATTCTATTTTTTCAGATGATGATGGTGAAAAGTATGTATTTGTGGCAGAAAAAAAAGGTAAGAATAATTATGAGGCAAAAAAAGTAAAAATTGAAACAGGGTTGGAAACCGATTATTATATTGAAATAAAATCATCAAGTTTAAAAGAGGGTGATTTAATAGTGGGTGATGCTCAAAAATATAATGAAGGTGAAAAAATAAAAATAAAAGGAATGACAGAATAATATGAATTTTTTTGAATATATAACTTCCGCTATTCGTTGTCTGTCAGTTAATAAATTTAGAACATTTTTAACGACCTTGGGAATTATAGTCGGAATAAGTTCTGTAATTTTTATAAATACAGTTGGTGGAACTGTGGAAAAAACTTTTAATAATTTTATAAATTCTTTTTTTTCTACCAATCAAGCTATGGTGGTGTTTTCTCCTTTAGAAGGAACAGAATATGAAATAAATGAAATGGGATATGTTGAGTATCCAGCAGAATTAGAGTTCACATCTGAAATGGTAGAAGAGTATATGAAAATATACGAAGATGATATATCGCAATTGAATTATGGGTGGTTAGGATCAGGTAAGGTGACGGTTTCTGATGAAAAATATGCCAATTTAGATATTGTTGGTGTTACTGAAGCTTTTAAGTCGGATGTGAAAATTATAAATGGAAGATTTATAAATAAAAGTGATGATGAAAAAGGCTCTTCATCTGCTGTTATTTCAGACTTTGCTGCGAAAAACTGTTTTGGAAATGAGGAGCCTATTGGAAAACAAATAAATATAGAAACCGAAAAGGGATTAATAATTAGTTGTGTTGTAGTTGGTGTATATGAATATGATAATCAATATGCAATGTTACAAGCAGAAGATGAAAGAGAATTGGCAACTCAATTATATATACCATATTCCTATTTTCAAAAAATGAATAATGAAATAGAAGAAGTATCGACACAGTTAATGTTTTCTTTAGATAAAATAACGGATTTAGATGAATATAAGGAAACAACCAACGAATTCTTTAATTCGTATTTTTCTGGAACAGGATGGGAAGTGAGTACTGTCTTACTTACAGATCAATTGGATATGATAAATAAAGTCTTACGTGTTATAACTTTGATTATTTCTATAATAGCTGCTATATCTCTGGTAGTTGGGGGAATAGGCGTTATGAACGTAATGCTAGTAAGTGTTACAGAGAGAACTATGGAAATAGGCGTAAGGAAGTCTATGGGTGCAAGTAATAATTCTATTAGAATTCAGTTTTTAACAGAATCAATATTTGTTTCAATTTTAGGAGCGATAATAGGAATTGTATTTGGTCTTTTAACATCTAGGTTAGCAGCTATTATAGCTATGAATATAGCGAAAAGTAAAAATTTTGATATGGGTATAGATCTAAGTATACCTACAAGTGCAATAATTGTATCAGTTGTTTTTTCTATAATTATTGGGGTCGTTTTTGGAGTATATCCTGCAAACAAAGCCGCAAAAATGCAAATAGTAGATGCTTTAAGATATGAATAAATAAAGAAAAAATAGTGGGTGCTCATTTGGGAGACTCCACTATTTTTATTTTTATTCATATGCGTATGTCAAATGTCGTTAACTTAAGCAAATTGCTGAGGGAATTTATGAGGCTCTGCCTCAAACTCCGCTTCTTTTTCTATCGCAAAAAGAAGCAAAAAAGCTCTTAAAGCATAAAGATTTCGCTTTCTGCGGAAAGCGACCAAGGGCGTTGCCCTTTGGAAACCTACGATTTTTTGAAAAAAATCGAGTAAAACTTTAATTTTTCACTAAGTTGACGACATTGACCGAGATTGTCCGGTCACCCTGTACCTTCGGTAAAACATCTTTGATTTATACATATGGTTGAATAGTAGCTATTTTTTAGTTATTGTATCAAGATTAAATTTTTTAGAAGTACGATATCTATAATATCTATTTTGTTATCTTCGTTTATATCGGCGACTTTAATTTGTTCATTAGATAGAGTTTCATTTCCCAATAAATATTTAATTAAAATAAGTGCATCTACAATGTTAACATTACCATTTAAATTAATATCTCCAATTAAAGAGGTCGCAGAGCTTATTTCTTCTAAACTTGGTTCTCCATTACCCCACCAAGACCATACATCATTGGTTCTGTATGAGTCTACACGAGTATCATTAGTCCAAGTAAATACATTATCATAAAGATGATCATTTTCATAATACCAACGTGCTAAAGCAATGATTTCATCTGGATAATTTTTATAGTAGCCGTCGTTATCTCCTGTATAATTTGCCCAACCGGTATTAAATCCTTTTAAAGCGGCTCTAACAACTTGATAACCACTTAAATCATAATCATTAATAGCTGACTGTATAAAATGTATTGTTTTTCTTATTCCCATATGGTTTGAAATTATGCAATCATAGAAATTTGATCTGGTAAATGAATACTGAAACATTTCTGGAACGTTTTCTTTCATGAATGTTGGGTTGCAGTCGGCAAAAGCAGTTACAGCGGTTTGTAAAGGGCCATATGCATGAGCAGAACTAACTCCGAATCCTTCTGAAAAAGCTGTTTCTATGTCTCCTCCATCACCATTTCCACCTAAAGTAGATTCTCTAGTCCCCATACCTAAAAACAAAGCATATACCATTTCACGATTATCCTGACCGAATCTAATTCTTATTAAATCCCAGTGCTCGTCTATTTCTTTGAATAAGCTGTATTTTACTTCTTGCACTGTCATTTTATGATTGATTGCTCTTATTTCTGCCTCGCTGGCATCTGCTGGGGTATTTCGTTCTCCGTAGTTAAAAGGATTTCCAACACCTTCTTTTTGCACGTTTCTATTTGGATCATGGGCGATTATTGAAGCGGCATGACTTTGAGTAATTGGAAGGGTTAGATTAAAAGCAAATAAGCAAGATAGAGTTATACATATTGATTTACTGATTTTTTTAAAATTATTCATAGTGATTCTCCTTATAAATTTATTATAAATAAATTATATCAAAAAAAACAAAAAAAATATAGATGTTTTAATAATTTTTATAAAAAATAAATAAAAAAATGCTAATATTCAGTTGCTAAATTTGCTTCAAAGATTTGGCAGGGGTTTCGACTCTGCGGAGTCGACCTTGGATTTAGTATCGCATTGAGCATCGGAATTGGTTAAACAGAAACAGAAAAATCCAGAGCAATAAAATGATTTTTTATATTTATAAAGTTTTATACGGGTCGATTATTATAATAATATTATAATGAATGGAGGGATAAAAATGAATTTTAATAAGATAATTGACCCTAATAATAAAAACGTAAAACATGATGATTTAAGGTTTTATCTATTTTCAAGTCATTTGTATTTTCTATGTCTTTTAATACATATTTTATTGTTGATTGTATTTTTATTTCTTGAAATTCGATTTATGGCGGTTTTTAACGTATTCAGTTGCTTGATTTTTGTATCAAATTTAATTATTAATAAAAAAGGACATTTGAGTTTAGCGTATCATTTGGCTATTGTAGAGATTTCTCTACATGGTTCGTTGGCAACTATATGTATCGGTTGGGGAAGTAATTTTAGCTTTTATGCTATAGCGGTATGCAGTGTAATTATGTTTACATCATTTTTGAAAATTAAGAAAAAAATCATGGAAGTCATTGCGACAAGTGTTATGTATATAATTGCATATTTATATACAGTTAACTTTACTACGTTATACAAGGTTGATAAAGATATTGTTGATATAATAGGTTTTTTTAATATAGTTATCATGATGACTATACTTACTTCTATTTTTTATAAATTTTACTTAGAAACTAAGCTTTTAAATGAAAAATTGAAAACAGTAGCAGAAACAGATGGGTTGACAGGAATCTACAATAGACGTTACTTTAATGAATATATAAATTTTGAAATAAATAAAGTTTTAAATAGATCAAAATGCCGAAAAAATGTGGATAGAAAAATCACTATAGGCATAGCTATTATTGATATAGATAATTTTAAAAATATAAATGATACATATGGGCACATAGTTGGGGATAGTGTAATAATTCAAGTAGTTGAAGTCATTAAAAGAAATCTAGTTTCAAACGAGTTGATGTGCAGATATGGTGGTGAAGAGTTTGTTGTTTTATTTACTGAAACCCCAAAAAACGATGCTGTTAAAGTTGCTGAAAAAATGAGGATGGCAGTTGAAGAATCACGATTTGATTTTAGTGAGGAAAATAGATCAGGCATGGTTACAGTAAGTATTGGGTTTGCATATTTTGAAGAAAAGATATCTGAAAATATAAATTGTCTTCTAAAACTTGCTGATGATAGACTTTATGAAGCAAAGAAAACAGGTAAAAATAAAGTGATTTATCAATAAAATGAATTTTGTTAAAATTACGAAAAAATCGAGTAAAACTTTAACTTTTTTACTAAGTTGAGGACATTGTGATAAATAATAAAGTATAATAGTTCATATTTGTGCACTATTATATCATTGAATTTAATAAAAATAATGTTTATTATATAAAGTAGATAAAAAATATTTTATATGGAGGTTAATTATAGTGAAAAAATCATCATTATTTTTATGTATTGCAATAATAATATGCACTTTTTTTCCTGTGGATTCGGTATTTTATTCAGTAAAGGCTGTAAATGCAGATATAATTGTAGCTAAAGATGGAACAGGTAAATATAAAACAATTCAAGAAGCTGTAAATGCAGCTGTTTCAGGCAATACAATATACATAAAAAACGGAATATATCAAGAAGTTGTAGACATATCAAAAGACAATATAAAATTGATAGGAGAGAGCAATACTGGAACTGTGGTTACATATGGAAATTATGCCGGAAAATTAAAATCTGATGGAACAACATATGGGACATCTGGCTCAGCAAGTTTTTATATAAAAAGTAAAAATGTAACTCTTGAAAATATAGCTATAGAAAATTCATTTGATGAAAATACAAACACAGATGGTAAACAAGCGGTTGCTTTATATGTAAAAGGCGATAAAAATACATTTATAAATTGTGTTTTTACAGCAAATCAAGATACTCTATATGCAAACGCCGGAAGACAGTATTATTATAATTGCAAAATAATTGGAGATACCGACTTTATTTTTGGTTCTGCTATAGCTGTTTTTGATAGATGTGATATAATTTCAACAGTAAGAGGAGGGTATGTTACAGCTGCATCAACAGATATATCAACTTATGGATTTTTATTTGATAATTGTAAACTGACAAGTGATGCGAAAAGTGGTTCTACATACTTAGGTCGTCCTTGGCGTCAAGATGCATATGTGGTATATAAAAATTGTTATATGGGTGCACATATTAGAGAAAATCCTTGGACGTCAATGAGTGGAAATGTCCCAGAAAATGCACGTTTCTATGAATACAAAAGTACAGGTCCAGGTGGATATATAAATTCGTATAGAAGGCAATTAAGTGATTCAGAAGCTAAAAATCATACACCAATAAACTATTTGAAAGGAACGGATGGTTGGAATCCTACAAATTTATCAGTTGAAACAACAACGACTACCATCACAATAACAACTACAGTAACTACTCAACCACCAAAATTAGACGGAGATTTAATCCGCTCCTTAAAGATAAATGATTATAACAATGCTTCAAAATGGTCAATACAACAAAATTTACAAATAGGGAATTCTGTTTTTGGAGATAGGGCGTTTTTATTCACAAGTGTTCCTTATATTTTACAAGGTTCAGAATGGATAAAGACATCATGTGATTCAAAGCTTTACACTTCCGACTTAGCGACCTTTATTTTAAATGGCGATGCAACTGTGTACATTGGTTTGGATAGTAGGGCTATAAATGTTCCTACTTGGTTAGGCACATGGACAAAAGCACCGTTGACTTTAACAGATGACGGTAATCCTAATGTAACTTATATTTTATATCAAAAAGACTATAGTTCAGGTTCAGAAGTTATATTGGGGACAAATGGTGGATTGAGTAGTGTTGTTAACTACACTGTTGTTGTTAAACCACAAGTTAAAGAGACTACTACAACTACTATCACAACAGTTGAAACTACTACAAGTACTTCGATCAAAGAGAATTATGGAGATTTAAACGGAGACGCTAAAATAAATAACTCGGATTTAGTATCGCTAAGTCAACATTTGGTAGGAGATTCTATTTTAAGTGGTAAGGCATACAAAATGGCGGATATAACTAAAGATGGATTAGTAGATGTAGCCGATTTGGCTTTGATGAAGCAATATTTAATGGGCGATAATATAGCATTTTAGGGTAAGTTTAACTAAAATACATATTTAAGAGTAAAGTCTTAAATATGTATTTTTTTATTTAAATTTTAAATATCTAATTGACACTTTATACAAAAAGTTGTATCATATAAATTATCATAAACATAGAGGAGTTGATATAATGGCTAAGGCGTTGTTAGTTGTAGATGTACAAAATGAATATTTATGTAAAAAAAGAAATGTAAAAAGGTTTAAATTTAAACATCCAGAAAAATTAGCGAGAAATATAAATTCAAGCATTGAAGAGGCTGTTAAGGAAGGTTATATTATTATTTATGTAGCTGAAGTTGTGCCAAACAACTTATTTTACAAAATTATGGTGAGACATTCTTTGCGTGGAACAGAGGGTGCTAAATTATATCATAAATTAAATGTTGTTTCAGACAACTATTTTGAAAAGCAACTTTCCGATGCATTTTCGAATAAAAAATTGAAAATGTTTATAAAAGAAAACGATATTACAGAGGTTAAAATTTGTGGAATAGATGCTGGTGCTTGTGTAGCGGCAACTGCAAATGGTGCTTTGAAAATGGGGCTAAAAGTATCTGTTATAGTTAAATCTATAGATACTATGTTTATACAACGTGCAAAATTATATCGTGAAAAACTAGAGAAAAAAGGTGTTAAGTATATATAAAAGGAGCTAGACTCATGATTTTTTTATGTTACTCAAAATGTTCTACTTGTCAAAAAGCAAAGAAGTGGTTAGATGAAAATGATTTAAGTTATGAATTTAGAGATATAAAAGAAAAAAATCCTAATATTGAAGAGCTAAAGAAATGGTATATTAAGAGTGGATTAGATATAAAGAAGTTTTTTAATACAAGTGGAATACTTTATAAAGAGATGAATTTAAAAGAAAAACTAGTCGATTTAAGTGAGGAAGAAAAACTAAATTTATTATCCACAAATGGAATGCTCATAAAAAGACCAATGTTGATTTCAGATGAATTTGTTTTGGTAGGATTTAAAGAATCGTTATGGAGTGAAAAATTAAATTTAATCTAAAATTTAATTTTTATTTAAAGAATAAAATATATTAGTTTTAATGTTCTCGTTAGTAAAACACTAAAACAAATGGATTTATTAGTTTATTTTAGTATGTTACGTTTACGTGTACATTAAAGGTTATATTATTTAGTTAAATTGTATATTGAAATATTTATTTGATTTTGTTAGAATTAAATAAATGAGTTTATATTAATTTTTAAAATAATGGGGCATAGTATTTTAATGTTAATTAAATTTAAGTAAATATTAACAAGAATTAATTTATAAAATAATTTAACAGATGTTTTTAAAAATTAATTATATTAATTAAAAATATAATTAATATATTATAGGGGGTTTTTGGATGAATGCAACAATAAAAGATGTTGCCAAGCTAGCGGGAGTTTCAGTTGCTACAGTTTCCAGGGTACTAAATAGTAGTGCAAGTGTTTCAGAAGATACAGCAAAACAGGTTAATTATGCAATAGATTCTTTGGGTTACAAACCTAATTTTTTAGGTAGAAATTTAAGAAAGTGTCAAACATATGTTATTCTAGCTATTATACCATCTACGGAGCAAACTTATTATAGTGAAATACTTCATGGTATGCAAAATAAAGCTTCAGAATTTGGGTATGATATTTTGATGAGCACCAGTCATAGTCACGAAGAAACTGAATTAAGACTTTTAAACATGCTAGAAAATAGAACTGTAGATGCAGCAATATTAATGGGAACAAAGTTAAATGCAGAAAAACTAAATGAAATAAGTGAAAAAGCAAATATAGCTCTTTGTTGCGAACACGTAGAAGGAGCAAATATACTAAGTGTTGGAATAGATAATGAAAAAGCAAGTTATGATGCGATAAACTATTTTATAAAAAAAGGTCATAAAAACATTGCTATGGTATCCACAGATGTCAGATCATCATCGTCTGTTTTAAGGGAAAATGGTTATTTTAAAGCACTTGCAGAAAATAACATTGAGTTTAAACCAGAATATTTGTACCAAGGTTCATATGATTATCAAAATGGTGGATATGCTTTAGAAGGGTTTTATAAGCTGGAAGAAAAGCCAACGGCCATTTTTGCTGTTTCGGATTTAATTGCTGTGGGTGCAATAATTAAAGCAAATGAAATGGGAATTAAGGTTGGAAAAGATATAGATATTATGGGCTTTGATAATGTTTCATTAACAGAAATGTTTATACCCACTATAAGTACAGTTGAACAGCCATGCTTTTATATGGGCTGTGTAGTAATAGAAAAAGTAATAGAAAATTTAACATATAAAAATAAAAATAAAGGGAAATGTATAGTTAATCATAAATTGGTGTTAAGACAATCTACTGGGGAATAAATTTTCTTGATTAATTTTTAACAACAATTCAAAAAAGCATGATATATTTTAAACAAAATATAAAAAATTATTGTTATTTTTCTTAAATCTATAGAAATTATAAATTTTATGTGTTATAATATATAACGTGTCCGATACAGAATACTTAAATTTATTCTGTTGGATTAAAAAAGAGAAATATTTTTTGGAGGTAAAGACCAATGAGCAAAAAATTTGTTTATTTATTTTCTGAGGGCGATGGCTCTATGAGAGAGTTACTTGGTGGTAAAGGTGCTAATCTTGCTGAAATGACAAAACTAGCATTGCCAGTTCCTCAAGGCTTTATAATTTCTACAGAAGCTTGTACTCAATATTATGTTGATGGTGAAGTTATAAACGATGATATCCAAGCTGAAATGATGGAATACATTACAAAAATGGAAGCTATAACAGGTAAGAAATTTGGAGATTTAGAAAATCCATTGCTAGTTTCTGTTCGTTCTGGTTCTAGAGCTTCAATGCCTGGAATGATGGATACTATCCTAAACCTTGGCTTAAATGATGAAGTTGTTGAAGCTTTTGCCAAGAAAACAAACAACGCTAGATTTGCTTACGATTCATATCGTCGTTTTATTCAAATGTATTCTGACGTTGTAATGGAAGTTGGTAAAAAATTCTTCGAAGAATTGATTGATAAAATGAAAGAAGAAAAAGGAGTTACTCAAGATACAGATTTAACAGCTGATGACTTGAAAACTCTTGCTGAACAATTTAAAGCAGAATACAAATCTAAAATAGGTTCAGACTTCCCAACAGATCCAAAGGAACAATTAATGGGAGCAGTAAAAGCTGTTTTCCGTTCATGGAATAACCCAAGAGCTATATACTACAGAAGAATGAATGATATTCCTTCTTCATGGGGTACAGCAGTTAACGTTCAAGCTATGGTATTTGGTAATATGGGAGATACATCTGGTACAGGTGTTGCATTTACTAGAAACCCATCTACAGGTGAAAAGAAATTATACGGAGAATTCTTAATGAATGCACAAGGTGAAGACGTTGTTGCTGGTGTAAGAACTCCTCAAACAATAGATCAATTAAAAGATATCATGCCAGAGTGTTATGACCAGTTTGTTGAGATTTCAAGTAATCTTGAAAAACATTATCGTGATATGCAAGACATGGAATTTACAATTGAAGACAAAAAATTATACATGCTACAAACAAGAAATGGTAAAAGAACAGCTGCTGCTGCTTTGAAAATTGCTTGTGACTTAGTAGATGAAGGTATGATTTCAGAAAAAGATGCAGTTGTTATGATAGATCCAAAACAACTAGATGCTTTACTACATCCACAATTTGATCCAAAAGCACTAAAAGCTGCGAAACCAATAGCAAATGCTCTTGCTGCTTCACCAGGTGCAGCTTGTGGTAGAGTAGTGTTTACAGCTGAAGATGCAGTTAGAGAAGTTAATAAGGGTGAAAAAGTAATCCTAGTTAGACTTGAAACATCTCCAGAAGATATCGAAGGTATGCACGTTTCTCAAGGTATATTGACAGTTCGTGGTGGTATGACATCTCACGCTGCAGTTGTTGCACGTGGTATGGGTACATGTTGCGTTTCTGGTTGTGGCGAAATCAAAATGGATGAAGCTAACAAGAAATTTGATCTTGCTGGAAAAACATATAAAGAAGGCGACTATATTTCTCTTGATGGTTCTACAGGAAACATCTATGGTGAGGCTCTTCCAACAGTTGCAGCTTCTATAGGTGGAGAATTTGGTAGAATCATGGCTTGGGCTGACAACTACAGAGTATTAAAAATTAGAACAAATGCTGACACACCAAAAGACGCTAAACAAGCTGTTGAATTCGGTGCTGAAGGTATTGGTCTTTGCCGTACAGAACATATGTTCTTTGAACCAAGCAGAATTCCTGCTATTCGTGAAATGATTTGTTCTGAAACTGTTGAACAAAGAGTTGCTGCACTTGCTAAATTAGAACCAATGCAACAAAGTGACTTTGAAGAGTTATATGAAGCTCTACAAGGAAATCCTGTAACAATTCGTTTCTTGGATCCTCCTCTACATGAGTTCGTTCCAACAGATGAAAAAGATATAGCTTTATTAGCTGAAACACAAGGCAAAACAGTTGCTGACATAAAATCAATAATTGAATCATTACATGAATTCAATCCAATGATGGGTCACCGTGGATGCCGTTTAGCTGTTACTTATCCAGAAATAGCTGCTATGCAAACAAGAGCAGTTATTAAAGCAGCTATAAATGTAAGTAAAAAACATCCTGAATGGAATACAGTTCCAGAGATCATGATTCCACTTGTAGGAGATATTAAAGAACTTGCATATGTTAAAAAAATCGTAACAGATACAGCAGATGCTGAAATAGCAGCAGCTGGTGTAACAATAGAATATAAAGTTGGTACTATGATAGAAATTCCTAGAGCTGCTTTAACAGCTGATGAAATTGCTAAAGAAGCTGAATTCTTCTCATTTGGTACAAACGATTTAACACAAATGACATTTGGTTTTTCTCGTGATGACGCTGGAAAATTCTTAAATGCATACTATGAAAAGAAAATTTACGAAGCAGATCCATTTGCAAAACTTGACCAAACAGGTGTTGGTAAATTAGTTGAAATGGCTGTTAAATTAGGTAAACAAACAAGACCTGACATCAAACTAGGTATTTGTGGAGAACATGGTGGAGATCCTTCTACTGTTGAATTCTGTCATAGAATAGGATTATCATATGTTTCTTGTTCACCATTCCGTGTTCCAATTGCAAGATTAGCAGCAGCACAAGCAGCTATTCAAAGTGGAGTTATTCACGGTTAATATGATTTAAATTGGGATTTACCTTTTTAAAATCAAAAATAAATAAAATAAACCCTTTCATTTCAGTTGAGGCTGTAAATGAAAGGGTTGTTTTGTTGAATGTTTTTTTGCTTTTAAAATTACAATAAAACTTTATACGGACCGAATGAATAAGTCGACTTTACATACTTTCAAAAAAGTGTTATAATAATTACAGAGGTGATAGATAAATGATTAATGATAATACCATAGCTATATTTGATGAAATATTAAGAGTAACAATTAAATCCTACGATCAAGAAACAAATCGATCATCTTTATTATTGACTAAATCAGATTACTTGATAAAATATATAACAGCAACTTTTGTTTTTATTAATGCGATATCAGCATTTTTAATTGCTAATAAGGTCATTAGTTCATGTGTAATAGTAATTGGCTATATAGCTATTGGAACTATATTGTGTTTTAGCTTGTATTTTGCAGTTGATGTACAATTATTTGTAAGAGGCAACTATTTTCCAACTGGTATGGAGATATTTCGTGCTATAAAAAATAAATATAATGCAGATAAAATTGAAAAAACTCCACTAGATTTAAGAATGGATACGATAAAATATTATAGTGATTACATTGATAATCTTGAAAAGTCAAATAACAAGAAGGCTGAAATGCTCAATTCTGCATATAAAGTTTACCTTATTGGAGTGGTCTGCATAACCTTGTTCTTTTTTATTATTCTTATTTTAGCAGAGAGGAGTTAAAGATAATGGACGATAATAATCCGATATCAACAAACAATTCTGATAATTCTGATTCATCATCAAATACAACCAATTCAACATCACCTTATGAGGCCATGATGAATTCCATTGACAGTAAACCAACAGCGACGATGAGAACCATAAAAGAAGGATTTTCATTTAAACCAAAAAAGGAAGAGAAAAAAGAGAATCGATGAAATATCTTTAAAAGCAAATAAAAAATAATACAAAATAAAAAAAGATGCAATAATCTGCAGAAAGAATATCAGATTATTGCATCTTAATTTTTAAAATGGTATAATTAGTTGTATAGGAGAAATGTATTGGAATTTAAGGGGTATTAAATATGACTTACATAAAAGAATTAAGCGTTAAAAATATAGAAGAAATTAAGTTTTTGTTTACAGAAGTATTTACAAATGAGCCTTGGAATGATGATTGGAGTGATACTTTACAGCTCCATGAATACATTATGGATTTGATAGGTAACAGAAATTCATTGGTTATAGGCCTATTTGAGGATGATAATTTAATAGGTTTGTCAATGGGAAGTATAATGCACTGGTATGTTGGAACTCAATATTATATTTCTGAATTCTGTATTAAAGCTGAAAAACAAGGTAATGGATTAGGAACGATTTTTTTGCAAGAAATCGAAGAATATATTAAGACTAAAAAAATATCGTGTATTTTTTTACAAACAGAAAGAACTGCTCCAGCCTATAAATTTTATCAGAAAAATGGTTTTATTGAATTAAAAGATCATGTGTCACTTTTTAAAAATATAAACTGATTTATAATTTAAAGGAATATATGTATTTTAATCAAAAATATTGTATAATAAATGTATCGAATGGTTCATCTATTTGATAAATTAATAATTGGAGAGTTGGTATATGTTGAGATTGAGACAATATAAAGAAGATGATGCAAGTACAATTCTTTCGTGGTGTAAAGATGAAGTGAGTTTTTATAAATGGACAGCTGGACTTATGGGGGATTACCCTATTTCGGAAAAAGAATTTAAATTTGTTTCTTCATTAATGGCTTTTACTGCATTTGACGAAAATGGAATCATAGGATTTTTTACATTGAGAATTCCTAGAGAAGTATTGGATGAATTACGTTTTGGATTTGTAATAGTAGATCCCAAAAAGGCAGGACAGGGTTATGGTAAGGAAATGATACAGTTGGGGTTAAAATTTGTATTTGAAATATATAAGGCTAAAAAAGCATCATTGGGAGTATTTGAAAATAATATGCCAGCATATTATTGTTATAAGGCAGTAGGTTTTAATGAGATAAATTCTAATGAAGTTACAACATATAATCTACTAAATGAAAAATGGAACTGCATAGAATTGATGATAGAAAGATAAATAAGAAGAATGAGGGTTGAGATATGAATAAAAAAATTATAACTAAATTAAAAAAAACTGGGTTTAAGTATTTAATAGGTGGAATAATAATCAGTTTGTTTTCAAGCTTTCTATTATTGTTTTTTAAATTACTAAATAATTTTAATCAGATTCTTTTGTTTTGTTTAGTATTATTGGTTTTAGGGTTATATATGATTTTCTTTGGATTGAAATATATAATTAATATTAGAAAAATATCCCTTGCAGAAAAACCGAAAACATTACAACAATTAGAAGAATTACTTGATAACAAAATATATGAAGACAAGTATGTTATTTTATCAGAAAAATATATTGCACCTCAACAAAATATACTACAGATATTAGAATTAGACAAAATATGTTGGTTTTATCCATATGTACAAAAAATGAATGGAATTAAGGTTATAAAAATGATTAAAGTTTTTACAGCAACTAATCATTTAGATATAGTGGTATATAGTAAAGAAGATGAGCAAAAAGTAATGAGTATAATGTGCAAATTTGCACCTAATGCAAAAGTAGGTTACAATCAAGAAAACTCTCAATATTATAAAGAAGTAAAAAATCATGCAAAGAAGAAATAAAGGAGTTTTAACATTACTATTCAGCCACTAAAATTAAAGCTTGTGGTTTTACAGGGGTTTCGACTCTGCGGAGTCGACCGGGCTTTCCGGTCGCCCAATGTCGTCAACTTAAGCAAATTGCTGAGGCAATTTATGAGGCACTGCCTCAAACTCCGCTTCTTTTTCTATCGCAAAAAGAAGCAAAAAAGCTCTTAAAGCATAAGGGTTTCGCTTTCTGCGGAAAGCGACCAAGGGCATTGCCCTTTGGAAACCTACGATTTTTTGAAAAAAATCGAGTAAAACTATAATTTTTTCACTAAGTTGACGACATTGTCCGGTCGCCCTGGACCTTCGG
>Ga0209800_10000816_pt1 | contig 39868 bp, 33 predicted proteins | sample Higcelweek8metaG_FD_187174 | JGI IMG/M metagenome (GOLD analysis project Ga0209800, IMG submission 187174) | Freshwater pond sediment microbial communities from the University of Edinburgh, under environmental carbon perturbations - High... | ecosystem: Environmental > Aquatic > Freshwater >...
TCTTAAGGATCGGTTGTGAAAGATATGTTTGTAAATGATTTTGCATTCAAATAAGAAATGTGGAAATAACTATACCTTATATTTTACAATGGTTCGTTATATAATTATTTGTTGATTGTAATTCTATAGTATTATGACTTAACTAAAGAGTCGTCAGTTCTGGTTATATAAATTAATGTTTGCAGTTTCCATAGAGTTCCTGAAAAACAGAATATTGGGAAAAGTTTTCTTAAGAAGTTCAGTTTTTTCAGCAATCTCCTCCATTTTTTTTATAGGTATATGCATTAAAACAATGTATTTAGGTTGTAGCTCTTTTATAAGTAATTCCATGTCAGACTTTCCCGCTTTAAAAAGGTTATAGTAAAGAAAAGCAATATCCACTTTATATGTTTTGTCCCTGTTTGCTGAAAGAAAATCTTTGAAAGTGTTCATTTCAATATCTCCTGAATGGAAAATCTTGATTCCATCCATTTCAAATTGGTAGGCAACATTGAACATTAATTCTTCGAGGTCAACATCATTCTTGTACATCGATAAGTGTTTTATAGCATAAGCCTTGACAGGAATATCGCCAACCCGAATCGAAAGAGTTTTGTTAGGTTTCGGAGTTAATACCCGAAATTGCTCTTTTTTGGCAATAAACCCAAAATAATTACCATCGATATATACAATTGAAGGCATGCTGGCTACCAATGGAATTGTTTTGTGTTTTGAAAGATATTTATTGATGAGTTCTGGGTCGCAATGGTCTTTATGATAATGGGTAAGCATGTAAAGACTTACATTATCAAAAGGAGATTCTGCTTTCAGAATTTTGTCATTCAGATCTTTATCAGGTACATGAAATGCTCCGTATCCTTCACTGAATAATGCATCTATCAGTATTTTGTGGTTTATTGTTTCAAGCAGGAAACCTTCGTTGGCGATATAAGTAATTTTTAAATCATTTGGTTTAACCTGACAAAATAATGTGTTCAGACTGCAGATTGTCAGATAAACTATAATGAAGGTCAGCCTACGCATAATTTCATTTTTTTTAGGGTTTCAAATGTCTTTAACGTAATCCAATATTAGCTCCATCTGTGGCTTTACCAACCAATTTTGACTTGCTAGAAAGGTTAAAACTTTTTTTCTCAAATCGAGGGTTTTCGAACATGATCTGAGTCGATTTTGCTCCTTTTTCAGTTTTTGGCATTGTACTTGCATTAAAATTGCAATTTGAAATAATATTTTTTGTTCCTGATAGTTTTACACTTGTTTTTGCTACCGAGTTGTTGAAAATTGTATTAGTAATTCCAACATTTACAATTCCTGTCAATTTAAGTATTGATTGTTTTTCGTCGGCGCCAATAGCATCGAAAACACAATGATCTATTTTCAACGAACCTCCTAAAGTCGATTCATCGTTTCCTCCACGGTAGTAATCCAGTACAAATTGTGTGAATTTAGTGAAAACAGAGTTGTTAAAAACTACATTTTCTGCATTGTATTTTCCCGTGTTATCTTTTTCATCAGACAATGAAAAACCGCGATAGGAATCTCTCAAAATTGAATTACTAACAACAATGGAATCAGCTAATGAGCCTTTATAGGCTTTGAAAATTGCTCCCGACTCTACATTTACATCGTAAATTTCACAATTGTCGATCAATAACGAATAATTAAAAGCGCCTTCTTTTGCCGAAACGAAAACATATTTTGCAGGAAATTTTGCTTTGCTATCGCCATTTATACTGATACCTTCGATACGAAGTTTGGAACTTTCGCCAATTTCAAATAGACTGTTGTTTTCTCTTGACGACTGAAGCTTTAAAACAGGTCTTGTTTTTTTATTATCGCTTTTTATAGTAATGTCTTTTGTTACTGAAATTTTATTGGTGATAATATGTTCCCCTTCGCCCAGAATAAGCACATCACCATTTCCGGCTTTTTTAATTGCCTTCGATAAATTGTCAGTGCCAGCTTCAATATGAATACTTTTCCCTTGTGGTTTTGATTTTATTTGTTCCGATATTGTTAAAGGTTTATACCAGGCCGGACCACAATTTTTGGATGTAGCTAACTCAACTTCGGTTTTCTCCCCTTTGTTTTGAAAAGCACCTATTACAGCATCATCACGTTTTTGTCCTAAAATATCGTATTTTACAAATGGGAGTTTTTTTGCTTTAATATTGGAATAAACTATTTCAAAATCCCCTACTTTCGATTTAAGTGCTTCGCCCTGAACGGTACCTTTTTGTGTAGAAACACCTTTTTTGTCAATCATTAGGTTGTTGTCGAAATTTACACCATCGGTTTGATCGTAAAATTTTATTAATTCAGCTTCGTTTGGAGAATATACCAAATTGTTGAGTAGGAGGGTGCTCTCAGGTTTTACTATCCTGTTACGTTCGCCTAAACCAACCCCTAAAGCCCATGGGGTAGAACAATCGTAATAGGTGTTGTTGGCGATTATTACATTTTTAACTGGCATATAGCCATTCAAAGGCGAATCAGGAATGGCATTCATTACCGCCAAAGCCGAACGAAAATCGTCGCCACGGAGTTTGTAGAAAAAATTATTATAAATCAGATGGCCTTCGTTGATAACGCGAACTCCCCCGGTATTTATTTTTTCGTTTCCGATAAACCAATTTCCGGCTACAATTCCCCTGTCGCCATGACGTAAAACCAAACTTCCTTCCGATTCAAAAAAAGTATTGTTTACAAAAATATTGTCACATGATTTATTCGAAATAATTTCGGTTTCACCGTTGCACCGCTCAAAATAATTGCCATCTACAATTGTACCTGAGCTGTTCATGCATACATGACTTGTTCCGATACGAATTGTCTCTCCTCCGTTTGAACCTAATCGAGGACGTGGACCGAAATAGTTGCGATAAATTTTATGTCCGTTATTTGTGCTGTTCGAATCGTTGGGCCAAACTACCAGGGTAGTTCCTTCGTTGCTTTTTCCTCCGAAATAACAGAATTCCACAGTGTTTTTCTTTCCATAAAGCCCTACCCAGTGGTCGGCCGAATCTTTTATTGGTTGATTATATTTGTCGATAACACATTCGGATATTACCGAATTGTAGGCATAATCATTTGATCCTGTTCTGAATTCAATGACCGTACTACGAGGTGTTCTTCCGTTTTTAAATACAAGTCCCGAGACGTGCAACCACTCGCCTGAAATGCGTAGACTTGAAGTTCCTTCGAGACTAACATTTCCGGAAGTTTCGGCAGTAAGGTAAATATATTTATCTTTTTCACCTTTTCCCTTAAATACAAGGGATGCATCTTTCCATGTGCCATTTGATAAAATAATAGAGTCTCCGGCTGATAAAGTTTTTAATTGATTGTTAAATTGATTGATGTTTTCTACTTTTACACTTTTGGCGTTTATAGCCAATACCGTTGTGAAACATAGAATTATAATAAAATAAAATGTGTTTTTCATGGATTTTAGTATTGATTAAGCTGTTGGAATTTAATTTCCAACAGCTTAAATATAGATATGCAGTTTGAGAGATGTTTATTTTATAATAGCATTTGTAAAAGCCTGTTTTGCTTCTGACAGAGTATTTACAGCTGCGCTAACCTGACGCTCAATTGTTGTACTTGCTCCACGCACAGTTTTAGCAGCAGTAATTGCGGTTGTAAAAGCTGTTTTCGCCTCCTGAGTAACTTCACCTTTAGCTGTACCAACAAGTGTGGCTATATTCAGAGTTTCCGCATCAACAATTGCATCGTTCAGTGGACGCCTGTCAGAGATCCAAAGGCTGCTTGTAAATGCTTTTCCTGGAACAGCCAGACTTTTGTTGGCGTCTATTATATTTGAAATTGTTAAATCTGACTTTGCGAGTGAAGCTTCGGCAGCAGATAAAGCAGTTAAATATGCGGATTTATAAGCATCGAAATTTGTTGTGCTTTTAAAATCGCCTTTGTTATAACCAACAACGCAGTTTTCCACAATATTTTTTTCGGAGGAAATAAATGTCGTCAATTCCAGCTTATATTGTTCAAGAGTCTTTGGTGTAATTGTACTTTCATCATCGGTAGAGCAAGCTGTAAATAAGATAACTATGCTTACAATCAAAACACTGAATAGTGTCTTTTTTTTGAGAATTTTCATGATTATAGTATTTGATATGATTAATAAGTTTCGTTTTGTGAAATAGCAACCTCGTTATTAGTGTCTATTTCTGTCTGCGGAATAGGCAGTAATAAACGTTCCTTTATAAAAAATCTCTGTTCTGGTGGTTGAATAGGATTATATTTTGAATACATCAATTCCCAGTCGGTTACAAATGTATGTTGAATTAATATTTCAACCGGTTTATTCGGGTTGTTATATGACTTCGCCATACGCAGGAGATCAAACCAACGTTGATTTTCGAATGCCAACTCCAGACGACGCTCAGCATATACTGCATCTAAAGCTTCTTCTTTGGAACTAAAAGGGCCGATATTAGTTAATCCTGCACGGGTACGTATCTGATTTACATAAGTGTGAGCACTATTGAAACTCCCATTTTGAGCCAATACTTCGGCATAAAGCAATACAATGTCAGCATAGCGTAACACAATCCAGTCATTTTCAGCCTGCAACGCCTGACTCATCGATGGATCTGCATATTTTGTAATGTATGGATATGACGATGTCTCAGATCTATTCCATACGCTAAAACATGTTTTTGCACGTGTGTCGGATGGATTCACAATGAATAAATTCATAATTTCCTGTGTAGGAGCATTATATCCAAGCGGTGATCCTACTTTAAGAAATTGATTGGCAGAACCAATCGGTGCAAATGTAGGCCAGAAATTTGAACCCAAACCAAGACTTCCACCTTTATATCGAATGGCAAAAATAATTTCATTGTTCATTTCATTGGTTGTACTGAATACATTAGCGTAGGCATTAGCACCGGTCAACAGATTATGTTGTGGGGCTGCCATTACTTCTTCGAGCAGTGTTTTTGCCAATGCTAAGTTTTCTGTTCCGCCCAACATCATATACACCTTAGCCAACATACCTTTGGCTGCCCATTTTGTGATACGTCCTTTGTCGGATGACCCATAAGATGCAGGAGCCTGAGCAGCAGCTTTTATTAAATCCGGAATTATTATTTCGTTGTATATTTCTGACACTGGAGAACGTGGTATGTTTTTAGCTTCGTTAGGTCCTATTACAGTGGTTATTTTGAACATATCACCAAATAAATTGACCAGTGTATAATAATGGTATGCACGCATAAATAGTAATTCAGCTTCGTATTGTGCGCGTTGCGATTCAATCGTAACGTATTTATTGTCGGCCAGCGAAGGGATTATCGCATTAATGTTCGAAATATTCTGGAAGATTTTATACCAGTAGGCTTGCAATGAGGGTAAACTTGGCGAAGTTCGAAAAGATGCTACATCCGTTTGGTCAATACGTATCGTGGCACTTGAACCTGTCTGATCCTGACATGTATTGTCACTACGAAGTTCGGTATATAGCCATTCTTCGGTCTGAATAGTAGCCATCCCCGCGTAGCAACCAAGGATGCCCTGATTAATACGCGTAGGAGTAGTATAAAAGCCAACCTGAGTTAGTACAGATTCCGGCTTATCGGTCAGGAAGTCCTCGCAAGATGTGAGAGCAAATGCTGACATCAAAACTATGATTATTAATTTTATATTTTTCATTTTCATTGTAATTTTAAATAATAAAAGAGAAACTAATTAAAATGTAAGATCAATACCGAAAGTGTAAGTCCTGTTCAGAGGAAATGCACCACGTTGGTAACCATCTACCAAAGGACTTTCGTACTGGCTGGAAGTTTTTCTGGCTTCCGGATTAATACCTCTGTAATCGGAGGCCATTATGTAAATAAGATTTTGAGCAGAGAAATATAATCTTAATTCTCCAATTTTAATTTTTCTCATCAAATTGTCCGGAATTTTATAGCCGAAAGTGAGATCGCGCAACGAAGCATAAGAACCATCCTCAATACAGTAGTCGGTAAGCATTAAATCGCTACCAGATGTTGTAGTAGAATATACAGTTTTTCCATCGCCCGGAAACATAGGACTTACGTAGCGGTTGGTTGTGTAAGCTTTGTTAAGACGTAATTGTTCGTTGTAATTTATATTCCCATTGATTACATCAACACCTTGCACTCCTTGTAAAAGGAAACTTAAATCAAAGTTTTTGTATGTGAATATGTTTGTTATTCCCCATGTGAAATCAGGAAACGGATCACCTAAAACGACGCGGTCTTCGGCATCAATTTTATTGTCATTATTTGTGTTTTGTACTTTCAGTCCTCCAACAATCGGAGCAAATTTTGAGTAAGTAAATAAAGTGCCGTTTCCATCGGTTAATGCTTTTGCGGCTGCCACTTCTTCGAACGAAGTCCAAACACCATCGGATTTATAGCCAAAAAACTGAATGGCAGGCTGACCTACAATGGCACGGTAAACTTCATTTCTTTCTCCAAAGTTGTCTTCTTTTTCTTTATCACCGTAATTCAGCAAAGTGTTTTTATTGGTCGACAAATTGGCTGTGGTTTTCCATGTGAAATTTCGGTTCGTAATGTTAGTTGTGGATAATTCAATTTCCCATCCTTTGTTGTTTACTTTCCCTATATTATTCCAATAGGTTTGGTGACCGGTGATGAACATAGCTGGCTGCTGAAGCAATAATTGAATAGTATTTGAATTATAGTGTTCAACTGAAACATTCAAACGGCTGTTGAAAAATCCTAAATCAATACCGAAATTTGCTTCGGCTGTTTGTTCCCATGTAATGTCGGGGTTACCTAAAGCCGAACTGTTCGAAGCCATACCCGAAACCAATACGCCATTACTTGAACCTAACACATAATTACTTGTATTGATTGAATTCATATAGGAATATTGTGGGATATTGTTATTTCCTGTCAAACCATAACTTGCTCGGATTTTAAGGTTTGATATCCAGTCAAATTGTTTAAGAAATTTTTCTTCGGAAGCTCTCCAGCCTATCGAAGCAGCTGGGAAAGTTCCCCATTTATTTCCGGCAGCGAATTTTGAACTTCCATCTGAACGAATACTCAATGAACTCATATATTTTCCCTTGTAAGCATAAGTAATCCTACCTAAGAGCGACATAAGTGTTTCGGAGTAATAAAATGAGCTTGTACCTGGTAGGTTTGGGCTGTCCAAAATAATCTGTGAAGCGAGATTAAAGGATAACATTTCTTCATCCGGGAAATTGGTACCAACTATAACGTTGTATTTATTAGTACTTTTTTGGAATGTTACACCTGCTAACCCTCCAAATTCATGTTCGCCCCATTTTTTATCGTAAGTCAAAGTGTTTTCTGATAACAATTCGCTACGCAATGTCAACTGGCGTGTAAGTGAATTTGGATTTCCGGCTTTATTGGCCGATGTTTGCTCTTTTTTATTGTATTCCTTGTTTGAATAATAGATACCATTAGAGGTTTTAAATTGCAAACCTTTCAATATATCTACTGTAATATATGTGTTTCCCTGTAGCTTGTATTCGTCGTTGAAAATGCTTGTCCTTTCACGAATTGACACGGGGTTTTGATTGCTTGAGTTAAATGGAGATACACCTGTTAAATGCCATACCTCATTGTCATATCCTGTTCCACTTATGTTAATCCCGTTAAAGTCTGATGGCTGTGCATAGCTTCCGGCTATCTTCCCGGTCAAAGCAGCTGTAGCAGCGTTGTGATGAATGGGAAGCCATGAAGGAAACCGCATATAGTCGGTAAGATCTACAGCAGGACGTTCCTGATGTGAGAATGTAGGGCTTAAATTAACTCCAATTGCTATTGATTTAGATAGCTTTATGTCCATTTTTGCACGGAAGGTGTATTTATCGTAGGTACTGTTTTTCATGATTCCATCTTCCCCTGTGTAATTTCCTGAAATGAAGTATTTCATGTTTTTGTCTCCTCCCGAAGCACTTAACTGATAATTCTCCATTGCACCAAATGGACGTAATCCTTCATTCAGCCAATCGGTAGGTGAATCAATCAGGTTTTTCAAAACCAGATAGGCCGCACGTTCGTTGTCAGTTGTTCTGTTATATGCCATTGTTTCAGAAGATATTCCATTGATGGTGGGGTCTAGTTTGCGTTGAGCTGCTTCGTTTTGTAATAGAGCAGTATAATCTTCTGTTGAAAGCATATCCGGAAGTTTTAAAGCTGTCTTAATGCCTTTATACATTTTAAAACTGTATTTTGGTTTTTTTATATTCCCGCTTTTTGTTGTTATCAGGATAACACCACCAGCTGCACGTGAACCATAAAGAGCCGCGGATGCTGCATCTTTAAGTACTTCTATAGATTCCACATCGCCCATGCTGACCATAGATAGTCCATCGGGTACAGGAAAACCATCAACTACCACTAGTGGATCAGCACTGGCGCTGATTGATCCCATTCCACGTACTCTGATTTGTGGTTTCTCACCAGCTTCTGGATTGTTATTGTTGATTTGAACGCCGGCTAACTTACCCTGAAGTGCCTGATCCACTCGTGATACTGGTAATTCATCCATTTTGTCATTTTTCAAGGAAGATACCGCTCCTGTCAAGTGCGATTTTTTTTGAGTACCATAGGCCACTACCACTACATCTTCCATTTGTAATGCATCCTCAGTCAGGGTAACATTAATTACTGTGTTGTTACCTACTTCTCTTGTGATCGTTTTATAGCCGATATACGAATATACGAGTGTAGACTTGTTGTTTGGAACCTGGATGGTGTATTTTCCATCGAAATCTGTTATTGTTCCTGATTTTGATCCACTTACCATAATATTGACGCCAATTAGCGGTTCTTTGTTACTGTCGATGACAGTTCCACTCACTTTGGTTTGCGAGAATGCCATACTTGTGCTCGTTAAGACAAGCACAAAAAACATAAGTGCATTTCTTACGTAATTTTGTTTTGTTGTTTTTTTCATGTATGTATAACTATAAATTAGATATTATTAAATATGATCGGTAGATATTTTTATTGATTTTGAATAAACCTGTTAATATCGTTTCAGTGCTTTAGTTGTATTTTCGTAAATTGGTCAACCAATAATTTGGTCGACCAAAATTACTATATAACTTTATATGTGCAATAGGAATAATCACTTTTTTTTCAATTTATGTTATTAAACATGTTTTTTGGCCTGAATCAAACAAAAAAAAACCGTCCAGGTTTGGACGGTTTTTCAAAGTAGTTTTCAAAAAATCAGTTTAATTCATTCTCAGATTGCTGCAGTTTCGATTTAGCAAAATCAACAACTCCTTGTAAATGCTCTCCCATAAGTTGAGCGGCTAAATCTCCATCACGCATTTTAATGGCTTTCAGCATATTGGTATGTTCATCAACTACAGCTTTGTTGGGTGCGCATATCCTGTCGCGCTGATAAATTGTCATAATGTCGGGGATTACAATCAGTAACATAGCTTTGAAAACCGGGTTGTGACATCCTTCGGCGATCGCCCTATGAAAAGCAAAGTCATTACTGACTCTATCAGCAGAATCAAAGGAATTTACATAATTGTCGTGTGCTTTTTCCAGCGCTTCCATATCTTTGGCGTTCCATCGTTGAGCACATAGCCGTATTCCGTTTACCTCTAAAACAAATCTTGTTTCGACCAATGAATAAAAGTCGTAATTCTGAAGATTCAGTACATCCGATATTAATCCATCTAATGTGTTGATGTCCAATCCATTTATGATCGAACCGCTTTGTGGTAAAGTTTTTATAATTCCATAGAATTCAAGTTTGTGCAGCGCTTCTCTTATTTGAGTTCTTCCGACTTCAAAGTCTTGGGCCATTTTTCGTTCGGCAGGCAACTTGTCGCCTGGTTTAAGCACCCCGGCGTTAATCATTTCTTTAATTTTAGAAATGACTACATCAGTTGGTCTTTCTAAGGTTTGATCTTTTATTTTTAATACTGTTTCTGGCATTGTATCTTTTTTTTCTTATGATTCGATAAAGATAACTGTTTTTAGCTAATTATTTATTGTGTGTTTCGAGTAAACTTTATGCAAAGATAGATCGAAAAAATTATTTTTCAACTATGTTTTTAGCTTAGATATGAAATGATTGTAATGAATTATGGTTGACTTTTATCTCGAAATTCAAGAATTGAGTAATTCTGATTTCAAATATTTAAATTATTGGTCGACCAAAATGTTGATTTTCAAAGTCTTTGTTATTTGCTTAAAATTTAAAAAGTTTATTATCAAAAATACATTTTTTTTCATTAAAACAATAATTTTCTCGGAGATAAAATTTTTAGACTGCGAAATGGTGAACGCAACATCTTATAGATATATTTGTTACAATAATATATTCGGTTGTTTTTATCCCGATTTTGTAGTAATTTAAGTAAATAATTCTGACTCACTTTTTTATGTAATAAAAACTTACACAGCATATGATTGTAATTTATTCTCATTTAAATAGATCATCGTTTAATTTGGCGGCAGAGGAATATATTTTCTCCCGGCGATCAGAGGATGTGCTATTTTTGTTTGTCAACGGCTCAAGTGTTGTTTTAGGGTCAAATCAGGTGACAGTGAACGAAGTGGATATTGCATTTTGCACTGACAATAGAATTTCTGTTCGTAGGCGAATGTCGGGTGGGGGAGCTGTTTATCATGATGAAGGCAATCTGAACTATAGCTTTATTTCTAATGTTAAAGCAGGAAAACCAGTACTTAGTTCCGATTTTTTAGTGCCGGTTGTTGATGTTTTAAAGTCGATGAACATACCGGTAGAAATAGGTAAACGTAAGGATTTGTGGCTTCCGGGTGGTTATAAAGTGAGTGGAACCGCTTCGCACATAAGTAAAAATCGTCAGTTGCATCATGGAACTTTACTGTACGATGCTAATCTTGAACAACTTCAACATTCACTGACTGTAAAAGAAAAAGACAATAATTTGAAAGGAACAGCTTCGGTTCCAAGTGTTGTGAAGAATATTCGAGCCTTTTTGGAAGAGCAAACAGGTATGGCTCCTGACAAGAAAGAATTTTTTGAACTGTGTGTAAAGCAATTTTCGACGTATTACGGAACTTCTGTTTCGTCACTCACTCAGACAGAAGTTGCAGAAATTCTCGCTATTGAGAACCAGAAATACACACAGCATGAATGGAATTTCAGGAAGTAAATTTTAGTGTTGGATAATTGAAATTTATGTGAGCTGGATTCCCATTAAAACGACATTTTAATAAATATATGAAAGGCAGTTTAGTATCCAAAAGATATTAAACTGCCTTTTTCTCAAAAAATTGATTTTGAATTATAGTCCGAATGTTTCAGCTACGGCCTGGCAAACCACTTTTCCATTCACTATATTTAGCCCTTTTCGCAGGTCTTCATTTTCCTCGCATGCTTTTTCCCAACCCAAATTAGCCAGCTTAACTGCATAAGGCAGTGTGGCGTTGGTAAGTGCCAGTGTGGAAGTAAAAGGAACTGCTCCGGGAATATTGGCTACACAGTAATGCTGAATACATTCAACCTGATAAACAGGCTCGGCATGGGTGGTAGGTTTCGACGTTTCGAAACAACCGCCCTGATCGATAGCCACATCCACTAAAACAGAACCTGGTTGCATTAATTTAAGCATTTCGCGTGTAATCAGATGCGGCGCTTTCGCTCCGGGTATAAGTACTGCACCAATTACCAAATCGGTAAGAGGCAGAATTTGTTCAATATTATATTGAGATGACATAACGGTGTCGACATTGGCAGGCATAATTTCGCTCAGGTAGCGCAAACGTGGTAACGAAATATCCATAATTGTTACGTGTGCGCCCAGTCCGGCAGCCATTAGAGCGGCGTGTGTGCCTACAACTCCTCCTCCCAAAACAAGTACATTCGCTGCTTTTACACCAGGTACTCCACCCAGAAGGATTCCTTTTCCACCTTTAGGTTTCTCGAGGTACTTGGCACCTTCCTGTATCGACATGCGTCCAGCAACTTCCGACATTGGAATCAGTAAGGGTAAGCTGTTGTTTACCTCCACGGTTTCGTAAGCCAGACAAACGGCTTTGCTTTTTATCATTGCATTGAGCAATTCTTCGTTGGATGCAAAATGAAAATAAGTGAAAATAAGTTGATTTGGATGTATTAAACCATATTCCTGTGGTATTGGTTCTTTAACTTTCATAATCATGTCGGCTATATCGAACACTTCTTTTGCCGTGGAGAGGATATGTGCTCCGGCATGCAGGTATTGTTCGTCACTTAAACCGCTGTTTAGTCCTGCATTTGTTTCGATATAAACGGTGTGACCATTTTTTACCATGGTCTGAACTCCACCTGGAGTTAGCGCTACACGACTTTCGTTGTTTTTAATTTCCTTTGGTACTCCAATTTTCATTTGTGATGTAATTTTTTGATGATTTAATTCTGAGTTTTTTTGAATACAAAAAAATTGAAATGTTGTAATAAAACGCTGTAAATATACAAGAATGCTTTTAAATTGCAATTCTATTTTTATAAAATATTCTTTATAAGATAAATATTTTTTTAATGCACAGAAATATAATTAGTTATATGTGTAATTGTTTTTTATTTGTCGGCATGAAAAAAGCTGTCTTCAGGTTGGGAAATTGTATTTTTCCGCATGAAAACAGCTTTTTTTTAATGAAAAATTTAATTTTACTTTCAAATCGGAAGTAATAGAACAAAGTATGCAAAATTGTTTACAATGTTCGTGTTTTTATTACTTAAGGAGAAAAGTATCAAAATATTGTTTGTTTTAACTATTAATAGCCTCCCATATAGGTGGACACCGTATAAGATAAAGGCAGTTCTACTACTTTAATGGATGTATTATAAGCTCCTAAAATGCCGATTCCATTCACAATATTGTTATAGATTTGGACAGGTTCGGAGAAAATCTCAATATATGCATCGTTTTTTGCCCTACTATTCAAATAGTAATAGTAGGAAGGAGAAATACTTTCGACATAAATCAATATTTCTTGTTTTATAGTAGTTTGTCCCCAGGGATCGTCTTTTGGCTCTTTGCCCGGAAGATAATTATATTGAGATGTGAAAACAGAAAATGTCAAGCCATAGGTTTTTCCATCGAAAAGATTGTCGTTGAATTCATGATAGTAGTTGGTGCTTCCTTCATCGAATAATTCAGTTTCGGAAGTTGATCCAAAAACAAGGTCATCAGAATCAAAATAAACTTCGTAGGCTAAATAAGCGTTTGTTTCGTAATAGTTTCTATATTTGACTTTTAGGCGATAAAAGTTTTTGTAATTTGCACGATCAGCTATGTTGATTGTGAATTTGATTTTCTTTACAGTGACTGTTCCTACGGTATCAGTATTCAAATATCCTTCATCGTTGTAAGATCCGGAATAAATGAGTGGCGATGTTTTTGTTGTCGTTGAGGTAGTGTCGACCGATGTAATGCTTGCCACGACAGGTATTTCGGTTGAACTGTGTACATTATCAAATTCATTGTTTTGAGCAATTATTTTTATAATATCTCCCGGCAATGGTTTGTATGTGCCCGTATAATATCCGTTTCCGGTACTATTCAAAGTTTCTATCAGTTTGTCGTTGGCATAAAGTTGTACTGTTGCGTTTGTAATGGGTTCGAATGGTCCATTGATATCAAGAAAGAATTTACTTTTTGTTACATGTACTTTTACCGTCGAATCCGGGTTCAATATACTGTTGATGACCATCGAAGGAGCAGTTTCCTTTCCGTTGAATTTTATTTCGGTTTCGCACGAAACAATAAAAACGGTTAGCAGTAAAGTTATGGCGAGTTGAATATATGTATTTTTCATTTGTAGATCGATGTTTTAGAATTTATAAGCATAGCTAATGGAAGGGATGATAGTGAAAATGGTTAATTTTTTAAATACCTTTCTTTCATTCTCCTGACCTGTTGCTTCTACATAGTCGTACTCAGAAGCTGCATATACTAAAAATGGGTTTTTCTGATTCGTAGCGTTGTAAATGCTAATGTTCCATGTGCGTATTCCATGTTTCTTTTGTTTATGGAAATTTACGCCTACATCCAAACGCATATAATCGGGAAGTCGGTAATTGTTTCTTTTACTGATATGTGGTATTGAATTGTAATAATTGTATGATCCCCGATCGTTGTCGATATCGGCAGCCGAATAATTTTGAAGCGCTAAAGATCCACTGTTTCCGGTACCATACACCCAGGTGCCAGCAACATCAATTTTCTTGTTGAATTTATGCGAAACAACAAGGCTTACATCGTGGCGGCGATCGTATTTTGCCGGAAAAACTTCACCGTTGTTGAGCTCTTCTCCGGGTCGGTCGAACAGTCGTTCAGATTTTGCCCAGGTATATCCTAACCAACCTGTAGTTTTTCCTATGGTTTTTTGAGCTAAAAATTCTACTCCATACGACCAACCACGGCCAACACTCACTTTGTCTTCCCAACCGGTATTGGAACCCATAAAAGTAGAGCCATCCTTGTATTCGAGCAAATTGTCCATCGATTTATAATAACTTTCTATCGATAAATCTATAAAATTGAGTAGATTGTAGAAAAATCCTGCTGAATATTGTTGCGATTTCATAGGTTCAATGCGTTTTGTCACCGGAACCCAAAGATCAAATGGTAAACTTATTGTAGAGTTAGACAATAAATGAATATTTTGAGTCATTGCAGCATAACCGGCTTTAAATGAAAGCTTGTCCGAAATCAATGCGCGCAAACTAAGACGTGGTTGAAGGGAATGATAGAATTTATCCTGTACGATGAAGTTAGAATAATGTAGTCCTGCATTCACTTTAATAAACGAACCTAATGATACATTATCTTCCACATAAATTGTATTTTCATGTGCTGAAATATTGCTGTCTCCAATGGTAGTATCAGTGGATTGCGTTTGAGTATTCTCCTGAATTTTTTGTTTTAGAACCTGTACTCCCGGGCGAAATGTATGATGCGTGTAGCTTGCTCCAAATTTGATGTCGTGATTAGGATTTATAGCATAGTCGAAATCAACTTTTGCTCCAATATCTTCGATGCCCGAACGGTATCCTAATGTAGTTGTTTCGTTTGTTTTACTTGGAGGGTTTTTAGTAATCGTTTCATATTCCGAGCCGACCAACATGTCGAAACGGTAACGGGTATAGGTGGCGGTAGTGTTCATAAATAGTTTGTTGCTAATCACATGATTCCAGCGCAGGGCAGTAATTAGGTTTCCCCATTCCCAACCAAGTTTTAATCTGTCTTCGGATGAACCTTGATTGTTTTCATGATAACTCTCACGTATGTCTCCATATATAACATCATCACCCAAATATGCACTCAAATACAGTCGGTCTTTGTCCGAAAACTTATGGCTTATCTTTGCATTCAGATCGTAGAAATAGTATCCGGCTTTAATTTTATCCATATCTTGTTCGGCGGAGGCCATTTTCAAAAGCGGTTGCGCCAAAATATCATAGTATGTTCTTCGTCCTGAAATATTGAATGTGGTTTTATCACTGAATAAAGGGCCTTCAAGGTTAAATTTGGTCGAGATAAGTCCCACACTAAAGTTTCCATGTAGTTTTTTGTTGTTCCCATCATTCATCCTTATATCCACCACGGATGAAAGCCTGCCTCCGAAACGAGCCGGAAAGTTGCCTTTGTATAAAGTTACGTTTTTCAAGGCATCAGCATTGAAAACCGAGAACATACCTCCAAAGTGACTTACATTGTAAACAGGCACGCCATCGAGTAAGAATAGATTTTCGTCGGGGCCGCCGCCTCTTACGTAGAATCCTGCCGAACCTTCTGTACCTCCCTGAACTCCGGGCAGTAGTTGCAAAGCCTTTAATACATCTGTTTCTCCAAAAAGAGCCGGTACTGTTTTTATTTGAGAGATCGGAACGTCGATGGTGCTCATTTGTGAGCCTTTTACTCCTGTTTCTTTTCGGTTGCCAATCACTGTTACTTCCGATAGTTCTGTGACTTCGTTCAGCTTTATGTTGATAATTGTATCTTTCGAAAGAAAAAATTTCCTTTGTTCGGTTTGGTAGCCCACATACGAGAACTGGATATCTACTTCTGCTTCGGGTAGGGTTAGTGAGTAAAAACCGTAGGTGTTGGAAACTGTTCCCTTGCGGGAAATGGACTCATAAACAGAATTGCTCATCATTGTTTCGTTCGTTTTTCCGTCGGTAATGTAACCGCTAATGGTATGAGTTTGGCTGTAGAGGCCTGAGGTGAGAACAAGGAAGCAAAGTGCGCTCAGAATTTTTTTCTTCATCGGATGATTTTTAGGTAATTTGATGCGCAAAGATATATAATTGTTGCATAGGTTGCAGATAAATGTATTAAAAATTAACACCTATGTAATTTTTTTGTTAATTATTCAATATGAATACCTGCCATCAGCCTATGCGTAAATAGCATTGTGATGAACCCGTTAGAGTTCGAACACCGGTAGAGATTTTGACACAAATCTCTATCTTCTTTCCTTTATAGGTGCGGAAATTTATTTATGAATAAGGTAAAACATTTGCTGGAGGTTGAGTATCGAATGTTTTTTGTTTTCGGCGGCCAGTATCATAGCCTGAGCCACTTCGCGGGCATGGATTGGTTTGATGCGTCGGAGTATGCCAATCTTGTTCAGCGCAAACATAATGCTCAGTCCAATTCTTTCGCCCATTCGTTTCTCTTTTCTTTCGCCGTACAACTGTGCGGGGCGTAAAATGCTGATGGTTTCGAAAGATAATTTCAGAACTGCCTCATCAAGTTTTCCTTTCATTTGCATATAAAAGGCAGCTGATTTGGCATTTGCACCTGCCGAAGATAGAAGTACATAGGCCGGAACGCCATTTTGAGCGGCTATTTCGGCCACTTTGTACTGATAAGTGTAATCTGTTTTGTACTGATTTTCTTTGGTCTTTGCTTTTGCAATTGTAGTGCCCATACACGAAAATAAAACATCTCCGTTTACAAGCTGTCGCCAGGTTTCAGGTTGGTCGAAGTCTACAATGTATTCTTTGAGTTTCGGGTGGGTTATGCCGCTTTCACGACGAACCAAAGATATAATCTCAACGTAATCTTTCGAGAAGAGGAGTAATTGGATGAGTTGTGTTCCAACCATACCTGTAGAGCCGATAACAATTGCTTTTTTCATTTTTTTTCGAAATTAATATGTTTTGTGTAAAGAATAAAAATCTATCCAAAAATAAAACATAATACAGTTGAGTCTGGAATTTTAGAAATCGATGTGAATATCCCGAAAGCCAAGGAAATAAAGAATACCGTCAAGACCAATCGTTGAAATGGATTGTTGCGCATTTTCTTTCACCTTTGGTTTAGCATGAAAAGCAATGCCAAGACCTGCAATGTTTAACATTGGTAAATCGTTGGCGCCATCACCCACAGCAATTACCTGTTCAAGGTCAATTTTTTCCACTTGTGCGATCAGACGGAGCAATTCAGCTTTGCGTTTTCCGTCCACAATATCGCCAATGTAATCTCCTGTTAGTTTGCCTTCTACAATCTCCAGCTCATTAGCATAAACATAATCTACATCAAAAAGTTTTTTCAAATGGTTACCAAAAAACGAAAATCCTCCAGAAAGGATGGCGATTTTGTAACCGCATTTTTTAAGAATGCCCATTAAACGTTCGGCGCCATCCATAATCGGAAGCTGATTGGCTATTTCTTCGAGTGCTTTTTCGTCCAAACCTTTGAGCAAAGCAACTCTTTGTTTGAAACTTTCGGTAAAATCAATTTCGCCGCGCATGGCTGCTTCGGTGATGGCGCGAACCTGAGGCCCAACGCCGGCACAATCGGCCAGCTCGTCGATGACTTCTGTTTTGATAAGCGTAGAGTCCATATCGAAACAAATCAACCGTCGGTTTCTGCGAAAAATATCATCTTTTTGAAATGAAATATCGATGCCCATTTCGGATGAATACTGCATGAATTTGGCCGACAGCGCCTTTTTATCCTGAAGTTCGCCCCGCACCGAAAGCTCGATACACGAACGGATGGCGTCGGTATTGGGATTCGACAAAGGAATCCGTCCGGTGAGTCGTTTGATGGAGTCAATGTTTAGTTCCTGATTGGTAACTGCTTTTGTTACTTTCGACAGTTGCCGGGCTGTAATTTCACGCCCCAGGATTGTAACTACATACCGTCCCTTGCCCTGTCGCGAAACCCAGTTGTTGTATCTTTCCTCACTCACGGGAGTGAACCGGGGAGTGAGGTTGAGTTCGGAGCATTTAAAAAGAACTTCTTTCAATATATTGCCGGAATCTGTTCTGTCCGACATTTTGAAAAGTATTCCTAATGAAAGGGTGTGATGAATATCAGCCTGACCAATGTCAAGAATAGTGGCATCGTAAGCTCCAAGAATTTCGGTTATGGCGGTGGTTACTCCGGGTTTGTCTTCTCCCGAAATACTTATTAATATAATTTCGCTATTTGGCATTTGTTTGTGTTTGTTTTTTTAGTGTGTTGGTGAGCTGCATTAAATAAACCTGCAATGCATCGCATTCATCACAGCTTTCATTATTTTTTTCTTAATGTCGTCCCGAATACTTATGAAAGGTTTCGAGCGTGTTGTTCACGTAGCTGACTGTTTCTTTAGCCCTGAACCGGCCGTATTTTACAACCGGATCGTTGTAAAATTCGGGTTCCGACTTTTTTATCAGGTAATATTCTACGTTGTTAAACCAGATATGTGGATTTTTTCCATGTTTTTCGGCAAGCGCCATGGCATCGAGTACATGTGCAGGGCCTGAATTGTAGGCCGCAAGTATAAATTTTATGCGTTCTTCTTTGTTTACTATTTTACGGAATGAGAGGTTGAGACTTTTTATATATTGCACGCCGGCTTCAATGTTTTTTTCAGGATTCAACATCGTTTTACGGGTCAGACCAAAGTTGGCGGCGGTACGTGGCATCAATTGCATAATGCCCGAAGCTCCGGCCCACGAAACCTGCGACGAATCGAAGCGGGACTCGTGAAAAGCCACGGCAGCCAGCAGTTTCCATTCCCAATTGATCTCAGTTGCATATTTTTTAAAAAAGTGATCGAACGGTGAGATAGCGCCTTTGGGAATTCTTACTTTCCGTTGAGCAAAGTAAATGCTTCGTGTCCAGTACTTGTTGGCAAGATTTGCCTGTAGAAGTTCATGCTCATCGGTTTTGGTCCAGTTCTCTATGGTTTCTTTTAGTTTTTTACTTTCCCGGCGCACCAACCACCCATTGTGTTGTTCGAAACCGATGGCCAAATGAAGGTCGAGCTTTTTGTAGATGGATTTGTAGAGTTGAGCAGTTTTGTAACTGGCTACAGTGTAACTGATTTTGTTTTGGGCTACCATTTCAATCAAATCCTCTGAACTCAATGAATCGGGCGCTTCAACGATTTCGAAAATACCACCTAATTCGCGGTACAAGGCTTCTAGTCTTTTTTTCTGTATTGTGTTTGGCTTTACATATACTTTTTTATCGGCCAATTCGGTGACATCGCTCAATAAGTTAGCATTAATTGTTTGTACCAATACCTGATACGATTTTTCCTGTGGAAAAACAAAGCTGAAAAGTTGTTTGAGTTCCTTTGTCTCAATTATGTTGTTGGCTACAAGATCAATTTTTCGCTCCTGAAGCAAATGTTCAAGCTCTATTTCGCTTTTAGCTTCGGTAATTTTAAGTGCTACGCCCAGTGAGTTTGCCAGGTTCGATGCCATTTCGTAGTCGAACCCCATGTATTCTTCGCGGTACATGAAGTAGCTCGTAGGTCCATACATTATACCTACGCTGAGTGTGTCCCGTTTTAATATTTGTTCAAGGTCAATTTGAGCAGATGATTGATCTTCATCGTTTTTTGCCTGATTGCAAGCCGAAAAAACGATGAAGAAAAACAGAATGCACAGTATTGCAGTTTTGTATTGCATTTGCTGTTACAAAAATTCAACATTACGCGATTCGAAACCCTGCCAGTTCTGCATACGTAAAAATACCTGTGCCGTTGCCACCACATCTTTTTGGCAGTACAAAGCAATACGTTCAATATTTTTCTCCTTGTAATAAACCTCTGCTACCTGACTGCCGTCAATATCATCTTTTGGCGTAGGAATGCCAAAAATTGCAGTCAGTAATTTCAATGATGTATAATTCTTATAATCACCGAATTTCCATAACTCCAGGGTGTCGATAAATGAAATTTCCCAAGGTTTTTTCCCGGCGATTTGCAAAATAGCCGGAAGCTGGATATTATTGATGAGCAATCGCCGGCAAATATAGGGAATGTCGAATTCTTTAATGTTATGGCCGCAAAGCGTGTGCTCTTTGGTGCTGCAAAATTTTGCCAAAAGCTCAGTGAAGCCACTGAGCAATTTCTGTTCGTCGTCGCCGGCAAAGGACTTGGTTCGAAAATGCATTTCGAGTCCTTTGAAATAGATAAATCCAACCGAAATACACACAATTTTACCGAATTCAGCGTAGATGCCTCCGCTGTTGGCAAATGCTTCGGCGGCTGTAGTGTTCTCAGCATATTTTTCGGGCATACGTTTGTGAATCAGATTGAACTTATCTTCCCACAAATGTGCTAAATCAGCCGGTATTTCCGAAATGTCGGCTTTCAGAGGGACTGTTTCTATGTCAAGAAACATGATTTTAGGTAGATCGGACAGATTCATGGCAATTAACTGTTTAGATGTTTATTGTTGCCTGAAAAAAGGCGAATCACTTTATTTCAGATTATTTTCGATATACTTCGTCAGAATGTCGATGGCAATATGGTTGTTTCCTCCCTGTGGGATGATTAAATCGGCAAAGCGTTTTGTGGGTTCGATAAATTGCAAATGCATTGGCTTAACGGTACATTCATAGCGTTCCATTACTTTGTTGACCGACCGTCCGCGTTCCACTATATCTCTGTTGATCACCCGCATAAGGCGATCGTCGGCATCTGCATCAACAAACACTTTCAAATCCATCATTTTACGTAATTCAGGATTGGTAAGCACAAGAATTCCTTCAACAATGATAACGTGGCAGGGTTTTACCGGAATCGTTTCGGCAGCACGTGTACAGGTCAGGTACGAATAGATGGGTTGTTCTATTGTTTTTCCTTTTCTTAAATCTTTTAAGTGACGTGTAAGAAGTTCGAATTCAATAGAATCCGGATGGTCAAAATTAATCTCGAGTCGTTCTTCGAGTGGCAAATGGCTGCTGTCGCGATAATAAGAATCCTGTGGAAGGATGGATACTTCCCCAATTGGCAAACGCTCTAAGATTTTTCGTACTACTGTAGTTTTTCCTGAACCGGTTCCTCCGGCAATTCCAATAATTAACATTTTGCTGATTTTATCGATTTCAGAGCACTAAATTAATTATTTATTCCCTTTTGTTCTAATTTGTTGTATATTTTTTTGTTTTTATATTTTTAGTTGATTTGCAAGTGGCTGTAAAATAAGATAATGGTTGTATTGACCAGATCGGACTTGTAGAATGAAAACCGTAAGTTATTGGCTCAAATTGGAAAGCTTGAATCACTTTCAGAACGCAAACAAAAAGCTGTATTTATTAGTATGCTTCTCGGTAGTTAGTTTTTGGTGTGATGCGTCTGTGTTCGAACGAGTTTGTCGATAAGCGACTGCAAATCCTGGCTCAAAAAGCGAACGTGAGAGACCTGCACTGTTGTTTGGGGGATCGGAATCAATCGGATAGGGTCGGGTAGAATATCTATTTTAGTGACGATTACTTTTGCAATTCCAGCCCTTACAATGTCGAGTTCGGCGGCAGCGCTGTACGAAAGATCAATAAGCCGGCTTCGGGTATGTGGTCCGCGATCGGTTACTTTTACGATTACTTCATTGTTGTTTTTTGGGTTTTGTACCCGCAGCAGCGTACCGAAAGGATAGGTTTTGTGGGCACACGTCAGGCTGTCGCTGTGATATTTTCCGCCATCCGAAGTGTGTCGACCATGCAGGCGTTTGCTGTAGAAGGAAGCAAAACCTGTTTCCTGACCCACCACAAAGGTGGCGAAAAATAGGAGTAATACAAAAGTGAGTATGCTGTTTTTCATTTGAAATATCATTAATACGAACAAAAATAATCAATTCCCGTGAGATACTAAATTTATAAACAAGATTTTAAGTTTTCATAATTAAGTACCATTGTTTTTTGCTTTTCATATTTTAAAGGGCTAACTTTGTGAATTTTTATTTCAAAATCATGTTTTCACACGTTTATTTAAAGGAAATCGAGGACGTTTTTCGTACGCCAATTATTCAGCAAACAGCATTCTGGTCGGTTGTAAAGCAGCAATTGGGCGTGAAGTCGCTGGCTGTGAATATCCGCATCCGAAAATCTGATCTCGACAAAGATGCAGTGGCTCACGAGTATATAATGGCCGATATGCTGGTGTTGTTGCAACAGGTGAGCGAGCATTATTCAATCGCTTATGTGCCTTACGGGCCTGAATTGGATCCGGGCGAAGAAAACCGGGGTGCTTTTCTCGAAGATATCTCGGAGCAGTTGCTGTCGTTTTTACCAAAAGGCTGCATAATGATTCGGTACGACCTGGTCTGGGAATCGTTTTGGGCCGGCGATGCCGATTGTTATGATGCGAATGACAAATGGCTCGGGCCGCCCGCCGTCAATACCCAGGAATTCAGGTTCAATTATGGCACCGAATTCTGGAAACTCAGAAAGGCTGCGTCCAATATTTTACCTTCCAACACTATTTTTGTGGATCTGAAGGAGAATAAAGAAGATATTCTTTTGAAGATGAAGCCTAAAACCCGTTATAACATAGGGTTGTCCGAAAGGAAAGGGGTGACTGTTCGCGCTGCCGGTATGGAGCAGTTACCGCTATGGTATGCACTTTATGCCGAAACGGCTGCCAGGAATGGTTTCCATTTGCACGAAATGGAGTATTTCAAAGCAGTGCTTACTGCGCGTGCCAACGATACTCAGTCGCCGGCTGAGGTGTTATTACTCATCGCCGAAGCCAATCACGTTCCGCTTGCCGCCATGTTTCTTGTTATTTCGGGCGATAGAGCCACTTATCTCTATGGCGCTTCCTCGTCGGATCACAGGGATTGTATGGCTGCCTATGCTTTGCAATGGAAAGCCATCGAGGTCGGCAAAGCCTTAGGTTGTGCCGACTATGATATGTTCGGGGTTTCGCCATCGGCCGATGCGTCGCATCAGATGTATGGTTTGTATCGTTTCAAAAAGGGTTTTGGAGGCGAAATGTTTCATAGCATGGGCTGCTGGGACTATCCGCTTCTGCCGGATGCTTACGCCTATTATTCATCTGTCGAAATGCGGCAGAAAGGATATCATCTGAGTTAATATGTGATTGCAGGGCTTATCTTGCTTTTACGAATTGCTCATATAAACAATATTTTGTACCTTTGTATCTCTTAAAAAACTCCTAATTTTATGAGTCAAACCGACCAACAGTTCGATCAGGTAGCAGCGATTTGCCGCGATATTTTCACAAAAAAGATGAAAGATTATGGCGCTTCGTGGCGTATACTCCGGCAACAATCAGTTACCGATCAGATTTTTATCAAAGCCAACCGTATCCGGAGCATCGAAACCAAAGGAGTGTCGAAAGTAGATGAAGGGATCCGCTCCGAACTGATTGCCATTGTGAATTATGGCATTATAGGGTTAATTCAGCTTGAATTGGGATACTCGGATGTTGATGATTTGAGTTACGACCGCGGAGTGGAACTGTACGATACGTACATGAACCGCGCCAAGGAACTGATGATGGCTAAAAATCATGATTACGATGAAGCCTGGCGCACCATGCGCATGGAATCGTACACTGATTTGATTCTGCAGAAAATTTACCGAACTAAACAAATTGAGGATAACAAGGGCAAAACGCTGATATCCGAAGGCATTGATGCTAATTATTTCGATATGATGAATTATGCCGTGTTCGGGCTTATAAAAATGGAAGAAGAAAAAATGAGCTGAACAGTAAGAGGCTGACTGTACGTATTGTGTGTCGCAAAAAAATAAAACTACCAATAAAGATGTGGATATATAAAAAAAGAAGTAACAAACATGCAGCAATTGAAGCAGTTCAGAAGTCGGTACCCGTGCTGACACTTATTTGCAGGCTGATCCTCGGATTGGTGTTTGTGTTTTCAGGATTTGTAAAGGTGATAGATCCACTGGGACTGACCTACAAAATTGAAGATTACCTGACAGCTTTCGGCGGATTCTTTTCTAATTTTAGTTTCCTTGCACTTCCGTTGGGCGTAGCGCTTCCGGTGCTCGAACTTGTGATTGGTCTGAATTTGCTTTTTAAAATTAAATACCGCCTTACGTCCATACTGGCTATGTTTTTTATGCTTGTAATGACGCCGCTTACCTTGTACATCGCTTTGTATAATCCTGTCACCGATTGCGGTTGCTTTGGCGATGCTTTGGTGATTACCAACTGGCAAACGTTTTTTAAAAATCTGGTTTTAATCATACTTGCATTTATTTTACTCATCAACACTTCGCGGCATAAACCAATTTTTTTAGCACGTATTGAATGGACGATTGTTACTTTCTTTGTGGGCACAGGCATTGGGTTGGCCATTTGCTCTTACAATCATTTGCCGCTTATCGATTTTCGTCCCTATAAAATCGGTGTAAATATCCCCGAAGCCATGATGGTTCCCGAAGATGCTGCAGCCGATGTTTATGCTACCACTTTTATTTACGAAAAAGAAGGGGTGAAGAAAGAGTTTACGCTCGAAAATTATCCTAAAAATGATTCGACATGGACTTTTGTGGATCAGAAAACAGTGTTGGTATCCACAGGTTACAAAGCTCCGATTCACGATTTCTCTATCGTTAATGCCGCTTTCGACGACATTACCGAGGAGGTGATTTACAATCCCGGCGCCACTTATCTGCTGGTTATGTACGATCTGAATAAAGCATCGGAAGAGGGTGCGATAATTGCCGAAAAGTTTTATCAGAAATATAAAAACTCAACAACAAGATTTTATGCGCTTACAGCTTCGGGCGATGATGAGGTAAAGAGCTTTGTGGCCAAAACAAAAGTGACTTATCCGTTTTGCAAAACCGATCCTATTACGCTCAAAACAATGATTCGTGCCAACCCCGGACTTATACTTATAAAAAATGGTACAATCACGGGCAAATGGCATTGGCGCGACATTGAATAAAGGCCCCCTAAATCCCCCTAAAGGGGGACTTAAAGACCAGATCTGATATGATTAGTGAAAATTTAATATAACGTTGCATGTTAGTTAAGAGTAGGTAGCTTGTAAAATAATACAAATCAACAATTGCAGAGCCAATAGGACGAAGCAAATATCACGGAATAAAATATCAAACTATAAAAAAATATAAGAAAAATGAGAAAAAACATTGTTGCAGGAAACTGGAAAATGAACAAAAGCCTTCAGGAAGGATTGGCTTTGGCAACTGAATTGAACACCGCTTTGGAAGGTTCAAGCTTGAATTGCGATGTAGTGATCGGAACTCCTTTTATTCATTTGGCAAGTGTGGCGGCTGCCATCGATACTAAGAAAATCGGCGTTGCTGCTCAAAACTGTGCAAGCAAAGCATCAGGGGCTTTCACCGGCGAAGTAAGCGCTGCCATGGTGAAATCAACAGGTGCCGAATATGTTATTTTGGGTCACTCCGAACGTCGTGAGTATTATGGCGAAACAAGTGCAATTTTGAACGAAAAAGTAGCTTTGGCTCTTGCCAATGATTTGACTCCTATCTATTGCTGCGGCGAAGCGTTGGATGTGCGTAATGCCAACGAACAAAATGCTTATGTTCAGCGTCAGTTGGAAGAAACTGTATTCAACCTTACTGCCGACGATTTCAGCAAAATCGTAATCGCTTACGAACCTATCTGGGCCATTGGTACCGGCGTAACTGCTTCTACACAACAAGCTCAGGATATGCTTGCATTTATCCGCTCTATTATTGCTGCTAAATTTGGTCAGGACATTGCCGAAAACACTTCTATCCTTTACGGTGGTAGCTGTAATGCTGCAAATGCACCTGAGTTGTTCGCTCAACCTGATATCGATGGTGGACTTATTGGTGGCGCTTCGCTGAAAGTGGCCGATTTCAAAGCCATTATTGATGCTTTTTGATGCTAAATCTAAAGCCAACTAAATGTCAGTAACCCGATGGCGGGAGTCGTATAATTTCAATTCTTTTACCCGGCAAAGTCCCTCTCCCCGGGAGAGGGATTTAGGGTGAGGTCAGAATTTGAGATGCTTTACTCTACTTATTCAGTTGATAGTTTTAAATATAAAATCCTGTAAATGTTTGTTTACAGGATTTTTTTATACTTTTGCAATTGGAGTATATGAAAAAAATAAACATTTGTATTTGATTTGTTTTTATTTCAACATACACTCGACTCTTTGGATTGACCTCGTCCGGTGAGCCGAAAAATGGAGTGAAGCAGGCGTAGAAAACTTTTCTGTTTGAGTCCCGACGTATTTCGTCGGGGCGAGTTTAAAAGTTTTCAGCCTGCAAACGACTAATTTTTCGAGCGAAGCGGGCGCAGTCAAACACTTTATTCCTTTTTCCCTCTCCTGTTGGAGAGGGTGTCCGAAGGACAGGTGAGGTGTTTTTTGCTTACTTTTTTGTGTTAAGACAAAAAAGTGAGTAGGGTTCGGGGCAAAGCCCCGTTTGTATAAAGTCCGTATATTCGGATTAAATACTGCAAGATATGGATGCTTGTTATATTCTAAGACTTTTGAAATTGATTTCTCACTTAAAAACAAATCTCCGCTAAAGAGAAACAGGGCTATGCTCACTAAACTTTACGAAAACAATCCGAACCCGGTCGAAGTCCGTCGCATTGCCGGAATTCTTCGCAATGGAGGCATTATTATTCTTCCTACCGATACGGTTTATGCCTTTGCCTGCGATATTTTTAATGCCGCCGGAGTAGAGTTTATTGCCCGGCTCAAAAACCATGATTTGCGCCGCTCCAACCTCTCGTTTATTTGTCATCAGCTGAGCGAGGTGAGCGAATATGCCAAAATGGACGATGCTTCGTTTAAATTGATAAAGAAAAATCTCCCCGGTCCTTTTACATTTATCCTCAATGGCAGCAGCAAATTGCCCAAGCTTTTCAAAAACAAAAAAACAGTGGGTATCCGTATGCCCAACAACAATATAGTACTCGATATTGTGCGCGAACTCGGCAATCCGCTAATGACGAGCTCCATATTTACCGACGAAGAAACCACCGAATACATCACCGACCCCGAACTGATTGAAGAAAAATACGGCCATCAGGTCGACCTTGTGATCGATGGCGGATTGGGCGGCCTCGAACACTCTACAATCGTGGATTGCACCGGCGACGAACCCGAAATTGTAAGGGTAGGAGCGGGTGAACTTGTTTAGGACCTCACCCCGGCCCTCTCCAAAGGAGAGGGAGAAAGTAAGAGGGGAGATCAAGGAATGCCAGTCTTTGGGCGAAAACAGTATTTTATTAAACCTGGAATCGTACAAAAAATTAATGTTTCAACTAAATCTCGCACTTCGATGTGCTCCCTCTCCTCAAGGAGAGGGTTGGGGTGAGGTAAGATCATCCGATTGAGAAAAATTTGACAAAGCCTCGTAAAAATACTCTTAAATTAATGTGGAACTATGTGCGCAATTCAGTTGCGTATATTCAAATTTGGTGGCAGATGTGTGGGGTGTTATGGGGTAAGGACAAAAAATGCGGAGAATAAACAACCTTATTGCCGCATTTTTTGCGGATTTTATTTTGTCGTGCGGTGAATATGTTGTATTCACTCTCCCCCTCGTTTGTAATCACTCTCCTCCGTTTGCAACTAGAGGGAGAGAAAAAATAAAAAATAGGCTTTATGAAAGATACTTTTACCCCCAAATATGATATTAATCAATTGAATAGAATTTTGTCTGATTTAAAAATGCTTGATTTGAGGAAAACTAAGTATGACGAAGTATATAAAATAATAAATGATATTTTCACAGATATAGTAACTCAAATTATTTTTTGTCCAATAACACCTATATTTAGAGCACGAATAAACAATAATACGTCATTTTCAAAAGTTGAAAGTTTAATTTATCCGAAACCATACAAATTAAAAAAATACGGTCGATTAACTAAACCTCATAATCCTATTCTTTATGCCTCTTCAAAAATTGATACAGCCATTTTTGAGATTCAACCAGAATTAAATGACATAGTGACAGTAATACAATTTGACTTAGAGCCTCAATTCAAAAATTTACAGACGTATGAAATTGGAGTTAGAGAAAAATTTTTTCATGAAGTTCCTCATGTTCTTGAACGTTCTGGCAATTTTAATTATTCTCACGACTACAAACAAATTCATGAACGAATTGAATCTTTTTTCAATGAACAATTTTCATTAATTGTCGGAGAAAACGAGAAATATAAATATAAAATTACTGCGGCTATAAGTGAGATGTTATTTTTGAAAAATGATTTTGCCGAATGTTTAATTTATCCTAGTGTAGCTTGTTCTCAGGAGGAAATTAATGTTGGAATTAAGCCAGATATATTCCTAACTAAATTTAAACCTAAAGGTGTAGCTGAATTTAAAATACAAAGTAAAAGTTTTGTTAGCCATTCAAAAGAATACGATGCTATATGCATTAGTAAAACAAACAAAATTCATGACAATGGATTAATAGAATGGTGAGTCTATTATTCCTGTTGAGTTAACAACAACAGAAATGATAGATCAGCGAACCACTCTCCCCCTTTGTAACGAGGGGTTGATGAGGAAATCATCTCGTCAGTAAAAAAGAGAGTCATTTGCAATACAAATTAGTTTCTCATCCAAATCTTTATTCTGATCATTCTATAATTCTGTAAATTCTGATCCCACAGTGGCTTTTTTGCTCTTCACAATAAAGCCTAAAAAATATTTTTAAAAAATAATTTATTTTCACGCATTTATTTCTGATAACTTTATTATTTTTGCAAGCGTAAACCTGTAATCGTCTCGCTTTATGAAACTTCTATCATGCTTCGAAAGTCCATTACGGAATTTTCTGTTTCACGAAACCCTTCGTGAACCCTCCTGCTTATTAAATAAAATTAAAAAAAACATCCCTGCTCCCATGCAGTATATGGGTACTATATCAATTCGTGCAGTCCTGAAATAGCTTACGGCCTTTGCATCCGAACGTGAGTTTCGATCAAAGGCTGTGTTGCTGCTCAAATGTTTCCCTTTGCTGACACAATTTACTGAATGCACCCGCGATAAAGCGTCCCCAACTACCAAAACAGCTTCTCTTGATGCCGAGTTGCCATCTCAGGATAGCAATATCGCATCTCACGGTGCCAATATCGCATCTCATGGTGCCGATTTGCCATCTCAGGATAGCAATATCACATCTCACGGTGCCAATATCGCATCTCACGATGCCGAAATGCCATCTCAGGATAGCAATATCGCATCTCATGGTGTCAATATCGTATCTCATGGTAGCCTAAATGGCAATTCACGTTCTCAAAACAATAAATTTATCTCGTAATATTATTAATTGTCAAACTTTTAACGCATTAAATTATGAACAAAACACAAATGAATCAGTTTAACATGATGAAGAGTGTAGATAAATTCTTCACCAATCATCAATCGCTTGTAAGTACTAATCCCGCCATTGTGGCTACCGTCAACAAGTTGAAATCACTTATCAGCGATATTAATTCGCTAAGCAATGTACAGGCCGTCAACACCAAGGCCGATTCGGCAATCAAAGCCGAAGTGAAAAAAAGGCTGATCAATACCGCGCTCAAAGTAGCTGGCGGGTTAAGCGCTCAGGCTGCCGCTATGGGCGATGCAAGGCTGAAACAGGCTGCCGACATTACACTTTCCGAACTCAATGTAATGCGTGAAGCCGATTTACTCATTAAAATCCGTACTATCCACGAAGCCGCTTTGCCCATTGCCGCCGAACTGGCTGTGTGGGGCGTTGTACAATCCGATATTGATGATCTTATCACTATTGCCGACGAATACAGCACCCAAAGTCCGGCCATTCGCAACCTTGTAGCCAAAACCGAACAAGCCACTACCGACCTCAAGGCGCGCATGAAAGAAGCCAATACCCTGCTGAAAGACACCCTCGATGCCATGATGTTACCGTTCAAAACCCTTCAACCCTCTTTGTACGGCGAATACCTCAACGCCCGTGCCATTGTCGACCTGGGAGGAGGACGCACCACTGCCCCCGTCGATACCAAACCGGCAGAATAAGATGATTTCTAAGAGACGCAACGCGTTGCGTCTCTTAGAATAAAATAAAGTGATTAGAATATTGTTAATCAAATTATTCCTATCTTTAAGGCCGAAATTAAAATTATTCACAATACCTTGCAAAACGCTCTGAAATTAAAGTGGAAATGTGCGAAATTGAGTTACGCATATTCAAATTGAGTGGCGGATGTGTGGATTTAGTGGTAACCTTAAAAAAAATAAAATGCAGATTTATTTCGCGAAATTATTAGGCAATTATTTTCTTTATGAACTTGTAGACTATGCAAGAAATGAAGATTTATTTTTGGAAATTGGGTCCGTAATAAATGAAAATACTTTAGAGTTTACAATCTGTACTCCTACTAAACACAATGAGACAATCTTATCGCTAGCGAAACAGACTTTCGAAACAAAACATTATAACATATATCATATTTTACAAAAAATGTATTTTACTGAATGGAAGATTAACTTTACTAACAAAAGATTCTCTCAGAATGAAATTAAGACTTTTACTTTTCATTATTTCATTCCAACTAAAAGCGAAAATAGGTATATTTTCAAATACTTCCCAGTTAACAAGTATCTTAAAGAAACAATAAAAAAGAATTCATTGTGGTTCAATTCCCCTCAAAACTTTAGAGATGTTACAGATTGTAAATTTGAAATTGATACCGAACCTTCAAAGAAAAATATTTTAAATTTCTATTATAAAAAGCATATTGAAAGTATTATAAAAGAAGAAAATCAACCTACAATAGACGATTTTGAAAGACAATTTGTATATCCAACAATAGAAAAGTTTAACAGTGATTTATTAGATCATTATTTCAACGTTTCATTCTCAATGCTCGGGATTTGTTGTTTTTCTGAAAAACATGACAATAAAGTAATGTGGGATCAATATGCTAATGGATATAAAGGTGTATGTTTGGTGTTTGACACAACATTGTCAAGTGACAAATACTATAATTTTAAAGGGTTAAAAGTTAGATATTTCAAAAAACTTCCGAAATACTTCTATGAGGGTTCAGGAAGAATGGAAGTCGGACATATAATATTTTCCAAAACAGCTGACTATAAATTTGAAAATGAAATAAGGGAACACGTAAATTTTCAATTAGAAGAGATAATAGAAAGAAATATTGAATTTAACCCTATTAGTTTGAAAGCCATAATTTTGGGGCCAAAATGCTCTGATGAAAGTAAAAAAACAATTCAACAATTGATTTCTAAAAACAAATATCAGAATATAGAACTGATTGAATCTAAAATTGACAACAAATTAAATATCAAACTGAATAGACATACTACAAATTTGAAAGAGAAAAAACCACTCTCCCCATCGTTTCCAAAGCCTCTGTGAACAAAGGCGAGTAGAGATTATTGTTAAGAGAAAGACACGAGCAATTGTGTCTTTTTTTGTAGTGGTAAATCAAATAAAATAATTATTTTTGCATGGTTAATTCTACAAACTTGTTATTTGTTCTTGAAAGTCAATATACATAAATTGAGCAATACAATGAAACCACTTAAATTGCCATTCCCCAATATCCGATTGATAAACGGCATATTACCTCTTGCGATTATTTTGTCAGGCGCACTTTGTTTCGGGCAGGATAAAAGCACGCATACCGACACTAAAATAGATAAAACCGATTTGAAACAATACATTCTGACCCTCACTTCCGACTCGTTGGAAGGAAGAGGAACCGGCACTGTAGGGCAACAGAAAGCAGCTGAAATTATTGCTAACAAATTTAGAGATATTGGGTTACAGCCTTATTGCAAAGGTAGTTTCTATCAACCCTTTTATTTAAAACAAACCTATTGGGGTGAAGTGTATTTGAAATCGGATGGTCAGCTTTATAATAATTTCGAAGATATTGTATTCGAAGGTTATTCGGCTGAAAATACAGAAATCGACAAGGAACTTGTTTTCGGTGGTTGGGGTACCGATGAGGATTTAAAACAAATTGATGTTAAGGACAAAATCGTTTTCTTGTTTTGCAAGCCATTACGATCGTACCAGCGACTTTGCATCAACTTAGGAAAACGTGGCGCCTACGGTTTTATACTTGCCAATCCGGATGATGACACCGATTTTGAAAACTACAAGGTGCGTGACCGACAAACATTTTTTCGGAAACACATATCGGAAATGAAAAATGGGATTAATATTTACAAATACCTTCGCTTCGATTCTGTACATTTAGCCAATTCAGTATTAATATCCAACGAAAAGATTAAAGATTTAATGAAGTTTTCGAAAAACGAATTAAAAAAAGCCGGTAATAAAAACAACCTGGCTCAAATTCCTTCGGTACCAGTAAAGGTTAAATTTGAAAAAATATGCGACACCTTGGAAACTGCTAATATTTGCGGATTCATACCCGGAAATTCTGATAAATCCATAATAATTAGTGCACATTACGATCATCTGGGTGTAAAAGATCATATTTACTTCCCCGGTGCCGACGACAATGCTTCGGGAACTGCGGCTTTAATGGAACTGGCCGAAGAATTTATCGGGAATAAGGATTTGCGTTATAATTTAATTTTCTTAGCCACTTCAGCCGAAGAAAACGGAATGTTAGGGGCAAAAGCTTTTGTGGCCGATGCTGGTTTCGATTCGTCGAAAATAGTTTGCAATCTGAATATGGATATGATTGCAAGAGCCGACAATAAACACGGCCATTTAGAAAAATATCTTTATTGCCTAGGTTACGGCAATTCAACTGAACTTAAATCTATTCTGACAAATGCAGATGAAAGTTTTCAAATGTGTACGTTCGATTACTCATTGGAAGGCGACAACTATAATACAGGCATATTTAGTCGATCCGATCAGTACATTTTCTACAAAAAAAATATTCCATCAATCTTATTTTTCACAGGTCTTCATGCCGATCTCCACAAGCCCACCGATACCGCAGATAAAATTAATTACAATGTGTACTTAAGCCGCGTACAATTAATCGGTCGTGTTGTTAAATTACTTGAAACCAATTATTAATCTCCATAGGTTATAATAACTCTACTCGAGGGGGAGGGGAGTTGGATAATTTAAAAATGAACTGAATAGAATTATTGTTAATCAAATTATTCCTATCTTTGAGGCTTAATTTTAAAAAACACAAAACATCTCGTAAAGCTCTCTGAAATTAAGGTGTATATACGCTTAATTCGATATAGCGTATATCCACATTGAGTAGCGATTATAAGGGTGTTGAAGTGTAAACGTAAAAAAAACGAAATGATACGAAATTACTTTTATTTGATAGTTGGACTTTTGTGTATTCTGTTTGCAGTTACTCATACTTTGAATGGAACGACGACAACTTTAGCTCTTTTAGACAATGTTGAAATTGAGAACAATGCAAAAGTTGCATTTACCTATGTGTGGCACATAATAGGTATAGAAAATTTTGTTTTCGGAATTGCCTTACTGATTATGGCATTTCGAAAGAATCAGTTAAAAGTTAAGTTTGCTGCTTGGCTCATCATTTTTATTTTAGTAATGCGTTGGATTGTAATTACATTTTTTACTTTATCGAACAATAACGGTGATCTAAAGCAATTAATCCCCGATACCATTGCAATTTTTGTGGTAATCATTCTGCTTTTGCTCGGTACAAGAGTAAAGGAGAAAATTTCAAAAGAATAATCTCTTTATTGTCCAGTAATGCTGAATTGTACTATGCAAGAGTACAAACCTGGAGTAAAGAGAGGGTTTGCATAGCCTTTGCAAACACGGGGGAGTGAAGTTAAGTAATGAATAGATATATGACAAAAAAGAACATCACTTTTTTAATGTTTATGCTTTTTGGTAGCATGCTTGCTAATGCCACAACCAAAGTTTACCTTATTCACGGATATGGAGGTTTAGGTATAGAACTAAAGGAGATACAAAAAGCAATTGAAAAAGAAGGTTTTGTTAGTGAAATTTATACTTATCCGAGTTTAGTGAAAGATGTAGATTCCGTTGGGAATACACTGTTTTATAAAATTCAAAAAGAAAATTATGATACTGTTTCGTTTGTTACTCACTCGTTGGGAGCGTTAGTTGTGCGTTCAATGTATGAGCATCTTGACTCATTGACATCCTTTCCTTTTATTCACAGAATTGTAATGATAGCTCCACCTAATAATGGTTCGCCGGTAGCTGATTTCTTTGCTCAATTTTCTTTTGTAAAACATATTATTGGACCGAATATTAATAATATAACAACCAATCCATTGACAGGAGCTGGTAAATATCCAATTCCGACTTGCGAAGTTGGACTTATTGCAGGTAGTTATGGTAGAAAAAGAGGATTTAATATTTTTGTTAAAGGAGACAATGATGGTGTTTTAATTCCTGAAAAAACGAAGATGGGTGTTGAAAAAGATGTTGCCTTTGTAAAGTCTTGGCATGTCGGACTTCTGTATAACAAGACAGTAAAAAAGTATGTGATTTCGTTTTTGATAAATGGTATATTTAAGCCGGTTGAAGAGTAGTCATTTTGTGACAAAACGAATACTACTCCTCCATTATTCTATCTTCCCCTCGTTTGCAACGAGGGGTTGATGGTTAAACGTTTATAACGTTGAAAAGCCTCGAATTTGCAACGAGGAATTGATGAGGAAATCATCTCGTCAGTAAAAAGTGAGTCATTTGCACTACAAATGACTTTTGCATCTAAATCTTCATTCTGATCCTTCTATAATTCTGTAAATTCTGATTCAGGTAATTTACACGCTCTCCAGCGCATCCCTGAGTATCGAAAAGGACTTTAGTTTAGCTTCGTTATCGTAAATATAAGTCGCCACCATTAGCTCATCAATTTGAGTATCATCAATAAAATCCGAAAGTTTTGTTCGGAGCGATGCGCTGTTGCCGGTAAATGTGCAAGCCAGCATGCTGTTGATGGTAGATCGCACTTCGGGGATATTGTATTCGACTGGCAACTGTCCCGGAGTCTGCAATGGACTGCGCACATTGGTGATCACACCAACAAACATGGCGATCAGACTGCTCAGCAAAGCCGATGCTTCCTCGTCGGTGTCGGCTCCTAATACATTGACGCAAGCCATCACATAAGGTTTGTCGAGGTATGCCGACGGTCGGAAGTGCTCGCGATAAATAGCGATGGCCTGCCTGAAATGGGTAGGGGCAAAGTGGGCCGCAAAGGTGTAGGGCAAGCCCATTTGTGCAGCCAGATAGGCGCTGTCGGTACTTGAGCCGAGTATCCATATCGGGATGTCGAGTCCTTCACCCGGAAATGCGCGTACCATGGCAGTGTTGTTGCTTTTGCTGAAATAAGTCTGCAATTGTTTTACGTCATTCGGGAAATGGAGCGAAGTATCCAGGTTGTTTCTTCTGAGCGCTCTGGCGGTAAGCTGGTCAGTGCCGGGAGCTCTTCCCAGTCCCAGGTCTATTCTGCCCGGGTAGATAGAAGCCAGCGTACCGAACTGTTCGGCGATCACTAACGGACTATGATTGGGCAACATTATTCCCCCTGACCCTACGCGTATGCTATTTGTTTTTCCGGCTACATGGCCTATCAGTACCGAGGTGGCGGAGCTGGCAATGTATTCCATGTTGTGATGTTCGGCCATCCAAATGCGGTTGTATCCTAATGCTTCAACGTGGCGCGCCACTGCTACTGTACTTTCAATGGCCGAACTGTGGTTTCCACCTTTTACTACTGTTGCCAGTTCGAGCACTGATAATGGTATTTTAGTCATTCGTTCGTTATTTTATTTTTAATAACTAACAATACCATTGCATTGTTGTTGCCGGAATTTAGTTTATTACAGTACTTTTAAGTAATGAAAATGGTAGAATGTCGCGTAAAAAAAACAAGTAATATGTTGTTGATCTCCTTTTGTTGAATACTGAATATTATCATGCTTTATATAAATAAAAAAATGCTCAGGAAATTTTCCTGAGCATCTCTTAATTAGGGTGCTACTTTTGTCGGTGCAGGAGGAGCAGGGATGCTTGTCGATTCTTCCAGTGGTATTGCATCCAGCGAAATATCGTCGGTCGACGTGGAGTCATGCGCCGTAGTATCGCGTGGTATGTAAGTGTGACAATTGTACGAACGAAGAATCTTTTCCTTTGGCTTGGTGGGGAATTTGCCACGGTATTGTTTAAAGTTTTCGTCCTTAAGTACCTTTTCCATAAATAAACCGAAAATAGGCAAAGCAGTGCGACTGCCCTCACCAAGTTGACCGGTTCTGAAGTGGACGCTACGATGTTCGCCACCTACCCAGGCACCCCCGATCAGGTTTTTTGTAACCCCAACGAACCATGCATCCGAGTGATTCGATGATGTTCCTGTTTTCCCTCCGAAATCGGTATTGTAATTAAATAAATCCCATTCCCACAGGGCTTGTGTTGTTCCTCCGGGTTCGGTCATACCGCCTTTGAGCATCTCTGTCATCAGCCACGCCGTTTCGTACGAGATAACGCGTTTTTGTTCGGTAGCTGCCTGATAAATTACTTTTCCGTTCTTGTCTTCTATGCGGCTCACTAAAATCGGATCGTGATACATTCCTTCGTTTACTACTGTCCCGAACGAATTTACAAGTTCGAGCAGCGAAACGTCAGACGAACCCAGACAGGTAGATGGTTTATTATCGAGCGGCGTTTTGATACCGAGTAAATGTGCTGTTTTTATAATTTCAGGAATCCCTACTTCCTGTGCCAGCTGCACCGCAACGGTGTTGATGGATCGGGCAAAAGCATGTTTAAGCGTCATCGAGTAGCCAAGATAAGTGCCATTGGCATTGTGTGGTGTCCACGATTTTGTTTCGCCATTTTCTTTGTATTCCCAGGTCACGCGTTTGTCGGTTATTTTATCGCAGGGCGCCTTGCCATGTAGCATAGCTGCGGTATAAACAAAAAGCTTAAACGTTGACCCCGGTTGTCGTTTCGATTGTGCCACCTTGTCGTATTGCCAAAACTTAAAATTGATATCGCCCACCCAGGCTTTTACGTTTCCGGTGTTGGGTTCCATGGCCACAAAACTGGTGTGCATAAAGTGGTTCATGTACCGAATGGAGTCCATTACACTAAGTGTAGTGTCTTTTTCAATCAGGTCGTAATCGAACACTTTGGTACGATGAGGTATGTTCAGGTATTTGAAAACAGAATCTTTATTTCCACCAAACTTTTCGCTCAGCGAAGCATATGCCTTTGTTTTCTTCGCTTTGTCTTCGATGAAATTAGGAATGTCGTTGTGTTTTTCGTCCTGCCATGGATTTTGTCCGCGCCAGTGGTCGAAGAAACGACGCTGCACCGTCCGCATTTGTTTTTCTACAGCCTCTTCGGCATATTTCTGTAAACGGGAATCGAGTGTTACGTAGATTTTTAATCCATCCGAATAAATATCGTAACCGTTGGCTTTTTCCCATTCTTCGAGATATTTGGCAAGGTAGCTTCTGAAATGAAGCGCTTCACCGTCGTACGATTGCTCTACGCTGAAATTAAGCTGAATAGGGATTTCCTTTAATGAATCACATTGATGTTGAGTGATCACTTCATGCGTTACAAGATTTTGTAAAACAACATTGCGTCGCTCTTTCGAACGTTTCGGATTGGCTTTAGGGTTGTAACTGGTGGTTGCTTTTAAAAGACCTATCAGTGTGGCCGACTGTTCGTAATTGAGTTTTGCAGGTGTTGTTTTGAAATAAGTTTTAGCTGCTGTACGGATTCCAAATGAATTGCTTCCGAAATCTACCGTGTTGAAGTACATGGTCAGGATTTCTTTTTTTGTGTAAAAAATTTCAATTTTTACAGCAGTTACCCATTCCTTAGTTTTCATTATCAAAAGTTTGACACCGGGAATATGGCCAAAAAGTCCTTTGGAGTATTGGTTTCGGGTTTTGTACATGTTTTTCACCAATTGCTGCGTAATGGTACTGGCGCCACGGGCATTGCCCTGCGTCATGTCCTTTACGGCTGCAAAAACACCCTGAAAATCGATGCCGAAATGATCGTAGAAACGTTCATCTTCGGTGGTTATCAATGTTTGAATGATGATGGGTGAAATCTCGTCGTATTCCACCGACATTCGGTTCTCGGTAAAGTACTTACCGATGACTTTCCCATCTGCCGAAATAATTTCGGTAGCCAGACTTTGGTCGGGGTGGCTGATGCTATGTAAGGTGGGCGATTTTCCGAATAACCACAGAAAGTTAATGTCCACCAGGAACAAAAAGAGCAGGAACATCCAGCAGAAAGTAAGTGCCATATTGCCGATTTTTCGGTACCATGGCAAATGCTTGAACCTTTCGTATCTGTATTTACGCCAGCTAATGAATTTCCTCCATCCTGATTTTATGAATGGCAAGATTGAGGAAAGCAGATTTCTTAATTTTTCCCACATATGTTTTTTCGGAATTAAGATGCAAAGTTACTGCAAAAGATGGAATTTATTGTTTTTTTCAGTTGTTCAAAGCATTTTTTTTACATTCTTTTCCGGAATCAGGCACGAATCGTTCCTTCCAAAAATTTTATACCTCGATTTTGAAACCGACCTGTATAGATAGTCGCGAACAAAAGCAGGTATAAGTTTGAAGATGTAGAATGGTTTCCACGGCCCTCCACGGTCATGTAGTATTTCAAGTACTGCCGAAGAGTGACTATAATATGCATTGTCGCGCCGATAAATAATTGTCGTCAGGTCGGCTGTCGATAATTCAAGCGTTTTCAGAACGATTTGCCCTTCTTCTGATTGTAATGCCACAAAATTGAATTTCTCCTCTCCATTGTTTTTCATCAGAAACCGAACCCACCCGGAGCAGAGCTTGCAATATCCATCGAAAAAAACAACAGGCTTTTCTGACATTTTATAGTAATTAATTTATATCATAACGAATCAGGGGCGGTTTTTGTTGAATGCAGATGCGGTTGAAGGATAAAAAACAATAGGTTGCAGATTTTCAGTATCTGCAACCTATCGGCGTATTGTTTTGGAAAGTAGTTTTTAGAGACTAAATTCAGCTTTAATAGCTTCAATCATGTCTGTTTTTTCCCATGTGAAAAGTTCAACGTTCAGGCATATTTCTTTGCCGTTTCCGTCTTTAAAACATTTGGTTACCTCCACCGGAGTGCGACCAACATGACCGTAAGAAGCTGTTTCTTCGTAAATCGGATTACGCAGTTTCAGGCGTTCTTCGATGGCTTTTGGGCGCATATCGAAAAGCTTCTCAATTTTAGCAGCGATTTCACCATCGTTCAGGCTTATCTGAGCTGTTCCGTAAGTGTTTACGTAAAGATTCATTGGTTTTGCCACGCCGATAGCATAGGCTACCTGTACCAATGCTTCGTTGGCCAAACCAGCAGCTACTATGTTTTTTGCAATGTGACGGGCTGCGTAAGCAGCCGATCGGTCTACTTTGGAAGGATCTTTGCCCGAGAAAGCGCCACCTCCGTGCGCACCTTTACCGCCGTAAGTATCTACAATAATCTTACGTCCTGTCAGTCCGGTATCGCCATGAGGGCCGCCGATAACGAATTTTCCGGTAGGATTCACGTGTAAAGTGTATTCTCCTTTGAAAAGTTGTGCAAACTGAGTATCCAGCGCCTGAACGCGTGGAATCAAAATATCTTTTACAT
>Ga0209800_10000822_pt1 | contig 39671 bp, 34 predicted proteins | sample Higcelweek8metaG_FD_187174 | JGI IMG/M metagenome (GOLD analysis project Ga0209800, IMG submission 187174) | Freshwater pond sediment microbial communities from the University of Edinburgh, under environmental carbon perturbations - High... | ecosystem: Environmental > Aquatic > Freshwater >...
GTGGTTTTACGGAAAGCCTTTGCAGTCCAAATACTTCACGCAGAAGTCAATCATCGAATACACTTCCGTGTTCTACAACCGCCAAAGGCTTCATTCGACACTCGGCTATCTGCCCCCGTGTCAGTTCGAAGCCAATTACCATTTTTCAAGGTTCCATTTGTCCGCCTAAGCTTGACCAGATCAATTTGATTGTGGATACGCAAACGGGACAACAGTACGTAGGATCAGCATATGGCTCAGGCGGCCTTCTGGAACGCTGGAGATGCTATGTTGACAGTAAACACGGACATGACAAAGGGATTATTGATGTAATTTGCAAATATCCCGATCGATATCAATATTTTCAATTCTCAATTCTCCAGATCCTGCCGAAAAATATTACTGCCGAAGAGGTTATCACTATTGAAAGTCTTTATAAAAGAAAGGTGCTGAGCAAAGAATTCGGTATGAATGAAAACTAGAAGATGCTTGACAAGGAGGCACTATGAAAGAACCAAAGACGCTATTGGATTATGAATTTGAATATGTTCAGGAACTGGCTCCGGTTACGGATATGAACGGAAAAATCAAATTATTCCATCCGGAGGAGAAGTACAACAATGTCAAAGATCACAAGCTTCTCTCTGTCGGAACGGGCCCTTTTTGCCGTTTTTCGATCAATCCGAAATGGACGTCGGTATCTGGCGTGTATGTTTTCTATATTGATGATGCGCTTCGTTATATCGGGCAGTGCCTGGATTTTGCCTCACGGTTTAACATAGGCTATGGCACGATTTCGCCGCGGTGTTGTTATGAGGGCGGGCAATCCACCAACTGCAAGATGAATAAGGTTGTTTTGGCAGCTTATGAGAACGGACAGAAAGTCGACCTGTATTTCTATGCCACACATGATTATGATCGTGTCGAATTCGATTTGATCCAGCACTTCAAGCCGATGCACAACACATCGCGGACCGGAAATTATCAGGTAAAAGCTGTTGAGGACAAAGAGAAGAAACTTCCAAAGGAGAAAAAAGATATGAGTGTGACAAGAACGAATACAGACGGTAAAAGCCTGACTCAAGATGTCAGAGACTATATACAGAAACAGTTTGACAAGGAGTGCGCTTTGGGAAAGACATCAGTTGTTCTGGTTTCAGGTGACATTCATAAAGATATGGGGTGGTCAAGTCGTATGACAATTGTCTGTCAAGCAATGTATTCGCTTATGAAAACAGGAGATGTTGTTCTCCGCACAACGCCCAGCGGCAAAAGCTCGACTATCAAGATTGAGTATCATTTGTAAGAACAGAAATATTCAATATTTCAACCAAAATCAAATCGAATCAAATGAAGTGAGGTAACAAAATGGCTGATCATCTGGACAAAAAGAGAAATGCAATAGAAATCTACATCGGCGGCGCAATTGCGCTTGTCGCAATTATCGTGATCATTGTGAAGTTTGTTTTGGACGGTGCAACTTTTTCGGCTGGCTTAGATATGATTATCGAAATAGCAGGGTTATTGGTTTCTGCATTGGTTATGTTTGTTGCAATTAAGAGTATTGCAGTCAATTCTCCCAAGAATTTAAAGGAACAACTCATGCGAGAGTTTGATCGTTGGGAGGATAGTAATAGGCCTTTGATTTTTCGAATATTAGATTATAAGGATAATAAAGATTACAAGATCTGCTATGCCATACTTACCAGACATACTGATTTTCTTACTCTTCCGAAAAGACTGTCAGAGGAAGACGCGAAGAAGTACACGACAAGAAGTTCGATGTCAAGCGGCAAATTTGTTTCGCTTCCTGCTCCTGAAGATATGATTCAGAAGGATGAATTTTCAATGGAGTTTCATTTCATTGAATCATCGTATAAGGCTGCCGCGATTAAGGATATTGTTGAAAAAACCGTCAACTGTTTGAATGGTCGATTTGACAAAGTTACTTCCATCTCAAAAAGTTCGAACGACTTCACAGTATACTATAAAAAAATTACGACCAAAGATGAGATTCCCGACCTTTTTGCTTTGTTCAATTTTGTTCTGGAATTAATGCTGATTCAGTCATAAGAGAGTATGAGATTTGCATGATGATCCTGTCTATTTGAGTACAATATTTCAGTCGCAGAGGTGAACGCATTGAGAGGTATCAACACTCAATTTATCAATGATCTGAAGTCCGGCAGCCTTTCCTTCTTTTTGGACCAGGCAAGGAACAACTCGGACATCTGCATGGAGATCCGAAAGGATTATGTCAGTTTGTATTACAAGGGCGGGAGTGCCCTGAAAATAACGCAGACCGGGAAGCGGTATTCGTTTCGTTTTGACAGCAAATATTGCTTGAACAAGGATGATGACGGTAAGGCGGCTTTTTTCAAGAGTTTGAACACCAGGGATGCTTCCAGTTATATCAAGGCTTTCCCAATCATCTTAAGCGAGATGGACAGCTGGTTTGCCTGCCACCCTAAGCCGGAGCGGCTTTTTCAGCATAACCTGATCAAAAACAATCAAAATCAGCCGGCGATTCTTGACATTGAATATGCAGGTTGGAGCAGTGCGAAAAAGATGTTCCGCCTGGATATGCTTGGCTTGTATAAGGCAGATGATGAATGCAGATTGATTGTCTTTGAGAACAAATTTGGAAATGGCGCAATCGGCGGGACGGCGGGCATTAGTAAGCACTACAGCGACATCGTTGATATCCTTTCCAATACGAATTCCAGGGATGAACTTATTGCGTCCGTCATCCATATTGCAGGTGACAAAGTGGAACTTGGACTTCTGACCGGACCTTTTGATATTAAGCCAGATATCGGAATTGAGATCCTTTTTCAAATGACAGGATTCAATATGAAAAGTCTGGCGATTAAAAATGAAGTCAGTAAAATGCATGCATCGATTCCTGCGAGAATATGTTTCCAGGATGTAGGTGATACGGTGATAGATTATAGCCGGGCAAAGGATTTGTTTGCATGAAGATTCAAATTCACAGAGGACAAAATCAGATTGGCGGCAACATTATCGAAATTGCAACTGAGTCCACAAAAATCCTTTTTGATGTGGGACTTGAGTTGGGCGATGACAAGAATAAGGAATTGCCCACCATAGACGGACTGTTTGACTGCAAAGGGTATGACGCTGTTTTCATATCGCATTATCACGGGGATCATATGGGGCTGGCCTATGATGTGTATAAAGATATTCCGATTTATATGGGGGAAAACAGCTTCAAGATTGTAAAGGCGTCCGATGTCTATAAGGGCAATCAGACGCTCGAAATCGCGGGGTTTTTCCGGCATAAAGAACCGATTCAAATCGGTGACATCAAAGTCACGCCGTATCTGTGTGATCACTCGGCCTTCGACAGTTATATGCTTATGGCCGAAGCTGATCAGGAGAGTGTTCTTTACACAGGTGATTTCCGGTCCAACGGCAGAAAGCCCTATGAATGGCTGCTGCGTGAGCTTCCCGCCAAAGTTGATACGCTGATTTGCGAGGGAACAACGCTCTCACGATCGGGCGGCAGCAATCAGACAGAAAAAGACCTGGAAGAGGAAGCGGTCGAACTGTTTCGGGATGCGGCTGGTCCCGTTTTCGTGCTGCAATCCTCTACGAATGTCGATCGTATTGTTACGATGTATCGTGCCGCCAAACGCTGCGGTCGGATTTTCCTGGAAGATTTATATATGGCTGAAATCACCCAATCTGTGGGCGGCAGCATTCCCAATCCGCTCGGGTTCGACGATGTGTCGGCATTCATTACAAGGCCGTATGACAAAGACCATTTTCGCTATAAATTATTCGAGAAGTATGGAAATCGAAAAATTGGAAAGGCGCAGATAGTTCACCGCCGGTTTGTTATGTGTGTTCGATCTTCCATGCAGCACTATTTGTTGTCGCTTCACGAGAAGATGTCTTTTGAAGGGGGACTTCTTGTGTATTCTTTTTGGAGCGGATATAGAAACCAACCTGAAATGAGATCTTTTCTCGAACAATGCGAGAAGATGGGTCTCCGTTCAGTGACCCTTCATACCAGTGGCCATGCAGATGAAGCTGCGATACGAAAGCTCATCGATACCGTTCATCCTTCGACGATTCTTCCCATACATACGGAGAATCCGGGGTGGTTTGTATGATTGACTGGGATCATGACGGAGATATAGATGCAGAGGATATTGGATTGTCGGCGATGATGCTGGATGATCTTAGCTCCGAAGACCAAGACCGTCGAAAACGGAAAAAAGGTTGTTTGGGCGGTTGCCTTGGAACGGCTCTGATTGGACTCTCCTTTGCGGGGACTCTTGGACTTCTCATTGCATTTCTTGTGCTATGAGAAAACCGGCATTCATTTGATCATTTCTCATTACCAACGGCCGCCTCACATAATGAAATCCTGAAATGATGGCCTCAGTTACAACGACACAATTCCGGCTGGAAGAGCAATGTGCTATCAGATATTTTCCATCATCATCATACCCGACGATAATGCCAACGTGATTTCCTTTGGCAGCTCCGGGGACATTGAAGAACACCAGATCTCCGATCTGAGCTTGATCCCAATTGATTGCCGTGGAGTACTTCCACTGGGTGGCGGTACTATATCCGAAAACGTCGTCTACCTGATCTGCAGATAAGCCGCAATTTATGTATACCCAGGCAACATAGCCGGAGCAATCGAGGCCAAACGGACGGGTGGTTCCAGTGGTGTCGCTTCCGTCAGCAGTGACGATCATTGAGGCACCCCAGCGGCTGTCCCAATTGATGGATGTTGATTTGCCGCCCCAGAAATAGGAGACTTTTCCGACGAGTGAAAGGGCTTTTTCGACGACCTGCGTTTGCTGGATAGAGAGGTTTTCGGGAAGGTTTGCAAGGATTTGATTTATTTCTTCCTGTGTTAGTCCAGCAGGACTCTGAATGCCAAGTAAGGATTGAAAAAGCAACAAATAATCCGGCTTTAAAAGTTCATGCAACATTTCTATTTGTTCATCGGTGAACCCTAAGGGAACGATCATTTCATCAGCGGAAAGACAGTTGATATTGATACGAAGCTCTTTTGTCACGGGTGTGGGAGTAGGCGTTGTCGAGACTGTTGCAGTGGTTTCATTTGTCGAGGCTGCTGATGTTGTTGCCGAGGCATCTGTGGTTTCGGCCGGTTCTTTTTCAACTATTGTGTAGCTAACGGTTACCATCTGGTGATAGGTGTCGCGTAGAATCGATTCTTTCTGATCATCAAGCGTGATGACTTCGTTCTGATTGGCCTGATCCATGGTGACGCGGACGGCATAGACAGATAGAACATCCGGGCCGTTTTGAATTATAGTTCCATCTTCACTGCCTTCGTATATGATTTTTACATCGCAGCCTTCGCCATACTGAGTCTGTACTTGGGAGATTTCATTGGTTGTTTCCTGTGCCAGTTCTGCCATGACAGAAGGTATCGTTTTTTCTTGTGTCGATGAATCGGTGCTGGAGTAGAAGATAGAGAGTGGAGAAATGATCAGCCAACCGATTACGGCGATGAGAATAATTACAAGTACTGCTATCCAGCCACCGGCGACAATTAGTGAAACTAGACCTTTGACGGCAGCAATCGTGGCTTTTGCAGCTGCGACAAAAGCTTTAACCGCTATTTTTCCGACTTGAATAGTAACTTTCGTGGCGGCTTTTGCAGCTTGAACTGCTGCATGGGCAGCGCGTTGTGAAACTTGAGCGGAAAGCTTTACTGCTTTTGCAGATGCTCGGGCTGCCTGAGCCGAAGACTTAGCTGTCTTGGCGCCGGTCTTGATTGTTGTGCGAGTGGCTTGACCGGCTCGGGAGGTTGATTTGACTGTATTCTGTGTGGCTCGTGCTGTGTTTTTTATGGTAGGACTCGTTTGATTCGTTGCTTTTTTGAGGCGAGAACGATTGGAGAGAGACTGCTTAGTTTTCCGGATTTCGTGTTGAATTTGTCCGGAAGTCCGGGATCCGACTTCCTCGCCAGAATGAGTGATCTGATGTGTAGCTGTCTGGGTAGGATCCTCCTGGTTTGTCTGTGATGAAGGACTTTCTGTTCGAATTTTATTGGTTGCCTGGTGAATGGACCTATTTATTGTTCGAGGGATTCGATTGGGTTTGGAATGGATGCGAGGCGTGGGGGATGAGGACTTTTCTTTGATGGGGTGCATGGGAGCTCCTTTCGGATTGACTAAAAAATTATGGCTAAATTTCGAAATTTTATGGATTTGTGGCTCTATATAAGTATGTTGGTTTACTCGTGGAATAAACTATCACTTGAGTTTTCCTTTATTATCATGTTAAAACTGATAATTTTACTCTTAACTTCTTCCTTTTTCATGATAGCAATAACGAATATATCGGCTGCTACATGTTTTTGGATGATAAATACAGGAGTAATAATGATGACGATATCCCAGCTAAAGGATTATGCACGGTATCCTGTAACTATATTTAGCAAAATCTTCAGGTTATTTTTTACATTTGTAATCCCTATTTCGTTTATATCATATTATCCAAGCCTGATGTTTTTGAATCCTAATGCTACTCCGGTTTTAACTTGGCTGTCACCAATTATCGGAATAGCTTTTTTGATTGGCAGTTATATTTTATGGATGAAAGGTGCAAGTGAATACAGCGGGACAGGCTCCTAAAAGGGTGCGAATCCGCGATTGATAATTTCGGTGCGGCGGAGCCGCTGTGTTAATGCATTGAGAACCATGATGTTAATTAAATGGGACCAGCCTGAGTAATCCGTGCCATTTTGAGCCATCGTTTCGGTGAGTGAGTTCAACGGGTGGTCCACCACCCGCAGGAAACGTGGCTCCGCCATACCGGTGTACTCATACAGACAGCAATTAAAGACATTTTGTCTGAAGTATGTATTTCTGGCCGCCAAAATACATCAAAACGGCTAGATATGTGATTATGAAGTTGTCAGAAAATTATCCGTGTAAGGAAGTGTATGAAAAATGTTTGGCATAACAAGAGTATTACCTATAAAATTGAGTGTTGCTCTGTGGGTAACTTACAGAGTATAATAAATATTCTCATCAGAAAGTTGAAAGCATAATTTATCGAAAATAATTATTAAGTGGTGACGGACATGGTGAAATACTCAAGATATAAGCTAATCTCTTCGTGAAATAGTGTTCTTTAATCTAATTAGAAATGCACGTGGAATTTAGAAAGTATGCAGACGAGATGGAGAAGGATAATGAAATACAAATATGCAGAAAGAATGTCAAATCTGAATGCCTCTGAAATCCGGGAAATCCTGAAAGTTACGCAAAGGCCGGAGGTTATATCCTTTGCGGGCGGCCTGCCTGCACCGGAACTTTTCCCGATTGAGGAAATAAAGGTAGTGAATCAGTTGGTGCTGGAGGAGTCCGGATCTGTCGCGCTTCAGTATACTACAACAGAGGGATATCTTCCTCTTCGCGAGTGGATCGCCAACCGGATGAATACGCGACTCGGAACGTCTTTTGAAGCAGACCAAGTACTGATTACACATGGTTCGCAACAGGCTCTCGACTTATCAGGCAAAGTATTTCTGGATAAAGGAGACGTGGTGCTGTGCGAAAGTCCTACCTATCTTGCCGCAATTTCAGCATTTCGTGCATATGAGTGCGAGTTCGTTGAAGTACCGACGGACGATGACGGCATGATCATCGAGGATCTTGAGAGAAGTCTCAATGACGTGAAGAATGTCAAAATGATTTATGTCATTCCGGAATTTCAAAATCCGACGGGAAAGACATGGAGCCTGGAAAGACGGAAAAGACTCGCCGAGGCAGCCGACCGGCATCAGGTTATTGTGATTGAAGATAACCCGTATGGAGAGCTGCGATTCGAAGGTGAATCCCTGCCTTCGGTGAAATCATTTGATGCGCAGGGGTACGTGCTCTGTACAGGGACTTTCTCGAAAATCTTCTGCCCGGGCTATCGTATCGGGTGGATCACCGGAGAGAATGAAATCATCCGCAAATTTGTGTTGGCAAAGCAGGGAACAGATCTGCAGTGCAATACGATCGCGCAGATGGAAATCGCAAAATATCTCGAAGTTTATGATATCGACGAGCACATCGGAAGAATCCGCGATGTATACAGGCGCAGAAGAGATCTGGCGGTTCAGGTTATGGAGAAAGAATTTCCGGACGGTGTGACTTTTACGAGACCCCATGGCGGACTTTTTGCCTGGGTGGAATTGCCCGCGGGAATTAACGCAAGAGACGTCCTGGTGGTAAGCCTTGAACAGAATGTCGCGTTTGTTCCGGGAGGATCGTTTTTCCCGAACGGCGGTCACGAGAACACCTTCCGGATCAATTTCTCTAACATGACGGAGGATAGAATTGTGGAAGGGCTGACAAGACTCGGACGAATCTTACAGTCAATGATTTTGCTGCAGCAATAGACCTGCTCAAAGAAGGATGAATCCCTATGTTGTTCGGACTTTCCTGGATGGACTGGCTGGGGTATGCCGCGTCGGTATTCGTGCTGATTTCCTATATCATGAGCTCAATCCTGCGGTATAACTAAATGGCAAAATGATACTAGTAAGGTAGCCGTGAACTTAAAGTATCAGCGCCATGGTTATGGACGAAAAATTATGGAATTTGCTATTCGTTATATACAATGAAATTGCAATTCCCCTATAGAATTAACCGTTACAAATGGAACAAAAAGGCAATTCACCTGTGTAAATCCCTCGGATTTGAAGTTGTACAAGAAACCACGGTTGAAGGTGTAAGTACCAAAGATATAAATGGTAAATGGTAAATAGGCTTTCGAATTTATATCAACCATTGGTTTGTTGTTAAGTTAATATAGTTTATGAAAAGTTCAATAGGATATATAATATAAGGCCAATTGAGAGCTTAGATTATTTGTGCTATCTGAAATTAGCAATAATTTGCAGCTACACTTTTCTTTGGGTGCGTGAAGATGGTGGAAGTCATTTTTCTGCAATTCTTGATGGTCAAAAATCCTTCCTATTACTTTGAATCAATATCTTCAACGCTCGGTACTTATCTGTAAATCACAGCACCTTCCAATACCTTTTTGTTCAAATTATGTTCAAAACGACAGTTCAGCCTTGAAAAACTCGCAATTTTGGACAAACAAAAAGCCCGCATCCCCTAGAGGCTGTAGGCTAATCGTTTGGAGCCGATTAACAGACTCGAACTGTTGACCTGCTGATTACAAATCAGCTGCTCTACCAACTGAGCTAAATCGGCATTACGGATCTGTCAATTCGTAACGCGCAAAGAGAATTATACGAATTTGAGGCAGTTATGTCAACCCTGATACAGGCAATTTGCATGGATTTTCCTAGACATATGGAAGGGAGTCGAGCTGTTTGTGAAGAGATTTATAGAGAATCCTCACTTTTCCTTTCGAAGTGAAGGGTTCTGGCGCGCTTTTTACACCTTTTCTCGCGAATTGCACGTTTTTGCAAGGTAGATGTTACACGGATGGGACGCATGTTATCATACAATATAACTAGTTTATGGAGATTCGATTTGAGGCGGAGGGTGTCCTATGAAGTTTTTGCATCTTGCTGATTTACATATTGGGAAGCGTATTTTTGAGATGAGTTTGCTCGAGGACCAGGCGTATGTGTTGGACCAGGCTTATGAGACCGCGGTTTCTCATCACGTGGATGCGGTGGTTATTGCCGGAGATGTCTATGATAAGGCGATTCCATCAGCAGAGGCGACAACTGTTTTAAGTGTGTTTTTGTCGAAGCTCGTAGGGGCGAAGATTCCTGTTCTTGTTGTGAGCGGCAATCATGATTCGCCGGAGAGACTGGATTTTGGATCGGCAATTATGACGTATGGTGGAGTCTATATTGCCGGGTCATTTGGCGGAGATATCCAGAAGGTTACACTGACGGATTCACTTGGGGCGGTTGATTTCTATTTGCTTCCATTCATTAAGCCGGCAATGGTTCATGATTATTTTGCAGATCAGGTGACGGATTCATATGATGCGGCGGTGAGGGCTGTCATATCTTCGTTTCCGCTTGCGGTGTCGCGGCGATCGGTTCTGATTGCTCACCAGTTTGTTGTTTCTGGCACAGCTGAGCCCGAAGTCTGCGATTCAGAGACGAGGACAGTCGGGATGATCGATCAGGTTGATACCTCGATTTTTTCTGATTTTGATTATGTTGCACTTGGACATATCCACGGGCAGCAGAAGATTGGATGTGATACGGTTCGATATGCAGGGTCGCCGCTTAAGTATTTTTTTTCCGAGTGCAGGCATCGGAAGTCGATGACGCTTGTGAATCTTGGGATGAAAGGTCAGGTAGATATCAGACAGATCCCGTTTGTACCACTTCATGAGATGAGGGAGATCTATGGACCTCTTGAGGAGCTGATTTCTCATGCGGAGAATTGCGATGACTATATTCATGCGACTTTGACGGATGAGCATATCCTTGATGCGCTTGGCAAGCTCAGGTGCGTGTATCCGTTTGTGCTGAAGCTGGATTTCGATAATGCTGCGACGCGTGCTGTCGGGGCTCTGGCGACGATTCAGACGATTGAAGATAAATCTCCTATGGAGCTTTTCGAGTCCTTCTATGAGGCACAGAATGGCATTGCACTTGATGGTCAGAAGCGAAGGATTGTCGGGGATATGCTGGCGGAAGTGGAGGGTGCATTATGAAGCTGATTTATTTGGAGATGTGTGCATTTGGGCCATACGCACAGGTTGAGCGTGTTCAGTTTTCCGATTTTGGCGAGAGCGGCCTTTTTCTGATTACGGGAGATACGGGCGCCGGGAAGACGACGATTTTTGATGCAGTCATTTATGCACTTTATGGCGAGGCAAGCGGAGATAATCGATCCGAGGATATGCTGAGAAGTGATTTTGCTGATCCGTCGTGTGAGACGTATGTGAAGCTTGTTTTCTCCTATGGAGGCAAAGAATATCGTATTGAGAGAAATCCGGCGCAGGAGAGGAAGAGTATGCGCGGCACGGGCATGACGCAGAAGCCTGCGGATGCGACGCTTTTTTATCCGGACGGACGGTGTGTGACGAAGAAGACGGAAGTGAGAAGGGCAGTAGAAGACTTGATCGGCATGAGTCGGGATCAATTCAAGCAGATTGCACTGATAGCGCAGGGGGACTTCCTTAAGCTTCTGCTTGCTGATTCCAGAGAGCGGGGCACTATTTTTCAGAAGATTTTCAATACGAGTCCATTTAGCGATTTCCAGAGGAGGTTGAAGGATCGGAAGAATCTTGCGGAGAAGACCTATGTCGAGACAAAACAGGAGATGATTACGCTGTCAAAAGGTGTAAGCGTATCAGAGGAGAGCTTGTTCCATGACGTGCTCATTCGGTGGAAGGATCATTCCGATGCGCTTCTGATGGAGGAATTCCATCAGGCACTCGTGGGGGTGATCGAGGAAGATCGTGCGATATATGATACACAGGTAGAACTAGCCGGGAAGCTTAAGAAGGTATATGAAGAGTCCTCAATACAAATCACGCGGGGGGAATTGAACAACCAGAACATCGCGAAGCTCGTGAAGTGCAGGGAAGAGTATGAGAGACTTCTTTTGGAGAAGGATCATTTTGATCAGAAGGATGAGGTGCTGGGGCGCGCGGATGTTGCCGAAAGCCTTGTGCGACCGGCGGAGATTGTTTTCGACAAAGAGAAGCAGGACTGCGAGACTCGAAAGAATGAGATCACGAAGAAGGGAAAGCAGAAGGACGAACTTGATCTCGCGCTAAAGGATCTTCGGTTGGCTTTGGACGAGGAAGAGAAGAAAGGCTCGGAGAAGGATCAGATCTCAGGGCAGATGGCAATCCTTTCCGAAAAGATGAAGAAGTATCCGCTTCGGGAGAAGTTATCGGAGGAATGTAATGCGCTAAAAGAGAAGGCGGAATCATCATCCAATCGCTTAACGAAGGGAAAAGAAGATCTTGAAAGTAAGGTGAGTCGCAGGGAGGTTCTCGAGGCAGCGATCGCATCCTACAAATCTGCGGATGTTGATTGGGCAAATGCGGTGGCGCGTTATGATCAGGCAGTATCGGATCAGAATAAGATTGATTCACTTACGCGTGTGAAGGAAGAGCTGGAAAGAGGGAAGACTGAGCTTGATCGTCTTCAGGGTGCATATCGGTTAGCTGATGATGCTTTTCAATGGGCGGATAGGGATCATGCAGATAAAGAGAGGCATTTTCGTCTCGAACAGGCGGGTATTCTTGCAGTGGCGCTGGAGGATCAGAAGCCTTGCCCGGTGTGCGGTTCGCTGACGCATCCTGCCCCGGCAGTACGATCTGTTGATGCTCCAACAGAAGCAGAAGTCCTGACCGCCAAAGTGGTCTTAGAGGCTAAGCGCAAAGTGCGCGATGCGTCGTTTGAGCTGGTCACGAAGAAGAAGACCTCCAATGATACTTCTCTGGAGCGATTGATTCGTGATATAGGCGAGATGGCGGGTACGCTTGAGATTGTGCCGACAAAAGAGAATTATGCGGCGATTCTGGACGAGCTCGCGAGAGGGGCACGTGATCGTTGTGTTCAAGGGAAGGAAAAGGTCGATCTTGAGCAAAATAGGGCAGACAAAAAGGTCAATTATGAGAAAGAACAAGCGAAACTACTTGAGGAGATTAAGCTTCTGGAGACGGCATATGCCGCCCTGCAAGAGGAAGTCCGTCACAATGCCGACGTGCTGCTTCAGAAAGAATCGGAGTGGGAGAGTCTGGCAAAAGATTTGCCCTTTGCTACCAAGCGGGAGGCAGACGATCATTACAATGGTCTTCAGATGAAGGTGAAGGAGTTGACCGATGCCTATGAGCTTGCGAAAAGTCGCTATGATAGTGCTTCGAAGCAGAATATAAGTCTCTCCGGTGAGCTGCGCGAGGGAATAGAACAATACGGCAAGGCTATAGCATCGTTTGCACGCGCAAAGGATAATTATGCGGCAAAGATTCGCGAGGCAGAATTTCTAGATGAGACCGATTATCGAGGCGCATTGCTGTCTAAAGAAGAAAAGGTAAGGATGAGCGGGGAGATATCTGACTTTATGAACGCGCTTGATAGACAGAGCGTAACCATTGAAACACTTGAGAAGCAGGTTGGCACGCAAGAGATGGTAGACCTTTTACGCCTTCAGGAAGAGAAAGCGGAGACGGAGGAAAGACAGAAATCGCTGGAGATAGAACAGAAGAATGTATATTCTCGACTTACTACGAATGTGGCGGTTCAAGAGAAGGTACTGACACTATCGGAAGCGGTGTCAGAGAAAGAACAGGCGTATCTGATGATCAAGAATCTTTCAGATACGGCTAATGGAGATCTGGGGGGAAGAGCCAAAATTACATTTGAACGATATATTCAGAGGACGTATTTTGAGCGGATTATTCTTGAAGCCAATAAGCGATTAGTTTGCATGACTTCCGGGAGATTCACACTCGTCCCAAAGATGGATTCGGAGAATTTGCAAAGTCAATCCGGCCTGGAGCTGGATGTCATCGATGCGTACACGGGAAAACAGAGAAGTGTCAAATCTCTTTCGGGCGGCGAGTCTTTCAAGGCATCGCTAGCCTTGGCTCTTGGTTTGTCTGATATGATACAGAGTCATGCCGGCGGCATTCAAATTGATTCGATGTTTGTCGATGAGGGATTTGGCACTTTGGATGCGGAATCCCTAGAACAAGCGATCTCCATACTCGTCTCCCTTTCCGATTGCAATCGGATTGTGGGCATTGTCTCCCATGTGGAAGAATTACGAAGTCGTATTGACAAGAAATTGGTTGTCACAAAGGGACAGACTGGCAGTCATGTAAGGCTTGTGAAGGAGTAACAATGTTACAAAGCCTGTTGCAAGAGCGCTTTGCCTGATTCATGGGATCTCATGGATCAGAGAAACTGCCCGCCATTATCATTCGTCTCGGGTTAATTCCACCCGAATTTTGCAGGACCGATCTTGCAAATCGAGTGGATGTCGTGCATGATGAAAATAATATAACTGCTGTAAAACGAAGCAGGGAGGTTATGCGAAATGAATTTTATCGATTTAGCGAAGACAAGGTACTCTGTCCGTAAATATTCCGATAAACAGATTGAGAAAGATGTTTTGGATCAGATACTTGAGGCGGGACGAGTAGCTCCGTCCGCGTGTAATTTGCAGCCATACAAGATACTTGTACTCCAGACGGAAGAAGGATTGAAGAGACTGAGCCGAGCAGCAAACATTTTTTTCGCGCCGACAGCGCTTGTTATCTGTGCGGATACGACAGAAGCCTGGACACGGAAGTTTGATGGTAAGAAAACAACAGATATCGATGCGTCGATCGCGACCGATCATATGATGCTTCAGGCTACCGAATTAGGTGTTGGATCCTTGTGGGTTTGCAAATTTGAGCCCGACATTCTTTCTCAGGCATTTCATTTGCCGAAGAATATCGTACCGGTGAATATACTGGCTCTTGGTTATTCGCTCGATGAGGCAAAGTCTCCTAATCGTCATATTGCCTGTAGAAAACCAATCCGTGATCTCGTATTCTACGAAGAATTCAAGGTGAATGATAAGGCTTAGCTCTTCCAAGTGGGATCTATTCTTCGCAGACGAAAAGGCCGCCTGTCTTCCGATTGCTCGGGCGACAGGTGGCCTCTTATGAATGGAATCAGCACAAAGAATTAGTTGGATGCGTCAATCTTCGCAACGACGGCATCGCCAACTTCCGATGTTGTTGCCGTACCGCCCATATCTGGGGTGAGCGTTATTGCTTCTACCATGACCTGCTCAATTATTTTGATAAGCTTTGCTCCCCATTTCTCATATCCGAAGAAATCGAGCATCTGACTGGCAGACCATATAGATGCGAGTGGATCTGCTTTGCCTTGCCCGGCTATGTCGGGTGCTGAGCCATGGATTGGTTCGAACATCGATGGGTATTTGCGCTCAGGATTGACATTTGCGCCTGCGGCAAGCCCCATGCCGCCCGAGATCGCGGCACCAAGATCTGTTAGGATGTCTCCGAAAAGATTGGATGTGACGACCACTTCGAACCGCTCAGGTTGCTTAATCATAAACATAGCGGCCGCATCGACTAAATATGAATAGGTCTTAACATCGGGGTATTCTTGCCCGATTTCTTTGAAAACTTCATCCCAGAAGACCATTGAGTAATTAAGTGCGTTCCCTTTACTAATGCTTGTCAGACTGCGGCCCTGTTTTCTTGCTTCTTCATAGGCATATCGGATGATTCTTTCTGTGCCGACACGCGAGAAAACACCATTTTGCATGACCACCTCGTGTGGCTTGCCCTTGTAAAGCCAGTCGCCTGCTCCTGCATATTCACCTTCGCTGTTTTCGCGGATAAAGAGCATATTGATGTCTTCTTTTTTCACATCTTTAAGTGGGCAAGGGGCGCCGTCAAGAAGGACAACGGGACGTATGTTGACATATTGATCGAAGCTTTTGCGGATCTTAAGCAGAAGATCCCAGAGGGAAATGTGATCAGGAACGCCTGGAAATCCTACGGCACCAAGATAGATGGCGTCAAATTTTGCCAGCGTCTCGATGCCGTCGTCCGGCATCATTTTGCCTGTCTCAAGATAATACTTGCAGCCCCATGGAAAGTGTGTAAACGAAAATGAGAAGGAGCCGTCAATTTCAGAAACCTTATTGAGTACTTTGATTCCTTCTGCAAGAACTTCAGGTCCGATACCATCTCCTGCTATGACTGCAATGTTAAATGTTTTCATACGCGATTCCTCTTTCTGTCATCCATTTATTTTTGTGTTTTCTCAAGAAATAACGGAGTTTATTTTGCGACGATATTGGCAAGTCTTCCCTTAACGTAGATGAATTTGACAATGGATTTGCCGGCAAGGGCTGTGGGAAGAAAAGGATCAGCACGAACGAGGGATTCAACAGAATCAGCATCAAGATCGGTTGCAATCGTGAGCTTGAACTTGATTTGACCGTTGATCTGAACGGCGATCTCGACAGTATCTTGAATGAGTGCCGATGGGTCGTATGTCGGCCAAGGCTGATTGAAGATCGAATATGTATTGCCGAGGGTCTCCCACATTTCTTCACAGAAGTGTGGGGCGTAGGGTGCATAGAGAAGAAGAAGCGTGTTTGCAGCTTCGGAAAGCAAGTCCATATGATATTCGGAGGAGCTCTGGTATTTTCCGATTGCCGTCAGCAATTCCATGAGTCTAGCAATAGACGTATTGAATTGAAATCGATCCGTATCTTGTGTGACGGCGCGAATGGTATTATGCATAACGTAAAGAAGATCCTTATCTGCTTGGCTTCTTTCGTGTTTGCCACATTTCACATTGATTTTGATCGATGTGATGTCTTCGATCAATCGTTCCACGCGCCCGGCAAATTTAGCAATCGCCTGCAGACCGCTGTCATTCCAAGGCCCTCCATCGGTATATGCGAAGCCAAAAGCAAGATATGTACGGAAAACATCAGAACCATATTTGGAAATATAGGCATCGGGAGCAACGGTGTTACCTTTTGATTTTGACATGCGATTCCCATCTGGTCCCAGAATAATTCCCTGGTGGACAAGCGATTTGAATGGCTCATCAAAATCTAGCATGCCGAGGTCGCGAAGTGCTTTGCAGATAAACCGAGCGTAGAGAAGATGCATTGCCGCATGCTCAGGACCGCCGACGTATTTGTCGACTGGGCACATCCGGTTGATTAGCTCCTTGGAAAAGGGTTCTGCCGTATTCTTGACATCTGGATAGCGGAGTTCATACCATGATGAATCGACAAAAGTATCCATCGTATCTGCTTCGCGTTTGGCAGACGCGAAGCATTTCGGACACGTTGTATTGATAAAGGATTCACATTTGGCAAGAGGTGATTCTCCGTCTGGCCGAAATTCAACATCATAGGGAAGAAGGACGGGAAGTTGATCTTCCGGGACAGGAACGATGCCGCAATGTGGACAATGAACGACGGGAATCGGGGTGCCCCAATACCGCTGGCGGGAAATCAGCCAGTCACGAAGGCGGTAATTGATTTTAAGCTCGCCCATGTTCATGGCCGAGAGCGTATCAATGAGGGCTTTGATTGCATGGGAGAAATCAAGGCCGGTAAATTCGCCTGAATTTACGAGAATTCCCTTTGCGCAAAAGGGAAGTTCATCCGCTACGTCTGCCGAGGACGCGATGACGCGGACAATGGGAAGCCCGAATTTCTTAGCAAACTCGAAATCACGCTCATCATGAGCCGGAACAGCCATAACGATGCCTGTTCCGTATCCGGCAATGACATAATCAGACGCCCAGATGGGCACTTTCTCTCCGGTTATTGGATGGATGGCATAGGAACCGGTAAAGACGCCCGTCTTTTCACGGGTGGTAGACATACGATCAATATCTGTCGCTTTCTTCGTCAGATCCTGATAGGCCAAAACAGCTTGCTTCTGCTCGTCTGTCGTGAGAGTATCGCATATTTCAGATTCGGGAGCCACCACTACATATGTGACACCCATTAGCGTATCTACTCTCGTAGTAAAGACATCAAGCTTGCGTAGGGAGCCATCTTCCGTAAGAAGAGTCTGCCCGTTTTTCTCGCAATGAAATGAGACCAGAGAACCTTCTGAGCGTCCAATCCAGTGTGTCTGGATCTTCTTCGTTTTCTCCGGCCAGTCAAGCTCGGGCAGACAATCGAGCAGCTCTTGTGCATACTTTGTTATTGCGAAAAACCACTGGGTCATATTTTTCTTAGATACTTCGGTTCCGCACCGCTCACATGCGCCGTCCACGACTTGCTCATTTGCAAGGACCGTGCTGCATTTTGGGCACCAATTTACCGGAGCATTCTTGCGATAAGCAAGTCCCTTCTCGAGAAGGCGAAGAAATATCAATTGGTTCCATCTATAATAGTCGGGCATACAGGTAGCAAGCTCGTAATCCCAATCATAGGTGGCACCCATCTCACGCAACTGTTTTTCCATGGTCTTTATATTTGCAAGAGTAGAATCCTGTGGATGAATTCCGGTCTTAATTGCATAGTTTTCGGCCGGAAGACCAAAGGCGTCGAACCCCATCGGATGAAAGACGTTGTATCCTTGCATCCTCTTCATACGAGACCATGAGTCTGTTAGCGAATAATTATACCAATGACCCAGATGAAGATTGGCGCCGGAGGGATAGGAGAACATTTCCAGGCAATATAATTTCTCTTTATTACTGGAAGGATCAAACTTGTAAAGTTCGGATTCTTCCCATTTCTTTTGCCATTTTCTGTCGATCTCTACCGAATATGTCATGGTTCTCTCGCCTCGCTTCATTTGATAATTAAAAAGTCACAACAAAAGATTATATCAGAACCGACCTGCAAAACATAGTAAATGCTAGGGATAAACAAGCAATTAATTAGACATTCATATTAGCCTGATCAGGAGAAGGAGAAGAATATGTAGGGGATAGAAGAGATAAAACGCGTATTTTCCAATCCGCGAAGGCTTTTTCCCTTCAGGTAAGACATAGCACAGGAAGAAAACAGCGAGACAGGCTGCAAGTTGAGGATAGTGTCCCGTGCTGCAAAAAGCATAGGTAGAATATATGATGTCTATAATGAGGAAGCATAAAAAAGCAATCGCGACTTTATTTTTGGGGTTCATCTTTTCTGTCAGATAAAAAGTGACAATGATAGGAAGACCAAATAGAGCGTATTCGATGGGTACGATCCAGATGATTAGCAGAGCGGAGACAATCATGATTCCGCCTAGAATGAAGTGCAAGGTAGGTGTCATTTCGGGTGTGACGATTCGCCTCAGTGGACGCTTCCCACTGCCGATTCGCACGTCATAACGGTGCGAGTGGGTGTCTGCACCTGCTTCAAGCAGGCGTAAGGAACCGATCATATCCGGAGGAATGGCAAAGAGAAGCTCACATCCGTATAGGACAAAAAATGATAGAGGAAGGATATAAAGGGCGCATCCGGAAGGAATATCTGAGGGAAGGTTGGCAATTGGAAAAATAATATAAAGAATGCCTTGTGCGACAGAAGCAGTGAGCGCAAGCCGCAGAAAATAGCGCGAGGGACTTGAAGTCCTGAAGAAGCCACTTACAAAGATGTAAGCAAAAAGGGGCAGGCTCATTGAACCAATTACCCTTAGAGTCAAAGCGATTTCAGTGGGTAGGCGATCAGAATAATAGAGTCCGATATGATCACAAACCATCAGTGCACAAGCTAGGTATTTTTTCACATGCTTTTCTCCGTAAATGTAAACGATTTGACATAAGACGGCAACTAAGCAATCATTTTGATACAGGGTTGCAATTGAATCCGCACTGTTTTTATTGTATCATTAGTTTTACTGATTTAGTCACTCGTAGTGTGGATTTATATCTAAGGAGATAAAAATGGGCTTTGGCATGGATATTGGTATCGATCTTGGTACCTGCAGTGTTTTAATATATGTTCGAGGTAAAGGTGTCATTCTAAAGGAACCGTCTGTCGTGGCAGTTAATACGAAGACGGGCAAGGTTCTTGCCGTTGGAGAGAGTGCGAGCCTAATGCTTGGGCGAACCCCCGGAGTCGTGGAGGCCATCCGTCCTCTTCGCGACGGCGTCATTTCTGATTTCAAGGTGACGGAAGTTATGCTTAAGGCATTTATCGGACGTGTGTGTCACGGATTGCGTGCGACCTATTTCAAGCCGACCATTGTCGTCTGTGTTCCGTCAGTTATTACGCCGGTTGAGCAGAAGGCTGTAGAGGATGCCTGCCGACATGCTGGTGCGAAGGATGTATTCCTGATCCGCGAACCGATTGCCGCCGCAATTGGTGCCGGAATTGATATTACCAAGGCTTGTGGGTCTATGATTGTTGACATTGGCGGCGGAACCACAGATATTGCTGTTATTTCACTCTGTGAGCCTGTTGTGGATTATTCCCTTAAGGTCGCAGGAGATCGCTTCGATGAGGCAATTGTGAAGCATGTTAGAAGGAAGCACAATGTTCTTATTGGAGAGCGAACCGCAGAAGATCTTAAGATTCAGATCGGATGCGCATACCCAAGAGAAGAAGAACTGACAATGGATGTGCGGGGACGTAACCTGATTACTGGTCTCCCGGCCACGGTAACGGTTTCTTCGACGGAGATGCTTGAGGCACTTGAAGAGCCGGTCGGCCAGATATTTGAGGCGGTTCACTCGGTTCTTGAGAGAACACCGCCCGAGCTGATGGCAGACATCAGCCAAAGAGGTATTGTCATGACAGGTGGAGGCGCTTTGCTTTATGGGCTTGATCGAATGCTTGCAACAAAGATCGGTATCGATGTATTTGTTGCCGATGATGCGGTAAGCTGTGTTGCTATTGGTACAGGTAAGGCACTGAATATGATGGACAAATTCGCGGCGCTGGGCGACGCATAATGCCGGAATGATTGAATTTGCGATCTGTATTGAGACAGCGAGAGCTGTCTCTTTTTTTGCGAAAGAGTAAGGAATTTCTACATACAGATGGGTAAACACTTCGTAAATAGATATACTTTTGGGGACAGCAAATCATCTCAAACGAATACTTGACTGCCCAAAAGATGTTTCGATTGAAGATGCTTCCAAAAAGCGGATATTCTCATAGCATGAATTTATATGATTTGCTTGACGTGTGGTTCTGTGAGACTTATAATGGCGACGTTTACTAGTATTTTGTTTCTCATGAATGACAATTTATTTTTTTGGACATATATACGCAATTCGTGCGTTTAATTGAATGGACCCGCGCTTGATTTCAGTGTTTCATTTTCCGTGTAATTCATTTGAATAAGTTATGCCCCTTTTTTGTATTTTTGGGCAGAGTAATGCAATTTCCATAACAAAATAATATTTCGAGGTGACCGAATGGATTCTACCGACAATTTTTCCCACAAGAGCAAGAAGGATTTAGCTGCTATTGCGATTCTTTTTGGTTTGCTAACACAAGACAAGGTTAGCAAGATGACCAAGCCTCAGCTGATTCAATTTCTCCAAGAACAGGAGAGCAGGAGTGCGGCTTCGTCAGAATCGGTTCAGAGTAAGCCCGTAAAGCGGCCGATAAAGAAAAACGTGACGGTTGCAGGAGAGACCCATTCTGTGATGGCGAAAATCAGTGAAACGGAAAAGGATAGTAAGCCCGAAGGAGATTCACTTTCTTCTGCAACCAAATCCAGGAAGAAGACTCCGAAATTAGGTGCGGCAGATACGACACTTGCAAGTTCTGCTGACGTAGAAGCGGAGATGCTTTCAGGGATAGCAAGCGATGCTGTGACTGATTCTTTACCTGATGTCACATCGGTATCTTCTCCCTTGCCAAATAAGAAGGGGCACGCGAAGAAAGCGGCAAAGAAAGATGTGATTGCATCGGATGAAGAAGATCCCGTCATACCAGAAGAACAGGGTGCGCCATACGACCTATTGCCGACTGTCATAGATGTCACTCCAGAAGCGAATGCTGTTGAATCTTCCATGGAAGAAGCCAATGTGAATGCAGATCGTGTTGTGCCAAAGAAGCGCAGTAGAGGCTCGAAGAAGCACGAAATCTCTTTGCCTGAGACGGACGTTGATTCAGATACGTCTGCTGTCGTATCGGCTGAAATCGTCATTTCAGAGGAAATGGAAATATCGGGTGGAATGGATCAGGCAGCCTCTTCTGAAGTGACTGAGAAGCAAGTTGTTGCAAAAGAGATTGTGGCAGCGGCGCCTGGTAACACACATAAGGGGAAGATTCATAGACGCTCCATTACAATTACGCCAAAAGATGAACTGCCTTCTCATGAATCAACGGATGTTGGTGGGGCAGATTCTGCAGACGGAGAAGAGAACCCTGAATCAACTCACCATAGAACGGTGATGAAACCCAAAGAGGTTTCGCAGGAAATGGTCTCAGGTGTCTTAGAAATTGTACAGGATGGCGCATTTGGGTTCTTACGTCGCGAGAATTATCTGGCAGGACCGACAGATGTTTTTGTTCCGGCTCCATACCTTCGCAGATTCGGTCTTCGAACAGGCGATTATGTCACTGGGCCTGCAAGGCCCAAACGCGATGCCGACCGATATCAATCGATTCAGTATATTAAAGAAGTGAATGGGATGCCCCCTGAGAAGATGCTTCGTCGAGCCCAGTTTGATCGACTGACACCCATATATCCCGAAGAAAAATTCATACTTGAGACCCAAAAGGATGAACTGTCCACGCGTATTATCGATCTGGTCGCACCGATTGGGAAAGGACAGAGAGGCATGATTGTTTCTCCTCCCAAAGCAGGTAAGACCATTCTTTTGCAGAAGATTGCCAATGCAATTTCCATCAATAATCCCAATTCTAAACTCATCGTTCTGCTTATTGACGAGCGTCCTGAAGAGGTCACGGATATGCAGCGTTCCATTAATGGCGAGGTCGTCTATTCGACATTTGACAAGACACCGGAAAACCATACGCGGATTGTCGAACTCGTCCTGGAAAGAGCGATGAGACTGGTTGAACTTGAGCAAGATGTTGTCATTTTGCTTGATTCGATGACGCGTCTTGCCAGAGCATACAATCTGACGATCAATCCGACAGGAAGAACACTATCCGGCGGTCTTGACCCGGGCGCACTCTATGGACCCAAACGTTTTTTTGGTGCGGCGCGAAATATTGAGAATGGCGGAAGCCTGACCATCATCGCGACATCGCTCATCGAAACGGGTTCGAGGATGGACGAGGTCATTTTCGAAGAGTTCAAGGGAACGGGAAATATGGAAGTCTATCTGGATCGCAAATTGTCCGAGAAGAGAATTTTCCCGGCAATCGACATCAACAAATCCGGTACGCGGAGAGAAGAACTGCTCCTTGCTCCGGTTGCGCTGGATGCCGTGTGGACGATTCGAAAAGCATTCAGTCAGCTTGATACTTCTGCTGTTACGGAGATGATTATTAGTCTGTTGCTTAAAACAGCAACAAACAATCAATTTGTGCAGTCCGTTAATGTCTCATTTAATGACAAGGCATTATATGATGCGATGCGCGGAAGTCGTCCAAATGGATCACAGGGCGCCTCGCAAAATGGTATGAATAAATAATTCGTCTGATCTTGAGGATTCGTGAAATATGGAGTATGTCTGTAAGAAATTTTCCGAGCTTTCGGCAATTGAAATTGAGAGGATCCTTCGGCTAAGAAACGAAGTTTTCATCGTGGAACAACAATGCATTTACATGGATATTGATGGAAAAGATGAGACCTCTCAGCATCTCATTGCTAAAAATGGCGATGAGATTGTTGCGTGTCTTCGGATTGTGCCGCCTGGGGAAAAATTTGCGTTGTTCTCTATTGGCAGGATTGTGGTTGCAAGGCCATTCCGCGGGCAAGGCATATCCCGCAAATTGATGCAAATCGCGTTTGACTTCTGCAATAATCTTCTGCACTGTGAGCAGGTTATGCTATATGGACAGGTATATATAGTGCCTTTCTATCAGAGTTTGGGATTTCGGATTGTTTCAGACGAGTATCTGGAAGATGGCATATGGCATGTTGATATGATCAAGGATATGATGCCGAATGGAGAGCCGTCATAATTCATACGGACAAAGTTTGCCATCCAGCGTGGTTTTCGTTGACAAAGGGTGTCTATGTGTAGTAGCATATCTTTTGCATATATAAATCCGGTTTGGCATACGTGCATGGTTTTTTGTGTGACACGCGCCAACCTTTGATGAGAGGTGAAATTTATGAAAGAAGCAATCCATCCGAAGACCGACAAGGTAACAGTAAAATGTGCCTGCGGAGAGACCTTTGAGACGACATCCACGAAGAGCACAATGCACGTTGATATTTGTTCTAAATGCCATCCTTTTTACACTGGCAAGCAGAAACTGATTGATGCTGGCGGCCGTGTTGACAAGTTCCGTAAGAGAATGGATCAGAAGTGATTCGATTTTGCTTTTTATGAGGCATAAGCAGGAGAGGTGATTTTCATCTCTCTTTTTCTTTTTCTTTTGCAGCTTATTTCTGATAGAATGGTTATAACAATATTATGAATCGAGGAATACACATGACAGAGAATCAATCTCCGTTTGGAGAAAGTCAGATTGAACAGGCTTCTGCCGTTGCGCCTGCGGAAGTTGTTTCGAATAAAGTTTCTGGTAAGAAAACGACCATTGGCGGGCAAGCACTTATGGAAGGGCTTATGATGGTCGGGCCGAGAAGAATTGCAATGGCAGTTCGCAAGGCGGACGGGTCGATTATTGTTGAAGAGATTTCCCAGGGAAGGAAAACGATATTTTTTGAGAAAATTCCTCTTGCGAGAGGCTGCATTCGCCTTTTCAGACAGCTTGTTACTGGAACGGGAGCGTTGATGCGTTCTGCCGAATTGTCGGAAGAAGCCCCTCCGAAGACTGTGCCTTCCTCGGGTGATGATACCCCAGATATTACATCTTCTTTAGAGGCTACGGACGTTTCTTCTGTCGAAGATCAGTCGAATAAAGCCCGTGAAGCCGCTGTTTTTCAGGATCCCAAGCAGCAGACGCCCAGCAAACTTGATGAATTCATTGATAAGCATATGAATCTTATGATGGTACTTACGGCAACGTTGGGTCTCCTATTTAGTGTTGTACTTTTTCTCATTCTTCCAAGCCTAATCGTGAGCTTTATCACGTACTTCATACCAGATAGTAATCTGGGAGATTTTTCTGTCAACCTCATCTTGAATCTAGTCGAAGGACTTCTTCGCATTACGATTTTTATCGCATATCTGGCAATTACTTCCCGTCTGAAGGATATCGCTCGCGTATGGATGTATCATGGTGCCGAGCACAAAACCATTGCCTGCTATGAAGCCGGCGAGCCACTGACCGTTGAGAATGTTCGAAAATACAATCGCTTTCATCCGAGATGTGGAACAGCCTTTATGTTTATTGTCATTGTTGTATCGATATTGGTTTTCAGTGTTGCTGATGCAATCATTGACGTTGATATCTGGTGGGTAGATGCCCTGACAAGACTGGCTATGGTTCCTGTTGTTGGCGGTATTGCATATGAGATTATTCATTTTACCGGAAAACATGACAACAATGCGGTTTGCAAAGCCATCTCAAAACCTGGCATGTGGCTGCAGCGCTTCACGACAAAAGAGCCTGACGATAGCATGCTTGAAGTGGCAATCACCGCAATGGAAGCTGTCATGCCTGAACATGAGGGAGAGGATAACTGGTGACCTTATCCGAGTGGATTACTGATACATCGCAAAAACTTAAAGTGGCTGGTATAGATTATGCCCGGTCGGAGATTTATCTGTGGCTGACTCAAATTACGGATAAGAACCGTGCGTGGCTTTCGCTTCACACAAATGAGAAGATGAATGGGCTATTCTCGTCTGATTTGATAGCTAAACTTCAAGAGATTACGGCTAGGCGGATATCCCGTGAACCGCTTGCCTATATTCTGGGGACTGCGTTTTTTTATGGATACCCATTTCAAGTCGGAACAGGTGTCTTGATTCCAAGATCTGATAGCGAGATGGCGGTTGAGATCGCGCTTGCGGTTCTGGGGTTGGAACATATGCCAGCCGCCCAGTTTTGCTGTAGTGAGATTGAAACCGATTTTTGGGTTACCCTGCATTCGGGGATGCTGCGTTTCATAGATGTTTGTACCGGGTCGGGATGCTTGGCTATTGCATTATCGGAGAAACTTCGTGAGAGAAAGGCAGCATTCCAGGCGCTACTTACGGATATCTCCCCCGAAGCCCTTGTATATGCGCGCAGGAATACGGATAACTTTGCTCTTTCCTCCCATCTTGTTTTGTGTGAATGCGACCTTCTTCCGGATCAATCGACATTCGCGTCAATTTTTTCCGGAGAGAAAGCAAACCTAATTATCTCTAATCCTCCCTATATTCGCTCTGACGAGATGGATAGCTTGATGCCCGAGGTGCGTGATTTTGAACCGGAAATGGCATTAACGGATAGCAAAAACGGCCTGTCTTTTTATGAGAGAATTCTAGCAGAGGCATCGAATTATCTTGCATGTGATGGCGTAATCATCTTTGAACATGGATACGAACAGGCAGAGGCGGTTTCAAAACTCTGCCGAGAGTATGGCTTTGATAGGACGCAGTGTTTTCGCGACTATGGCGGACAACCGCGTGTTACTATAGCAAGAAAATCAGTGTAATGTGGAGGTGAAATATGGCAAGCCCATTCTTTTTATACCCATTTTGCGAAGGAGACCTTGTTACCTTGAGAAAACAACATCCATGCGGCGGGAAGGAATGGGAAATTTCTCGCGTTGGTGCTGACATCACACTCGTTTGCATGACCTGCGGTCATAGGCTTATTCTCACTAGGCGGGTTCTCGAGAAATCTTGTCTTCACGTGAAGTCAAAGAAAGACAAAGATGAGTAGATATGATATGATCAACTTATATTTTTGCAACAAGTGAGGACCATCTTATGTCAAAGACTGAGTCACACAATAAAGAGAATGACAAGACCGACACACCCGATGTTAAGCCCTCCGAAATAGGCAATACACCCGAGTCATTACGCACATGGCTGAACGGATTGACGGGTGCAGGGTTGGTTGAGTGGGATCGACTTCCAGATATTGAGCTGTATATGGATCAGGTTCTCACATTAATGGAGCGTCAACTTGCTTTCTATCGACGCAGTGAAGAGGATAAACTTCTGACACAGCCGATGATCAACAACTATACGAAGGACGGGCTTCTTCCGCGTGCAACAGATAAAAAGTACGCAAAGGGTCATCTGGCGCTTCTGTCGATTCTATGTTCATTGAAGCCTGTGCTTTCCATATCGGATCTCTCAACTCTCCTGCAAACCGCGATGATTGATAACAACGAGAAGGATCTATATGACTTCTTTTTGCGCGTGCAATCGGATGCGATTGATGCGAATAAAATAGATCTTTCCAGCAAACTCGATGAGATGAAGATATCTGAAGATGAATCTGAATTGACAGCGGCAGACCGCCGCGATTTGGCGCTCATGGCACTTCGTATGTCTGTCGAAGCACGTGCACGCATCATGCTGACACAGAAGATTCTTGACCTTGTCCATGAGAAGAGTAAATAGGGGAGAAAAGATGCTTCCACCCAAAACAAAAGGCTCTGAATTTTGGATTCAGAGCCTTTATCGTTATGATGTGAGAACGAAAAGTGAGAATCAGCCAGCTTCCTCAACGGCAACAGCAACGGCAACCGTCGCACCAACCATTGGGTTGTTACCCATACCGATGAAGCCCATCATCTCAACATGAGCAGGAACGGAGGACGAACCGGCAAATTGAGCGTCAGAGTGCATGCGTCCCATCGTATCGGTCATGCCATAGGAGGCAGGGCCTGCAGCCATATTATCGGGGTGAAGCGTACGGCCTGTGCCGCCGCCAGATGCAACAGAGAAGTACTTCTTGCCAAGGTCATAACATTCCTTCTTATATGTTCCCGCAACAGGATGCTGGAAACGGGTCGGGTTTGTCGAGTTGCCCGTGATTGACACGTCAACACCTTCCAAATGCATGATTGCAACGCCTTCGCGAACGTCATCCGCACCGTAGCAACGAACCTTTGCGCGGTCTCCATCGGAATAAGCTATCTCTTTAACGATAGACACTTTGCCAGTGGCATAGTCAAATTTTGTCTGAACGTAGGTAAATCCGTTGATTCTAGAAATAATAAAGGCCGCATCTTTACCAAGACCATTGAGGATAACGCGAAGAGGAGAAGTTCTGACTTTTCCGGCGGACTGAGCAATCTTAATTGCGCCTTCTGCCGCGGCAAAAGATTCGTGACCGGCAAGAAATGCAAAACAATCTGTCTCTTCGCGAAGAAGCATTGCCGCAAGGTTTCCGTGTCCGATACCGACCTTCCTGTCGTCTGCAACAGATCCGGGAATGCAGAAAGCCTGCAGACCGATTCCAATTGCCTCAGCAGCTTCAGAAGCCTTCTTTGTACCCTTCTTGAATGCGATGGCAGCACCTACGACGTAGGCCCAAGCAGCATTCTCAAAGGCAATTGGCTGTGTCTCTTTGCAGATTGTATAGGGGTCAACGCCCTTTGCATCGCAAATGGCTTTGGCCTCCTCAATGGAAGCAATACCATATTCGGCCAAGACAGCTGTAATCTGGGGAATTCTTCTCTCGTAACTTTCAAAAAGTGCCATGATTATGTCTCCTTCCTATCTTATTCTTTTCTCGGATCAATGTAACGAGGTGCGTCAGCAAAACGTCCATAGGTTCCGAGATTCTTCTTATAAGCTTCGTTTGCATCAACGCCGTTCTTAATCTGTTCTAGCATTGGCCCGACCTTAACGAATTGATAGCCAGTTATCTGCTCGTCACTATCAAGAGCAAGCTTGACAATGTATCCTTCTGTGAGCTCAAGATAGCGGGGTCCCTTGTCGAGAGTGGAAAAGATTGTACCTGTCTGTGAGCGCAGTCCTTTTCCAAGATCCTCAAGAGATGCACCGATCGGCAGTCCGCCTTCTGAAAAAGCAGACTGAGAACGCCCGTATACAATTTGAAGAAAAAGTTCACGCATGGCTGTATTGATTGCGTCGCAAACAAGATCTGTGTTAAGTGCTTCAAGAATTGTCTTGCCAGGAAGGATCTCTCCTGCCATAGCTGCAGAATGCGTCATGCCTGTGCATCCGATTGTCTCAATGAGAGCTTCCTGAATAATACCTTCCTTGATGTTTAGGGAAAGCTTGCAGGCTCCCTGCTGAGGTGCGCACCAGCCGATTCCGTGTGTGAATCCGGAGATGTCTTTAATCTCTCTAGCCTGAACCCACTTTCCTTCTTCGGGAATCGGAGCAGCCCCGTGATTAGGACCCTTTGCGATACAAGTCATTTGTTCAACTTCGTGTGTTTTAAGCATGTATGTATCCCCTTTCAAAATGATAATTACTACTAAGTGTCTGCCGACGTATAATGGCAGAAAAACACCGTTTCTATTATAGCAAAAGAATATGGATAATCTACATGACAAATTAGCAAAACTAATTATATGGTTTCAAAGCCCACATGCACATTATTGTGAAAAATGAATGGGCTAAAATAAAAATATCTCATCTACATGTCATAGTCCTTCTGCTATAATCACAAGTGATATTCACAAGAAGGAACAATGAGGGAAACAAACATGGGCGCACTAGAAGATAAAATGAAAGAGATCAACAACCGTTATGAGGAAATTCTTTCTTCTTTGTCTGACCCTGCAATCGCTGCAGATCAGCCGCGCTACCAGAAATTGAGCCGAGAGTTATCGGATACGGAGCCGATCGTTTTTTGTTTCCGTTCCCTCATGGAGACGAAGAAGGAACTTGCGGAAGTCCGCTTCATCTTCCGCTTGGCGGAAGATGAAGAGATTAGAGAATTGGCCAGAGAAGAGGAAAGAACACTTGAGGATCGTCTGAGTCGTTTCAAGGAGGAATTGCAGGAGAAATTGACGCCAAAGGATCCGAATGACCGCAGGTCAGTTATTATCGAAATACGAGCGGGTGCAGGAGGAGAAGAGGCGGCGTTGTTTTGCGGCGTTATGTTCCGCATGTACAGTATCTATGCGCAAAGTCGTGGTTGGAAAACAGAGTATATAGATAGTAACGAGACCGAGCTTGGCGGCTATAAGGAAATTGTTTTTTCCATTGAGGGACAAGGCGCATACAGCCGCTTCAAATACGAGAGTGGCGTACATCGTGTACAGCGTGTTCCCGTCACGGAATCGTCAGGACGGGTGCATACTTCAACCGTAACGGTAGCCGTACTACCAGAAGCAGAGCCTGTCGAGGTTGATATCAGCCCCAGCGATATACGGATTGATACTTTTCGCGCCTCCGGTGCCGGAGGTCAGCATGTAAATCGGACGGATTCTGCCGTACGGATTACGCATATTCCGACCGGTCTTGTTGTACAGTGCCAGGACGAGAGAAGCCAGTATAAGAACAAGGATAAGGCAATGGCAGTCCTGATGAGCAGACTCATGAAGCTTGAAAACGCAAAACAGCACGGAACCATTGCCCAGGAACGTAAAAGTCAGGTTGGCACAGGGGATCGGTCTGAGAGGATCCGAACGTATAACTATCATCAGGGACGCGTTACGGATCATCGAATCGGACTGACACTTTACCGTCTTGAAGAAATTCTTGGTGGAGACCTTGATGAAATAATTAATGCTCTTATGACAGCCGATAAGAAACATACGCTGATGACAGGAGAAGGACAGGAGGAAGAGGAATGAGCCGTCCAAGAAAACACTATAGAAAATGCCCGAGTAGAGGGAGAAGAACTACATTAGCGACGCGTGTCATTTCTTCGGAAAATCAAGCCGAAATGGAGTCGGCAGCTTCCTGTATTCTTTCTGGCGGACTGGTAGCTTTCCCGACAGAAACGGTATATGGACTTGGCGCCAATGCGCTTGATCCTGTAGCGGTTCGCGGCATCTTTCAGGCTAAGGGGCGTCCATCTGATAATCCGCTGATTGTCCACGTTGCCTCGAAAGATGTCATTCTCCCTCTTGTACGAGAAATCACGCCGCTTGCGCGATGTATGATGGATCATTTTATGCCTGGCCCGATTACACTGGTTATGAAAAAGAGTAATATGATTCCATCTTGTGTTAGTGCTAACCTCGACACCGTCGGAATTCGCATTCCTTCCCATCCCGTGGCGCTGAAATTTCTTTCGCTTTGCGAGACTCCGGTCGCTGCGCCGTCGGCAAATATGTCCGGTAGTCCGTCTCCGACTTGCGCCTCCCATGTTATGCATGATATGCAAGGCGCCATCTCGTATATTCTCGATGGAGGAAACTGCGAAGTCGGTCTGGAGTCAACGGTACTTGATGTTACAGGAAAGAATCCTGTTATCCTTCGTCCCGGAGCGATTACCGAAGAAATGATCGAAGAAGCCTGTAAGGAAAGCGGTGTCGAAATTCCTGGTGTCAGATCTGCTACCTCGCTTGACGGTTCGAAGACGCCGAGTGCGCCTGGTATGAAATACCGCCACTATGCGCCGAAAGCTCGCGTGGTTATTTTCACAAAAGAGGAAGAGACGCAGAAAGAATGGATCGATATCGTTCGCGAGATACTTGATGAGAAACCAAGAGTGAATCTTCTTGGCGTGTATTGCTGCTCACAGGATGCTTGGACACTAAGAGAGAAGATGAATCCTACAGAATCCTTGCGAGTGAAGATTCTCATCTACGGAGAAATGGGCGACACCAACATCGCATCAAGCAAACTATTCTCGGCGCTTCGTTCCTTTGATGATATGCATGCAGACGTAATTATTGCCGAAGGATTCAGAAAAGTCGGGCTTGCCGCTGCCTATATGAATCGCCTGGACAAGGCCGCCGGCGCGAGATTTGAGAAAGATCCCAGCGCAGAGATGGAGCTTCCCGATTTGCACAGACACGTACTTTTTGTATGTACGGGCAATACATGCAGAAGCCCAATGGCCGAAGTTCTTCTAGCTCAGTTCATTGAAAGGAGCGAGCCATTCTTCGACAAAAATCTGTCGGGAAGAAAGGCACTGATTCACGTCTCGTCTGCGGGAATACACGCAAATGAGGGTGAAGATGCTTCCAATTTTGCCATGTTGGCCGTAAGTAATTTGTATGGGCTTAATCTCTTCCTACACAAGTGTCATCAGATAGTAGAAGCAGATATTTCCCGAAATGACCTGATTATAACGATGACAGATCAGCAGGCAAGTATTCTTCGTCGGGAATGGAAAGAATCGGCAGGAAGAGTTTATTCCTTCTCAGAATATATTACTTCACGCAAAATCAAGCTTCCCGCAACGGACGATTCACAAACACATTATGATATTTTGGATCCGTTTGGACAAAGTCGATCTGTTTACAACAAAACTGCAATGGATCTATACGAGAAAATTTCGCTCATGTTACCTGCGATATTGGAGGATCTCGGTGTTGTATTGCCGCACGGACCGTTCTGAGTATTTCGCCGAATTCGCATAGAGACGACTATTCTTGCAAATATTTGCAAAAAAATGTTTGTTCGTGTATATATCATATAGAACTTTCTATTCGTCAGGGTTATGATAAATTTACGAAGAGGAAACAAACGGCGCATGACATGCCTGAGACAAAGAAATTTGGCAAAATGTCCGATGAATTCTCATCCTTTTGATCAGAAAAGCCAGTTTCATCTAGAATAATGAGCTGAAATCGGGTTTCTGCTTGACGTATAATACGTCGGTATGCTATCATTTCACCTGCTGCGAAGGATGCGGCGTTTCTTGAAAATAGTCCTCGCTCTCATATGAATGTGAGAGCCGTTTAGTCCAGGAGGAGGTGAATTTTAGATGGCAAACAAGTATGAACTCGTCGTTATTTTGAGCCCGGCTCTCGGAGAAGAGGCAATCGCTTCGACTACAGAGCTAATCAAGACCAAGATTGAATCCGGTGCTACCATTATTGGTGTGGAGACAGTTGGTGTCAGACGTATGGCTTATGAGATCAAGGATCAGAAGGATGGTTTTTACCTTCAGTTCAACTTCACATCAGGCCCGGATTTCCCCAAAGAAATCGAGCGTGTATTGAAGATTACGGAAGGCATATTGCGATTTCTCGTTGTCCGCATTGATGCGTAATTACGAAAAGGAAGTGTATGTATGAACAAGGTCATTCTTATTGGCAGACTTACCAAAGATCCTGAGGTTAAGACCACACAGAGCCAAGTCTCGTTTTGCACATTCACGGTTGCTGTTGACAGAAAATTTAAGACAGCGACGGGCGAACGTCAATCGGATTTTTTGACCTGTGTAGCATGGCGTCAGCAAGCAGATTTACTCGGACGTTATTTCCAAAAGGGATCAAAAATCGGTATTGTCGGAAATCTTCAATCAAGATCATACGACAATAACGAAGGCAAGAAAGTTTATGTTACGGAAGTAGTCGTTGACGAGATCGAATTTATGGATTCTAAGCAGAGCGGAACTTCGGGTTCAGTGGGCGAAGGCGCGCAGCATGCTGCAGCGATGACACCACCACCAGCGCCGTCTGTGGACAGCGGGTTCTATCCGGCTATGGATGATGATACTACACTCCCGTTTGATCTTTGATTATCGCGCTTATGCGTGACGGTGGTTTCGAGAAGAAACCGGATTATTTTGAAAGGAGACTATGATAATGGCTGAAAATAGAGGCCCGAGATCGGGTGGTCGCGACTTTGGCGATCGCGAAGGCGGACGCGGCGGAATGAGAATGAGACGCACACGCCGCAAGGTTTGCGCTTTTTGTGCAGATAAAGTTGAGATCATTGACTACAAGGATGTTGCAAAGCTTCGCAAATACATTTCTGAGCGCGGCAAGATTTTGCCTAAGCGTATGACAGGAAACTGTGCTAAACATCAGAGAGAACTTACAATTGCAATCAAGAGAGCAAGACATATTGCACTTCTTCCTTTTGCAGTTGACTAAGTATTAGGTAGTTCTTTGCAATTCAGTTTATCAAAACGAGGGTTTGCATTGCGATTACAGGATACAACGATTATAATTATTGGGCATCCTTGACATATTTTTGTCTGGGGTGCCCGATTTTTATCGGATGAAGATTCTTCAAAGGAGGATGGTGCATGACCCTTTTCGTGCATCGAAACACAATATGAAGGTAATTTTACTTGCCGATGTTAAGACACTTGGGAAAGCGGACGATATCGTTGAAGTGAATGACGGATACGCCAGAAATTTCTTATTTAAGAAGAATCTTGCACTTGAAGCGACACCGACCAACCTGAATTCGATTAAGCTTAAAAAAGGTGCGCAGGCTGAGAAGGCTCGCAGAGATCTTGTTTTAGCGAAAGAGGATGGAGTCAAGCTAAATGGACAGACATTGGACCTTTTGATGAAGTCCGGTGATGGCGGTCGTTTGTATGGGGCAGTCACTGCGCAGGACATTGCGGATGCGCTTGACAAGAAGGGGTTCAAAGTTGATAAGAAGCATATCGTAATTAAGAGCCCGATTAAGGCAATCGGCGTATATGAGATTACTATCAAGCTTCACGCGGAAGTTCTTGTTTCCGTTCATGTTCAGGTTAAGGCTGTCTCATAAGGATAATCATCTTGGAGGATAATCATGGCAAAGGCAATTTCGAATAACCTTGCAGGCAGAGTGCCTCCGCAAAACACCCAGGCAGAGCAGGCTGTCTTGTGTACATGTCTTGACAGCGAGACGGCTCTTTCCGTGGTTACCGCTATTTTGTCGCAAAATGATTTTTATCGTCCGGATCACAGGATTATATTTGCCGCAATCCTTGAGCTCATGACGCTTCGTTCCCCTGTGGATATTATCACAGTATCTGATTTGCTCTCGAAACGTGGCGAATTGGAACAAGTCGGTGGAACGACATATCTCAGCCAGCTATCTGACCTTCCGATTATTCGGACAAATGCGGCGGAATATGCATCCATCGTAAGACAGAAAGCAATGCTTCGCAGGATAATTGAATCTCTTGATGATGTCATTAAACTCTCGTATGACGGAGAACAAGAGGCGAATAATCTGGTAGATATTGCCATTAAGCGATTGTCAGATATGCGCGAGAATCCCGCGGGTTCAGGGTTTGAGACAATTCATGAAATCTTGAAACGAACTCTTCAGGAGATATCCGATATTAGCCGTGGAAAGAAGGAGCGGACTGCCATTCATACCGGATTTCCTATGCTTGACAAGGCAACGGGCGGATTTAGGCCGGGGTCACTCATTATTGTTGCGGCGCGTCCTGCAATGGGTAAATCTGCATTTGTCATCAATTTAGCCACAAATGCTTCGATTATGTTTGGTACACACGTTGCTTTTTTTAGCTTAGAAATGTCTAAAACCGAAATCGGAAATCGTATTCTCGCTTCGAGATCTTCTGTGAGTACCTATGCTCTTCAGAACGCAGACATAAAAGAAAATGATTGGAATCAGATCAGCAGTGCCCTAGCGGTTCTGTCGCCGGCTCCGTTTTATATCGATGATCGCTCAGGAATCAATACGATTGAGATGATGGCGAAATGCCGACAACTGAAGAACGAAGGCAAGCTTGGACTGATCATTATTGATTATATGCAGCTTATGAGCTCTGCTGGATCGCGCAGCAGCGGAAACCGTCAGCAGGAGATCTCTGAGATTTCCCGCGCTCTTAAGATTATGGCAAAGGAATTAGAAGTCCCCGTAATCGCACTATCGCAGCTTTCTCGTGGCGCTGAATATCGTGAGGACCGAAGGCCGCTTCTTGCGGATCTTCGTGATTCCGGTGCAATTGAGCAAGATGCAGATATGGTTATTTTTATCTATAGAGACAAATATTATGATACGTCGGCAGAAAAACCAGAAATTGAAGATGCTGAGATCATTCTGGCGAAGAATCGTCAGGGAGCTACGAAGACGGTCATGATGAAATGGCAGGCAAGAAAGACACTGTTTTTCGAACCAGATTTACCAGCTTCCCCTGATGAATCGCAAGCTCCTAGAGACTCTATTCACGCTACGCTGCCTGCAGATTATCAGGATATCCCGGATTTTGATATTCCTGCTGAGAATGGTGGAAACTAATGTCTATTGCGCGTGAATGCAAGGAATATTGCCTAAGAAACGACTTGCTTTCATGCAAAGAGATTCTGGTGGGTGTATCTGGCGGGGCGGATTCGATGTGCCTATTGGATCTGCTCTGTAAGATGAAAGATTTATGCGATGAACCTCAGTGTTTCCCGGCCATTTCTGTGGCGCATGTACATCATGGACTGCGTGAATCAGCCGGTTATGATGAGAATTTAGTGAAGGCATATTGTGAGAAAAGAGATATTCCTCTCTACGTCTGCCATGCGGATGTGTCCCGAGAAGCTGCTACCAGAAAAATCGGAATTGAAGAGGCAGGTAGGTTGGTTCGATACAACTTTTTTTATGAGACTGCATCAAGAATGAAGGCATCTCGTGAAGACGTATTTATCGCCGTTGCTCACCATATGGACGATCAGGCTGAAACGATCTTACTCAATCTTTTTCGGGGAGCGGGTACAGATGGATTGTGTGGAATCTATCCGCGCAACGGGAATCTCATTCGCCCATTGCTCTTTGCCACAAAGGTTGATATTTTGCGGTACGTGGAAGATAATAGCATCCCTTTTGTTTCTGATCAGACAAATTCCGAAAATGATTATATGCGTAACCGTATTCGCAACCAAGTTCTCCCCGTCATTTCAAAGGCGATTGGGAAAGATCCAGTACCCATGCTTGCACGCACTTCCGATCTGATGAAAGCTGACAAAGATTTTTTTGCTGGAGAAATCGCAAAATTGATGCAGGAGAGATTGTCCTACACTGAAGAAGGAATTCCATTTCTTTCGGTGAAGAGCTTTGTTTTTGAGCCAAAAGCAATCGCAACGAGAATGATTCGCGCACTTTTTGTCCAAAGGTTTGGAGAATGCAAAGACATATCAGCATCTCAGGTTGATGAGATACTGTCTTTGGCGAAGCGGAGACCTCATTGCGGTCGAATATGTCTCCCTCATCATCGGTTTGCCGGGTTTGAAGAGGGCGTGCTTTTCTATGCGGATGCGTCAGAGAAAGAGAATTGGTGTCGTCGCTGGGTTCCTATACAGGAAGAGTATCTGCTTTGTCAGGAAATGGAAGAATGTGACACGGCGCTGTTGGACAGAAGCGTAGGTTCAAAGACGAGCATCCTATTTTCGAAAAACGATTACAATGTGAGGATTCTTTTCGTTGAGAATCCGGATCAGTTAGTTTATAATAATCGGACATGGTATTGCACCGAGGAGCTGCTTCTGGGTGCTCACATGCGCACACGCCGGTCAGGGGACTTATTTGCACAAGCTGGGTCGTCAGGACACAAGCTGCTCAGGCGATACTTGACTGACAGGAAGATATCCGGAAGTGTGCGGGACAGACTTCTGATTGTTGCCAAAGGTTCCGAGGTTCTTTGGATTCCAGGTGTGGGTCATGCGATCGGGTTTGTAAACGAAGTTTCTGCAAAGCGATTTTTCACGGAGGCAAATGCGGAAGATTCGGAGGCTTATTTTGCTTCCGGAAGGAAACTTTTGCGAGTGGAATGGTTTCAAGTATAATTATTGGAGGGCATACAGGATGTCACATTATGTTAAGGATGTTCTGATTCCGAGAGCTGAAATTGCTAAGGTAGTCGATGACCTCGCCAGACGCATTTCGGACGACTATGCGGGTCAAGAAATTGTGATGGTCGGTGTACTTAAGGGTTCGTTTATTTTCTTGGCCGATCTTGTTCGGAAAATTACAGTACCTGTGGTTATTGATTTTATGTCTGTTTCAAGTTACTATGGCGGGACAAAGAGTTCCGGTGTTGTTAAGATAATTAAAGATATGGATACAGATATTCAAGGGAAACACGTTATTATCGTGGAAGACATTATTGATTCCGGACTAACGCTGAATCATTTGAAGGATTTGCTTCTTACCAGAGAACCTGCTAGCCTTCGCGTATGTGCTGCTTTTGACAAACCTGAGCGACGCAAGATTAGTATTTCGGCTGATTATCTGGGTATGCCGATTCCCGATGAGTTTATCATTGGCTATGGACTTGATTTTGATGGACAGTATCGTAATTTGCCGGATGTATGTATTCTGGCAATAGATGGAGGTAATGAATGAGTCAGACGAAGACAAAGAAGTACAGCGGGCCCGTATTCTATTTGATTGTACTAGCACTTATCTTTACGGCATCCTATTTTTTCTTTAATGGGTCATCGAGTAAAGAGAAGAAGCTATCGCAGTCGATAGATATTTTGCAGGACGAAGATTATACGAAGACGGGTGTGACTCTTGAGGGCTATACGCTTTCATTTACATATGTAGATGATTCTGGTGCCAAGGTCAAGGTGTCAAATGATGTCCCTCCACTTTCGGTCGACCGTATCGTTGGTATTTTGATGCAGGCGAAGGAAGATGGTCTGATTACAAATTATCAGTATACGGAACCGCTTGATACAGGGACGATTCTGACGGGGGTATCTATCATTCTTATGATCGCAGCGCTTGGCTTCTTTGCGTGGATCAATTATTCGAGAGCGCAGGGCGATGGTAAGAGTGCCATGAATTTTGGAAAGAGCAAAGCCAAGCTCAATGATCCTTCCAAGAATTCGATTACGTTTGCTGACGTTGCGGGCGCAGATGAAGAGAAGGAAGAACTGTCAGAGGTTGTAGATTTCTTAAAAAGTCCCAAGAAATACTCGGATTTGGGCGCAAAGATTCCAAGAGGGATTTTGCTCTTTGGAGCTCCCGGTACAGGAAAGACACTTCTTGCAAAGGCGGTTGCAGGAGAAGCGGGTGTCCCGTTCTTCTCGATTTCGGGTTCTGATTTTGTTGAGATGTTTGTAGGTGTTGGCGCCAGCCGCGTTCGAGATCTCTTTGATAATGCGAAGAAGAATGCTCCTTGCATCATTTTTATTGATGAAATTGATGCTGTTGGCCGTCATCGTGGCGCTGGTATGGGTGGTGGACATGATGAGCGTGAGCAGACCCTCAACCAGCTATTAGTTGAGATGGACGGATTTGGACCCAATGAAGGTGTAATCGTTATTGCTGCGACGAATCGAATGGATATTCTCGATCCGGCACTTCTGCGTCCGGGTAGATTTGACCGTCGTGTTGTCGTTATGCGCCCGGATATCAAGGGAAGAGAAGCCATTTTGCATGTGCATGCGAAGAATAAGCCCCTTGCCGCTGATGTGGATCTTCATGAGATAGCAAAAATCACGCCTGGTTTTACCGGCGCTGATCTAGCAAATCTACTTAATGAGGCAGCTCTCTTTGCTGCCAGACATGATGAGAAAGAAATAACGTATCATGATATTTCTGAGGCTGTTTTCAAAGTAATGATTGGTCCTGAGAAGAAGAGCCGAATTATCAATGATAAAGAGAAGAAACTGACGGCTTATCACGAAGCTGGGCACGCGATTATTTTGCGTAGCGTATCTGACACGGATAAGGTCGAGAGAGTCTCGATCATTCCGGCGGGCGGCGCAGGCGGCTATACGGCTCATAAGCCCGATGAGGATGTCTATTATACGACGCAGCAGCAACTACTTAATAATGTAATGATCGCACTTGCCGGTCGTGCGGCTGAAGAGGTCATCCTAGGCGAGATTAGCACGGGGGCATCGTCTGATTTGCAGAGTTGTAACGGCATAGCTCGTGACATGATTATGAAATATGGAATGAGCAATAAACTTGGGAACATGGTATTTGGAAGCGATGAAGAAGTATTCCTTGGCAAAGACTTCGGACACGTCAAGAATTACAGCGAGCGAGTTGCCGCACTCATTGATGAAGAAGTTCAAGATACCATCGACTCATCGTACAAGAAGGTAATCACCATTCTTAATGAGAAAATTGATATCCTTCACAGAGTTGCAAATCGACTTCTTGAGAAAGAAAAGATTGAAGGACCCGAATTCGAATCCCTATATACTGGAATCGAATTGCCTGAAGTAGTGCCAGAAACAAAGCCTGAGATTGATCACAATCCTGGCGTTACAATGGCCTGACAGAACATCGTTTCATCACAAATAAGAATCTCCTGGTGCAAAGCAGCATCAGGAGATTTTTTTGTCGGCTTAAGCCCGTTTCGCGCCAACGAGAGCGAAACAAAAAAACCACCCGCTATGCGGGTGGACGAGAGAAGCTTCAGCTTTAAGAAACAAAACCACCTTGCTAAAATTGAGAAGCTACCACG
>Ga0209800_10000823_pt1 | contig 39668 bp, 34 predicted proteins | sample Higcelweek8metaG_FD_187174 | JGI IMG/M metagenome (GOLD analysis project Ga0209800, IMG submission 187174) | Freshwater pond sediment microbial communities from the University of Edinburgh, under environmental carbon perturbations - High... | ecosystem: Environmental > Aquatic > Freshwater >...
ATAAGAAACTTACAACCCCTGGTTACCCAGACGCTGCTTCCCGGTGCTAAGAAGGCGTACGGATAATTCCTCCTTCAGGACTTTAACCTGTTAGAACTACAGTTGTTACGGCATACGGACATCTTACATAATCCCAGTTAATTAAGTAAGATGTCCCAAGATTACCTAAGAGAGTACCTAAGGTCAGGGGCAGCCCTTGCAGCCTCTGACCGCAACGTTGTGTTTTGAATTTAGCCATCAGAAAATTTCCAGATTCCCCTTGACAACGATATCAATATTGATACTATATTCTCATGGAGAATGTTGATGAATTAATACTATCTCTACGGCAAAATCCGAAGAATGTAAGATTCTCTGATTTGTGCAAAATATGTGATCATTATTTTGGTGAGCCACGACAAAAGAAAAGCAGTCATCGAGTTTATAAGACGCCTTGGCAAGGGGATCCAAGGGTAAATATTCAGAATGATAAAGGAAAGGCCAAAGCATATCAAGTCAAACAGGTGCTTTTGGCTATTGAAAAAATGGAGGTTAGCCATGGCACAAAAAAATGATAAGTATACATACCGTGTTACATGGTCTGAAGATGATAATGAGTATATTGGTTTGTGTGCTGAGTTTCCAAGCTTAAGTTGGTTAGCTGATAGTCCAGAAAGATCTTTAAAAGGAATTCGCAAGCTTGTAGCTGATGTATTATCAGATATGGCCAATAATTCAGAGGCTATTCCTGAACCAATAGCAATAAAAAATTTTAGTGGGAAATTTATGGTCCGTGTACCTCCTGATGTTCATAGGAAATTGGCTATTCAAGCTGCTGAGTCAGGCGTGAGCCTCAACCGAATTGTAAGTTCCAAATTGAGTCAATAGCTACAAGCTGAACACAACAAGCGGCATTCAGTGGATCGCAAAAAGCGCGCGCCCACTGATGCCGGGGGTTCACGGCGGCTCCACCGCCGTGAATCGCGGTGCTGGACCGGTCACCGCACACCGATCATTCAGACTGCGTCTGCCTGATCGGCGCACAGCGCCGGTCAGCAATGCGATTAGGCCTTTACCAAGGGGGAAATATGCAGAACCTGTACGAAGCAATACTGGGCGAAAAAAATCGCATCTACTACCTGACGAAGTTCGAGGCTTTTGACCAGCAAGGTCCAGGGCTAAAAACAAATTGGAACTGGCCCGCGTTACTTGCTGGTGGTGTCTGGGTTCTGTATCGAAAAATGTACGGATGGTTTTTTGCATTCTGGGGTGTCGCATTTTTGTCGAACATATTTGAGAAAGCTGGCTCTCCGGGGCTTTCGGCAATAATTTTCCTCGTGCCGTGGATCGCCTTCCCGATCTATGCCGATTCGCTTTACCACAACAGCATCAAGAAAAAGATTGCTATTGCGCAACTCTCTGTCAAAGAGGAGCCCAAGCTATTGGAGTACCTCCGCTACAAGGGCGGCGTTCACACTTGGGTCATTTGGGTATTTGGCGGTTTGCCGGTCATTGGCATTCTTGCCGCCATTCTCATACCCATGTTTGCGCGTCATTGACCCGCGTGATAATTCTGGATAATTCTGGGCGGATAATTCTGGGGACATCTTACATAATCCCAGTTAATGTAACTTCTCAATAAGTACGGGTAAAAAGACAAAGGTCAGCCAAATTCAATTGCAGTTAAACAGACAAATTGAGAGCTTTGTTGATGATGAGATCACTAAGATAAGGAATTTCATTCAAGCCGGATAATCGATCTTCAAGATAATCCCAAAACGAGACATTGAGCTTGCGACATGTTTTTTTCAAACTTGTGAACGTATCCCGGCATCTTCGACCCAGGTCATTTCTAGTTGAACCGCTGACTTTTCGACGCTTGACATAATCTCGTATATCATTTTCACTGGTATTATTGTGAAGAGGGATATGCGGAAAATCCAAAACTCTGAGCAATTCAGGTTTATTTCGATAAATCCGCTTCAAAGCATTGTTCAAGGAAGCAAAACAGGTCTTTTGAGTGAAAATTTTATCGAATTGGGCCTCAATATCGGCTTTTTTCTGGTCATCCGGCTGCTCTTTGAAATTTTTGAGGGAAGCATATAAGTCCCAGATGTCGGACCTGATGGATTTTACAGCCTCTTTCTGCTTATCCGTAAGACCGATCAATTTATTGATGAGACGTTCTGCATGAATCCAGCACAGCGCGTGAATTAGAACATTGAATTGTCCGGCATCATCACTGACGATAACCATGTCTGTGTTGAAACCGTGTTCAATTAAACTTCCGACTAACGCACCTTCAGTGATAATCTTGATATGCAGCGGCTTTTCAATGCCAAGTAATTTCACGAATTCATCCCACGCAATATCATCCTCGCATACCGTCAAAAGTTTGCTGGTGACAAGCGTGAGAGAATCTTGTGGCAATCCTTGAGAGATCATATATGATAAAGCGCTTGCATTGATGATATAATCTGTTCGGCCGGCCTGCAAAAGCTTCAGGAAATTGATTCTGCTTTTGCTGTCGGTACTATGAAAAGTGGCAAAAAATTCATTTCCGATATGGGTGCAGTAGCCGTTTTGACCTTCGTGTCGGGCAGTCGTGTCATCTACATTGATATGCGTAGAGACTGACAGGCCTATATCAAGGATGGCATCTTTCTCATCATGAAAGGCATCATGGTTTTCAATAATAATGTTGCTGAGTTGTCCGGAGGAAATATCAAAGCCAATATCATGCAACTGTTCAAGAAGTATAGGCTGGGTAACATGGCCATGGTAATACTGGTAAAGTATAAATCTTTTCAGATAGACATCGAAATGACTTCCGTTCAACTCAGCAGGAAGTTTTCCAGTAAGGGTGCGGCCATCCGGAGTTTCCCATCTTTCCAGACGGTAGCGGATATTATGCGGTTTCATTTCAAGCCCCTGTACCACAAAGTCTTTATACCCTTTAAAAGTACTCCCCGAAGGAAGATTCTCTGGAGCTACTTTGACGATCTCATGTATTTCCAAGGATTGAGTTTTATGACGCTTGGCTGAACCAGGACGTTTCTCTGATGATTCCGGTTTTTTGTGATTTCCTTCAAGGCTCGATGGCTTGATTTTCGGTCTGGGTTTTTCCCCTTTAAGGCGGGCAATTTCATCACGGAGGGCCTGATTTTCTTCAGCAAGTGCATTGATGCATTCCAAGAGCGTTAAAACCCAAGACGTCTGCTCTTCTACGGGAATCTCATCAATTTTTGGAATTTTAACCGTCATGTTTCGCTCCAGAACACAACATGCTTAAATCGAAATTTGTTATAGACAAAAAATAAGAAGGAAAGTACTTTTTGCAAGTATTAGCCCCTTACAAATTAATAATCACCCACACTTATTGAGAAGTTACCAGTTAATTACATAAGATGTCCCCAGATTACAAGATTATACAGATTATATACATTGAAAAAAGAGAAGCCGCCCGTTTTTGGGATGATTCAGCGATGCGGCCTGGTAGTAATTCAGATGCTTGCCAATCTTCGCCGGGTGACTATTGAGCCCTTAATGAAGAATGTCACATGAGAAGCTCCCTTTTCATCTTAGTTTTTTTGAGTTCGTTCATAATGCTGGCAAACGAGGAAAGGCCTTGCTCCATTCGCTTGTCGAACTTTTGGTCAAATAAGACCTTGAAACGCAACATGAGCCATATTTTATATGCAAGAGGCCCCAGCGTTAAAGCGTTTTTTCAATGGCTTGAAATTTTTTCATGAATTTTGTGTCAATATAATCTTTGATCCAAAATGCGGTTTTCCCGCTGAACACGATCCCTCTTTTTTTCAACACGCCGTGGTTTGCGCCAAGGTTAAAAATTAACAGGTACTCCGGTCCCGGATTAAACCCCTGCAGCGGAGTGCCTTCAAGCTGCGCAAACAGGTTGTTCAGCAGCACCGGATTTTGCCGGACCGCGTACACCCCGACCTTGTCTAACGGTCGATCCTTAAAACTGATACAATCCCCCCCGCCGAAAATATCCGGATACTTCACGCTTTGCAGGTATCTGTTTACCAGCATACCCTTATCCGGACCAACCGGCAGGCCGGATGCTTCAAAAATTTTTGACGGTTTCACGCCCGAGGCAAGAAAAGTAAAATCAGTGGAGAGCAATTCGCCCGAAGCCATCAGAACGGATTCGGCTGTTACTTTTTCTACATACCCGTTTTCAAAAATCCGGATACCCCTTGTTTTAAGAATACTGCTTACACGGCACCGGACGCTTTCAGGAAACCTGGCCATAAACCGGCTGCCGGCAAGAATTTTTATTTCCGGCATATTTTGCTTTGTCTGTTTCGCCAGTTGCCATATGTTCCCGGCCACTTCTGCCGAGGAAGGGCCGCCGCCGACGATTGTCACCACCGCTTTTTTACGTTTAAAAAGGATCTTGAGCTTTTCTGCCGCTTCCATAAGCTTTTCAATGGGCTTGACCGGATAAATATTTTCCGCATTTTCAGGCACATCCTGCATCGAGACATAGGACCCTGCATTCACGGAAAGCACATCATAGGCCAAACTTTGGCCGCCGGCGATTTGAACCGTTTTTGCCGCCGGGTCAATCCGGGTCACATAATCCTTTACAAAAAGACCGCCTTGTTTGCATACAACATCCCGGGTGGCAAAACGAATGTCCGACGGGGTGTATGTCCCGCCCAGCATACCCGGTCCCATGCCGGAATAATAGTGGTAAAAGGACGGACCGATCACGGTAACCTTATACCCCTTTTCAACAAAGCGGGAAATATTTTCAAGCGCCGTCATGTGGGCATGTCCGCCGCCGATCAGAATCAAATTTTTTTTCATTAATTCGTTCCTTTTAGCGTATCCATCAGTTTTCCCAGGCTTTCTATGTGGGCTTTTTCTTCATTGGCGATGTTTTGAACAATCTGTCTTGAATCAGGGTTGTCTATTCTTACTGTGACACGCTGGTAAAGATCCAGAGCCTGTGCTTCAATGGACATGGCCAGCGAGATCACATCCGTTTCCTTGTCCAGGTCCGGGCTGAACAGCTCAAGATACTGTTCCGTGGAAAGACCACCCTCCAGGGATTTTACTTCGACCATAGCCTCAAAGTCTTTTTGAGACATCTTTACATTTTCCCCACCAATATCCAGATAGGCCTGAAAAATGGATTTTTGATGATTCAACTCGATTTCAGAAAGTTTTGCAAACAGGTCTTTCACCTTTTTGTTGGTCGTCTGTTCGCCCAGAGTAAGATAAAATTCTCTCAACCCCTGTTCCAGGGAGTAGGCGACCTTGAGCACTTCTGCCGGCTCTTCTTTCCCAGAGAACAAGTCTAAACCCAGATCCTGGGGCCCTACGGCGATTTCCGACTTCCATGCCTTTATACCGCCGGAAACATTAATTACCTTTTTAAATCCCTTGCCTGCCAGCATCTGCGCAGCAACCCGGCTGCGCCCGCCTATGGCACAGTACACCAGGGTCGACTTGTCCGGGTCAAGTTCCTCCAGCCGGTCTGAAAGCTCGGACAGGGGGATAAGGACTGCCCCCGGAATATGGCTCGTCTCATATTCAGAGGGCTGACGGACATCAAGGATAGTGGTTTTCTCACTCGGCTGTGTGGAAATAAACGCCTTTGCCTGCGCGGTATCCATTGATTTGGCGGGCGTAAAAAACTGTAGCCATTTCATTTGTAAACCTCCCCAATTGTTATTTGTTGAACCGGGTTTTTAGCCAATCAGCTTGAACATTTTTTGTTTACTCTGATACTCTGATATTGGATTGTAAATCATTAATTATTACATATTCAGCTTACCATGATAAGCCCCCTTTGTCTGAATAGGTTAATTTTTAACTTCAAGCTGTCGCAATTTACCCACAGAAAGTATAAACTTTACTGAGCTTGTTTTTTTTACCAGGAAGGAGACGAAGATATCAGTGCTTCGTCTCCTTCTTGATCTTTGTGTTTTTTTACATGATCAAAGGAATAAAGGATTCCGCCATGAAAATAGGTGTAATGAACAACCCGTTAAAATCGGTTTACGAAGAAGCCGAGCAATGCGGCAAAGCCGGTTTTGAGTTCCTGGATCTGACTATAGAAGGCCCCAACGCCGCAAATGTGGATACTCAACGACTTAAAGCCCTTCTGGATACCTACGAACTTGGTATCATCGGCCACACCGATCCCTGCCTTCCCTGGGCATACCCGGTGTCTGTGATCAGGGATGCCTGTTTAAAGGAACTTGAGCGGTGCGCACGGATATTTTCCGGTTTAGGTGCAAGGGTGATGAACATCCACCCCTGCTATTTTTGCCCGCCTGCCATGAGAGATCAATTGGTCTCATTCCAGATAGAGGCGTTACCGCCCATTGTTGAAATGGCCGCAACCTATGGGCTTACCCTGGCGTTTGAAAACTATAAAGCGCCCTTTGACCGGGTGTCGGTTTTTAAAGAAATGATCGCCCGGGTATCCGGCCTGAAGCTGCATCTGGACTTTGGACACACCAACTTCGGCAAGGATGGGCATCAGATCTTCTGCAAAGAGCTCGGGGAGCACCTTGTGCATGTTCACTTTTCCGACAACCGGTCACGAAACGACGATCACCTCCCGTTGGGCGTAGGCACCATAGACTGGCAACAGGCGGTGGATTGCTTAAAATCAATCCCATACGACAACACCATCACCCTGGAAGTTTTCTGTAATGATCCACAGATGCAGGTTGCCTATCTGGACATGAGCCGAAATATGGTATGCAGCTTGTGGGATTAATTTTCCAAATCTTTGACGGGTCGACGTCGCTGTCTTTCATGGTTTTGCGCTTATTGACTTTTATAAATGATTTATTTTATAAGTACGAACTTTGCGCACAAGCCGTATACCCCTCGGATAAGGAAAGGAATGGCAACACAGGATAATCATAAGGTTTTCACCGTAGGCACGCTGACAAGGCAGATAAAAAATCTGCTTGAGGAGCAGTATCCTTTTTTATGGATCATTGGTGAGATCTCAAATTTTTCAACGCCGGCTTCAGGCCATTCCTATTTTTCATTAAAAGACGAAGCTGCCGTAATTTCCTGCGTGATTTTTAAGGGACAGAAACGCCATTTAAAATTCAACCCTGAAAACGGGATGAAAGTCAAAGGCATGGCGCGCCTCTCCCTTTACGAGCCCCGTGGCTCCTACCAACTCATTTTTGAGCACATGGAAGCCGAAGGCACAGGTGCGCTTCAGCAAGACTTTGAACAGCTTAAAGCTAAACTGGCGGCCATGGGCTGGTTTGATACTGCCCACAAAAAGCAAATCCCTTTTTTGCCGTCAGGCATCCATGTGATTACCTCAGGCACGGGTGCTGCGGTGCGTGACATTATCCAGGTGGCCAAACAACGCTGTCCCAGCGTTCCCCTTGAAATCATTCCCGTCAAGGTACAAGGCGACACCGCAGAATTTGAGATTGCCCATGCCATTGAACTTGCAAATAGTGTCAAAACCTGCGACCTCATTATTATTGCCAGGGGCGGCGGGTCCTTGGAAGATTTGTGGGCATTTAACACCCAGACCGTGGCCAAGGCTGTTTACGAATCTGAAATCCCCGTCATTTCGGGTGTTGGGCATGAAATTGATTTCACCATTGCAGACTTTGTAGCCGATCTTCGGGCCCCTACCCCATCGGCTGCTGCCCAGATGGCCTTGCCTGACCAGGCTGCTATTGTTCATCAAATCCTTGGATTACAAAATGATTTAAACAATAAGATTGAGCGTCGCATTCTTCAACTGCGTGAGTATATAAACGATTTACACACCCGACTTAAAAGTCCGGCCAGGATTGTGGATGATTTCAGGTTCCGCATCGAAGATTTGCAATCCAGGGCTTTATCTTTGGTCAAAAAGCATATTAATTACCAGAGAGAAAGAACCAACTGGCTTAAAAGAGCGCTTTCAGGCACCCTGCCCTTGTCGCGCACCCAGGGATTTCAAAAGGATGTCAAGGATCTTCAGCAAAGTCTGAATTATCTTTTTTATGCTTACCTGAAACAATGCAAAGCCCAGGTAAATCAACAGAGTGCCAAACTTGAGACCTTAAATCCGTCAGCGGTGTTGAACCGCGGTTACAGCATCACCCGCAGTATGTCAAATGGTCATGTTGTGATAGATGCGGATACGCTTAATACGAACGATGGAATTGAAATTATTTTATCTAAAGGACGCCTGGATGCCCGGGTGGAAAAAATATATGGCAAAGAAAACCTTTGAATCAGCATTAAAACAGCTTGAAATCATTGTCAAAGAAATGGAATCCGGTGATTTGACATTGGAAAAGGCAGTCAAAAAATATGAAGAAGGGATTGCCAATAGCCGTTTCTGCCTTGAAATTTTAGATAAAACCGAACAGAAAATTACCCAATTGACCATGGATGCTGACGGCAAGCCCGATGTATCGGATTTTAAGGAAGACCTATGAAGACCTTTGATCTTTCCGGATATTTGTCCCGGAACCGAAAACTGGTTGATGACGCACTGACAACCGTTTTTGATGAATTTGACAGACAACGCGAGCTTGTCCAGGCCATGACGCACTCTTTAATGGCCGGCGGCAAACGGGTACGCCCTGCCCTTGCGCTGGCAACTGCCGATGCATTAGGTGCAGATCCGCTTATTGCCCTGCCCGCTTCCTGTGCCATTGAAATGATCCATACCTATTCCCTGATCCATGATGATCTGCCGGGCATGGATGATGATGATCTGCGCAGAGGCGTTCCTACCTGCCATAAACAATTCTCCGAAGCCACCGCCATTCTGGCCGGAGACGGGCTTTTAACCCATGCATTTCATATCCTTGCAGCGCCTATGACCTGTTTCAAGGTTTTCCCCGATGCCGAAACCCGGTTGATTCTGGTGGAAAAAATATCTGGGGCAGCCGGTATTAACGGGATGGTGGAAGGTCAGATGCTTGATATGCAGGCTGAAAAGAATCCGGAAAATTTGCCTTCAGACAGCTCCGGCGCCTTGGCCCATTTAAAAAAAATTCACCGGCATAAAACAGGGGCCATGATAGAGGTCAGTGTCGCATCAGGGGCTATCAGTGCCGGGGCTGATCAAGATGCATTAAACGCCCTTGGCACATATGCCCAAAATATCGGGTTGGCCTTCCAGGTCATGGACGACATCCTGAATGTGATAGGCGATCCCAAAATCATGGGTAAAGCTGCGGGTACCGATGCGCTGCACGATAAAATGACTTTTCCTGCCATCCTCGGCCTCGAAGAATCCAAAGCCTTTTCAAGGCAGCTTGTAGCCGATGCCCTGAAAGCTTTAGACAGTTACGGGGAAAAAGAATTCAAGAAAAACAGCGAGCCTTTGCGCGCCATTGCCGCTTACATTATCAACCGGAACCGATGAGAGTAATAATAAGAGGTATACGTTGAAATATCTTGACCAAATAAACTGCCCTGATGATCTAAAACGAATTCCAAGGGATAAACTCGGTGCTGTTGCCCGGGAGATCCGCGGCAGAATTATTGAGGTGGTATCAAAAAACGGCGGACATCTGGCATCAAGCTTAGGGGTCGTAGAACTGACCATTGCCCTGCATTACGTATTTGATTTACCCAAGGATACCCTGATCTGGGATGTAGGCCATCAGTCCTATGCGCACAAGCTTTTAACCGGGCGCCACCGCAGCTTTGACACCCTTCGAAAATATAAGGGCATTTCAGGGTTTGTTAAAACCCAAGAAAGTCCCTACGACGCGTTTACTGTGGGACACGCCTCCACGTCAATTTCCGCAGGGCTTGGCATGTGCTATGCCAAAGCGCTCAAGCAGGACAAATCCAATGTGGTCTCAATCATCGGTGACGGTTCCATGACCGCAGGGCTTGCCTATGAAGGATTGAACCAGGCAGGTGATCTCCAGCAGAAATACATCGTTATATTAAATGATAACGACATGTCCATCTCCGCCAATGTGGGCGCTTTGTCTTCCTACCTATCCCGAACCTTTTCACATAAGACGCTGCAGAATATGCGTAACCAGTTTGGCCAGTTTTTAAAATCCGTGCCCAAAATCGGGGATGACATGTACGGATGGGCCAAAAGATGGGAGGAGTCTTTTAAGACCTTTGTGACACCGGGCATGCTGTTCGAAGCCTTTAATTTTGATTACTTCGGCCCCATTGACGGCCATAATCTGGATCATCTCATTGATATTTTGTCAAATATTAAAGATCCTGATTCGCCGGTGCTGCTCCATGTCACCACGAAAAAGGGAAAAGGGTATGCGCCTGCTGAAAAAAATCCGGTTTATTTTCATGGCGTTGGTGCTTTTGCTATAGATACCGGAAAATGCCCGGCGTCAAAAAATGCCGCACCCTCTTACACGTCGGTGTTCGGTAAATGTATGATTGAGCTTGCAAAACAAAACCCGTGCATTGTGGCGGTGACGGCTGCCATGCCCGAAGGCACGGGATTAAAGCACTTTGCCGAACAGTTTGCCGACAGGTTTATTGATGTGGGTATTGCCGAACAGCATGCAGTTACCTTTGCCGCAGGCCTTGCCGCCAAGGGCGCAAAACCCGTTGTGGCCATATATTCCACCTTTTTGCAGCGCGGCTATGACCAGATTCTTCATGATGTCTGTATTGACAGCTATCCAGTAATTTTTGCCATAGACCGTGGCGGCATTGTGGGAGAAGACGGGCCCACCCACCACGGGCTGTTTGATTTCTCCTATCTTCGGTCAATTCCCAATATAACGGTTATGGCGCCCATGGATGAAAATGAATTGGTGCGAATGATGCAAACGGCTGTGGCTCACCAGGGCCCCATTGCCCTGCGTTATCCCCGGGGGGCAGGCCAGGGTGTTGAGGTTGATTACAATGCCAAAGCCGTTGATATTGGAAAAGCAAAGGTGCTTCGCACAGGCGACGATCTTTTAATTATCGGTATTGGCCGCTGCGTGAATGATGCCATGGATGCAGCAGAACTATTATCGGCCCAAGGCATTGAAAGTACGGTGGTCAATGCCCGCTTTGTAAAGCCTTTGGATGGGGAGTTGATCCTTGATCTTGCAGGGAAAATCAAAAATGTAGTGACCATTGAAGAAAATGTGCTGGCAGGCGGTTTCGGGTCAGCCATTCTTGAACTGATCTGTGATAACGGAGTGTCAGGTTGCCGTGTGAACCGGGTGGGCGTTAATGATGTTTTTATTGAACACGGCAGCCAAAATGAGCTTCGAAAAGATTACGGCATTGATGCCCGGGCGGTTGTGGCAGCAGGATTAAAGTTGTGCGGTGAAAAATAAAATCGTCAGAAAACGTCTGGACCAGGCCCTGGTTGACCAGTGCCTGGTGCGCTCAAGGGAACGGGCCAAAGCCATGATCATGGCCGGAAAGGTTCTGATAAACGGTATAAGAGCAGACAAACCCGGCACCCAGGTGAAGCACGATGCACGCCTTGAGGTCAACACCCCGGATCATCCGTATGTCAGCCGGGGCGGCCTTAAACTTGAAAAAGCGCTTCAAAGTTTTCCCGTATCTGTTCAGGATGCGGTTTGTCTTGATATCGGTGCCTCCACAGGCGGATTCACCGACTGCCTGCTCAAATTCGGAGCAAAAAAAGTGTATGCCGTTGATGTGGGCTATGGGCAGCTTGACTGGTCCCTTCGCCGGGATGACAGGGTCGTGGTGATAGAACGGACCAATATCCGTCACCTCCCCTATGAAACCATCGGTCAACTCATGGATGCGGTGGTGGCGGACACCTCTTTTATCTCTTTGAAAACCGTTATCCCGGCAGCGGAAAAATTTATGCGAAACGGCACGAATATCCTGGCCCTTATCAAACCGCAGTTTGAGGCGGGAAAGGAACATGTAGCCAAAGGCGGCATCGTAAAGGATCCGGAAATCAGAAATCAGGTCAAGCAGGATATTACTCTTTTCTTTGAGGAGAGGGGGTACAAGGTAAATGGAACCATTACCTCGCCGGTTTTGGGTGCCAAGGGCAATGAGGAATACATAATTTGGATAGTCTATCAAAAAAAATAAAATAAATCTGTTATTTTTATTTCATTTTGATTATTAGAGTATTGTTATCTTATTAAAATTCTAAAGGAGCCGTAATGAGCGAAGAAATCAAATCCATGAGGAATGTGGCTTTTGCGGGCCATGGAGGTGCGGGCAAGACAACTCTTGCTGAGGCTATGCTGTTTAAAGCTGGGGTGACAAACCGCCTTGGCAAAGTTGAAGATGGAAATACGGTAATGGATTTCCAGCCCGAAGAAATAAAAAAGCAGCAAAGTATTAACACATCATTTATTAAGTATACGCACCAAAAGCATGTCGTAACATTAATGGACACGCCCGGGGATCAAAATTTCTTCTCTGCTGCCAAAACATGTTTTCCTGTAGCCGACAGCATGGCTTTTGTTATTGACGGTGTTGGCGGACCTTCCGCCATGACCGAGGAAGCGGCAGCCTCTGCCCTGGAATATAACCTGCCTGGTTTTGTCATTATCAACAAACTTGACCGTGAACGGTCTGATTTTACCACTGCGGTTGCCGCATGTGATACTGCCCTGAAAAAAAAAATTATTCCCGTATGCTATCCAATCGGCAAAGAAGACGGGTTTAAGGGTCTTGTAAATATTGTTTCAGGCACAGCCTTTGAGTATGATGCCGACGGCAAGGCCACAAGAATTGATATTCCGGCAGATATGGCCGATGAAATTGCCGTTGCCAAGGAAGAATTCGTTGAAAATGTCGCAGAACTTGATGATGATCTGCTCGAAAAATATCTGGAAGGTGAAGAAGTAACCGAAGAAGAGATCAAACGCGCTTTCAGAAAAGGCGTTCTTGATGCCCATTTCTATCCGGCCATCTGTATATCAGCTACAAAGATGATTGGTATTGATGTGGTTTTTGATTTTATCAATGATTATATGCCCTCCCCCCTTGACCGCGGCCCATGGATTGCCAAAGACGCAGATGGAAACGATGTGGAGGTGGCACCGGATCCCGATGCCGAATTTACAGGGTTTGTCTTTGCCACAATCGTTGACCCCTATGCGGGTCGGCTTTCCCTTTTCCGGGTAATTTCAGGAAAACTTGGCAAGGAAGGCAATATCTTCAATGCCACCAAGGACAACAAAGAGCGCTTTTCACAGCTTCTTGAAATTGCCGGCAAAGAGCAAAAACAGATTGACGGTGCTCTGCCGGGTGCCATTGTGGCCGTGGCAAAACTGAAAAATACCCTGACAGGGGATACCCTGACCAGCGGAAAAAGCATCAAAATTCCGGCACCGGCACCGTTGCCCCCGTGCATCTCCTTTGCCATTTCTCCCAAGTCCAAAAGCGATGAAGATAAAATCCACGAAGCCGTGCGTAAGATCCTTGAAGAGGATACCGGCCTTACCCTGCGCCGTGAAGAAGAGACGCGCCAGACCATTCTCTCCGGCCGCGGTCTGGTTCATATTGAAGTCACCGCAGAAAAAATCCAGCGTAAATTTAACGTGGGTATGGACATTGCTACACCCAAGGTGGCTTATCGTGAAACTTTCAAGAAAAAAGTAAGGGTCCAGGGCAAACATAAAAAGCAGTCCGGCGGCCATGGCCAGTACGGTGACTGCTGGATCGAACTTGAGCCCCTTCCCAAAGGATCTGGTTACGAGTTCGTGGATAAGATCGTGGGCGGCGTGATCCCTAAAAACTATATTCCTGCAGTTGAGGCAGGTATCCGGCAGTCCATGCACAAAGGTGTTCTGGCGGGATTTCCCTGTGTGGATTTCCGTACCACATTGGATTTTGGTTCCTACCATGCAGTTGACTCTTCGGAAATGGCATTTAAAACGGCCGGCTCTCTGGCATTTAAAAACGCCGCAGCCCAGGCCAATGCCGTTTTACTTGAACCCATTATGAAGGTATCCGTCAAGGCGCCCGATGATGCCACAGGTGATATCATGGGTGATCTCAACTCCAGGCGCGGTCGGGTAGTCGGCATGGATTCCGAAGGTGACAAACAGATCATCAACGCACTGGTGCCCATGTCCGAGATGCTGCGGTACGCACCGGATTTAAGTTCCATGACCGGTGGTCGAGGCTCCTTTTCTATGGAATTTGAAGTCTATGATGAAGTACCGGCGGACCTGGCAAAAAAAATTATTGATCAGGTCAATGCTGAAAAAGAAGCCTAATACGTATATTTAATCCATTGGGTTCGACCTGGTGGTATGCGCTTAGTAAGCCGTTCGGATATATCATCCGAACGGCTTACTTTTTTTGGGGAATAAAATAATCGGGCTAAAGCAGGCGGTTGTCTAATCCGCAACGGTCTGCGGCAGCCCGGTCCAGCATATGGGCAAGCGCTTTGGGTTTTCCCGGAAAAAAACCAAAGGTTTTCATCCACACCTCTTCATCTTCCATACAGAAATAGACGGCAACGTCTGGGGCAATCTGTCTGAACACGGCAGCAAGGCGCTGGTACATGGCGATGCGCAATGGTTTGAAATATCGCATTTTATTGTCGAGTCCTGTGATGAACTCTCCGTAGGGGATGGTTGACTCCGGAAAACGTGCTTCAATAATGGATTTCAAATGGGGCATGAACCTGAAAGTACCAATGGAAATCCATACAACATCTTTTGGGCGAACATGGTTAAAAATGGCTTCAATCACATTTTCATAAGCATTTTCGCATCCAGGATACAAAAAAATGGGATCAAAATGAAATGCCACCCGAAACCCCTTTGATACGGCTTTAGCCGCAGCCTTAAGCCGTGCGGCAAGACCGGCTGTACCCCGCTCCTGTGATGCAATCATTTCAGGGGTATTTACGGACCAGGACAGAATCGTTTTCCGGTTATGGTTCAGGTCAAGAAGCGTATCTATATTAACGGTTTTTGTCTTCAGTTCAAGAACCGCCCGATCCTGGGCTGCAAATTTTTCAACCAGAAATCTGGGCATGAGACTGACAGGTTCCCAGATCAGGGAGTCGGTGTACTCACCGGTGCCGATGCGAAAAATATTGTTCCCTTGAAAAATCGGCTCCAGTGCGGCAGTGTAGTGGTCAAAGCCTGCAAAATACTGGAGCACGGGGGGGTGAAAATAGGCTTGCAAGATGCAGTAGGCGCAGTCCATGGTGCAAAAGGTGCCGCAATGCAAGATGGTGTAATCACAGCAGGTGTAGTAGCTGGTGCCCGGGCACTGGCGGATCAAAGCGCCCTTGTTGCTGGTGATGTAAAGCACTTTTTTGGCAAAGCCCACGGGATCATCAGCCTGATTGATCAGGTCATATACAGGTCTTGAGTCCCCAACCTTCTCCGGTGTCGGTTTGACCCTTGAGATCAGGTACTCAATTTCCGGCGTCAGATTCAGATCTTTGTCTATGAATACCCGGGTTGGATTGATCATTTTATCTGTCTTTATCTATCCAGAAGGGATTTGAAGTCATGGTGGTCTGCAAGTTGAGCCAGGCGGTTGAGGCGTGTTTTAAACTCATCCATATTTTTAAATTCCATTTGCATGGCATAGACCAATCCCTCAAAATTTTCGGGAACCGCCAGTTGAAGTCCGGAATCCAGTTCAAGTGCTTTAATATGTTCTTGGGCCTGGTTCTTGGCTGCTGTGACCGCAGGAAAACGTCTTTGGGCAAGAAACGCCTTGAACTGCTTTCCAAGGGCACTCATATCCCTGTGCTCATCGCTCTCCTTACCTCCCAGGGGACTTTCCTGAATGAGGGTTGAAAGGCTCATTTTTTCAAGGGCGCAGATCTCCTTTGCCCATGCAATGATCTCCATCTGGATGCCCGAAGATACTTTGATCAGAGAAAAAAGATGCAAAAATTCAGTCATGGTTTCTGCATCCATAGATACAAGGCTTTTACATGCCTTAATGGATATCTTGCCCTCATCCATAAGATCGAGAACAGAATCAGGCATGGCATGGATACGCGCCAACGTATTAATATACGCGGTATTCAGCGGCCTGTTGAAGATGGCTGTAGCGTTTTTTGCGATACTTTCAGCATCCATGAAACGAAATAAAAGCGCTGTAGCGCGAACGAGTTCTGCAGGCGTCAGTTCCCTTGAAAACGCATTTTCAATTACAGCGGCCATGGCCGCAACCGATTTTTCTCCTGCAGGCATGACACGGCAGGTTATCCGGGACAATCCCGCATACCTGGCGGCTTCAATCCGCCGGAACCCGGACACCACACTGTATTTATCCGATCCGCAGAACACCAGGGGCTCGACCATGATCCCATATTGGGAAATGGAGGCCGATAGATGTTCAATATCATGGTGTAGCCCTGTAATGCGAAACCCGGTGTCTGAAAGATCAATCTCAGAGACCGGGATATCAGTAACTGTTATTTCTGTCATGGATCAGATGGTTTTTCCGGTCAGCCGGGTAAAAATTTCCTTGTAGGTTTTACTGGTATTGTCAATGATTTCCTGGGGCAATTTGGGACCCGGCGGCGTTTTACCCCAACCCGAATTGGTCAGCCAGTCCCTTACAGTCTGTTTGTCAAAACTTTTCTGTCCCCTGCCGGGTGTGTAATCATCCAAGGGCCAGAATCTGGATGAATCCGGAGTCAGGATTTCATCAATAAGTATAATTTCACCATCAAGCAGACCAAACTCAAATTTTGTGTCGGCAATGATAATACCTTTTTCCAGGGCAAGTGCTGCACCGCGATTATAAATTTCAAGGCTCAGGTCACGCAATTTTTCTGCGGTTTCTTTCCCAAGAAGATTTGCAGCCTCATCAAAGCCGATATTGATGTCATGATCACCGATTTCAGCCTTGGTAGACGGGGTAAATAAAGGTGTCTCAAGCTTGTCGGACTCCTTGAGCCCCGGGGGCAACTTGATATTGCACACATGGCCTTCAGATTGATAGGATTTCCACCCGGAGCCTGAAATATAGCCTCTGACAATGCACTCCACGGCCATGGGCTCAGCTTTTTTCACCAGCATGCTGCGCCCTTCAAGCTTGTCTTTGTATTTGTGAAACGCCACCGGATAATCATTTACATCCGTACTGATAATATGATTTTTAACGATGCTTTCCATCTGTTTGAACCAGAATACCGAGATCTGGTTCAATACCTTGCCCTTGTCCGGAATGGCGTCAGGCAAGACCACGTCAAAGGCAGAAAGCCGGTCGGTTGTGACCATGAGCAGGGCATCGCCCGTATCAAAAATGTCCCTGACCTTTCCTTGTCTGATCAGCGGCAAACCTTCATATTCTGTTCCGGGTATAATGCTCAAGCGTTCCTCCTATCCTGACAATTTAATTTATTTAAAAATTTTGAAAATAAATTTATCATACAATGATTAATTTTACTATCAGACCGATAAAATTAACCTTAAAAATTATTTTTTCAAGGGCTGCACCTTTTTAAGGCAGTGCCTGAACGGAAAACCGTGTTTGGACGAAACTTCGCCCAGACGCGAGGCGCAGATGGATGACTTTTCGTCCAAACACAAGATAATCAATTAGTAATATGCAACTATATCGCTTTAAATCAAAGTATGATAGTAATAAGGTTTAAGTTAATTAAAGTTAAAGGTTCCTAAATGGAAAATATTGTTGACCAAGAGAATCCGACAGTTACTAAAAAACTGACCAAGAAGGACTTTTTGGTACCCGCACGCAAAACCACGGCCAGCACGTCAAAAGCCCTGGTCAAATCAGATCCCATTCAAAGTTACCTTAATGAAATCAATAGATATAAACTTTTGACCCGGGAGCAGGAAATAGAGTTGGGCCGACGGATTCAGGATGATAACGACCAGGAAGCCGCCTATATAATGACCACTTCCAACCTGCGCCTGGTGGTAAAGATTGCTTTGGAATTTCAACGCATCTGGATGCAGAATCTTCTTGATCTCATTCAGGAGGGCAATATTGGTCTTGTCCGGGCCGTAAAAAAATTTGACCCGTATAAAAATGTCAAATTTTCCTATTATGCATCATTTTGGATCAAGGCATATATCCTCAAATTCATCATGGACAATTGGCGAATGGTCAAAATTGGGACCACCCAGGGACAGCGCAAGCTTTTTTTCAGATTGAAAAAAGAGAAACAGATGCTCATTGAACAGGGGTTTGATCCCAAACCCAAGCTGTTATCCGAACGCCTGGGCGTGTCTGAACAGGAAGTGGTGGATATGGACCAGCGGCTTGCCAACTGGGATCTTTCTTTGGATGAACCGCTTAAAGATGATTCAAATACCGAGCGCATTGAATTTATTAACGTTGATTCGGATTCCTCCGAAGACCTCCTGGCAAAAAAAGAGATCGAAGATATCCTGTACACGAAGGTGGATGAGTTTAAAAAGACACTGAACGAACGCGAACTGGATATTTTCGATCGCAGAATTTTTTCAGATTCCCCCGAAACCCTTCAGGAAATAGGTGAAGTCTACAACATCTCAAGGGAACGGGTCCGGCAGATTGAAAACAACATCATAAAAAAAATGAAAGCATATTTTAAAAAAGATATGCCGGATTTTGACATGTATGACCATGACCAGTAATATTCGTATTCCAAGAGTTTAAAAAGGCATTCCGTTAATGAAACACCTTACCGTGTGTATCCTGGCCTTGGCTTCAGCCTTAAGCTTTTTTTCTGTTTCAGGCTGTATCAAGGAATCGGGAGCTCCTATCCTGGGACAAGCGGACAGCGAAAATGTTGCCGACCAGGAGAGTGATTTCCAGGCGTCATACTACTATCTTATGGCGCGGCTCTACGAGATTAAAAATGAAACTGATCTGGCGCAAAAAGCTCTGGAAAAGGCCATTGCAAAAGATCCGGACTCCTCTTTTCTGCAGCGCGAATATATCATCTGCTTGCAGAAGCAAGAAAAGTCAGGCCAGGCCATGGCGCTTGCCCAGCTTTTGGCAGAACAATATCCTGATGATGTGGAAAACCTTCTTCTGCTTGCCCGGCTGAAAAAAGGGGATGAGAAGGACATGACCATCCTGCTGGAACGGATACTTGAACTTGCGCCAGAAGATAAAGAAACCTTTTTACGGTTGGGAAAAGTGTATATGGATGAGGGCATGACCCTGAAAGCCATGAATCTGTTTTCCCGTATGGCAAGCATATTTCCCGACTATTATGTTGCCTATTTCTACCTGGGAGAGACCCAGCGGATAGCCGGCAACCCTGAAGCGGCTAAGAGGTCTTACCTTAAAACCCTTGAACTTGAGCCTGATCTTATAGAACCCAGCTTCCGGCTGGTAGATGTCTATAAAACCATGGGTGAAGAAAAAAATAAGGCAGAAATCATAAAGGTTCTCAAGCAGGTTCTTAGTGTAGACGCCGGAGAGGAAAGGGCACTGATAGAGCTTGGTCTGTTATATTTTAACGCCAAGGATTATCAAAACGCAGATGAGATGTTTGCCGTACTTGCTCGGGAAGTCCGAAAGAATACAGATTTGGTATTAAATATTGCCCAGATCCTGATGCCCGAGGATAGATACCAGGATGCTGTTACGGTTTTGTCCCAGATCGGGAAAGCACTCCCCGGGAACGCCAACATCAATTTTTTCCTGGGGATGGCTTATGAAGGATTAGAAAAACCGGACAAGGCCATTGAATGTTATCTTAAAGTCACGCCCGATCATCCCCAGTATAAAAAAACAATTTTAAGTATTGCTTTTCTCTACAGGGACATGAACCGCACAGTAGATGCAATTCAATTTCTGGAACAGCACCACAGACAAAGTCCGGAAGACATTGACATCACCTCTTACCTGGCCTCATTTTACCAGGAAAACAACAGTCATGACATTGCCGTCACCATGCTGCAGGGTGCATTAAAAGAGGCTCCCCAAAATACGGAGTTACTGTTCAAGCTTGGTGTTGTTCTGGATGCTGCAGGACAGCGACGGAAAAGCATTGAAACCATGAAAACCATTATAAGACTCGATCCCGAGCATGCATCAGCTCTCAATTACCTGGGTTATACCTATGCAGAAATGGGCATTCATCTTGATCAAGCTCTGAAACTGGTACAACGGGCCCTTGAGATCCGACCGGAAGACGGCTATATCATGGATAGCCTGGGGTGGGTCTATTTTAGAAAACAGGCGTATGACAAGGCTATTTTTTACCTTGAGAAAGCTGTTGAGCTATCTGAATATGAAACCGTCATTGCCGCCCACCTGGCAGATGCCTACCTTAAAACAGGACAGCGGGAAAAGGCGATTGCCATGTATAAAAAAGCGCTTGATAATGCCAAACCGGATCATGAAAAAGAGATCATGGAAATCAAGGAAAAACTTAAAAATTTGGAAAATACCGTACAATGATACCAGCATATCTGAGTTTCAGGCAAGTGAAAGATCTTGATTTTTGGCGTTCCAGCGTCGGCGTTGTTACGATATTGCTTTTTACTGTCATATTCACAGGACCCGGGTGCGTCCTGCTTGGACTTCAATCCGGTAAACAGACAGACACCCATGCCGAAGATATCATAAACCGCATCCAGGCGTTCAATGCACAGATTTCCACATCCAAGGGCACAGGCGAATTGACCCTAATCCATGGGGGGCGTAAGGAAAAATATAAAATTATCTGGGCGGCCCAGTCGCCCAACCGCCTGCGCATGACCCTGCTTATGTCAGGTCATCCTGTTGAAACCATTGCCTCGACCGGCCAGTGGGTCACCTTTGCCTCCCACACCGGTGCTCACGAGCCCCATTCAGCTGCATCTAAAGACCCGGATCTTGATCCTTACATCAATATCCCCTTGCGTCTGTCTGAACTGGTCAGCCTTCTTCTTGGAAAGGTGCCGAAACGACCCTTTGACAGGGCCTGGATTCTTCCTGAAAAGCCGAATACTGTTTTTGCCTCACAATCATTCTCTTCAGAAATTCAGGAATGTTTAATGAACGAAACCGGAATACCCACCAGGTATCGGGTGCTCGATAAAAAAATGAATCTCATTTTGGGAATATGGTATTCTCAATTTTTCAAACGCGATAATTTCATTCTGCCCGGTGTCATAACCATAAAAGACGGGGACCAAAGAATCATGAAGATTGCTTTGAACGATATTATGCCCAATATTCATATAAAAGAATCCGTATTCAGGTTGACAGGATCATGAAAATGAACATATTTAGACGGTGTTATTATTACCAAACCTCATAAGGAGACAAATATAAATCATGATTCACAAAAACGTTGACCAGGCCAAAAAAGCAAGCAGCTGTTCATCCAAGACCACCCAGAATGACGCTGACAAACAACGGATGGAAATGGAAGCAATGATCAAGGACAATCTGGCCAGAATCAAACATAAAATTTTTGTTCTGTCCGGCAAAGGCGGTGTGGGCAAAAGCTCCGTATCAGCAAATCTTGCAGCAACCCTTGCAAAAAAAGGATATAAAACAGGGCTTATGGATGTGGATGTGCATGGGCCTTCCATTGCCCAGATGTTCAACATAACGGAACTTTTAGATATTGCCCCCGATACCAAGCAGCTGTTGCCCAAACGGATCAACGAAAACCTCACGGTAGTCAGTGTTCAGGCGTTGATGCAGGACAAGGACCAGGCCGTTATATGGAGAGGCCCTGCAAAAACCGGGATTATCAAGCAGTTTATAGGTTCCGTTGCCTGGGGAAACTTGGACTTTCTGGTCATTGACGCCCCTCCGGGTACAGGTGATGAACCGCTCACCGTTGTACAGACCATTCCCGATGCCAGGGGCATCATCGTGACCACCCCCCAGGAAGTGGCCCTTGCAGACGTCCGCAAATCCATCTCATTTTGTAAAACCGTAAAAATGGAAACCCTTGGTATAATTGAAAACATGGCCGGATATACCTGTCCCCACTGCAATAAGCATATTGATCTTTTTAAAAGCGGCGGCGGAGAAAAAACCGCCAAGGCACAGGACTTAAATTTCCTAGGGTCCATCCCCTTTGACACCCGCGTCGTGGAATCCGGAGATGACGGCGTGCCCGTGATGATGTATGAGGCGCCCGGTCCCTTTAAAGACGCATTTGAAAAGGTGGTGGAAAATATCCTCAAACAGCTTGAGGTATGATTAATTGACTTTGGACAAAACACCCCGGGCACTGAAAGCCGGCCTTGAACAAAGGGAAGCCCAAATCCTCGGCATCCGGGCCTGTTTTTCCAAAAATGCTCTCCGGCGGTATTCGGAGCCAAGATCTGAGACCGAATACCGCCTTGCTTTTTCTGCAGATGCGGACCGTATCCTCAACTCTTTGGCCTACACCCGTTACAGTGATAAAACCCAGGTTTTTTCCCTGATCAATAATGACCATCTTACCCACCGGGTTCTGCATGTACAGATGCTTTCCCGGGTGGCAAGAACCATTGGCCGGTATCTTGGACTGAACACCGATCTTATTGAAGCGGCAGCCATGGGACATGATATCGGTCATACACCCTTCGGTCATGACGGTGAACGTTTTCTCTCCCGCCTTACCCAGGCAGCTGGGGCTGGTCAGTTCCACCATAACCTTCAAAGCATGCAGTTTTTAGATGTCATTGAGAGAAACGGCAAAGGCTGGAATTTGACCCTCCAGACCCTGGACGCCATTGTCTGCCACAACGGAGAGGTCCATGCAAGGACGCTTACCCCGGCACCGCCAAGAAATTTTGCAGATCTGGATAGGATCGTCAGACAAATTCAGGCGGGCACCACGGATGATGTACTGCCCATGACCATGGAAGGGTGCGTGGTCCGCATCGCCGACACGGTATCCTATATCGGAAGGGACTTTGAGGACGCTGTCCGCCTAAATATTGTGACCCGGGACCAGTTTCCCGGGACCTGCCGTGAACGTTTAGGGGCGACCCAGGGCACCATTGTTTTTAATCTGGTCACGGACTTGATCAACACAAGCATTGACCAGGATTTTATAGGCTTTTCCCCAAGGGTGGCGGATGCCCTAAAAGAATTAAAGCAGTTCAACTACCAATTTATTTACAAAAATCCCCTAATAAAACGACATCTCACAGGCATTGAAGATATTTTCAAATGTTTGTTTGACAGATACATGAACGACCTGATTAAAGCAGATGGGTCTTCCGTTATTTATTCCCGGTTTCTCAACGGCATGCATGACAGCTACCGTTTGAACCACAGCCATGCCGAAATTGCCCGGGATTTCATTGCCGGAATGACCGATTCCTATTTTATCCGCCAGGCCCCGGAGCATTTACGCCCTGTTCCCATTGACTGGGTGTAGCGGCAGAACACCTTAAATGCCAATGTTTGAAAACCGCAAAATATACCGCGTTTGCCACCAAAAACAGGGGCTGGTCAACTTTAATGTAACCGTAAAGGAAACCAACCTCAATATCCAGGCTGATTCGAATCTCAGTGAACAGGCTCTACGGTCTATTCTGAAGCATCGCCAGTACATTGAAAATCACATCGCGCGTTGTCCAAGGTTTGCCGACAGCCTGACGCCGTTGCCCGATCCGGGGATCGCGCCTAAAATCATTTCTGAAATGACCATGGCGGCAAAAACGGCCGGTGTCGGCCCCATGGCAGCCGTGGCAGGGGCTGTGGCCCAGAGTGTGGGAAGGGATCTGCTTCAATGGTCTTCAAATCTCCTTGTGGAAAACGGCGGCGATATTTTTATAAAATCAGATACCCATACCATATTCACCATTTATGCCGGATCATCACCCTTGAGCATGAAAACCGGTATTAAAGTGGGCCGGCGCCCCGTTTCGTTTGCCATGTGCACCTCCTCTGGCACCGTGGGCCACTCCAAAAGTTTTGGCAAGGCCGATGCCGTTTCAGTACTGGCAGATTGCTGTGCCCTGGCCGATGCTGCGGCCACAGCAATTTGCAATCTGGTCCAGACGCCCAAAGACATTGAAAAGGCCATTGCCGCAGGCAGATGCATGACCGGGGTCCAGGGCCTTGTCATTATTTCAGGAAAACATATTGGGCTGTGGGGGGGGCTGGAACTGGTCAAATTATGAAAACAAATATTACACCACCCCGTTGGCTTCAAGCACCTTAAGCACTTCGGGAAAATCAATGCCAAGGCGTTTGACGGTTGCAACGGTAGGGATCCCGTTGGAATTCCAGCCCCGACGTGTGTATACTGCGTCTTTAAGCAGTTCGTACTGTTCTTCACGCTTACTTCGCAGGGCCGCCACTTTAGCCTGGGTATCCATGGCGGTAATATCCATCCCATAGGTCTCCTTCAACTGTGTGTCGTACCGCTCGGCCCGCGATTCGTACTCTTCATTGGTCACAGGACCCATTGCACGGTAGGGTACTGTGTCATGCTCCCGGGTGCCGTATCCCATCTTAAGATTAAAAATCCGCTGGAAGTTGTATACGGCTTCACTCATAGTGATCAGGTCGTCCGGGCCGACTTTTCTGCCGGTAACCGCAGAGAAAAAATCCGCATACCAGGCCACATGTTTAATCACCTTGGCCGGTTCGGCAGTCTCTTTGTTGTCCTCGGGGACAATATCATTCCACGGCAATTTGCACAGACCGCACAGACCAAACCAGGTTCTGAGCATGGGGAACCAGTGCAGGGCTTCGGCCTTATTTTCAAAGGTGGGCATGAAGTTGTGAACCATGTCCAGAAAAATCAGCCAGGCCTCGTCATGCTGGGGACCTTTGAGGGCCAGCCCGTAACCGCCCTGCTGGGCCAGACTCTCTTTGGTCATGTATTCGGAGAATTCCAGCCCCTTGGATTCCATGCCGATATCCTGCAAAAAGTCGGGATCTGCACCGAAATCCCTGACAAAGATCTCTTTCATCCGGCGGACGCCTTTTCCGACAATGGTGCCGAAGCCTTTGCCCTGAGCCATCTGGTGAACGAGTTCCAGGGCGTTGAACCGGTTGCCGAAACTTAAATCCATGCCACCGGTGTGATCCAAAGTGATCTGTCCGCTCTCAAAGCACTCCATGACAAAAGCGATCGAGGTGCCCACAGAGATGGTATCCAGACCATAGGCATCGCAGTAAAAGTTTATTTCAATGATGGTGTGGGCATCAAAAATGCCTAAGTTTGACCCGCATCCGGCCACGGTTTCATATTCAGGTCCGTCCACAAAAACCTTTTGGGCCTTATACGGTCCGGTCAAAGGAGAAAAATCCTTTACCCCGTGGGAACAGGCCACAGCACAACCTTTCCAGCAGCCGTCAAACCCCTTGTCAAAGAGATGTTCATAGGTTTCTTCACCAATGACCTTGCCTTCCGGATGGGAACCAAACTTGAAATTATGCACAGGCAGACAGTCATGATCGTTCATAATGGGCACCAGATGGGTGGTGCCCACCAGGGCCATCCGGTTTTGTTTGGGATCAAGGGTGGTGATCTCCTTGGCATAGGCCCTGGTAACCGTTTTGAGTGCTTCGGGATCCGCCGGCTGGTTGTTTTTCATGGAAATGGTTCCGTATCTGGCCACAACCGCCTTAATCTTCTTGTTGGCAAATACCGTTCCAATACCGCCTCTGCCGGCCTGTTTATAACGGACCCTCTTGCGCCCGGCATCCCACCAGGAGAAGTTCAGACAGCCGAAATAAGTATTTTCTGCACCGGGTCCTGCGGTAACAACAGATACATTACCCGGTTTCTTTTCGTCAAAATGGTGTGTCAGGGCCGATGACAGTTCATACGCATCCCCAGGAATGCTCTCTGCGTGGAACAGCTTAATGGTATTTTCAATACCGTCAATGAGGATTACCGTATCCTGCTCGGCCCGGCCGTCCAATTGAATGACATCAAAGCCTGCAAATTTCTTATACGGGCCAAAATAACCACCTACGTTTGAATCAATGGGGGCCCCGGTCAGGGGAGAAATGGTGGTGACAATACTCTTTCCGCCGCCGGGATATCCAGGTACCCCCCCCAAAGGCCCTGATGCGATGCAGATGGCATTTTCAGGGTCATCCCAGCGGGTGGTTCCGGAGACCGCATGCCACATCAGCCACAGATCATACCCTTTGCCGCCGATGAATTTTTGTTTGATCTTTTCCTCAATATCACAGATTTTGATCTTATTGTTACTTACGTTGATATGAAGGGAATGGTCTGTATATCCCTGATGAACTTCAACCGGTTGGTAGGGAACGCATTTGATTTCTTTGAGATTGATTTGAGCCATTTTTATGCTCCTTACAATAGATATTTAGAATTAAAACTATCTGTAATATATTAGCAAAAATAATGTTTTGAATACATCTCTACCCTGACGAAACTTAAATTTTAGCACCATAAAAGTTGAGGTATTATCAAATAACGGCCATGGGCTGACCTGATTTATCAGCAACCAGGTTCAACCCACAACAAAACATAAAAGAAATTAAACAACTTATTGGAACTTTCATATAAATGATTATATATTATATCGATAGGATGTAAATGGATCAACAAAAGGACGTAACAAAAGCCTATTGAAATTATATCCGACAAAATATCCGATCAAACAGCCCCTGATAAAAAAAATCCCGAACAACAAAGAGGCCTTATGAAAATCATCACCACCCATAAGAGTTCTGATTTTGATGCCCTGGCAAGCCTTGTGGCAGCCACAATCATATATCCGGATGCCAAGCCCGTCCTTCCCGGGACAGTGAATGCCAACCTTAAAAATTTTTTAGCCATTCACAAAGATATTTTTAATTTGTGGGCACCTAATGAAGTGGATCTGGATACCGTAGATACTCTTATTTGTGTAGACACCCACTCATGGTCGCGTTTGGACCAGCGTTTAAGCGTTTTATCCGAAAAGTCCGATCTTGACGTCATTGTCTGGGACCATCACGAAGAAGGAGATATTGAAGCCCGGGAGTCACATCTTTCCCAGACAGGGTCTGCAACTACATTGCTAGTCCAGCAGATCGAAAAAGAACGTAAACTGATCACCCCGATCCAGGCCACTTTGTTTTTAATCGGCATTTATGAAGATACAGGTCATCTGAGCTATCCGTCCACCCGTCCGGAAGACGCCTATGCTGCAGGATTTTTGCTGGACCGCAAGGCGGATCTCAATATCCTGGGCACCTTTTTGCAACCGGCTTACGGGAAAAAACAAAAAGATATCCTCTTTAGCATGATACAGGAGGCAGAACGAAGTGAGTTTAACGGCTTCTCATTGAGTGTATCCCGGATTGAACTGGAGGGCCGGGTGGAAAACCTGGCCATGGTGATGCAGATGTATCGGGAACTGATGAATGTAGACGTGGCTATCGGCATATTCAGGGACGTGGCAAAAGACAATTGCATGGTAATCGGCAGAAGCGGGGTGGATGATATCAATATCGGTGTGCTCATGCGCTCCCTGGGCGGTGGCGGCCATCCCGGAGCAGGCTCGGCCCTGGTCAAGGGCGCGAATCCGGATGCATTATTAGAAACCGTTCTGGAATTGCTCAAGGGCAACCAGTATTCCTCGGTCATGCTCTCCGATATCATGTCTTACCCTGTGGTAACGGTAAACGCAAACACCCCTGTGGGTGATGTGGCCATGATGCTGCGGGAGATGGGATGTACGGGCATGCCTGTTGTGGACGATAACGAGAATCTTGTGGGCGTTGTTTCAAGACGTGATTTCAAAAAAGTCAAAAAGTCAAACCAGATGCAGTCCCCGATTAAAGCCATTATGAGCCGGACAATTATCACCATTGATTATGATAAAAGCGCCTTTGAGGCGGTCCGCCTCATGATCCGGCATGATATCGGAAGAATTCCCGTCATGAAAGAGGGAAAAATTATCGGCATAATCACCCGATCCGATGCCATGATGTATTTTTATGATTTGCTACCCGATTAGAACCTATATTGGTTAAACAGGTTTCAATTGCCGATCGCACAAAACAAACTGCTGATCGGCAATGCGTTTGACCTGGTCCATATAGTGGGAAACCATTATAATTGTACATTTGTTTTTTAACCGAACCAGCAGGTCTTCAATGAGTTGGACTGACGTCTCATCCAGACTGGAAGCGGGCTCGTCCAGCAGCAGAACCTGGGGGTCCAGAACAAGGGATCTTGCCAGGCAAAGCCGTTGCTGCTGGCCGCCTGAAAGAAGGCGGGCATCATCCGAGAGTCTATCTTTGACCTCTTTCCATAAAAAGGCATGTTCAAAGGCCTTTTTTACCTTTCCCCGGATATTTTCCCGGTTTTTATATCCGGCAAGCCTCAAAGGAAATGCCACATTTTTGTAAATGCTCATGGGCAATGGGTTGGGTGTTTGGAATACCATGCCCACCTTTTTTCTTAACTCGGGCAGGACATAGTCTTTTTGAAAAATATTTTCAAATCCGTTGCCGAAATCAATGGTTACCTGTCCAGAGACCCTTGCGCCTTCCATAATGATTAAAATATCAAATTAATACAATAAATCCCAAAACTTTTCCACAGCAAGTCAAAAAAAGCGAGGAACAGGCACTTACTATTTCCAGTCCACAGGGATGCGGACATGGTGACCGGCCTTGTTTTTAAAAAGCAGAAAACCATTATCCCGGCCATACGTGTATAGTTCATGGGTGACACGCACATCCTGGGTGCAATAGTCCACAATCAGATCCAGACGGCCTTCCTGCCACCATTTTAAGGCGAGAAGACCGTCTGCACTTTTTTCAAGGCCCAGGGTCTGTCCGGCCAGATGATCCAGTGAGAGTCGATAACCTAAACGCTCATGGACTGTTGTCAGCATATCCAGGGTGGGAAGGTTGTGAAAATCAAACCGGCTTAACCCGGACAGCACTTTGTAATCAAACCGGATAATGTTAAACCCGATGACAAGGTCCATCTGTCTAAGCCGTTCCACAAGTTTTTCCATATCCTCCTGGTAATAAATCAGAAAATCATTTTCAAGGGAATCGTAAAGCACAGCACAGGAGACCCCCATGCGTTCGGCTTTGTGCCATCCGCCCACCTGCTTGGCCGACCGCCGGGTTTCAATATCAAGCACGGCATATCTTTTTGGAGATATCACCCCAGTTTTTTTTTCATGGATCTCTTTTTTTAAAACGGCAATATCGGAAAAGACAGGCGGTCCTGAGGCTTGTACAAAGGCCAATTCCCCCTGCCCCGTCTTTTGTTCAAGGAGCATCTGAAGAATTTGCTTTGCCGCGTCCTTGTCGATGGGACGGTTTCCTGACCCGCATTTGGGTGAATGTACACAGGCCGGGCACCCGGTTTCGCAAGTGCAATCCCGGATCGCTTCATAGGTTCTCTTCATAAGGATATCTGCGTTCTCAAAGGCCTGTAACGTCAGCCCTAACCCACCGGGCACGCCGTCGTAGACAAAAACAACCGCCGTTTCAACCTGGGGATGAAAGGGCATGGATATCCCGCCCAGATCATTTCTGTCGGTCATCACCAGAAGCGGCATCATGCCTATGGCCGCATGCTCTAAAGCATGAATCCCGCCCATGAAGTGCAAAAATTTCATTTCAACCCGTTGCCGGATCCAGTCCGGAATCTCAATCCACAGCCCCTGGGTTTCGTAGATCAGCTCCGGCAGATCCAAGGGCACAATGCCAAGGGATTTTTGGCCCGACACAGATTTCATTTCATAACCTGTGACCTGTTCACGAATTTTTAATTTGCCGAAACCCACCCGTGTACCTTTGACCTGACAGGTTTTTTCCACACTTATAATTTCAGTATTTTTCGAAGATCTTGCCCGGGTGTAATAACTGACCTTTTCCTCTTTTGCCCGGACCACACCCTTGAGATGATCAAAAAGTGTCACCACAAAGGTTTGTCCCCGGTGCAGGTAAACCGCACCTTCATGGGTTTCAAAATAGGATCGGTGCCGGTCGATTTCACCCAGGCTTTGCCCGGTCTCCTCCTTGAATATGGGAATCGTGTGCCCGCTTCCCCTTAAACTGACCTCTCTATGGGGGCGTTTGCGTGGAGAGAACCAGGTATTGCCGTCCCGGCTTAAGAGCAGTCTGCCTTGACGCCCAAGTGCCTGTACCCGTTCCTGTACAACCGGCGGTCTTAACATGGGATCATCGGCATCAAGGCTGAGTTCAGCAGCCGCACAATCTAAATGGCGATCCAGGATCTGGGGATTTTCAGGGTTGATCCGGGCAGTTTCCGGGGGCATGGTAAAAAAGATGTCCGGATGATTGATGAAATACTGGTCCAGGGCGTCTTCATGGGCAATAAGGATCATGGCGGAATCATTGCCGTCGCGCCCTACCCTGCCTGCCCGCTGCCAGGTGGACATCATGGTTCCCGGATACCCCACAAGGATGCAAAGGTCCAGATTGCCGATGTCAATGCCAAGCTCAAGCGCAGACGTTGACACCACACAAAGCAGTTCGCCATTGGCCAGTTTCTGTTCAATCTCCCGCCGTTCCTCGGGAAGAAATCCGGCCCTGTAGGCGCATATTTTATCCGCCATGGTTTTGGCCCGCTGTCCCGCCCATACGGCAATAAGTTCCGTAATTTTCCTGGACTGGGTGTAGACAATGGTGGCAAGATTTCGGTATACAGCGGCATGGATGAGTGTGATGGCGGTTTGGGCCGCGCCCTCCAGTCCCTTCATCATTAAAATATCTTTTTTCCCGCAGGGGGCGCCTTGTTCATCCACCACCGTCACCAGCAACCCGGTCAATTCCGAAGCAAGCTGTCCGGGGTTGGCAATGGTGGCTGAACAAAAAATAAAACAGGGGTCAGATCCGTAAAACCTGCAAATTCGCAACAACCTTCGAAACACCCAGGCCATATTTGAGCCCATGACCCCGCGGTAGGTATGCACCTCATCCACCACGATGTATTTAAGGTTTCCGAAAAAAGATGCCCATAAATGATGATGGGCCAGCATGGCCAGGTGCAGCATCTCCGGATTGGATAAAAGGATATTGGGGGGATGGTTGCGGATTTTTGTCTTTTGATACCCTGTGATATCCCCGTCATAAACACCCGCAGTCAAGGGCGGTGAAAAAACAGCACCTGTCTTGGCCAGCATCTTGTTAACGGTGTCCAACTGATCCCGGGCAAGGGCTTTGAGGGGAAACAGGTAGAGGGCATGGGCACTTGGGTCGGATATCAGCGCATCCATCACCGGCAGATTATACACCAGGCTTTTGCCCGATGCCGTGGGCGTTGCAATAACCGTATGACATCCGTCAAGGATGAGTGAAATAGCCCGGGCCTGGTGGGTATAGAGATTTTTAATGCCAACGCCTGCAAGAAGTCGGGACAAGTCATTTTTAAAACACGGAAAGATGTCCGGTGATGCCCATGCCGCAGGTTGGGCATCAAATGTTCTATGGCTTACAATATCCCCTGCAAACCCCTTAAAGGATTTTAATCCGGTAATATATTCATCAAGACCCACGATTAAACGGCGACCCCAGCAAACCTAAAGAATGCTTTTACCCAAGGCGGACAAGATCAGTTCCACCGCCAGTTTGCTTGTTTTATTGGCCACATCAAGGATGGGATTGATCTCCACTAAGTCCATGGAACCAAGTTTTCCTGAATCCGCAAGCAGCTCCATGAGCAGATGGGCTTCACGGTAGGAGATGCCGCCGGGTACAGGGGTGCCGACCCCCGGGGCCTCAACCGGATCCAGGGCATCCATATCCAAACTTAGGTGAAAGCGTTTCAAGTGGGCAAACTGAACCATGATTTTGGCGGCAATGCCACTGATACCCTGCTCGTCAATGTCACGCATGGTGAAAATGGTGATACCGGTGGATTTGATGCGCTTTTTTTCCCCGGGGTCCAGATCTCGCTGCCCGATCATGACCACGTTATCCAGGGAGATTTTTGTACCGGGGTGTCCTGCATCCACAAGGCATGGATAGCCGTCCCCCGTAAGAACGGCCAGTGGCATGCCATGGATATTTCCAGACAGCGATGTTTGGGGGGTATTGAAATCGGCATGGGCATCCACCCAGATCAGTCCCACAGGTCCTTTAACCGCCACCGAGGCCACGGCACCAATGGCAATGGCATGGTCACCGCCCAGAAAAATCGGCATACGGCCCTGGTCCATGACCCGGCATCCTGTTTCATAAAGATCTTGACTGATCTGGGTGATTTCTTTGACATACCGGTCTTTTGTCCCTTTCATGGCAGGATCATCATCACGCACGGGGATGGGGATATCCCCTTCGTCTTTCACATCATGCCCAAGCCGGCGAAGCTTTGGGATCAATCCGGTGTACCGTAACGCTGCCGGACCCATATCCACGCCACGGAGCATCTGCCCGAAATCCATGGGAACACCGATAATGCTGATGGGTTTTGTCATATTGACATCCTTTACATGTGGCTGTCTGAGGACAGCTTTGGTTGACAGGTCATATATCATAGAGTAAGAAACCTATTCAATAAATTTCAAAAAACATAACCCGGTTGCGGATCTTAACGAACATGTTTTAACGTATTGATTTTAAAGAACTATGGAGATGCCATGGAGAATAAATATAAACTTCGCTCCCAACATACCATTGGATTGGTCAGAAACCTGCTTCAACAAGGTGTTGACCGGATATCTTTAGCTTTACGACATTCAGACAGACACTACTCAGACAATCCTCGGCTTGAACCTTTTATGGGACTCAATGATTCCGGCAAAGATTATGCCTATGCCCTTGGCAAATCCTTTCCTTTAGATTTAACGCCGGTTTTATTTTCCAGCTATTTTGGCCGGTGCATTGAAACAGCCTACCTTATTGATAAAGGATTTACCTCTGTCACAGGCAAGCAACTGCCCCACAATACCCTGAATAATATTTTAACGCCTTTTTATGTGAAAGATGTTGTAACCGCCAAGAAAATGATGGCAAAGACAGGTTCCTCCCAGTTTGTCCGGAACTGGTTTGACAAAATCATTGATGAATCAATTATGCTTGATCCCGCGTTTACGGCAGACCGGATAACCAATTTCATGGTATCAACACTGAAATCGCTTTCCCCCGGACAGGCCGCTATCTGTGTGACCCATGACTGGAATATCTTTTCCATCAAGCAGTTCACTCTTGGATTTTCGTATGAAGATACCCTTGATGCCGGGTATCTGGATGCCGTGGCGTTTTTTGAAAGGGATTCCCGGATTTTTGCCGTTGCCAGGCAGTTCGATCCGGTCCAAATCGTTTAAAGTTTTATATTAAGCGGTTGCCAGAAAGATAGCTCTCACCGGTGCCGGATATCCCTCAACGGTTTTTTCCGGATCTTCTGGATCCAGAAAATTTTCAAGGGATTCCGTTTGAATCCACTGGGTTTTGCGTTGCTCTTCAGCAGTGGTGTCTGTGATATCCACGCACCTGATATCTGAAAACCCGGCCCGAACAAGCCAGGCTTCCATGGCAGACAGATCCGGGATAAAAAATACATTGCGCATTTTAGCGTACCGGTCAAAGGGAAACAGACAATAATTGTTTTCCCCTCTGATGACCAGATTTTCCACCACCACCCGGCCCCCAGGCACAAGGCTGTCATGGATCTGTCTGAGCATCTTCACAGGGGATTTGCGATGGTACAAAATGCCCATGCACAGCACCAGATCGAAAAAACCATCCATGGCCGGCAACTCATCATAGGCGGCCGGCAGACAGAATACATTTTTTAAATTCAGATATTTTTGCGCCGCACAATACTGGTAATAAAAATAACTCTGGGGTTCAAGGCCTAAAGCAAACATGGGGTCTGACGCCGCCATTTTAAACATGTAATAGCCGTTACTTGAACCGATATCTAAAATTTTTCTGTTTTTAAGGCTGGGCAGATGGGGCGCCAGACGTTCCCATTTCATCCAGGACTGCCACTCGGAATCAACGTGAATACCAAAAAAATCAAAGGGGCCCTTGCGCCAGGGACTCAGATGGACAAGACCGTTGTAAAGCCTCTCTTTTTCATCGGGTAAAAGCTGGCCTGCCTGCCCGATGCTGACAGCCCTGGATAACAGATCAGATGACAAATCAACAACATTGGGACAAATTTCAGGCAGTTCTTCAACCACCTTTTTAAGCTTTCCAAAATTTCCTTTGGCAGACTCAAGAAAGGCCCTTTTTTTTTTTACCAGTTTTTCCAGGGCATCATACCATTGGTTCCATCCCAGGTGACCGTATTTTTCTAAAAAGTGTTCCATTTTATTTAACAGCAATCATGGATGTAAAATTAAACCACTTCAGCCAGACATTAAAGGCGGAGAATCCGGCGTTTTGGATACGGTTTTCATGTTCTGAGACGGTTTCGGGAACCAGTACCCGCTCCAGGGCATCTCGCTTCTGACTGATTTCAAGATCTGTATAGCCGTTTTCCCGTTTAAACTGGTAGTAATACTCCTGCTCCAGGACTTTCATTTGTGGATCAGCGTGAACGGTCTTTTCCGTAAGCAGCAATATGCCGCCTTTGCAAAGGCCTTTAAAGGCCGATTGAATAAGCCTGTCGCGTTTTTCAGGATCAAGAAACTGCAACGTCAGGTTTATAACCACCACAGATGCGTTTAAAATCACAATATCTTCAATACAGGCACAGGCAAGGTTTATGCAACCTTGACTGTCATGAACGGACAGCCGTTTTTGAAATCGCTGGATCATGGGCCAGGAACTGTCAACGCCGGTCATTTTAAATGCAGTTGCGCCAAAACACTCAAGAAGCAGAACACCCAGGTTGCCATGGGAACATCCCAAATCGAAGATCCGTGTGCCGTTTTGATAAAACTGCCGGGCAATTCTTGCCTGCTGTTTAAGTACTTCGCCGTACAGCGGTACTGATCTGACCAGCATATCGTCAAATACCCGGGCGACGTTTTCGTTGAACCTGAAAGGTGTGATCGTGGTCAGTTTTTCTGCAAATACCCTGTCTTTATTCATAGCACCGTCCGTTTTAATCCGGGCATCTATACATCATTTACAGGGTTTGTGCAAGCGGTTGGGAAACCTTACCAAGCTGTTTCATTCAGCTTTTTGGAGGCTGCGTTTTTGATATGGTCTTCAATGATAAATGGTTATGGAAGGTACAATAGGCACTTCAGATAATTCACATGCGGTGGATCTGTCCGGGATGCGATCGGGTGTTGACAGGCGGAAGAGGAAATATCGAATTCTATCTCTGAATCGACTGAATACTATACAGGAGTAGTCTATCTCCCGTATTCAAACAAGTCATACTGGAAAAAAGATCTCCGACCAGGTTTAATTCCGACGGCCGCCCGGAATGTTATCTATCACCATGATGTCCTGCTGTCCTATAAAGGCCTCTCCGTTGGTCGTGTATCCGTTCAGTGTCAGTGTGTTATAATCGCCAATAATCAGTCCCTCCAATGTTTTTATTTCATCCGAAACAAATTTAGCAACAAAGTTTCCCCGGTCATCGGATTTACTCCAAGCTATTTCGACTCCATTTAAATCTACGTTTGCGCTGACCACCAGACTGTAGGCGATATCCGTATGCACTGTAACAATGGTGCTCTTGCTCTGGATATTGAGCACATTTGGAGACACATCAATTTCAATTTCAAAGGCGTAACACGGGGCAGGCATTTGCAGCAGAAGCAGTGAAAGTGCCACAAAAATGCAAAGGGACAAACAAAAAAATTTCATTTTTTTTGCCATGGCTTTTTCTCCTTTGTTGGCGGCCTGCCCCCGCCGTTCCAGGCATTTTCTTCCGAAACTGCGAAGGCAGGTACTCATAGGTTTTTAATATATTATCGTTTGTTAATAATCATCTGTCAAGGTCAATAAAAATGCTTCGATCTGTTCCAGCTCTGCCTGTGACAGCCCCAGGCTCCCAACCGCATTTGACAGCGTTGCGGCCACTTCTGGATCACCAAAACTGCTGCGATCATTGATAAACTGCAGCATTTCCATAAGGGTTGGAAACATGCCATTGTGGGAATAAGGGGCAGACAGTGCAATATTTCGGAGGGTTGGGATTTTAAATTTACCGTATTGTGCAGGATCATTAACCACCCCCCCCAGACCTAAATCCGGGCCATCTGATGGAATTTCCGGATTAGCCGGAACACCGATATTGGCGTATTTGTAATTGGTGAAAAGGGCCGCCGGCGCACCAAATGCCTTTGTTGTGGAATGACAGGAGGCGCAATTGGTCTGGAAAAGAACCCGACCATCCTTTTCCTTATCGGAAAGCACTGCTGTGTCAAACTTTGAGGTAAATTTGGTTACATCGATAGAACGCTCATATGCAGCTATGGCGATGCCGAAGTTGTCATAGGCTACCGCCACGTCATCAAGTGATCCATTACCAAAAACTTTGATCCACAGATTAAGGTAATCAGAGTTTTCAATCACAGCAATCACAGCTTCTTTACTAGGCATGGCCATTTCAACAAGATTTAATGGTGGACCCTGAGCCTGCTCGGCAAGAGGATCTCCCAAGGTCCAACCGTTTGCACGGCCATCCCAGAACATGCCGCCGACCCATTCGCCGGTAGTTTCTTCCTGCAATTTCGGGCTGAACCCTGCATACGCCGAGGACGGGGCATTCCGTCCGCCTTTGCTAACACCGTCTGCGCCCGTTGAAACAAAATTGGTATAAGGATCCAGATGATTTGTGATATCTGCAAATCCACTGAAATGATGGTGGCAGTTCCGGCAGGATTGTGTGCCGTTAAATGACATGTTCTTGTCGTTATAAAGCCGCATCCCGAGCTTTTCAATATCAGAACTGACGGTCGGACTGCCTCCGGCAGCCCAGGCTGCCGAAATTACAAATAGGGAACTTACAAGAATACCTGTGAACTTTTTCATCATGTTGCTCTCCTTTTAATATTTTTGAGGATATATAAAAGCTGTCTGCCACAAGGCAGCATGTAGCCTGATTTGATGAACAATAGATACCGATAATATCTCACTTTACCAGATGCGATTTTGAAATAATATTGGCAAAATGCCTAGTTGAGGCATAGCCGCTGCCTTAAGATTTCGGGCAAAAAGAGCTATCTGCCGTGGGGTTACAGGGTGGTTATCCCTTCGCGTATGGCAAATTTGGTCAACTCCGCAATGGAATGGACGCCGACCTTTTCCATGATGTTTCTCCGGTGGGCATCGACGGTTTTTGAACTGACATGGAGTGTTTCAGCGACCTCTTTGGAATTTTGACCTTCGGAGATCAATTGAAGAATTTCGCGTTCCCGATCGGTTAAAGTTTTTCTTTGTAAGCGATGGGTTGTATCAGTTTGAGGCACAAGGCGCGACAGGTATCCGTCCACAATGGTCCCTGCAATTTCAGGGCTGATGTAGACCTGCCCTTTTGCCACCAGGCGGATGGCCGAAACCAGTTCTCTTGCGATGCAGTTTTTCAGGATATAGCCGGACACACCGGCCTGGAACATCCCTTCCACAAAGCGCTTGTCCGAGTACATGGAAAGGGCCAGGACTTTAGTGGCTGGGGCTTCTGACAGGATTTTCCGGGTGGCTTCCATACCGTTTAACTCAGGCATGGAGACATCCATGATCACAAGATCGGGGTTGAATTTTTTAACTGCAGACAGGGCGCCCCTTCCAGTGTCAGCTTCGGCAAGGACCAGGAGATCCGTCTCCCGTTCAAGAAGCAGCCTGAGACCTTCACGAATCACATGATGATCATCGGCAAGAATAATATTTATTTTCATGGTGTTTCCTTTAAACGGTATGTTTCAAATTATACGGGACCTTTAAAATTGCCCGGGTTCCCTCACCGGACTTAGACAAGATCGAAAACTCTCCGCCAATGGAGCTGAAGCGTTCACGAATGCTGAAAAGGCCGAAACTGATATTTTTATACTGTTTTTCAGGATCAAACCCAATCCCGTTATCCGTAACACAGATTTCAAAGAAATGCGCTCCTTGAGACAAGCGCACCGTTGTTTCCGAAGCGTTTGCGTGTTTGATGATATTGTGGAGTAATTCTCTTACTGTTCTGAAAATAAGAATACTCAAACTGTTATCCAGCCGATCTCCCTCCAGATCTCCTTCCAGAAAAGTGTCGATACCATGTTCCCTGCAGGTGGTTTCCAAAAGCCATTCCAAGGCCGGCTTCAGTCCCAGTTCATAAAGTATCGGCGGGCTGATTTCAAAAGTCAAAGTCCGGGTTTCTTGAATAATTTCTTCAAGATTATCTTCAATTTCATTCATTTCGCGGGCCTGGGCCGTATTAACCGCCGCCCAGGACTCCCTGAACATTGAAAGTTTTAACTGGCAGATCGCCAGATTTTGACTGATCTGGTCGTGGAGCTCTGATGCAAGCCGTCGTCTCTCCCGTTCTTCCGTCAAAAGAAGTTTGTAAGTAAGATGTCTCAGCCGGGTTTGCTGGGATTGGAGTTTTTCTTCGTAACTTTTCCGCTCCCGGATTTCATGATTCAAACGAAGATTGATTTCCTGCAAATTTTTATGAACCTGGGTAAGTTTATTAAAAAGCGTTTGAAACGCAAAGCACAAAATACCGATTTCATCGTTCCTGTTTAAACAAAAGGGAAATAAAGTCGGTTTTGCCGACCCCAACGAAACAACCCACGCCGTCAGTTTCCCCAAGGGGTCAATCACCACCTGATTCAATAAAAAAAACATCACAAACAGCAGGGTAAATCCGGCCAACACAGTGGAAATCAGAACAAGAAACATGGTGTTCTTTGCATATTTCATGATCTGCCGGGGAATTTCAGCGCGGATGATGAGGTCGGATGAACTGGTCAACCCCTTGAAAACATTGTATACGAAGAGCATGCTTTTATCCTGCTCTTCAAATACGGGACCGGAATTTTTTTGAACTCTTTCAAATATCGACCGGGATTCCGCCGGAATGGAGGGGTCCTGTGAAAGCCAATATCGGTGATCCACCTTGGTCTGGTCCGTCAGGATTTTCATGTACGCCTCGTTTAGAAAGCGACCCATGATCAAATAGCCTTTTGCCGGCCCCTGGTGAAGACTTCGGATGACAGGCCGAGATGCCACAAGAAGCGGACCTTTTTGTGTGCCATAAACACCGGCAACACTGCTTTCTATATCTTTCGTATGCGCCATGAATACGTGGGACAATGGAAAACGATCGTCACGGAATTGGGTGCTATTCAGTTCCAGGCCTGTCCTTAAATCGAACATTTTTTCCCAGAGGACACGGCCATCCAGGTCCAAAAGCATAATGAGGTTTAATCTGTTGTCGATAAAAGTCGTACGAACAAGGTTCGAACGGATGAAGTCCATATTTGTATTCTGAACGAACGCATAAGCATCATCCCACGCCGCCCAGTCATGGACAAATTCATCCAGATAGTGGATCTCCCTTCTCAGGGCTTCAAGGCACCGGTTCAAATCTTTCTCGGCCTCAAGCCTTTCCTGCAGAACGAAACTTGGAAAAACCACAAAACACTCAATACCGTAGCTCAAAATACCGTACAAAAGCAGTATTGCCAACAGAACGCCCAGAATTTTTGTTTTTAATTTCATAGTCAATAATAATGATTAAGCCGTTTGAATGATAGGGTGGAAAAATACTTTTTGTCAAAAAAAGTATCGATAATGAATGAAAAAGATTAGGTAATTTTTTTACATGCAATAGCCCTGATTCCTTGACTGCTTTTAGGGACAGTGGTACCTTTGCCGTGAAATAATTCCAGAACAATTCACAACGTATCTAAGCAAGTCACCAACCTCCGGCAAAGCCGGAGGCTTGGATTGTGAACCGCTCAAAGCGGTCATAAAACCATGAACCACCTAAAGGTGGTCTTCGTTAAAACAAGCTCATTTGCTCAGAACGACTATCTGCT